>ENA-UOWG01002838-UOWG01002838.1-activated-sludge-metagenome-genome-assembly--contig:-NODE-2838-length-14013-cov-26.029087_pt1 | contig 14013 bp, 8 predicted proteins | sample MGYA00238147_ERZ761563 | MGnify/ENA primary metagenome ERZ761563 (study PRJEB28884, sample SAMN05720216) | anaerobic digester metagenome | isolation source: active sludge of municipal... | reverse complement strand
CAATAACTGAAGCTGGTGATGTTGAGCCCGACGCCGTTCTTTACCACGCCGATCGGGTAAAACCGGTTCAACTGCGCCCCGGCAAGGTACAAGGGAACGTCAGGTCCGCGCACCGTCGACACGACGATGTTCAGATAGTCGCCCAGCAGGCTGTCCACCACCGCCGAGGTGATGCGCGTCGGCAGTTCGTCGGCCAGTTGGCGCAACAGATCGTGGCCGATCACGTCGGCGGTCTGGCGGGTATCCTCCGCCGATTGCCGGATGGCGCGCAGACGCGCCAGCCCGGATTCGCTCTCGACATGCAAGGGCACGCGATGCTGGTTCACCTTGTTGCCGCGATCGCTGCCCGGCAGGATATCCTGATGCGATGCCGGCACCGCGGCCGCCAGTCCGGCCGGCAGCGGATCGCCGCATTCCTGCAGGTAATGGCGCAACGCCCCGCCGACGATCGCCATGAAGACGTCGTTGGTCGTCGCGCCGCTGACCCACTTGCGGACACGCTGCACCTTCGCCAGTTCGAATCCGACGCCTTCGACGATGCGGCGCGACGATACCGACCCGGCAAAACGCGTCCGGACCGGCTCTTTCGGCCAGGCCAGTTGCTCCAGCAGGCGCTCGCGCAAGCTACCGCCGGCCACCCGCTTGTAAAGCACCTTGCCGGCCAGCGAGGACATCTTCAGGGTGGCCGCCGAAACGGCATGCCACAGGCGAACGACCCGCGGCACCACGTTGCCCGCCGAGCGCGCATACAACTCAGCCGCCGTCGGCATGGCATCGGCAAGGATCGGCTTCCGCGAAATGTGACTGTGTTCCGGCATCGAAATCAGCGAATGCAACGCGCGCAGGATTTGCGCGCTCGCCTCGCCATCGACCTCGGCGCGGTGGAACTTGATGTAGATCGCGAAGCTGCCCGGCTTGACACCGGCGACGTTGTCGATCCCCTCGATGACATAGGCCTGCCACAGCGGCTTGTTGCGATCCAGAACCTGCGAATGCAGCCGCGCCACCTGAATGCAGAGATGCCGCCAGTCGCCCGGCTTGGGGAGCGCAATGTGGCGGATATGGTATTCGAGGTCGACTTCCGCCTCGTCGATCCAGTAGGCGCGGTCCAGATCGAACGGCACGCGGACCAGGCGGCGACGTAGCACCGGCGCGACATCCAGCCGTTCGCGAATGTGCGCCATGATGTCACGCAACCTGACCTTGCCGCCCGGCGAAGTACTCGGATCATAAATTCCCAGTACTGCCACGTGCATGCACTGGTTGGGCTGTTCCATGGCAAAGAAGAGTTCGTCCAGACCGCCAAGTTGTTTCATGGTTAGCTCAAAAATTGGATGAATTTTCCGTTGATCATTTGCCGGCCTTCGCCAACCTCCCTGGAATTCTGATCAGCCCTTCCGGCCCGTGCCCGGGAAGTCCGACCCAAGCCACCCTTGCGGCCCGGGCACCAATTTAAGCTTACTACGCCGGACGCGCCAACAATAGAATAAAAGCCCTATGGTGATAAGGGAAAGCTGTTATTTCCCCTGACCTTTGAAACGGTAGCACTGTCCCGTATTAACGGAGTTTGATCGGACACAACAAAAAAGCGCCCCGAAAGGCGCTTTTTTGATTTTTCTGGCGGAGCAGGCGGGATTCGAACCCGCGGTAGGGGATTACCCTACACACGCTTTCCAGGCGTGCGACTTAAACCACTCATCCACCGCTCCAAGAGGCGCGCATTGTAGCAGAGGGGGGCTCGTTCCTCAAAGCGTGTCGCGGCCAGACCGATTCGTCAGGAACCCGAACGGCGCAGTCATGCCCGGGAGCGGGCAACGTCCCTACTCGTCATCGATCCCGAGATCGCTATCCAGTTTCCGCATCCGCCGGTTATAGAACCAGATCAGGGCCAGATAGATGATCAGCGAGCCTTGCGCGGCCATGTAGAAGCCGAGCGGGAAGCCGAAGAAGCTGAAGGGGTTCAGATCATCGGCAAACCAGCCGAGTCCGAAGGTAATGACGACCCAGACCAAGAGCAGAACGAAGGTTAGGCGCCGTGTCTTCAGCCAGTAAAGATCGCCCGGGACGAGGGCTCCGCTCGACCCGGTGCGACGCAGCCCGTCGACGAAGGTCTCGTCTTTCTTTTCCGGCGAACCGGTGAACAGGCTGACGACGACGATGGTGACGAACCCTGCCGCCACCCCGAAAACACCGGCCGAAGTCGAGTTGATATGGAACCACGGCGCCATGCGCAGACCGCTGACGCCGATCCACGTCATGCTGTCGAACTCCATGCGGAAGATGTAATAGATCGCTACCGCCAGGCCGACAATCATGCCGGCCAGCGCCCCGGCGCGCGTCGCCCGGCGCCAGAATATGCCAAGCACCAATGCCGGAAAGAAGGCGGATCCGGCGATCGAGAACGCCCAGGCGACCATCGAGAGGATCGTGCCCGGCTTCTGTGCCGCGACCATGGCGGCGAGGACAGCGACCACAAGGAGCAGGGACTTGGAGATCACGAGACGGAACTGCGTCGACGACTGCGGACGGAATACGCGGTAATAGAGGTCGTGCGACAGGGCGCTGGTGATCGTCAGCAGCAAGCCGTCGGCGGTTGAAAGCGCGGCCGCCAGACCCCCGGCGGCAACGAGGCCGGAAACGACGTACGGCATGCCGGCGATTTCCGGGGTGGCCAGCACGACCACGTCCGGATTGAGGGAAAGCTCGGCGAGTTGCAGGATTCCGTCGCGATTGATGTCCTCGATGCCGACCAGACCGACCTTGCTCCACGCCGCAACCCAGCCCGGCAGCTTGGCGATGGGGATGTCGACCAGATGCGTGAATACCTCGTATTTGACGAATACGGCATAGGCCGGCGCCGTGATGTAGAGTAGCAGGATGAACAACAGCGACCAGAACACGGATTCCCGCGCTTGGCGAACGCTGGGTGTCGTGTAGTAGCGCATCAGCACATGCGGCAGCGCCGCGGTGCCGATGGTCAGGCAAAAGACCAGCGCCAGAAAGTTGACGCGCAACGACCAGCTGGCGTCGGCGTCACCCGGAAAGGCTTCCGCATGACGCACCGGTGGCACCGCCCGTTCCGCGGCAGCGACCATCGCGGTTTCCCAGCGCAGGCGTGCCTGCTCCGGATCGTGCGGCAGGTCGCGGCGCTGCCTTTCCAGTGCCACGATATCCTTCATCTGCGCATCCCCGGCCTTGAGCTCGTTGATGCCGGCCGTCAGTCGCGCCCTTTCGAGTGACAGCGAGTTCGGCAACTGCATGATCTTCCGGGCATATTCATCGGCCCGCTGGCGGTAGAGTCCACGGGCCTCGACTTCGGCCGGGCTGTCGAACAGTTTGTCCTCCAGTTGCCCGATCTGTTGCAGCACCTGACCATAAACCACTTGCGGTACCGGGTTGCCGGTCACCGACCACGACAGGATGGCGACCGGCGTCACATAGGCGACGATCAGGATCACGTATTGCGCAACCTGCGTCCATGTCACCGCGCGCATGCCGCCAAGGAAGGAACAGACGAGGATGCCGGCGAGGCCGACGAAGACGCCGATCTCGAATTGCAGGCTGACGAAACGGCTGGTAATCAGGCCAACCCCGTAAATCTGCGCCACGACGTAAACGAACGAGGCGAGAATCGCCGCGCCCACGGCAATGAGGCGTATCGCGTTGCCACCGTAGCGGGCGGTCAGGAAATCGGGAATCGTATATTCGCCGTAACGCCGCAGGTAGGGCGCCAGAAGTAGCGCCACCAGAACGAAGCCGCCGGTCCACCCGACGACGAAGGCCAGCCCCTGGTAGCCCGAGAGATAAAGCGTTCCCGCCAGACCGATGAACGACGCGGCACTCATCCAGTCGGCGCCGGTCGCCATGCCGTTGAAGAAGGCCGGAACCCGGCGCCCGGCCACATAGAACTCGGATACATCGGAGGTCCGGCTGACGATCCCGATCACCGCATACATCAGGATCGTGAAAATCAGGAACGCGTAGCCGATCCAGCGCGGCGGCATGCCGTGCTCCTCGAGCACGGCAAGCGACGCGACGAACATGAGAAACCCGCCGGTATAGAGCAGGTAATAACGCTGAAGCCTGGTCAGTGAGCCCAGCATCGGCCGCTGCTCAATGGGTGCGGCGCAGGAAGGAAGCGGATTTCGATTCCTCGATCAGATTGCCGGCGGTCAGGATTTCCTGGTCGTTCGCGCGGACCAGCAACATCTGGAACAGGCGGGCCAGCATCAGCGTATTGGTCATCGTGTCGCGCCGTCCGCCGCTGTCGATGGCAAATATTTCAAGCCACTCGTCCAGCGGCCGCACGGTTGGCGACTTGTCCTTGAACAGCGATGGCAGCAACCAGGCAAGGTCTATCCACTGCGGCTGAAAATCGACCGCCAGTCGCTCCCGGTAGACATGCTGCAGGAAACCGCCGACGAAGGGCGCGTGGTACGTCACCAGGGGCGCCTTGGCGGCATAGGTGAGAAATGCCGCCAATTGACTGTCGACCGTAGGATCATCGGCCGCAAAGTCGAGCGCGAAGGCGTCGGCAGCGGCGATCGAACCGATCTGCAAACCGACCGCCGAAATACCCAGCAACCCGTCTTCCTCAGCGCGCGGCCCGGAGGTCGCGACGTCGATCACCACATAGCGCGTGTGAAAATGCGGTTCGTCGAGCGCCGGCGCCGAACTGGCGCGCCAGGATTCGAGCGCCTGCCGAACACTGTCTGGCAGGTTCGCCGGCGCCCCGGCGCGCCCCTTGAAGCCGAAACTCTTGAGTCCGAACGCCATCACTGCACCTGATAGTCGAGTTTGAGGCGGGACTGGATCTTGCGCGCCTGACGGAAGGATTCCTTGAGAATCCGGCGATCCAGTTCATTCAGGCTGTCCGGATCGATCAGGTTGTCGCCCTGGCGGCCCGGTTCGCCCTCCAGATATTGATGGCGCAGGCGCAGCAGCTGGATGAAATCGAGGCCTTCGAGGATCGCGTCGATTTCCTCGTCGCGAATGGCCAGCCGCTTCCCGACCTGGCGCAGGCGCTGTACCGAATTGGTGTTATGCACCCCGGTGGCCAGCGCGTAGATGCGGGCCACATCGACGAAGATGCGCGAGCCGTATTTCTTGAGATCGATCTTGCCGGGATGATCCGGTTCGAGATCGGTGATGAAATCGCGGATCTTGCCCAGCGGTGGGGACACGGTCAGGGCATTTCGCGCCATCGCCTGCAGGAACAGCGCGTTGCCACCGGCCTGCGCGAGCAAGTGACGACGCATTTGCTCGGCCAGTTCCGCCTTGCCGAACAGCGAGCGGAAGTCGAAAAAGATCGAGGCATTGAGCAGCGCCTCGGGTTGCGGCACCCTTACCCACGTGGTGAACTGACTCTTCCATTCATTGAGGCTCAGGCACCACTGCGGGTTGCTGGCCATGATGTTGCCCTTGCACAGCGGAAAACCGCAGCGGTCGAGATCCTTGTTGACGGCGAGCGCAAAAGCCAGAAAGCGCTGGCGCAAGCCGTCGACCAGGGCCGCATCGGCACAGTCGAAAACGATGCCGTTATCCTGATCGGTGCTGAAGGTCTGTTCGTCGCGTCCCTCGGAGCCGAAGGCCAGCCAGGCCCACTGGATGCCGGCAAAATCGTGATTATCCAGGTTGAGCTGAATCACCCTGCGCGTCAGCGCATCGTTGAGCGCCGAGATGAACTGCGTCAGCTGCTCCGCCCCGATACCCTGCGCCAGCATGTTGAAGGACAGTTGGCGCACGTCGGCGGCCGACTGCTGCAGGGATTCCACGTCCCCGGCCGACTCGATCGCATGCCGGATCTGGCGCAAGCCGACGCGCTGCAGCGCAAAGAGATCGCGCTCGGAAACGACGCCGGTCAGGCGGCCTTCGGCGTCGGTGACCAGCACGTGGCGGATGCCGTGGGTCGCCATGGCGAGCATCGCATCGTAGGCCGTCGCCTGTTCTTCCAGCATGAAGGGGGCCGGCGACATGGCCTGGCTGATCGGCGCCGTCTGCGGCAGATCGGCCAGCAAGACGCGATCGAGGAGATCGGAACGGGTGAACACGCCGACCGGCTTCCGGTCTTCATCGGCAATCACCAGCGAGCCGATGCCCTTCTGCGACATGCATTCCAGCGCCTTGCGCAGCGGCATGTCCGGGGCCACCGAGACCGGCGAACGCGAACCGATGTTGGCCAGTTGCGAATTGAGCGTTTGCTGCTCGCTGGCGCGCTGCGAAAACTGCTGCTGGAGTTGCTGGCGCGACTGCTGGAGCAGGCTGGCGATGTATCGCGTGCAGAACAGGTTGAATTCGCGACAGGTCGCCATCAGGGTCATGAAATCTTCGGCCGGCAACTGGTAGCAGAAGGTGTCTTCGAGCGCGACGTAGGTATTGGTCGATGGACGCCCGGCAGTGACCGCACCGATCGGGAAACTTTCGCCGGGGCCGAGGCTGAGGATGGAATATTCGGTCACCGCCACTTCGCCGGCCTGGCGCGCCTGGACCTTGCCGCTCTCGATCAGGTAGAAAAAACTGACCTTGCCGGCATCCGGCCCGAGTATCTCGCTGCCGGCCGCATGAAAAGTCAATTGCGCCTTGTCGGCAAAAAATTGCAATGCCTCGGGCGCCATCTTGTCGAACGGCGCATGCAGTTTGAGAAAATTCTGGATGCTGCCTGCGACGCGGCGGCTTCCTTGCTGCCGCAGTTCCGTTTCCGCCTGGTCTACCGCCTTGTCTTCGCTGCTCACAAAAACTCCGTCTGTTTTTCAAAGGGAATAGTTTAGCTTGAGACGCTGCTGCAGTCGCCGTGCCTGCCGCAAAGCCTCCTTCAAAATCGCCTTGTCCACGTCGTGCAGACTGTCCAGCGGAATGCCCTGGCCCGCCTCGACTGCCGCCGGCCCGACGGCAAGCTGATGACTCAGCCGCAGGCGCAAAATATGCGAAAAAGCGGCGTCGACCGCAGCAAGCTCGGGTCCGAGCAAACCGGCGGCCGGCGCAGAGTCACTCAGGCGGGCGCTGGTATTGACCGGGCGGGCGCCGCAGGCCAGCGCGAAAATCCGCGCCGCATCGACGAAGATACGGCTGCCGAACTTCTTCAGGTCGATCTGGTTCCCGGAAACGCCGCCGGCGGCGACCACTTCGCCCCGGAAATTGAGCGGGACCTGCGCCTGCAACGCGTTGGCGGCCATCAGGTGAAGAAAGGCGGTTGCCCCGACGGTCAGCGACAACAGATGGCTGCGCAGGCCTTCGCCGAGATCGACGTCGCCGTACAGCGGCCGCAGATCGAAAAAGATGCTGGCATTGAGCAGCGCTTGCGGTTCCGGAACGCGGACCCAGTCAACGAAGCGCTGCTTCCATTCGCTTTGCGACAGGCACCATTCCGGGTTGCCGGCCATGATGCCGCCGCTGCACAAGCTGAATCCGCAATCGGCGAGACGTCGATTGACGTCCTGCGCAAAGGGCAGGAACAAGGCCCGCAACGCGTCGGCTTCATGATGATCGGTGGCGCTGAAGATCAGGCCGTTGTCCTGATCGCTGACGAAGGTCTGTTCGTGCCGCCCCTCTGAACCGAGCGCCAGCCAGCACCACGAACTGGCCGGGAGGCGATGACGGCGCGCGGTCAGTTCGATGACACGCCGCGAAAGCTGGTCGTTGAACGCCGAAACCAGACGCGTCAGCAAGCGGCCGCTCAGATCCCGCGCTGCAAAGTCACGCAGGAAATCACCAATCCGGCCGGCGAGCAACGGCGCCTCCTCGAGTGAAGCGAGGGCATTCAGCTCCTTTTCCAGGAGCAGTTGCCGGCGACAGGGCAGCACGCCTTCCAGAGACCAGGGCACGTCAGTACTTGACCCGGGCAAAATAGGTTTTCTCGGAAGCTTCGAGCGCCTGCCGGACCGTGACGATCCCCATTTCCTCGAGCAGCGGCACCATCTTCAGGAAAACCTCGGCCGTCGCCAGTGCGTCGCCAAGCGCGTTGTGCCGGCTTTCGATGTGCACGCCGAGGCGCTCCAGAATCACGTCGAGCTTGTGCGACTCCTGGTTCGGATGCACCACCGCCGAAAGCAGCAGCGTATCGAGTACCGGCTGCGTGAAGCGGATGCCGGTACGATCTTCCTTCAGTTGCAGGAAGCGCATGTCGAAGGCCGCATTGTGGGCGATCAGCACCGTGTCCTCGCAGAACTCGTGGAAGGCCGGCAGCACCAGGTCGATGTTCGGCTGGCCGCGCACCATGTCCTCGGTGATCCCGTGAATCGGAATCGATTCGGGCTTGAGCGGGCATTCGGGGTCGACCAGCTGATCGAATACCTCCTGGCGCAGCAGCCGGTTATTCACGATGCGGGCGGCGCCGATCTGGATGATTTCGTCGCCCTTGGACGGTTCCAGCCCGGTGGTCTCGGTATCGAACACCGTGTAGGTCAGCTCGCTCAGCTTGCGGTCGAGGTCGATCGATTTGTCGGCGAAATTGAACAGGTCGAAGTCGTAATATTCCGGACGGCCGCTGGCACGGCTGCGCTCTTCCTCCTGAACCACCTCGGGCGAGGCGACCGGCAGCACGAAGCGGAAAAAGGCACGGTGCGCCGCCTTTTCGCGCTGGTACCAGATTTCGCCGCCATGCCGGTCGATGACCTCGCGCAGGCTGAGCGGCGTGGTTTCGCCGGCCGCCTGCATCGACTCCATTTCCCAGGTGTAGAAGGTCTCCGACGACATCGCCGGGCCGGCCCAGATCAGGTCGAGGTAGGCAAGCTTGCCTTCCGACGAGAGCCGGAAACGCAGCTCGCGCGGCTCGTAGTGATCCTGCAGTTTGGAAGCGAGAAAGACCAGTGCGAAGACCAGCGAGAAGCTGTCCGCCTTGACCCACAGCGCATCGTCGAGTTCCTCGGTCTTGATCGGTAGCTTGAGCTTGTCCTCGATCCGGCGCTGGGCGGCGGCAATGACATCGATGCCGAGGATGTCCTCGAGCGGCCAGCGCGTCTTCATGGAATCCGAAAAATCGGCCATGGTCTGGTCGAGGCGCTGGCTCATGGCGGAAACCTCGTCACCGACGATCTTCAGGAAACGCTCGCGCAGTTCGCCCTCCATGTCGGGGTAGTCGATCAGGTTGGTCACCGCCGCGCGGATGTTGCCGAGTGCCGCGCGACTGCCTTCGGTCAGCGAGTGCAGAACCTGGTCGCGGCGCGCTTCCTGTTCGATGCTGCGCGTGATGTTCTCGACCGTCAGCACGTAACCGGACATCCCGTCGCCGCCCTCGCCCGCCGCCAGCACCGGTACCATCTGGACGCGCAGCAACTGGCCGCCGCGCAGCGTCGTGATGAAATTGGCCAGCGCCGCCTTGCCGGCGCCGAGTCGCTGCCGGATCACCTCCTTGGCGTGCATAACCTGGTTCTTCTCGAGAATCGAGAAGATCGAGCGCCCGAGGCCGATCAGGGCGCCGCCGGAAACCGAGGTCGGCCCCTGCGCCAGCGCCTTGAACTGCAGGCGGGCGCGGTTGTTGTAGAGGAGGATGCGGCCGTCGAGATTGCACACGACCACGGCCTGCGCCAGTTCCGACATCAGCGCCGCCAGACGGTTTTTTTCCTCCTCGACCGAGGCCTTGGCCGCGGCGATCTGGGCTTCGACATCGTCCATCAGGGCATCGCGCTGCTGCGCGAGATCGTTGGCGGCGCGCGCCAGATGCTGAACTTCGGGCGGCCCCTCCGGCGTGACCCGGAAGTCACGGTTGGCGCCGAGCATCAGGCGCAAGGTCTCGGACATGCGCATCAGCCCGTTGACATACTGCTTGAACAGTTTGTTCAGGACCATCACGCCGAACGCGAAACCGAACACGGTCATCATGACGCCGATCGGCAGGCGGGAAAGCAGCAGCTGGCCCAGCAACTCGCGCTCGTTGTCCTTCATGTCCAGCCAGACCAGCAGCACGGTGATGATGAATGGCCCGGTCATCAGCAGGCCCAGAACTATCACTGCAAGTACGAATCGGTATTTTGCCTTCATGGTGTTCATCCGGGATGAAATTCGGGTCGTTGCGACCGTGGACCGCGCCCCGAAGGCAAGCCCCCTTGGTGGGCAGCCGTCGGGAACCGTCCCGGACTCAGCGCGCCAGCATTGCCTTGACCTTGGCCACCAGATCCTTGGTCGAGAACGGCTTCGTGACATAGGCGTCGGCGCCTAGCGCCAGGCCCTTGGCCACTTCGGTATCGCGCCCCTTGGCGGTCAGCATGACGATCTGCAGTCCGGCGCGCTGCGGGTCGGCGCGCAGCGCCTCGCAAACCTCGAAGCCGGACTTCTTCGGCATCATCACGTCGAGCAGCATGAGGTCGGGATTGAAGCTGGCAACCTTGGCCAACGCCTCTTCACCATCGTTGGCGACGGCGACCTCGAATCCTTCTTTTTTCATCAGGAATTCGAGCGAAATGACGATATTGGGTTCGTCGTCGACGATAAGGATCTTGTGCGCCATGAACTCATGTCTCCCCTGTTATTTTTTCCGGCGCCGGCAACGGCACCGTGAAGATGAATCTTGCGCCGGCGCCGGGCCGGCTTTCAACCCAGAGATTACCACCAAAGTATTCGACGATCTGCCGGCTGATCGGCAGACCGAGTCCGGTGCCCTGCGGCTTGTCGGTCATCGCGTTGCCGCCCTGGCGGAATTTCTCGAAAATGACGAGGCACTCCTCGGCGCTCAGGCCCGGCCCGTTGTCCTCGACTTCGACACGTACCTGGCGCCCGTCGGCCTTCACCCGCACCTTGACCCGGCCGGTTGCGCCGGGAACGAACTTCACGGCATTGGACAGCAGGTTGATCATCACTTGCGTCATGCGGTCACGGTCGGCCAGTACCACCGGCCCGTGTGCCGGGATCTCGCTCTCCAGCGCCACCCCCTTGTCGCGGAAAAGCTGCTCGAGCGACGCCATCGCCTCGCGCGCCACCTCGCCGAGATCGACATCCGCCGCCGTCCATTCGGCCCGTCCCGATTCCAGCTTGGCCATGTCGAGAATCTGGTTGATCAGCCGGGTCAGCCGTTCGGCCTCGTTGACGATGATGCCGAGAAAACGCGTGCGGTCGGCGAGATCGAGCTCGGGATCTTCGTGCAACATTTCGGAAAAGGCGCGAATCGAGGTCAGCGGCGTGCGCAGCTCGTGGGTCACGGTCGAGATGAAGTCATCCTTCATGCGGTCGAGTTCGCGCAGGCGCTCGTTGGCTTCGCGCAGCTCGGCGGTTGCCGCTTCCAGTTCCCGCGACTTGATTTCCAGTTCGCGGCTGTAGGCCCGCACCTGGGTTGCCTCGTCAAGAATGTCGAAGACCTCGTCGAGACCGAGGCTTTCCTCGCGGGCGACCGAAGCGACCATGACCCGGGCGCTGGCCGAACCGATCGCTCCCGACAATTGCGCCTCGGCAAAACGAACGAATTCGGCATCGGCCGGTAGCGCCTTCCAGTCAGCGGCGCCGTGCGCCGCGGCAAAGGTGGCCAGCTGCTGACGCGCCCTGAGCGGGCCGAGGAAGCGCTCGAGCAGGCTGACCAGTTCATCGACCGAAGCGGTACCGCGCCACAGCCGTGCATCGCTTCCCCGCTCGCCATGCCGGAAGACATCGACGAAGCGTTCGGCCTGCCCTGCCTCAAGGGCTTCCGGCCGCGAGTTCAGCGAAACCAGCACGTACAGCCCGATATTGGCGAACAGGCTCCACCACAGGCTGTGCGAGATCTCGTCGAGGCCGGAAAGACCGAACAGCGCCTGCGCCTTGAGCGCGCCGATTCCCCACAGGCCCTGCTCGACGAAGCCCGGGTCGATCCAGCCCGACCTGGCGAAGGATGGCAACAGCAGGGTGTACAGCCAGACAGCGAAGCCGCCGAGCAGCCCGGCCACCGCGCCGGCACGGGTGCCCTGCTTCCAGTACATGCCACCGAACATGGCCGGCGCGAACTGCGCCACCGCGGCAAAGGAAATCAGCCCGATGCCAACCAGCGCATAGGCCTCGCCGGCGGCCCGGAAGTAGATGTAGCCAAGCAGCAGGATCAGCACGATGGCGGCGCGCCGGATGCCGAGCAGAATGCCGGACAGGTCGCGCCGCTCGCTGACGCCGAACCAGCGCAGGCGCAACAGCCAGGGCATGACGAGGTCGTTGCAGACCATGGTCGACAGCGCGATGGTCTCGACGATCACCATGCCGGTGGCCGCCGACAGTCCGCCGATGAAAACCAGCAGGGCGAGCGCCTCGGCCCCGCGCGACAACGGCAGGGTGAGGACGAAGGTATCGGGGTTGAAGCTCTGGCCCTGGAAATGCAGCAGGCCGCCGAGCGCCAGCGGCAGGACGAAGATATTGATCAGCACCAGATAGAGCGGAAACAGCCAGACAGCCCGCCGGACATGCGACTCGTCGACATTCTCGACGACGATGATCTGGAACTGGCGCGGCAGGAAAATGATGGCGAGGCCGGAAAGCAGGATCAGCGCGGTCCACGTCCCGGAACGGCTCGAATCCAGTTGCAGCAGGCGGGCCAGTTCGGGCGCCGCCGCGGCGCGCTGGAACAACTCGGAGAAGCCCCCGAACATGCCGTAGGTGACGAACAGACCGACCGCCAGGAAGGCCAGCAACTTGACCACCGATTCGAAGGCGATCGCCGCCACCATGCCTTCATGACGCTCGGTCGCATCGAGGTGGCGCGTGCCGAACAGGATGGTGAACACGGCCAGCAATGCGGCAATCACAAAGGTCGAGTCGAACATCGGCGGCATGAAGCTGGCGCCCGAATGGTCGAGCAGAACTTCCAGGCTGGCGGACACCGCCTTGAGCTGCAGGGCAATGTAGGGCACGACGCCGATCACCGCGATCACCGTCACCAGGCCGGCCAGCAACTGGCTCTTGCCGTAGCGCGAGGCGATGAAGTCGGCGATCGAGGTGATGCGCTGGGCCTTGCTGATGCGGATCATCTTGATGATGACGCCGACGAACAGCAGCATCAGCGTCGGCCCGATATAAATGGTCAGGAACGACAGGCCGCCCGAGGTGGCGCGCCCGACGCTGCCGTAGAAGGTCCACGACGTGCAATAGACGGCCAGCGACAGGGCGTAAACATTGGCCGTGATGATCGATCTGCCGGCATCGGCCCGCGCATCGCCGAAACGGGCGACGGCGAACAGCAGCCCGAGATAAGCCGCCGACAGCAACAGGATGAAGCCGGCTGACAGCACCTACTTGCCTCGCCGCTCGGCAACGCCGGCAGCCAGCACGACAAGCAGGGTCCAGACCCCGAACAGGTAGAGAAAGCTGGCGGGAATTCCGTTCCAGCTTCCGCTCGGCAAGCTGAGCAAGGGATAGGTCAGCAGTGGAATGCCCAGGAGACCGAGCGCCGCCAGACGCTGCCGCAACGGATTTCCACGCTTCATGTGCCGCCCCCCGAATCGACAAGGGATACCGCCGCCGGAAAATCCGGCGACATAAAGAAAACGGCCGGCACGCCAAGCGCGCCAGCCGTTGTTGGCAAGCAGTTTGGAACCCCACGGAGGGCCACCTTATGGGCGACCATCGTCTCCTCCTTGCCCTTGTTCATTGGCGGCGGCATGGCAAGCGCGCCGCCCCCCTGAAACGATCCGGAATCAGCCCTTGAGCTGTTCCAGGATCGCCGGGTTTTGCCTTGCGGCGAAACCCGGACAACCGATTTAGCCCTTCAATTGCTCAAGGATCGCCGGGTTTTCCAGCGTGGACGTGTCCTGCGTCAGTTCCTCGCCCTTGGCCAGACCACGCAGCAGACGACGCATGATCTTGCCTGAACGGGTCTTCGGCAGGTTGTCGCCGAAACGGATGTCCTTCGGCTTGGCGATCGGTCCGATCTCCTTGCCCACCCAGTTCTGCAATTCCTTGATGATCCGCGCCGCGTCGTCGCCGGTCGGGCGCTGGCCCTTGAGCACGACGAAGGCGACGATGGCTTCACCGGTCAGGTCATCCGGACGGCCGACGACGGCAGCTTCGGCAACCATCGGGTTGGCAACCAGCGCGGATTCGATTTCCATCGTACCCATGCGGTGACCGGAA
>ENA-UOWG01002834-UOWG01002834.1-activated-sludge-metagenome-genome-assembly--contig:-NODE-2834-length-14032-cov-6.229091_pt1 | contig 14032 bp, 17 predicted proteins | sample MGYA00238147_ERZ761563 | MGnify/ENA primary metagenome ERZ761563 (study PRJEB28884, sample SAMN05720216) | anaerobic digester metagenome | isolation source: active sludge of municipal... | reverse complement strand
GTTCCACTTTCTTTACCACAACTGGGTTCGTCTTCTTAGTCGCTACCACTGGAGTGGGAGCACTCTCCTCCTCCTCAAAGAGCTCTTCAACAGCCTGGGACCGGGTAACCACTGGCCGGGTCTTGGGAACGACCCTGGGTGCAGGGGGAACAGGTGCCGGCCTAGATACCTGCGGCTGGCGGGCCACCGAGGGCTGCCTGGCTGGGGGAACTGATACCCCCGCAGGCTGCTGCCTGGGCGGACTACGAATCTGCTCCTCTACTTGAGCAGCTTCTTCCTCACCCACATCCCAAGGAGCTGGACTATCTGTGTCTCCAGACTCCTCTATCTTCTTCAACTCTTCAGCCAGGTGTGTCAGGCCTTCCAGCTCTGCATCACTATATCCGGAGGTCTTGGCCAAGACTGTCCTGAGGGCCTGGAGGTATGCTGCCTCAGTCCACAGCATACTATACTCATTGACTATCATGAGCGTAGATGCGATGAACATAACTATACCAACGGCATCCAGGTAATAGTTCATGGTCAGTTGCCCAAAGGCGGTCACAATTCCTGCAACAAAACAAACACCACACAATAAGGCGATGGTACAGAAGCGGTTTCTTTTACTCCGCAACTTTGTCTTGGGTTTTGGTTGCAACGGTACAGCTGGATCAGCCTTCTTAGCAGATCTCTTAAATAAATTGAATCCCATAAAAATCATCAACCTCAAAACTCTAAGTGGACGAATTTATATACAGATTATTCGTACAGGTATTTAATACTTAGGGATCCCTTAACAGAATTTCCCCAGCCACCAACACTACTCACCATCTCATAAATAACACAACACTCGTACGCTATACAGACCTGGGCTACATGATAGATCTTATACTCTACCGACCCAGGCCCGGCACGTGCACATACATACAGCGCCGGGGTACATCATTGAATTATGCATCAGAACAAAAAAACCGCTATATATAATTACGGGGTCGGCTACATCTTTAATTATGCATCAAAGGGGGAAGATGGAAAAATCATAATCGTCAATCAACCCCACCAACCTCTCCTCCGAGGAGAGGGAGGGAAGGAGAAGGAAGATACTCCTCAGCCAGGCAGAGAGAAGTGTCGAGCTGTCAGGGAGTGGTCAGGCAAGAGTAGAATCCCCCCGTCTTGGAAAGACCACTCTTCCACAGACATTGAATGTATATAACAATGAGAGAGATAAGAGAAGGAGGGAGGGAGAAGAATATATAGCTCAGAGCTTTACTATTATATAAATACTCCACACAGGGGATGAGATCATAGGCTACCCTAAACGTAAGCAGCAACCAGCGGTACAAATAGATATTCGAAAAATTGCATCGGAGCTCACATGCAGATATTGTGGACGGGGGTTCTCAACCTTAGCACAGCTCCGCGGACACTTGGGCCAGTGTGTGAAGAGAGGGGCCTTCTTGAAAAAGCTAGAGCAGGGAGTCATAGTAATAGTACACAAAAAGTATTTCCATATTATGCCTAAGTCCTTGTCAGCACTGAAGCACGTAGAAGATTTCTTAGAAATTTACAAAGAACGCAACGGCCAACCTGAACTCTGGGAGAAAGATATCAACACGTTTCTTGGTGCCCTGACAGCGTTACACATGGAGAAGAAATTAAACTTCGAGGTACTGGAAAAGGAAGATGCAATGAAGCTGGCACACTCGGTGGCCCAGGTGTACACGGATGGCAGCCTGCAAGAAAGCCTGGCAGAGACTCCGGTGGATGAAATACCCTTACCGGTAGAGGCTGCTACCCCCACAGAGGTAATACAGAAGGAGAAGAAACCGCTACTAGAAGTGATCAAGGAAAAGAAAAAGAGAGTAAAGAGTCTAACGTAGAAAGAAAGATTAAATGAAATCTTCTCCGCCAAACCTTTTTATGATATCATAGCATCTGTTGGGGCCGGGAGTCTTGTATGCCACGACAGCCTTGTCGAACCTATTTCTGATCCACCACTGCATATGGCTGTCCACCTTCTCCAGCACCCGGCCAAAGTCATGCGGCTGGGTGTAATCGTACTGGACGATGGAGTAATGCGGCTTCATGAGCTGCATGAGGTCTTCATACTCTTTTAGGAGGGCCTTAGAGTTCTCGATAACTCCGTCCATCTGCTCTCGGTCGTTCCACCGATGGATAACCTCCCCCGGGGGGCGGCAGTAGATTATCAATGGGTGGACTTCCTCTCTGAACCTCCGCTGGAGCTCAACCCCCATGGGAGATTCGTTGAAGATATTCCGGCCCCTCAGGGTCGGCCCATAGACTGCCTCAGAGATAAGAGGGAACCTATCATAGAGGACAGGGATTCCCCTATCCTTGTTGAAGGCCTCTATTACCCAAGAGATCACTGTATCGTAGTCCTTGGGACCCGGTGAGTGGACCCCCTCAAAGCCGTACTCCTTAATAAGTGCGTCTTGGAGGTGGGTCTTCCCGGTATTGTCCATACCCTCAATCACTATCATATACAAATAGATGGGACCTACTGCATAATAAAACTTAACCCGCTGAGATAAATATGACCCGCAGAATTAAATTAAATTAAAGCAACTTTATATAGGGATAAACCCCATATATGTAACTAAGGTAAGCGATATGACAGAGCAGAAGGACTACTACACCATCAAAGAAACTGCTGCCTTTCTTGGTATAACCCAGCAGAAAGTCTTCAACTTATTACGCTCAGATAACAACCCCTTCCCTAATGCTGCACGGATGGGATGGCAGTGGGCAATCCCCCACGGCGATATTACGGAATACAAGAAAAAGCTGGAAAGTTCTACATAACCCGGTGAAACTATGGTGGACTACCGGGGAATAGCGATTAGAAGTCTGTCGCTCATTCTTGAAAAGAACTTCGTCGAAGGGGACATCCTGTTTCTTTCTTCAAACATAAGAGATACTACCCCAGGTGCGCCGGGGAATTGGCATGATCAGCCATTCACTGTAGGCCCGGAAGTCCTGAAAGAGATCAACAGGTGGCTTGAAGATCACCCGGAGGACACATATGATATCTACTTCTGCCCAATGCCCTTCAGGGATACCACCAAGCGTAAGAAAGATAAGGTGAAGAGTTCAAGACTCCTCTGGTCTGATATGGATAAGGTTACCCCGGATCAGATTGAAAAACTGAAACCTTCATTGTTATGGGAATCCTCACCAAAAAGTTTCCAAGGATTATGGATTCTTGATGAAGAAATGTCCCCCGCTGGGGCAGAGTTACTCAACCACAAACTCACTAAATTTATTGGTGGGGATGAGAGTGGATGGGATCTGACACAGGTCCTCAGGCTCCCGGGTACTATTAATCATAAGTATAAAGAGCTCCCCCGGGTGGCCCCATTCACAATGGACACTCCGCCTAGGGTCTATAAGAGAGCGGATATTGACTCGCTGCTGAGTGATATCAAAATAGAGCCAAAAAAGAATGACTTCCGTGGGCAGCGGGTAGATATCACCGGGTGGGAGAAGCTAGACCATGAGGGGGTACTCAAAAAATATAGCAAAATCCTTAAGGGGAGGGATGTTTCCCTTATTAGGTCAAAGGGCGGGATGATCACCGGGGGGAAGAGGTCTGACAATATCTGGAAGATCTACTGTGCCTGCGGTGCAGCATGTATGGCCCCGCAAGAAATCTTCACGGTCCTATACCATTCTGAGTGGAATAAATGGGGCACCAAAGTTGATTTCTTACATCAGGATCTCACTAGATTTTATGAGAAAACCAATACCGCTATTAAGAAAATAGATGTAGAAAACTATGACTACACCCCGATTGAGCAAGAGCTTAATCCCGAACGAGCACGACAATATCTCAGTGTGACCCCTGACCCTGAGCCGCTCCCCAAACCAGAATCACCCGCTAAAACTAAAATAAGCCAGCCAGTGACAACAAAAGAAGAGAGTAAGGCTTCTGGGGGACTGGATATTTCCCCAGACTACATTGATATGTCCAGTGAGGAATTCTCAGCTGGGGTCCCGGAAATTTACAAACAGTCCTTAAAACTCAATATGGAATACCCAGAAGACCACTTTATTTCAAAGTATGTCAGCCTGGGGAAAAAGCTAAGCGATAGCTATCAGGAATATCACCATGGCGCGGCAGTAGCATTACTCTCAATAGCAATCGGTAGAAAAGCCGCTATCATATTTGGTTCAGGGACTGTATACCCTAATGCTTGGTGCTTCCTAGTTGGGAACTCCACTATTAGCAGAAAAAGCACTGCAGTCGGACATGCAAAGGATATTGCTACTGAGCTATTCGGAATGGTAGCACTACCCCAGTCCTTCTCCCCTGAGTCCTTCATTGAAATTTTGTCTAATACCCCACAGGGCTGGTTATTTAAGGATGAAGTAGCTTCTTTATTGGCTGCAATGAAGAAAAACTACATGGGAGAAATTCGTGATATCTTCTGTGAAGTTTATGACAACAAGGGATTCATGAGGAAACTCCGCTCAAGTGCCAAGAAGAATGCCACGGAGTTCCACGTAGTAGACCCGTATATCGTCCAATATGTAGCTACTACCCCAGGCAGTATTGCAGACAACAGCCAAACCCTTGATCTGACCAGTGGGTGGTTACTGAGATTCTTGTTCTATTACCCCACTTATCAGAAAGAGTGGAAGCCTTTGCAGGAGATGACCAAAGAACAGGCCGCAGAGCTGGCAAAGTTAAAGGGGGAACTCAAGGAGCTAGGGCAGTATTTTTGGGGACTTAACACTCCGATGGTATTCACCTTTTCACCGGAGGCCGAACGGTACTTTGTTGAGTGGCAGAAACATGAAGAGATCTCCATGGCAAAGAAGGGAGATGAGATTGAATCTGGTGCGTATGGCCGCCTCTCTGTCTATGCGGTAAAGTTAGCAATGATTTATACAATAGGTGCATCTGGGTTTTTGTCTAGGGCACAAGAGGCTGCCCGGAGAAAGGAGAAAATCCAAATTGGGCTCCAAGAGATCAAGTGGGCATGCACGGAGATTGAAAATTACTTCATGCCCACGGTCAAGCAAGTCTACGAGCTCATAGCCCTATCCGATGGGAGAAATAACCAGAAGAAGATCATACACCTGCTGAATTCCCATGAAGGCTATATGTTCCGGTCTGATTTAATCAGGAAGCTTAGATGTAAGCTCCGTGACTTCAATGATGATATAGCTGCACTCACAGAAAGTGGGGAAATCCAAGAGAGCATGGTATTGAGGAAAGGAGGGAAATCAGAAGTGATGTATTCAAAGATCCGTGAGAGTACAGAATAGTCCACACCATATTTATAATAATTATTGCTGGATAAGGCTGAAATTAAATATACCCTCTTCTAAACATATAAATATCTCTATAGAAAATTACTAGCTGGCCCCGGCAGAGGTGTCCCTAGTCTTGGTGAAAATTCGGAGTTGAGTGAAGTATGAACTTGAGAGATCGCTTGGGCTTTAAGAAGAAAGACCAGCCCGCTGAGATAATTGGGATGAGGCCTGAGGTACTCCAGTTTGCCCAGGGGGGAAAGAAGGAGGATTTGTGGCCTGCAGCCCCCAAAGTACCGAGACCCGTCCAACAGATCCCCAGCGAAGAGGTGGAAAGTCTACTTAGGTCTAGGAAGAAAATTGAAGAACCCAAACCGGCAGAAGACATCAAAAAACTCTTAGATGGGGAGGTAAAACTACCCATAAAAGCAAAACCATTACCAAAGCCGGTGATGGTGGCACCCAGGGTAGAGACAAAAGTGGAAGAAACCCCACAATTAGCTACCCCAGAAGAGGTTGAACCTGAACAGCCCCAGGAGGAGAAACCCCACGAGGGGGCAAAGGCCCCGCTTTTCAGGATCATCGACTGGGTAAAGAGTAAATCTGTGAAGAGGGAAAAAACCCCAGTGGCCAAGAAAATAGTGGCCTCAACAGAATCTATTAATACCGACAAGGCTGAAGTGACAAAAACTGATGTCGCTGGGGCAAAACCAAAAGAGTTTGTCCCTGATCCCCCCTTACAAAAGGGAAAGAAAAAGATCCCCGAGACCTTAAAAGAGAAAAAGAAAGCTGAGGAAAAGAAGCCCAAAAGAAAGCTCTCCTACGAAGAGGCGGTGGAAGAATATGAAAGGCAGCTTGCTTCGGGGAAAAAACCCGTAGTTGTCGCTAAGATCCCTGGAGCTCCGCCAGTAGCCACAGTGGTTCCTCCCAGGTTTTCCAGGGCAGAAATAAATAAAATGCTGATGATAAAGGTGATGCCTTCTTTCATCCGCTCGGTTTTGGCAAAGAGAAGTGGGGTACCATTCATGGTAATGTGTGGTATCTACAAATATGAGTTCATCCAGATAGTCAAGGACAAGGAGGAGGGCTTTAAAATAATGAGGGACCTTAAGGATGCCCTTAATTATGAGTCCATAGTAGAAAGTTACCCAAGGAGAACCCGTGAGGTTTTCGCCCTCTACTCCCGGGCCGTAATGGAGCACAGGGGCAGATACTCCGGCACTCCTCTCCACCCCAGACTTGAAGAAAGATTCTAACTCTCTTTTTATATCATAAAACCCCAATGTTATTAATGAAAACAATTTATACTGATAGTGCGGTAAGGGGGAACCCGAGTGATAAGGGCGCGTGGTCCTTCTTTGTAGTCAAGGAAAATGGCTCTTTGGCGACGTCTGTCTGCGAAGTCCGTGCTGGGGGAATCATCCCAGGCAAAGTAACTAACAATATCGCCGAATATTATGCAATAATAGAGGCGGCTAAATATGCAAAATCTGCTGAGATACTAGACGTTAAGTTTAGGTCTGACAGTAGCCTGGCAGTCAATCAGTTACTTGGGAAGTTCAAGGTAAAGAACTCAGGGATTATTCCTTATTATGAAGAAGCCTTAAAGCAGTTTGCTTCGCTTGAATACGTAGAGGTTGAGTGGGTGCCCAGAGAAAATCCCTGGCTTTCGCGTGTGGATGCATATTGCAATAAAATATTGGACACTATTCCTGCGCCGCTTAGAAAGGTTGAGCTCCTAGGGAAAGATTTCTAATGGCACACCCCAAGGGCAAGACTTCTGAGGAAGTGTCTGGCATCCCTGGCTGGTGCTATCGATGTAAGGTGCGCTCCGGCCCGTGGTGTCAGATGCATAGCAAAACATGCGTGGAGGCCAGGAAGAACAACGATTGTGTAAGAAGGCCCCGGGTGGATAGATTATTACCTTGTAAAGGCAAAGAGGTATCCGGGGTTAGGGGCCTGCATAGAACAGATGTTGATATGTGTTCCGTGGGGAACATATTTCGGAATAAAAATAGGAAGAAAAACCCCATCGTGGTGGACAGGCCTTTCAGAGTAGAAGAGTCCACTTAAAGAGATCATTTAATGAATACATTTAATGAATACATTTAATGAATACATTTAAAGAAAAGATTTAAAGTTATGCTACACGCAGAACTTTTTTCATCTCCTTGAGTTCTTGATCATCTCTCTTCCAGTACATATGGAAAGAATTTGAGATGTCCGTCAAAGTACCCACCTCATACTGGGTGTTGCATTCCTCATTCAGCCTGTTAGTAACTTTTTCCAGGAAGAATGCCTCAGCTACCATATTTTCTCCCGCAGCGGAGAGCCCATCTCTAGAGCGGAACAGGAACTTACCATGCACCCGATTGTTTCTTATCAGGAAGTGCATGTTCTGGCAGCAGGGGGGCTCATGGTGAAAGCTGTCTAGCTCTGGGACCCAGGTAATCATAATAGCCCTGCGGGACTCTGGGCTCTTTTTCAGTCGTTCGATGATGGCATCAAACTGGTTGAACCCCTGCCCATCACCATTCCCCACCCATTTGGCCTCGAATTCAGGTATACCCTGAACCACTCGTCCTGTAGTAAGAGCTTTTCGTAAGGGGTAATCACATCCACGGTTGCCGTAAGTATACGTGGCGTGATTACCATCAGCCCTGTGGGGAGTAATAGTTGTGAAGGTATCTTTGTAAGAATCCAACCCTTGACGAGGGAAGCGTACTGCATCACTGATCATCTTTTCTTTCAGTGGATGATTCACGATGATCATCAGGGTCTCGGGTAACTCCCAAGTCTTCTCCCACTTCCCCGGAGAAGTTTCTATATCGATTTCTGGGGCCATTAGCAGCTCTCTTACAGCTGCTTCATGAGCTTCAGCTAGAGTATCCTTTACTATCTCCATGATCTTTCTCCTTTCTGTGAAGGCTGTGGTTTCGAACCAGCAAGACTAGCCAATAGTGACCAGAAACTGACAAAACCTTATTAAGAAATGGGGTGTAATGGCTCATAAAGGTTTATCTGAGGAGCTACAGGAAAAACTCTTAGAGATGTACTCGTGGTCGCATTTTTAGTGGGGTAGTCCGTAACCGTTTTATAAAACGGAGAATGCGGTAAAGATTTATATAGGGGTAAATTCTGAGCTTTACTAGTGTGGGATATGTGTTTTAGCAACCGGATCCGATGTCAACTTACTCGCTAAAAAACCCCTATGGCTATAGAGTGATATCAGTATTCTGGGGAACTCTGGAAATAAAGCTGGCACACTGCGGCCACTGGTGGTCAGGGTAGAATGAGTATAATAGGGCCGATTCTCTGAGTAGTCTCCGTTTGCTTTATCTGCAGGCAAAACTTGCCATTTTAGGTTTAAGTTAGCCCCAGGGGGCTGATTCATGTCAGTCTCGGGAAAAAGGAATATGCTGGAAGAATGATCCGATTTTAACATTCTCGTCAAAAGCTTCCTGGGTATCTAGTAGGATATTAGTTGACTAAGCTTTTCCAAAACCAACGAGTATGTTAAAATCGGATCTACTGAGATGGAGTGGATCCGTTTAGACAAAATTGGAGGTCAACCCCCCACTTTTCCAAAAATCCTCTAATACTGATGTCCCCGTTTTAACCTCTGGAAAATTCTATACGTAATAATTACTATATATACTTTCTTTTTTCTTTATATACTTTTGACCATTTTATATTTAAATCTAGTCTTGGCAGTATTTGTTCGGATATTTAAACTCATAGCCTTACTTTGAGGCAATAGATATTATTATCTGATTTTGGAAACTCAGTTCTCTGTGGCTTCTCGAGAGTAGTAATAAAGGATTTTTTGAAATGTCCGGGGTTGACTCCAAAATTTGTCTAAACGGATCTTTGATTTATCTCAGTGATCCGTTTTTAACATACTCGTCACCATTGAGAATGTTAAAAACGGGGAAAAAAGCCCCTGGAGATCCTGGTGATTTTTTGCATAGCTTTTATCACATTTTCTTAGTTTTGCAGTGAGTTGAAAAACTCACTGAGGGGCCATGAAGTTTCCCAGTTCTAATTTTCCCCGTTTTTAGAATTTTAGGAAATAATAAATACTCCGGTACCCCAATTTTCTTGATGAGACCCAGAGGAGATTCCACCAGAGTGGTGGTAGAGGAATCAGGACCACATGAATACCTCCTTGACCCCAGACATCCATTTAAGGAGATTAGAGGGACTAGGTATTTTGAGCCAGGCTCCCAAACACTTACAGAGCTTAATACCCTAACAGGGCAATATATAAGGGAGTACGACCTTGATTTCACCCACAAAAGTATCCCCAGGGAGATTTTTGTTTCAGGGGTTATTTCCGGGCTAAAATACAACTCAGCAGACATCAATGTCTTTGTTAGAGAAAAAGTAGAAGCATGGAAAGATTCCGGATATAAAATCGCAAATATGCCCCCTAAGCTCTCTACCCATGCTGCTGAGCACCGGGAGCACCACTTACTCCGCCATGGTATCCCACTGACCCGTAAGCCGTCTGTGATCTATGCATACCTCGGGTCAAACAACGACGTGGTTAAGGGGAGCCTGGCCCGGGCATTATTTGAACTTGGGCTTATTTCCTTTAAAGAAATTTGTATAGAACTAGAAGATGGGCGTTGGGTAATGTCCAACCGCTGGGATTACACTGAGATGATGAATCATGAAAAGTAAGTTTCCAGTTACACTCCTGGTGAGGGGCGATGCAAAAGCGTACTCACCCGAACAGATTCGTGACCGTGCAAGGAAAGCCCTCACAGATGTGATAGATTGCATCTATGATGAATATCCCCCATACTACCTGGACGTAGGAGAGGGGGTTCCTATGACCTCAGCCATGACAGAGCCGGAGCTTCAATCACTTATTGCTTACGAACTCTACTGGCATGATAGGAAAGTAAAGCAGCAGGTGGCAGCAGAACTTGAGGAAGTAGCCAAACTCCTATGGGATGAATCTGGCATCATCTTCAAGGATGTGAAAGCCATCAACGCTGCTACTCAGCTGAAGAGATACCTGAATAACCTCAGAACAGAGGTAAGATGCCCTGGGGATGATTCCCGTTGGACCTCCCCTGGACATTCAAGTCTGGGCCATAAAATTACTGAAGTCCTGAAAGATGAAGACCAGATCAACAGGTATTTGAATATGGCTGCTGTATTGATGAAGAATACCTTTATGGCTTGGAACGCCAAAATGATTGTACCTAATGATCTTCTGAAAGAAGTGAAAAAGGCAGAAAAAGACCCAGAGGAAAAGGATGATGACCAGCAGATATTGGATGAAAGCAGCTAATGTAGCGTCTATCTACGCAGCCCAAGCACATCTTGGGCAGACCCGTAAAGACGGGGTAACGCCATATATCGTCCACCCCGCACGTGTGGCTGGCTTAGTAGCCCAGTTTGGGGGAGGACCTACCACGGTTATTGCAGCCTGGTTCCACGACGTTGTAGAGGATTGCCAAGGTAACCCAGAGGAAGACCACGTAATCCCCGCATTGAAACAGATGGAGATAGGTCCTGGGAGCTATGCTTGGATTGAAATACTTGATAATATCAGGTTCATGACCAAAGATGCTACTCTTCACAAGAAAGAACGGGAAGCTGACTTTCTCTCTAGACTGGAACAAGCCAGCGCTGAGCAAGGGCTCCTCAAAGTCTGTGACAGGATTGACAACCTTCTTGACGCTCCAAACTGCCAGAACGTCTCCAAAACCTGGGCAGCAGAATATTTCGCGGAGAGCGAAATGCTGCTTCAGGCCCTCCCTGCCTGTGTCCAGGTAAAATATCCACAGGCGATTGCCCTTCTCTTGGATGTCATATTAAGTCAGGGTGAAAACAATGGTTTATAAAGAGCTCAAATTCGGGCGTTCTGGGGGAATTACCATTACCGGTAGCCCAGATGCAGTTACCATCACTTTGTGTAGATGCTCCTCCTCTAAAGAGATGACTGAGATACACAAGAAGAGAAGACTGGTGGAGAGATATTTCCCATCATACTTCGGGTTTACTACCCTGCCCCCTGATAGCCAGGAAGTATTCGAATCCCGTATCGAAAACTGTCTGAAAGCCTACTCTAGGAAATGCCAAGAGTTTGTCTCCATAGACGCGGAACAAGAGCGCCAGATCCTAGAGGCTAGGGCCAGAGAGGAAGAGGAGAGGGCTAAAATGGAAGTATTTATGAATCAGGCTACCCAAGCTATCGCCAAGGAGTGCGAAAATGAGGCACCTAAGGGCTCGTAATTCACCAGTAAGGTCACATACAGCCCAGGGGTTCCCCCGGTGGCCCTATGCAGATGCCGCGGATCTCTCCCCAGTACAGCAGCATAACCTAGAACAAAACTGGGATATTGCAGCAACTCTCAGGAGGAATTACTTTGGGCAGTGAAGAGGGCAGGGACTATACCAAGCGCCCATTAACAGCTGAAGAGCAAGAAGACCATGATTTTGAGATTCACTATATGCAGATGGCTGCATTAGGTGATGAGCGGTACCTATGAATATCTTCTGGCGCTGTGATTCTTGTATGGGTCTTGGAATGATACCCAAGGAATTCTACCTTTGTATCTGTCCAGATTTCCTCACCCTGGGAGTCTTCTTAGCTATAGTTGGCGCAGCTATTCTTTGGTATATACTTTCACTGAAAGAAAAATCAACTTAGGAGAAATTGTTATGGTTACAATCAAGATTGCAATTTGGGATATCTTTGTATTCCTCCTTGGGGGCTGTTTTTCAGCTCTCCTTCTGTATAGCGGTATGGTTTTCTACGATGACTGGACTATCTGGCAGGAGGGCATCCTGATCCATGCAGGGTACTTCGCCTTGGCAGCATTCTGCGCCTATGTTTGTTACAGGGTTTTTGAATATAAGCCCCGGGGTCCTTGAGGATAGCTATAATAAGAAGGAAACCACATAATTTTGTGTACACTAAGACAGGTGATACAGATATGGATACTGACAGAGAGGCTCGGATAAAATCCGAGATCGAATCAAACCTCAACCGACAGAATCGGGTTAGGTTTAGGGACCAATGCTGCAATCTCAAAGCCAAGGCTGTTCATGCCCATCTACCCTTCCTGGCCCAGCACTGTGTCTCAGTAGAGACTTTAACCGAAGCTCTTAAAAAAGACTGGGATATGCGGATGGAAACTATTTCAAAACCGTATATGCGTATTCCTACTGAGGATCTGGCCATTCATCTTCTGCTGAACCCTCTAGTATTTAAGGAGCCAGAAATAGTTTTCCTCCTTAGCCTCTTCCAGCTTGAGAAGGGGATGGCACCATTCTACAACGGCACGGGGTCAAAGCGTGACTAAGACCATTCTCCCCTGTTCCGGGCCCGGCTGCAAGAATACTGTTGCTAGGAGCCCGAGTGAGATAGAGCACTCTAAGACTAAGCAGTTCTTCTGTTGTAGAAAGTGCCAACATGAGTCGAGAGTTACTGCCGGGGGTAAATTCCGTAGAAAGAATGCCTTTGGACAGGTTGTTCGTCCAGAATACTCCTTGAGTACTGTCAGAAGAGTGGGGGCTTATGCCTGAAGAGGCCCCGCCCAGCTGGGGGACGAAGATAAAATCTGCCTTGGTATTTCTTGGGGTAGCATTTTTCCTTTCTTTGCTTCTTATCTTTGGGCTGTCACTCCTTGCCGACCAAGTAAGGTCAGCTTTGGGAGTGGATACCAATCCAGAGTATCACGAATATCTCTCAATCCGCGATTACTCTAACTGTACCCTGGGGAATGACTCTATCTGCCTCCATGCTGGGTGTGTACATGCATACCGCCAGTGTCAGATCGAGCACTGTGGAAGTACCGGAATCGGGTGGTAAGATGGGTGAGACGTACTTACTCTGCAAGTTTAGGCAGAGGGTTCCCCTGGACAAACGTATTTTAGAGAATCGAGAAAAGCTCCTAAGTTTCTTTAATACCCAGGCTCTTACCGATGGGGGCCCGGTTCTTCTGCCCGAAAGCCCCGGGAGTACCGACCCATGCTGCGTGCATAAGGATGCTCCCTGGGTACCCTTTGGGGGTATCAGAGATCCTTTTCTATGTGAGGTTACGATTTTGGGGGGTAGGTGCCCATTAGGTCATCAGCCCAGTGAGGTAGACCCCAATTGGAGACAGAATAATACCATGCAGAGGTGTAAATGATGTGGCCCTCAGTAGGTACCAGGAGTGTTCTATTTGGAGTCCACCAATTCCTCTGGCACCCCCTCACGGTACTTCTAGGTTGGTATAGATTATACGGGCAACTTCCCTCTTTTCATGAGCTAGTCTGCATATTTGTTCATGATCTTGGGTATTGGGGTAAGCCAAACATCGATGGCCCAGAGGGGGATACCCACCCAGAGGCCGGGGCACTCCTGGCACACCATCTCTTAGATTCCTGGGAATGTATTCCTATCCCCGGCAGTTGTGAGGAAGACTCCGGCTGGCACGAGCTTAGACAGAAAAATGACTATTTAAAGCTCTGTTTATTCCACTCTCGCCACTATGCAGCTAAATCCGGGGCACAGCCCTCAAAGTTATGCTGGGCAGACAAGCTCTCCTGTGCCTATGATCCCTGGTGGTTCTACCTATTCCGCTCTTGTCTGTCCGGGGAGATCCATGAACAGCGCAAGATGTGGGCAGAGGAAGGTAGGATTCCTCTTACGGCTACCCACCGAGAGTGGTATGCTTGGGCACAGGAGCGTTCTGTACAGATCGGTCTTAGCCAGGGGAAAGTCCACTATAAGTTACATCGAGACCCCGGCTCCCCAGAAGATGCCAGT
>ENA-UOWG01002833-UOWG01002833.1-activated-sludge-metagenome-genome-assembly--contig:-NODE-2833-length-14039-cov-47.226545_pt1 | contig 14039 bp, 10 predicted proteins | sample MGYA00238147_ERZ761563 | MGnify/ENA primary metagenome ERZ761563 (study PRJEB28884, sample SAMN05720216) | anaerobic digester metagenome | isolation source: active sludge of municipal... | reverse complement strand
CCGGTGCGTCGTACCGAAGCGGCGATGTCGCGCTGCACACCAAGGAAGAAAAGGCCCTGTTCAGCGACGGCAAGAGCCGGCTCCGCAGCTGCATGCTGGCCGACAGCGCGGCAGCGACAGCTCAGCCGGCCGCGCCGAGCGCTTTCGTCGACATCGGCGGCAGCGTCACCTGGCCCGCCGCCAGCCCCCTGCCGCCCGATGCCGTGCTGCTCATCCGCATCCAGGACACGTCCCGCGCCGACGCGCCGGCCCTGACGCTGGCCGAGCAACGCATCGGCCCAGCCGGCAACCCGCTGCCCATCCCCTTCAAGCTCACCATCGACCGCGACCTGATCGGGAAGAATGCCCAGATCACCGTCGCCGCCCGCATCGAGCGCAAGGGCAAGCCGCTGTTCATCAGCGACTCCATCCATCGCGCCTTCAGCGATGGCCAGCCGCGCCAGGTCGACATCGGGCTGGTGCCGGTCGGCGGCGCCAAGGCTCCCTGACCGGAGCGGTTGCGCTGGATCAAAGCCCGGCGCCGCCGCGCCGTGCGACAGTTCGCATCCCCGAATCAGATTAATATACCGCCGTGCTCTCTCCCGCCCATCCTCTCTGGCTCGTCGGCTTCCGGCCCTTCTTCACCCTTGCCTGCCTCGCCGGCCTCAGCCTGCCGATCGCCTGGATCCTCATCTTCAAGGGTGTCCTGCCAGCCCCAGCACAAGACTTCTCGCCGGTCCAGTGGCATGCCCACGAAATGTTCTTTGGCTTCGGCTGGGCGGTGCTCGGCGGCTTCCTGCTGACCTCCACCAAGAACTGGGTCGGCGTCCGCGGCTATCACGGCGCCACGCTGATGTTCCTCGCCGCCGCCTGGCTCGTCGAGCGCATCGGCATGAGCTTCGGCAGCGGCTGGCCGCGGCCACTCTTCCTGCTGAGCAACAACCTCTTCCTCTGCAGCATCGTCGTGCTGCTGCTCGCCACACTGATCCGTAACCGCGACAAGGACAGCTACCGCCGCGACAACATCTTCTTCCTGATCGTCCTGCCGCTGTTCTGGGTCGCCAAGACGCTGCTCCTCTCGCCCGAACATTTCAACCTCGGCTGGAGCATGACCCTCGGCATCTTCCGTGTCGCCTTCCTGGTCATGCTCGAACGCACGCTCGGCCAGTTCATGCGCGGCGCCTTCCAGGTCGACATCCTGCGCCAGCCGGTACTGGACCTCGCCATCAAGGCGCTCGCCATCGTCCTCGTGTTCACCGCCCTGCTGCCCGCCGCGCTGGCGCACGGTCTCGAACTCCTGCTCGCCGTCCTGCTCCTCGGCCGCTTCGTCTTCTGGCATCCGCTCAAAGGTTTCCGTCGGCTCGACATCGGCATCATGTACCTCGGCTACCTGGCCATCGTCGCCCAGTTGCTGATCGACGCGTTGCCGCCGCCGGGGGCCACTGGCTGGGTCGGCACCGTCGCCGTGCATGTGTTCACCTTCGGCGCCATGGGCCTCGTCATCCCGGCCATGATCATCCGCATCGCCAACGGCCATACCGGGCGCAAGGTCGTTTTCGGCAAGCTGGAAAAAACCGTGCTGTGGATCATGATCGCCGCCTTCTTCCTGCGCCTCGTCGGCCCGCAGATTGTTCCCGGCGCCTACCTGCGCTGGCTCGACCTCGCCGCCACCTGCTGGTTCGCCGCCTTCGGGCTGCTCGCCTGGCGCTACATCCCCCAACTCGCGCAGCCGCGAATCGATGGCCGCGAACACTGAACGTCACCGGCTGGCCAGCGTTGCCGCTGCGGCCATCCTCACCGCCCTGGCGCTCCCCGCGCACGCCGCCAGCGTCGCCTGCCACCTCACCTATGGCGGTGAAACCCGCGTCGTCGAAGCCGCGCCGGTCGCCGACCCCTACACGGCGCCCACCGTTTCTCTCGGCTCGTACTTCCTGTTCCGCATCGTCTTCCGCGATCAACCCGCCGATCTTGCCGGCATCAAACTCACCGCCTACGCTGACCGCGACGAAGGCCCGACCATCATCCATCAGGCCACCTATCCCTATCCGCCTCCGCCGGCTGCGGTCCACGGCTTTTCCGGGCTAAATTTCGTCTACGAACCGGTGCGCGACGGCGAACTGCAATACTGGTGCGAACTGAAGGGCAAGCCGTGAAAATGGCCCGTTTTTTCCGGTCGACCGCAACAGTCGCCCTGTGCTGCCTGCTCACCGGTATGGCGCGCGCAGAACCCGTCACCCTGCTCTTTGCCGGTGACATCATGCTCGACGACGGCCCCGGCCGGACCATCGCCAAGGGTGGCGACCCGCTCGCCCCCTTCGCCGCAGTTCTCGCCGAAGCCGACTACCGCATCGGCAACCTCGAATGCCCGGTCGCCAGCAGCGGCCAGGCGCACGCCAGCAAGATCGTCACCTTCCGCGCCGACCCGCGCGTGCTGTCCATCCTGCCCGGCCGCTTCGACGCCGTCTCGCTCGCCAACAACCATTCCGGCGATTACGGGCGCGACGCCTTCAACGAAACCATGCAGCACCTCGACCAGACCGGCATCGCGTATTTCGGTGGTGGCCGCAATTTGGCCGAGGCGCACAAGCCGCTGTGGATCGAGCGCAAGGGCCTGAAAATCGCCGTCCTCGGCTACAACGAATTCAAGCCGCGCGCCTTCGCCGCCGGCCCCGACTGGCCCGGCGTCGCCTGGAGCGAGGACGACCACGTCATCGCCGACATCCGCGCCGCCAAGGCGGCCGGCGCCGACCTCGTCATCCCCTTCATGCACTGGGGTTGGGAAAAGGAAACGCAGCCGAGCGAACGCCAGAAAACCTTCGCCCGGAAAATGATCGACGAAGGCGCCGCCCTCGTCGTCGGCAGCCACCCGCATGTCACGCAGGGCGCCGAAATCTACAAGGGCAAACCCATCGTCTACAGCCTCGGCAACTTCGTCTTCGACGGCTTCGACTACCCGGAAGCCCAGCGCGGCTGGCTGCTGCGCCTCAAACTCGACAAATCCGGTGTGATCTTTTGGGAAACGCTAGCCGCGCAGATGGACGACGACGGCACCCCCTGGCCGGTTTCGGGTGCGTTCACGCCCTGCGGGCGGGGTGGCGACGCAGTGATTTCGGAGTGCCAGAATCCGTGACACTGCCTCTGATGACCAACGGGATAACTGTCATCAAGCAGGTGTTTTGCCCCAAACTGGCAAGCGTCGGCTTGGCCGCAAAAACCATATTGCGGCATTCCTCGGCAATCAGAAACCATGGGCCCGCTTCCCGTTGCCCCGGCCCCGTTTCCCGTTTCTACCTTTACGATCACGCGCCTGAAACCACCTTTAGAATCAATGGAACGAAGGCTTCCGGCGGCTTGATGCCGCCGCTCGTGGCGAAAACATGCGCTGCGGCAGACATCTTGTTCCACGTCTTGCGGATGATATCGAGCCACTTTTCTTCGCTGTATTCGGCGTGTTGGCCGGCGAAACCCTGCATGTAGTGTTCGATGAAGACGAGGCCGGTGACATCTTCCAGCAACTGCGTGTCGGGATTTGCCTTGATGTCCTGCTTGCCCACCGCCGCCTTCACCTGCTCGACCGTCGCTTCGTCGTAGCCGGCCTGCTGCATCAGCTTGCCGGCCGTTTCGGCGTGAAACCGGTAGAGACCGGTGCGCCACGCGAAGTAGCCTGGCTTGCCCAGCGGGTAGTTGCTGCGTGGCACGGTCCAGCGCTGGATGTGCTGGGCGCGCACGGCTAGCTGGGCGACTTCGCTGGCCTCCGGCGCGAAACGGCCGATCATTTCGGTCATGCGCCGGGCGTAAAGCAGTTCCTTGGGCTGGCCTTCGTCCTGATTGGGGTCCTGGGCGTTGGCGGCGTCGAACAGGGCAATGGCTTTGTAGAAGCGTTCCGGGTTGGCAATCATTGAATCTCTCATGAGGGTGTGTTGCTTTGCTTGATCGGAGACATCTCCAGTCGATGGCTCCAGATAACCAATACACCGATAGTAGTGTGGCCTGAAATTTTCTGTCAGTGCCCTATTGCGGTCGACTGCCAGTTTCGGCCATTTTTCAGCTTGCCGCTACGCTCAAAATAGCCGGCTATACTGGCATACCGCTCGCCGGAGTTCGCCATGGAAGCCTGTCCCGACCAGTTCGTTCTCGCGCTCGACCAGGGCACGACCAGCGCCCGCGCCATTCTGTTCGACCGCCAGGGCAACATTCATGGCGTCGCCCAGCAGGAAATTACCCAGCATTACCCGCAGCCCGGCTGGGTCGAGCACAATGCCGAAGAAATCTGGCAGGCGCAGCTTGCCGTCGCCCGTGCCGTGCTGCGCGACAACAGCGTTGCGGCGGCGCGGATCGCCGCCGTCGGCATCACCAATCAGCGCGAAACGACGGTGCTCTGGGACCGGGCCAGCGGCGAGCCGCTGCACCGCGCCATCGTCTGGCAGGACCGGCGCACCGCCGGAATCTGCGATGAACTGACGGCCGCCGGCCATGCCGGGTTGTTCCGCGAACGCACCGGCCTGGTCGTCGACGCCTATTTTTCCGGCACCAAGCTCAAGTGGCTGCTCGATCACATTCCCGGCGCCCGTGCCCGCGCCGAGCGCGGCGAACTGGCTTTCGGCACCATCGACAGCTGGCTGGCCTGGAAACTTTCGAACGGGCGCGCGCATGTCACCGATCCGTCGAACGCCTCGCGCACCTTGCTTTTCGACATCCACCGCCGGTGCTGGGATGAGGAACTGCTGGCGCTGCTGGACATCCCGGCGGCGCTGCTGCCGCGCATCGTCGACAGCAGCGGCATGATTGCGACGCTCGACGCCGAATGGCTGGGCGCGGCGATTCCGCTCAGCGGCATGGCCGGCGACCAGCAGGCCGCGACTTTCGGGCAGGCCTGTCTCGAACACGGCATGGCGAAAAACACCTACGGCACCGGCTGCTTCCTGCTGATGAATACCGGCCCGCAGCCGATGGCCTCCCGCCACCAGCTGCTGACCACCATCGGCTGGCAACGTCAGGGGCGGACCACCTACCTGCTCGAAGGCAGCGTCTTCATGGGCGGCGCCACCGTGCAGTGGCTGCGCGACGGCCTTGGGCTGATTGCCAGCGCCGGCGAGGTCGAGACGCTGGCTGCCTCGGTGCCCGATAACGGCGGCGTCTATCTGGTGCCGGCCCACACCGGCCTTGGGGCACCGTACTGGGACCCGTTCGCCCGTGGCGCTCTGTTCGGCCTGACGCGCGGCACGACCCGCGCCCACATCGCGCGCGCCGCGCTCGAAGCCATCGCCTTCCAGAGTGCCGAGCTACTGCAGGCGATGGAGCGCGATGCCGGCCAGTGCCTGAGCGAACTGCGCGTCGACGGTGGCGCAGCCCACAACGATCTGCTGATGCAGTTCCAGGCCGATCTGCTCGGCGTTCCCGTGGTGCGGCCACGCGTCACCGAAACCACCGCACTCGGCGCCGCCTATCTGGCCGGCCTGGCGGTCGGCTTCTGGCAGGACGAGACCGAACTGACGGCACTCTGGCGCGCCGAACGCCGCTTCGAACCGGCGATGGCCGACGACCGGCGCGCCGCGCTGTTTTCCGACTGGCGCCGCGCCGTCGAACGCAGCCTGAATTGGGCAAAACCCGACTGATGGATGCCCCGGCCAGCCGCGCCGAAAACCTCGCCACCTTGCGCGAGGCACGCCCCTGGGAGGTTCTGATCATCGGCGGCGGCGCCAGCGGGCTGGGGGCGGCAGTCGATGCCGCGGCGCGCGGTTACCGCACCCTGCTCGTCGAAGCCCGCGACTTCGCTTCCGGCACTTCGTCGTGCAGCACCAAGCTGATTCACGGCGGTGTGCGCTATCTGCGCCGGGGTGATTTCGCACTGGTGCGCAACGCGCTGCGCGAACGCTCCTATCTGCTCAACAACGCGGCACATCTGGTGCATCCGCTGGCCTTCGTCATCCCCGCCTGGAGCACAGTCGAGCGCGTCATTTACGCGGCCGGCCTCAAGCTTTACGACGTACTGTCCGGCGGGCACAACCTGGCCGCTTCCCGCAGCCTCGACCGGCAGGAAGTCATCGCCGCCCTTCCCGGCCTGCGCCGCACCGGTTTGTGCGGCGGCATCCGCTACTGGGACGGCCAGTTCGACGATGCCCGGCTGGCCATCACGCTGATGCGCACAGCCACGGACCTCGGCGCCACCTGCCTCAACTACCTGCCGGCCACCCGGCTGCTCAAGACCGGCAGCCACGTCACCGGGGCGGTGCTGCGCGATGCGGAATGCAGTGAAGAATTTGAGGTCAGCGCCCGCGCCGTCATCAACGCCACCGGCGTGCATGCCGACAGCGTGCGCCGCCTCGACGAGCCGGAGGTGTCGCCGCTGCTCACCCCCAGCCAGGGCATCCACCTGGTTTTCGATGCCGATTTCCTGCCCGGCCAGCAGGCGCTGATGATCCCGGAAACCGAAGACGGCCGCGTCATGTTCGCCATTCCCTGGCAAGGCAAGGTGCTGCTTGGCACCACCGACACCCCGCGCCCGGAGTTGGCCCAGTTCGACGACCCGCAGCCACTCGCCGCGGAGATCGACTTCCTGCTGCGCACGGCCGCCAAGGTGCTGACCCGGCCGCCGACGCGCGCCGACATCCGCAGCGTCTTTGCCGGCCTGCGCCCGCTGATCCATCCCGACAGTACCGACCACCAGAGCACCGCCGCCCTGTCGCGTGAGCACGCGGTGCTGGTCAGCGCCAGCGGCCTGATCACCGTCGCCGGCGGCAAGTGGACGACCTACCGGCTGATGGCCGAAGACGTCATCGACCGTGCCGCCGAAGTTGCCGGCCTGCCCGCCGAGCCATGCCCGACACGAGTGCTGAAACTGCACGGCTGCCCGGCCCAGCCGGGCAGCAACGGCTACGGTACCGATGCGCCGTTGCTCGCTTCGCTGCCCGGCCACGACCGGCCGCTGCACCCAGCGTTGCCGTACAGCGAAGCGATGGTGCGCTTTGCCATCCGCCACGAAGCGGCACGGACGATCGAAGACGTCCTGGCCCGCCGCACGCGCGCCCTCTTCCTCGACGCCATAGCGGCCACGACGACCATCGAACGCGTTGCCCAAATCTTCGCTGAAGAACTCGGGCTTTCGTCCGAGGAAGTGGCCGTAATGATCGATGCGGCATGCGAAAGTGCGCGGCGTTTCATGCCGGCCCTGGAACTGGCTGGCTGAAATTTCGCCGGGTCGCGCCGGTGGTATGCTGTGTTTTCACCCTGCCAAAACGAGTGATCGATGCCCCTGACGATCAACCTGAAAAGTGCCGTGCTTGCCGTTTCCGACGCGCTCGATCTGGTCGGCGTGAACGACTTCCAGCACGGCAAGCGGGTCGCCATGATCGCCCGCGAGACGGCAGTCCTGATGGGGCTGCCGGCGGCGCGGCTGGACAATCTCGTGTTCGCCTGCCTGCTGCATGACCTCGGCGTATCATCCACCACCGAACACTGCCGGCTGATATCGGGCGCCGAATATCACGACTGCCAGGCGCATTGCGAGAGGGCGTTTCAGCTGTTGCAGCCGTTCGCCCACCTGTCGCTGCTGGCCACGGCCATCCGTTACCACCACACGCCGTGGGCAGAACTGCCGGCCGACATCAGCGAGGCGGACGCCATCGACAGCAACCTGATCCTGCTGGCCGACCGCGTCGACGCCCTCCTCCTCCGCCATGGCCTGGAAAACCCGCTCTTCCACGCCGCCAGCATCTGCCGGGAGATTTCCACGCTGTCCGGACGCGTACTGCAGCCCGAAATCGTCGCCGCCTTCCTCGCCGCCGCCACCCGCGAGGCATTCTGGATCGCCCTGGTGCCGCGCCACGTCCAGTCCTACCTGGCCGACCTCGCGCTGCCGCAATGGGGCGTCACCATCGAGTTTCCCCAGTTCCGCCACGTCGCCCGGCTGGTTTCCAGCATCGTCGATGCCAAGAGCCACTACACGGCCGCCCATTCGCTGGGCGTCGCGCAGCTTTCCCGGCATCTCGGCGAGCGCATGGGCTTCGGCCAGGATGCGCTGTCCAAAATGGAAATCGCCGGACTGATGCACGATATCGGCAAACTCTGCGTGCCTGACGAGATCGTCGAGAAACCCGCCCGCCTGACGAGTGCCGAATTCTCGGTGATGGAACGGCACAGCTTCGAAACCTACCAGATCCTGCGCCACGTTCCCGGCCTCGAGACGATCGCCGAATGGGCGGCCTTTCACCACGAAGCGCTCAATGGCCAGGGCTACCCGTTCCGTCGTACGGCCGCGAGCCTCACCACCGAAGCGCGCATCATCGCCGTCGCCGACGTTTTCCAGGCGCTGGCCCAGGCGCGCCCGTACCGCGGCCCACAAGCGCTCGAGGAAATCTCGCGCCTGCTCGAAGAGTTCGCCAGCAAGGGCGTGCTCGATGCGGGTATCGTCGCCGTCGCCCGCGACGACCTCGACAGCAGCTGGCGCGCCGCTACGCAAACCCACTAGGTGGACGAGGGCGCCTGTTGCGGTCGACCGCCTTTTTTGGGCAAATTTCGCAGCGACCGCCCATCGTCAGCGCAGGACCGAAGTTTAGCCCTCTTCCGCCAGCACCTGCCGCACCGCCGGCCGCGTCAGCATCCGGCGATAGTGGGCCGCCATCATGCGCCGCCCGTATCGGCCAGCGCGGCGGCCAGCGGCTCGTAGCCACTATCGACGCTGAACATGCTCGAATAGCGAAAATCGACGAACATCTGCGCAAAAATCTTGCTGGCGTTGCCGTGGTAGCAATAGATGACCAACGGCGCCTCCTTCGGCAGGCGCTTCATCCAGGCCAGCAGGCGATCCTCGGACAGATATGCGGCGCCATCGACATGGGCCTTCTGGTAACTGGCCATGTCGCGTACATCGAAGACGATAGCAGGCGGCTCACTACGCATCAATGAGATGGCATCACTGGCAGAAATGCAGCGAAAAGCGGGTTTTTCAACGTTGCTCATGGTTGGCGGCAGGAATAGGCAATGAACCTTCCGACGCAAAAGCGATGCCACCCGCCGGAATCACGGAAAACCGGGATTTGCCTTGCATCGCCAGCATCCCGGCACTATGAGTTGTCGCCTTCGCGACAATCGCCCATCGAATCCGGGAACGCCAAACACCTTCGCCGTTTAAACTTCAGCCTTTCCATCTCAGCCACCCAGCATGCGCCTCCTCCACACCTCCGACTGGCACCTCGGCCAGCACTTCATGGGCAAGAGCCGGCAGGCCGAGCATCAGGCGCTGATCGGCTGGCTGCTCGAACAGGTGGAAGCGCAGGCGGTCGATGCGGTGCTGATCGCCGGCGACATTTTCGACACCGGCACGCCGCCCAGTTACGCCCGCGAGTTGTACAACCAGCTCGTCGTCCGCCTGAACAAGGCAGGCGTCGCGCTGCTGCTGCTCGGTGGCAACCACGATTCGGTGGCGACGCTGAGTGAAAGTCGCGAATTGCTGGCGCACCTGGGCACCACGGTCATCGCCGCAACGCATGAAGACACCGCCACGCAACTCATCGTCCTGCCGCAGCGCAACGGCGAACCGGGCTGCATCGTCTGCGCCATTCCCTTCATCCGCCCGCGCGACGTGCTGCAAAGCCAGGCCGGGCAAAGCGCCGAAGACAAACAGTTGTCGCTGCAAACAGCCATCCAGGCCCATTACAGCACCGTGTTCGCCGCCGCCGTTGAACGCCAGCAGGCGCTGGCCGCCGAACTCGGCCCGAATTTCGGGCGCCCCTTGCCTATCCTCGCCACCGGCCACCTGGCGACCGTCGGCGCCAGCACTAGCGAATCGGTGCGCGAAATCTATGTCGGCGCGCTCGAAGCCTTTCCCACCGCTGCCTTTCCGCCGGCCGACTACATCGCCCTCGGCCACATCCACCGGCCGCAGAAAGTCGGCGGGCTGGAACATATCCGCTACTGCGGCTCGCCGCTGCCGCTCGGCTTCGACGAAGCCAAGCAGCAGAAGGAAATGCTGCTTGTCGATCTCGACAGCGATGGCCTCAAGGCAGTCACCGTGCTGCCGGTACCACGCTTCCAGGCGTTGGTCGCCGTCAGCGGCAATCTGGCAAGCCTGGCCGGCGCAATCGGCGCCGCTGCCGCCGAAGGCACGCGCGAACACCCGGTCTGGCTGGAGGTCATCGTCTCCGAGGACGATTATCTGGCCGACCTGACGGCGCGCATCGAAGTGCTGACCGAAGGCTGGCCGGTTGAAGTACTGCGCGTACGCAAAGCGCGGGGGGATGCTACTGCCCGGCTGGCGACCGAAGCCAGCGAAACCCTGGACGAACTCAGCCCGCACGACGTCTTCGCCCGCCGCCTGCAACAGGAAGAACTCAGCGTCGAGATGCAACTGGCTCTGAAGGAACGCTACCGCGCCGTCGTCGCCAGCCTGCAGGAACAAGAAGCATGAAAATCCTCACCCTGCGCCTGAAGAACCTCAATTCGCTCAAAGGCGAATGGACCATCGATTTCACCAAGCCGCCCTTCACCGACAACTGTCTGTTCGCCATCACCGGCCCGACCGGTGCCGGCAAATCGACGCTACTCGACGCCATCTGCCTCGCCCTCTACCACCAGACGCCGCGCCTGAAGACCATCTCAGCCACCGACAACGACATCATGACGCGGCACACCGCCGACTGCCTGGCCGAGGTCGAATTCGAGGTCAAGGGCGCCGTCTACCGCGCCTTCTGGAGCCAGCGTCGCGCCCGCGACAAGATCGACGGTGCGCTACAGGCGCCCAAGGTCGAACTGGCCGAGCTTGACGCTCATGGCAACGGCACCATCCTCAGCACGCAAACCAACGACAAACTCAGGCGCATCGCCGAAATCACCGGCCTCGATTTTCCGCGTTTTACCAAGTCCATGCTGCTCGCCCAGGGCGGCTTCGCGGCCTTCCTAAACGCCAGTGCCAACGAACGTGCCGAGCTGCTTGAAGAACTGACCGGCACCGAAATTTATGGCGAGATTTCCAGAAAGGTTTTCGAACAAGCACGCGAGGCCAAGAGCCAGCTCGACCAGCTGAAAGCCCGCGCCGACGGCATGGAACTGCTGAGCGATGAACAACGCGCCGCGATGCAGTTAGAAGCCACCCGCCTCGACACGCAACTCACCGACGTCCAGCGCCGCCACCAGCAAACCCACGCCCAACGCCAATGGCGCCTCGATCTGGCGCAAAGCGAGCAGGAAATCAAAATCGCCGAAGGCAAGCTGCAGGAAGCCGACACAGCACTGATCGCCACCGCCCCGGACCTCAAAAAACTCGCCGACAGCGAGCCGGCCGAAGCGCTCAAGCCGCTGCATCAGCAATGGCAGCAAGCCGACGCCGCCAGCCGGCAAACCGAAGCCGAACTAAAGACCCTGCACGCTGAACACGAAACGCTGCAAGCCGAACAACTCGCCCAGCACGAATCTGCCAGCCGATTCAGCGGCCAGCTCGCCGCCCAAGCGCAGCAAACCCTGCAACAAAGCCTGCGCGAAGCCAAAGAACTCGACGACTTCTGCGCCGCCCACCCGCAGCGCGCCCAACTCGGCGAACGCCTCGGCGTCTGGCGCCAGCAATTCGAACAGCGGGCCAAGCTGGGCCGCGACCTCGCCGCCCAGCAGCAGGCGCAGCAAAAGCTCGCCCGGGAACTGGCCGAAACCGCGCAGCAGATCGAAAAACAGACTGCCACGGTCAACCGGGAAAAAGAGGCAAAAACGAAAGCCGACGCCGCGCTGGAAAAAACCCAGACTGAGCAAAATCAGCGCCTCGCCGGCCAGACCCTGCCCGAACTGCGCCAGCATTGGCAACAAGAACAAGCCAGCCTCACTCGCTGGCAACAACTCGAAACCCTCGCCCAGCGCCGCCGCGAACTGGCCGCCCAACAAACGACGCAAACCACGCAGCTGCAGCAGATTCAGGAAAAGATCGCTGCCCAGGAAAAGGGCCTGACCGCCCTGCGCGAAAAGCACAAGGAACTCGCCGCCCAGGTCGCCGACAAGCAAAAGCTGCTCGAACAGGAACGCCGCATCCAGAGCCTCGAAACGCATCGCCGCCAACTGCAGCCGGGCGAAGCCTGCCCGCTGTGCGGCGCCCACGACCACCCGGCCATCGCCGACTACGCCGCGCTCGACGTTTCCGCCACCGAAACCGCCCTCAAGGAAAAACAGGCGGCGCTCGACGCGCTCGTCCAGAAAGGCCAGCAAGCCAAGGCCGAACAAGCCGCCACGCAGGCCACGCAAAAAGAATGGCTGGTTCAGCAAACCCGGACCACGCAGGAAACAACCCGCCTGCAAACGGAATGGGCCGAACTGCTCGCCGGCCTCGCCAACTCAACGCCCCTTGCGGTCGACACCTGGCAGGAACCGGAAACCCTCGCCACCGCGCGCAGCACCGCCGAACAGGCGCTGGCCCGACTCACCCAGCGCCTGCAAGCTGCCGACCAGGGCGAACAAGCCCTGAACGCCGTCCGCAAAACCGCCGCCGACGTCGTCCAAACCCTGCTCAACGCCAGCAATCAGCTCAATCTGCTGCAACAGACAGCGCAAACCGGCCAGCAACACCAGGCCGAATTCGCCAAAGCCGCTCAGACCCTGGCCCAGGAACAGACCGAACTAGATGAAAAACTGAGCGCCACGCTGACCGCCGCCAACTACGAAATCCCCGCCGAACCCGCCGCCTGGCTGCAAGCGCGCGACGGCGAATGGCAACACTGGCAGCAAACCCAGAAACGCCGCCACGAACTCGCCGAAATCCTCGTCAAACAACAGGAACAATTCAACGCCGTGCGGGCACAGGCGACCCACTGGTCAGAACAACTGGAAAACCTCCGCTTGCTACGGTCAACCGGAAATAACGGCCAAAAATCAGATCCCGAATCTTTCGGCGACGATCCAGCCGGTCCAGCTTCAGCCGATCCCGCAACCGCCCTTGCCCACTGCGCCGAGTACATCGCCGAACTAACCCGGCAACTCGCCGCCCAACAAGGCCGCCAGACGCAACTCGACGCCAATCTAACGCAACAGCAAAAAGCCCTCGGCGAGGCGATAACCTCTTGGCAAACCGCCCTCGCCGCCAGCCCCTTCGCCGATCTCGCCGCCTACAGCGCCGCGCTGTTGCCGCCGGAAGAGCGCCAGCGCCTGCAGCAAATCAAGGAAACCCGGCACCTCACTCAACAACAAGCCGCCGCCGTCCTCAAGGCCGCCAGCGAAAAGCTGCTCCGCCTGCAAGGCAGCCCGCCGGCCAAGCTCCTCCCCCTTCAAGGGGGAGGCTGGGAGGGGGATGGATTCCCAACCCTCCCAGAACTGGAAGACCTCCTCGCCCAACTCGAAACCAGCCGCCGTCAACTCAGCGAACAACTCGGCGCCCAGCGTGCCCTGCTCACCCGTGACGAACAGGCCCGCCAAAACCAGCAAACGCTAATCGCCCAGATAGCCGCACAGACAACCGAAAGCGACCTCTGGCAACGCCTCGACAGCCTAATCGGCTCGGCTACGGGAAGCAAATTCCGCAAGTTCGCCCAGGGCCTGACGCTCGACCACCTGCTGCACCTCGCCAACACTCACCTCGCCCGCCTGCACGGCCGCTACCTGCTGCGCCGCAAAAGCACCGGCGAACTCGAACTCGACATCGTCGACAGCTGGCAAGGCGAAGTCGCCCGCGACACCCGCACCCTCTCCGGCGGCGAAAGCTTCCTCGTCAGCCTGGCCCTGGCTCTGTCCCTCTCCGACCTGGTCAGCCACAAGACCAGCATCGACTCCCTCTTCCTCGACGAAGGCTTCGGCACCCTCGACGCCGACACCCTGGAAATCGCCCTCAACGCCCTCGACACCCTCAACGCCAGCGGCAAGATGATCGGCGTCATCAGCCACGTCGAAGGTATGAAGGAACGCATCCCGGCGCAGATTCGGGTTGAGAGGGGCGGCGGGGTTGGGTATTCTTGGTTAAGGATTTAGGCGGCGGAGAGTGGTTGCTGCGGTCGATACAAAAATAAAGGTTTTTATTATTTACACCGCAACGTTCAATAACGGGCGGACTCAAATCTGAAGTGCAACACGTACCGGGGGTAATGTGTTGCGATGGG
>ENA-UOWG01002831-UOWG01002831.1-activated-sludge-metagenome-genome-assembly--contig:-NODE-2831-length-14046-cov-6.007219_pt1 | contig 14046 bp, 9 predicted proteins | sample MGYA00238147_ERZ761563 | MGnify/ENA primary metagenome ERZ761563 (study PRJEB28884, sample SAMN05720216) | anaerobic digester metagenome | isolation source: active sludge of municipal... | reverse complement strand
CAAATGACTCAGCAATTGATTTATAAGCGTCGGGCAATTCAACATATTTTCCTACTATTCCAATTTTAACCGTGTGTTTCGGATTCTTGAGTTTTGTCAGGAACTCATTCCACTCAGCAAGTTTGGGTTCAATTTCGGTTGAAAGATTGAGTTTACGAAGAACGGTTCTGTCGAGCCCCTGCTCGTGCATTTTAACTGGCACCTCGTATATTGTTGAAACATCCACTGATTCAATTACGGCAGTTTCTTCGACGTTGCAGAAGAGGGCAACCTTGCGTTTGATATCAGCATTCAGGTGACGGTCAGTTCTGAGTACAAGTATATCAGGCTGAATCCCTGTTTCAAGCAGTTCCTTTACCGAGTGCTGTGTAGGTTTTGTTTTTGATTCGCCTGTTGATGACAGATATGGAACGAGTGTAAGATGAATAACAAGACAATTCTGAGCCCCAAGTTCCCATTTTAGCTGCCTGACTGATTCAATGTATGGCAGGGATTCTATATCGCCTACGGTGCCACCAATCTCAGTAAGTACAATGTCAAATTTATTGCCTGAACCGACAAGTTTTATTCTCCTCTTGATTTCATCAGTAATATGAGGTATAACCTGAACAGTTTTACCAAGGTAGTCTCCTTTCCTTTCCTTATTAATTACTGACTGGTATATTCTTCCTGTAGTAACATTGTTTGCCTGGCTTGTGGGCACGTTCAGAAAGCGCTCATAATGACCAAGATCGAGGTCGGTTTCAGCTCCGTCAAGAGTTACGTAACATTCCCCGTGTTCATAGGGATTAAGAGTACCCGGATCGACATTTATATATGGATCAAGTTTCTGAATTGTGACTGAATAGCCTCTTGCCTGCAGTAGTTTAGCCAGTGATGCCGATATAATTCCTTTTCCCAGGGACGAGGTAACCCCTCCTGTCACAAATACATATTTAACTTCTGCCACGGCTTATCTATTATATTAATTGTATTAATCATCAAGTCCAGACTGATCAATCATACGGACTTTTTCCTCAAGTGTTTTTATCAGCTTCCGTGCATTATCTATTTTGTCTCTGACTTCGCGTATCATGGTATCAGCATTCGATGACTTTGCAAAGAAGCCAATATTGTTTTCCCACAACACTATATCACTCTCAAGCTGCTTGATTTTTGTAAAGAATTTATCGCGCTCATTCCTTACCTTACGGGAAGCTTTTGGATTTGTTCTGAGGTTATCGAGTTTGTTCCGGTATTTAAGAATGCTCTTGTCGTCATCACCAATCTTAAGCCTGTCGAACTGGCTGTTAAGTGCATTTCTGTACCTGTTGGCTACTTCATCTTTCTTTTCAAAGGGCACAAAGCCAATTTCAGTCCATTTTCTCTGGATCTCCTTAAGTCTTTCAAAAGCGGCCTGAACTTCAGTGCCGGGACTGAAGTTTTCAAGTTCTTCTACGAGAGCCATCTTGGCTTTAAGGTTATCCTCATACGATGTATCAAGCTCATTGAAGAACTCGGTTTTCCTGTTAAAGAAGTGGTCACAGGCTTTTCTGAAGCGTTTCCAGCATTTCTCCGATTGTTTTCTTGGCACCGGGCCTACTTCCTTCCATTCCTTCTGAAGCCTTATAAGAGAATCGGATGTTGCTTTCCAGTCTGTACTTTCCTGGAGGGCTTCAGCCTGGATGCACAGATCTATTTTCTTCTGAAGGTTATTCATCTGAATTTCCTTGTTATCAGAATAGAATGATCTCTTCTTTTCAAAGAATGCGTCACAGGCTTCCCTGAAGCGCTGGTAAACCTTATTGTTCTGTTTCTTTGGAGCAAAGCCGATAGTTCTCCATATCTTCTGAAGCTCAACAACTTTCTCAGCTTTTTCATCAAAATCCCTGAAGCTTTTAAGTTCAGCTTTGCTTATTGCTTCAACTTCCTCACACAGGGCGATTTTAGCATCAAGATTCTTCTTCTGGACATCTTTCTGATTTTCAAAAAACTCATGATGCCTTTTATTAATCTGAGCTGTGGCTTCCCGGAATCTCTCCCAGATATCATTTTTTGATTCCTGAGGTACAGGACCAATCTCTCTCCACTGATCATGGTACTCCTGAAGGGCCCGGAATGCGTTTACAGCTGAAGGTTCGAGAAGCAGGGCTTCAGCTTTTTCACAAAGAAGCACCTTTGATTCGAGGTTTTTCTTCAGGTCAAGGTCCCTTAATTCTTTATTGATTTTTATATAATCATAGAAAACTTCGACAGTATGGTGATAATTTTCCCAGAGATCTTTCAGTGATGACTGTGGAACAACGCCTGTTGCATGCCATTCGTTCTGAAGGGCCCTGAAATCATGAAAAGTTTTATTTATTGATTCTTCCCTGTTTACAAGCTCCTTGATCTTATCAATTATCTCGTATTTCTTTTTCAGGTTTTCATACTTTTCAGCTTCCTGAACCTTACTGTAATCTGTCTTCTTTTCCCTGTATTTTTCAAGCAGGTGTTTTACTCTTGCATCATCCGGATCTACCCATGGACGGTATTCCTCAAGCTTTCCCCCTTCTTCCAGGAATTTATTCTTCCTTTCCTCCGACTCATGCTTAAGCTTCCTGTAAAACAGGCTTTTTATCCTGTCAACATCATTTTTGATTTCGGCAGGAGCCCTGTTGTCAATAAGCAGAACCAGAGTCTCAACAAGTTCTGTTTTGGTATAACCGCTGTAGTCAACAGGAGGAAGTTCATCAGTTGTTGACTCTGAATCGTTTTCAGAATCTTCAAAAACAGCTTCCTCTTTTACAGCGCGTTTTCTCTTTTTAGGTTTTTCCGGTATACTGACAGTCTCATTTTCAGTATCTTTCACAGCATCTGCTGAATTATTCTCCTCTGTTGAAGAATTTTCAGGCTGCTCAGGGGCGGTATCTCCTATTCCGGCAACACCATCAGGTGTTCCGGACTGTTCATCAAGAACAGAATCATCCGGATTCTTTGTTGTCATATTCAATCCTTTAAGGTTCAGCACATTTAAAAACTTCCTCGGTTAAACATAACCGGGAAATTTAAGAGTACGAAAATATTGAAATATTTAATAATACTCAAAGTTTTAGCATAATTTAATAAATTGACTGAGCGGGCTATTGAGCATTTTAGAGGAAAATGAAAGTATACATTTGCAGGGAATAATTAACTTTGCAGAAAATATATGTTATAAAACATATTTTATAAAATGGAAACAAAAGAAATAATAATCCTTTCCGCAGCACTTGCATTCGCATCATTCAGATTATACCAGAAATACATTAAAAATAAAACCAACCAGTCTGACAATAAATCAGATAAGGCAGGAAAAGAAGGGTCTTTCACTAAAGATGATGATTACGAACCCTATTCGGGCAGGTGATTTCTATCTTTTATTTTTGCTTAGAAGGTATCTTAAGGGATTAATCATTTTCTGCAGAAGGCGCAGGTCTTCTGTAATGATTTCAGCTGTACCATCCATATTCTGGGTAAATTCAAGCTTTTTCCCATACAGGGTTGTCAGCCCATCGGGAAGTTCAATTTCAATTATATATGCATCTTTTGAAGGAACCATTGACTTTGTCCGGATGATTCCCCTAAGCATTCCATATTCAAGATAAGGATAGCTGCTAAGTTTAATATTAACGAGCTGGCCTGGTTTTACCTTTCCTGAGCGCAACATTTTAAGGTTCATTCTTCCAAGGTAATTTCCGGCTTTATGCGGAATTACATTTAACACTGGCTCATCCTTTACAACTATTTGATTTTCTGTCCAGTATCTTGTAAAGGTGACAATGCCATCTACTGGTGATTTAAGCAGATAAGTGTTTTCCCAGATATTCAGTTCTGCTTTTAAAATCATAAAAGACTCCCTCAGGTCGGAAACAATTTTATCCCTTTCTGTCAGACGACTGATAGAATAATCTTTTACAAGTTGCCTCTTTTGTGCCAGCTCAATTGATTTCTCAGAATGGTCAAGTCGTACCTGCTGGAGTTCAATTTTAGTCCTGAGCAAAGCCTGATGAGAAAGTTCCAGTTCGCTTTCAGGTATTACCTTATTAAAGAAAAGAATAGAATCGCGCCTGTGTTTTCCGGCTTCGAGGCTGAGGTTTTCTGAATACAGCTTTTCCTTTACCGACAGGCGTTTGAGATACTCTTCGGTAGCTGCAATCTCTTTATTAATTGACTCTATTTTATTTCCGTAATAATCATTTCTGAAAAAGGATTCAACAATAGCAAGGTTTTTCATGAAAACAGCATAATAAGACTGCAGTTCACCAAGTCTGCTCAAGACTGGTATCGAATCAACATTTGCTTTTTCGGGTATCAGAAGAGAAGCTGTGAGTTTCCTCAATACAGCAATCTCTTCAACAGAGGCAGTTGTTTCCATTACTGCCAGAAGCTGATTCCTTGTTACAGAATCCTTATTGTTTACGCATAGCGCTTTTATCCTTCCGGTTACCTTTGTTACAAGTGTGGCCGGGGGTATTTCTGTAGTGATCTCGACAGGTGCAGGAATGCGATCGGGATATTTTATTATCCATGAAAAAAGCAGAAACAGCAGAAAAAGGACAAAGAGCATGACATTTCCCCATCTGAGAATTGATGCAGGAGGATTTCCCATTATCTCCCGCACAGGTTCTGAATACCTTATTTCAGCTTTGTTTTCCTTCATCAGCTTCCTCAGTTTCCCAGTTCAAGCTGGTTTTTTACAAGGTTGAAGAACACGCCTTTCTTTGCGATAAGTTCTTCATGAGTACCCGATTCCACTATCCTTCCACTGTCGAGAACAACTATTTTATCTGCATTTTTAACAGTGCTGAGCCTGTGGGCTACTATGATAACTGTCTTGCCCTTATAGAAATTTACAAGGTTATCGACTATAACTTTTTCATTATATGCATCGAGTGAATTCGTTGCTTCATCAAAAATTACAATATCAGGGTCTTTGTAAATCACTCTTGCGATGAGCAGCCTTTGTTTCTGTCCTTCGCTTAAGCCATGTCCGTTCGCTCCTACTTTTGTATTGTAACCGTTTGGAAGTGATTCAATAAAACCCCTTATATTTGCTATTTCAGCAGCATGCACAAGCCGGTCAGTATCAATCTCATCAATGCCCGGTGCAATGTTTGCAGCTATTGTATCAGGGAAGATAAATCCATCCTGCATTACTGCACCTGTTTTTTTCCTCCAGAGCCTGAGATTAATATTTTTCAGATGCGTGTCGCCAACAAGAATTTCACCGGAAACCGGATTATAGAAACCAAGAATCATTTTAAGCAAAGTTGTTTTTCCACTGCCGCTTGCACCCACAAGGGCTGTCTTTTTATCAGCTTCAATGAACAGGTCTATATCCTTTAACGCATAAGGGGAATGAGGGCCTTCATACTGATATGAAAGGTTATTAATATAAATATCCTTTTTATCAGGCATTTTATTAAGCCGCGACTCAGGATCAGCATCTTCATTTTCCATATTATGTATTTCAGCGAGCCTGTCGAGGCTTATTTTTGCATCCTGCGCCATCCGGAAGAAGCCCAGAAGCTGACTTACAGGAACATTCATCTGCCCTATTATAAACTGTACAGCCAGCATCATACCAAGTGTCATGTCACCTTTGAGTACCGTTGTGGCAGCAATTATTGTTATTGTGATATTTGATATCTCATTTATCAGAGTAGCACCGGCGGTTTGCAACTGGATTATTGACAATCCCCTGACTTTCAGACTGAAAAGCGAAGCCTGGATTTTCTCCCAGTCCCATCTGTTACTGAGTTCGCTGCGGGTAAGCTTTATCTCCTGCATTCCATTGACAATGTTGATAAGCTTGCTTCCTGATTCTGACATCTTCCTGAAACGCTGATGATCAACCATTGCCCGCGATCGCATGAAAAGGGAAATCCAGACAATGTACAAAGTGACTCCTATCAGGAAGACAAGAAATATTTTAATGCTGTAAATGCATAAGACAAGTCCGAATATAACAAGGTTAAAAAATGAAAACAAGATGCTCAGGCTTGCCGAAGTGAGAAATTCCTCGATTCTGTTATTATCCTCAATCCTCTGCAGAATATCGCCGGTAAGCTTTGTATCAAAGAATGAAGCAGGCAGAGACATCAGCTTCTGAAGGAAATCGCTTATCACTGCAACATTCACCCTGGAGCCTATGTGCAGTAAAAGCCAGCTTCTGATAAACTCAACAGACATCCTGCCAAGGACAAGGGCCAGCTGAGCAAAGAGAATCAGATATATGAAATCAATATCGTTGTTATTGATACCAATGTCAATGACCGATTGTGTAAGAAAGGGTAAAACAAGCTGGATAAGGCTTGCCAGAATGAGTCCCAGAATAATCTGAACCGAATATTTATTATAGATTCTGAAATATCTGAGCAGAAAATGGAAGCCACCCCTGTTTTCACTGCCTGCCTCCTTATCATAAATTGCAGGTGTCGGTTCAACAATAAGCACCAGTCCTGCTTTTTCGCGCCCTCTGGCTGTTGAAGCCCAGTTTTCCTCAAATTCCTCCCGCTTATATTTAACATGACCTATTCCAGGATCGGCAACCCATATTTTATCATCCTTAATTTTGTAAACAACAACAAAATGCTTCTGCTTCCAGTGCACAATACAGGGTAAGGGAACTTTTTCATTGAGCAGTTCAAAGGGGATTTTCACACCAATTGTCCTGAATCCGATAGAATCTGCGGCCTCCGATAAACCAAGAAATGAAACGCCCTCACGTGTTATATAACATTTTTTACGCAACGACTCAAGTGAGTGATTTACTTTATAATAAGAAGCAATCATCTTAAGACATGCCGGTCCGCAATCCATGGCATCAGGTTGCCTAATAAAAGGAAAGCCCATATTCTGAACCCTGTTTTTTCAGTAAATATATTACTATTTAACATTTGCTGATTGCCGGTAAGCATAATTTAACGTCATGAAGCTGACTGGCAGGAAATGGTACCGGAAATATTATATTTGCGCCTGCAACTTCTTTTCAGTAGTGTTGTTTAAAAGGTATTCTGATATTGAAATAATTGAAGGCATCCGAAAACAGGATGACAGGATACTCAACTGGGTATATGACAACTGGTACGGTCTGGTTAAGGATCATGTATACAAAAACAGCGGTGATGAAGATGATGCTTCAGATGTGCTGCAGGACTCTGTAATCATACTTTTTGAACAAATCCAGGAAGGATCTCTGACTCTTACAACAGACCTGAAAGGTTATTTTTTCGGGGTAGCACGGAATGTATGGAATGGTCATCTGAGAAGGAAACAGAAGACGACAGAGCTTGTAACAGATCATCCTGATGATGATGGAACAGATGAAAGCAACAGGCTGCTTCTCGAGAAGCTGGTAGCAAGAGCTTTTGAAAAGCTCCGGCCCGACCAGCAGCAGGTACTCAGGCTTTTTTCGGAAGGAGTTTCTTTTGAGGATATTGCAAGCATAATGAACCTGTCAGGAGAAGAATATGCGAGAAGAAAGAAATACATGAGTAAGGAAGCTCTTCTTGACCTTGTGAAGGAAGACCCGGAATATCAGGAATACCAGCGCCTTTTGCCATAAAAGGCTGCAGCCAGAACAAGTAGTATAATTCCGGCTACATAATATTTCCGGCTCGTACTGAAGAGAGCCGAGTTATCTCCATATACAACAAGGGTTGACCAGAAATACGGGTGTGAACGCAGCTGATCAGCATTTTTAAGGAATTCTGTCCTGGCTTTTCTTAGTGCCATGCTTTTTGAGAAACCTTTCTTCAGGTAATTATAATATAGTTTTACGATTTCAGTACCTGCCCTGTCCTCAATTTCCCACATCGACATAACAACAGCCTCACTGCCTGAATAAATGAATCCACGCGCAAGACTTAAAATTCCTTCTCCGGAATATAGTTTACCTGTTCCGGTATTGCAGGAACTCAGAACCACCATCCTTGCTTTCATGGGAATCCCGTAGATTTCATAAGTGCGAAGATAGCCATCATTTCTGCCTGTGGTATCTGAACTGAACACAAGCGTTGAATACATCGGATCGCGGTCATCAAGTATTGTATGCATCGCAAGGTGAATAATATCGTATTTACCTGCTTCAGATTTGAATGCAGATTCACTTGCAGCAGAATTATCAAAAAGCTCTCCACCAAGCAGCTTGCTGACATAAGCAGTTTCAGTGTGTGCAAACGGAATTTCATCAAGATAATCTCCCTCCTGCTGCCTGTGCTGAAGAATATTTTGAATATTGATATCTGATGAATAATCGGGAGAAAATGCTATTGTTTTGCTGCTTTTTCTGTAATTCCTTTTTGTATTTTCTGACAGAAAAGTAGCTGAATAAGTGTATGATATATCAAAACTGTTCATAAGGAAATCAAGATCCCTGTACGATAATTTCTCCAGTGGTTGTTCATTAACAGGTATAGTCTCAAAAGGAAGATATGATACAATATTATCGGGTGAAATAATAAGCCTGTCTGAAGTAAGATAAGGAATTGCAGGTTCAATGAGAACAGAATACAGGTAATGGCCTGTTTTCCGGAATTCATTAAAATCCTTCCGTGCATTTGAAAAATCAGGATTTGTCAGCAGTTTGCGGAATGCCTTCACATTGTTGAAAAATACTGAATCAGCATGCATCGAGAGCAACTTATGATTATCCGAATTTATTATGCTCAGAAATATTACAGAATCAGAAATAACGTAGCTAAGATAATTGGCCTGCGTACCTATCAGAGATGGTATTTCCTCCGGTTTCAGCACCCTTGTATTGTACTTAATTGAATAATAATCAGGATATTCCCTTTCAAAAACTTTAACAAGCGAATCCCTTCTGAGCGTTACAGTGAAAAGGTTGTCTTTCCACATCCTGATAAGTGCAGCACTTCTGTCTCCTGCATAAGTCTTCCCGGACAGCCGGTCATTCAGAATTGCAATTTCATTTTGAAGTTCTTTTTCAATTTCAGCCAGATTTTCAGGTATATGGAACTCTGTAGCTTTAAGCTCTCTTGTCGAAGCAAGCAATCCGGCTATTTTGCTTTTCTCGGAATACTCAAAAGCCTTAATGAAGTATGACTGATCCCCTGTAAGTAATAAGAGTCTGTTATAATCATCAATTATATTTACATAAGCATCCCGGAAGCGGTTGCCGAGCAGTAAGCGGCTTTCTTCTTCACTTATGTTGATTCTGATCCTGTCAAGAAGAGAAATTATGATCTCAGCGGTTCCGGCAGCAGCAACAAGCATTTCTTTGTCACCTGTTTTGCCATACTGCTTCTTCAATATCTGATATTTTGTTTTGAGGAGATTAAGAAAGTAATTATTTGCATTTATTAAATCCGGATCAGGATTTGAGAAGGGATCATCTGTTTTTGTACTGAAAAGTACAGATTGCAAGGTCAGCAGTGATTTTTCTATTTCGCCTGATTCTTCCAGGAGCAGGGCCTTTCCCATGGCAGCTTCAAACTTCAGAAACTGGTCACCATGTCTTTCAAAAAAACTTATGCTCTTTTCATAACAGCTTAATGCTTCCTGATTCTCAATTCCAGACTGCCTGAGGAATTCTGCATATAAAACGAGTACCTCAAAGTAGTCGAGTGAATCCACCAGAGTTATTTTTTTAACACGATCAATCAGGTTTGTCATTATAGAGTTTCCCTTTTTTATATTGCCTGAACTTGCCAGTTTTTGTGCATAATCATTCAGTTGCAGGTAAGCAGACCTTGAATAATCGGCAAGTGCAAGTTTTACTCCTCTGTCGAAATACAATTCAGCTGCTTCTTTTTGCATAAGGTTTCCAAGGACATACGACTTATTCCGGTATAAGTTTATTATTGGCTCTTTATATATAAGGTCAGATTGCAAATAAAACTCTTCTGCTTTCTCAAAGAATATCAGACTTTTTGAGAAATCTCGCAAAGAAGAATATAAAACACCGATGTTATTATACAAGAAGGCCAGATCAGAAGGTCTTGCCTCGGTTTCATTAATCAAGGCTGTTTTATATGCAATATCTGTTAAATTTAAGGCTTTTTTACTTTCATTGAGCTCAATATAAGCTGTAATCAGGCTCCCATAAGTTGTTATCAATTCCTTACTGTTCTCACCATAAAGCAACTTTTCCACATTCAACGCTCGCAAAGTATAGTATTCGTGTAATCTGTAAAGTCCTGATCTTGCAAAAAGGCCTCCCAGATTGTAAAGTGCCTTTGAATATATTGTATCAACCTTCCTGATATTTTCTTTGATTGCTATAACTTTTTCAAGGCTTTTTCTGGACAGATTTATATCATCCTTCAATTTGAAATAAATGCCAGTATAATATAACGATTCGGCAAGCAGGCTTGAATCAAGATTTTGGCCTTCAATCATTTTCTCAATGAATTCAACTTTTTTGCCTGCACTGTCAAGGTTGCCGTTTTCAAGATCCTGCCTCAGTAGTCTATTGTGTCTATTTATCTGAGAAGGTGATAATATATCCTTTTCATCAGAAGAATAGTTCAGAAAATCATACTGTGTTTTAGTTAAGGCATTATCCACACTGCATGCATTTCTGCAGAAAAATGACAGAAGTACAATCTGAATGATGAGAAAGCGAAAAATATGTTTATTCACCAGTTTAAGGATCAATAAATCTCAAATCAATCACAAATATAGGAAAGCAAGCGTAAAAAGACGATTTCAGAAGCCCTTGTATAGCGTTGAATTACAGCTAAATGTGATTTTTTTAAAAAAAAGTTGATTTTTTCGTGTCACAAAATGCCATGTTCTGACATGTAGGGTATAAAACAAACCCTGAATTATTAAAGAAATTAAAGAAAAAAAGACATGAAAACACAGAATCCGGAACAGAAAAAGGACATTTTTGAAGGTTTTGAACTTACAAATGAAGAGATGATAAATGTACGCGGCGGAGATCCGGGTGCAGGTGAATATCCAACTCCTCCTCCTACAAAAATCTGAAAATTTCAATATCAGGCATATATTTGCCTTTTAAAATAATACTTTCCGGCCTGAAAAAATTGGCAGGTACTTTTTTCCTGATCAGCTGTAAGTGAGAGAACACAGTCTGATGGAGAGAATAAAAGAAGTACGCCGGGTTAACAGGCCAGGATTAAAAAGTGTTTCGCTGATACTGTTTATTTGGTCTGGCCATTGCAAGGATGGTACTGTGCATGTGAGAGAATGCACTGAGATCAGAATCCCTGCATAAAACAAGCCAGGGATGAAGATAACAGGTGTAAGTTGCTGAACAGATGCTGATTCATGTTTATGAATCACTGTCGGACAATGAAATTGTATAATAATTACATATATGAAAGCTAAAAATTATTCCTACTTTATTGAGAGGTATAATTCCGGTGAAATGACTGAGCCGGAAAGACAGTGGTTTATACGCGAGATGCAGAATAACAAAATGCTTCAGCATGAACTGGAGCTTAGTAAGAGCACAGATGAGGTTTTGATGAAACAGTCCTCCTTAGACCTCAGGGCCAAACTATCGCGGATAGAGATGTCGAGAAAGGAGAAGAAAAAGGCAGAATCGGCACGCAGGATTACAGTGATGAAGTATGCTGCTGTATTTGCAGGTGTTGGTCTCATTACCAGCATGATCCTATTTACTGGTCGCTCACTTACAAGCGAAGAGATAGTTAACCGGTACTTCAGTGCTTACGAAGCGCCTGCAGCAATAAGATCCTCTGTTGAACGAACAAATTCCGAATATCTTCTGGGACTGAAGTATTATAATAATAAAGATTACAGGAGTGCAGCTTCGCAGTTTGCAAAAGTACTTGAAATAAATCCTGGTGATATGCAGACTCATCTGCTTTCGGGTGTTTCAAATATGGAAATAAAGAGATACAGTGAAGCTCAGGAATCATTTACTACAGTAATAGATGATAACGACAACCTTTTTATAGAATCTGCCAAGTGGTATCTTGCTTTATGTTATCTGCAGACTGATGAAAACAAAAAGGCCTCTGAGTTGCTCACTACAATCAGAAATGAAGGAGGGATTTACAGTAAAGATGCACGAAAGATTTTAAAAAAGATTAATTGATGTAACATACAATCTGGTTTATGTTTGAATTACAGGGGAATAAGGGTCTGCCGGTAAGCAATACCGGCACTGGTTTGCGCAGCCAGGAAGCGGGGATTGATAATTACCCGGTATCAATTGCATTTCAGGCGTCTGTTCTCAATGGCATGTCGCATGAGCTCAGGACCCTCATGAATTCAATAGTATCATTTGCATTCCTGCTAAAAAACAACACCGTAAAAGAGCCAGAAAAGGAAGAATATATTGACCAGATTTATACAACCTGTGAGCAGGTAATAAGTTTATTTGAAAACTATCTTGAATCGGCCCTGGCTGAAACCGGGGGAAACATAAAAGAAGAGACAAGCTGCAATTTAAGTCAGCTTCTTGATAGTATTCTGACTGATTACAGAGAGGTGCTGAGCAAGTCAGGAAACAACAAAGTGGAGCTTGTATCGGAGACGCAGTATACAGGTTCTTATGAAATTATGATTGATAAAAATAAGGTAAGCAGAATATTAAAATGTCTTTTTCAGAATTCAATTCAGAATACTAATTCAGGGTATATAAAAATTGGTTACTACACAAGCAGTAATGAATTAACATTTTATGTTCTTGACTCAGGCCAAGGATTTTCAAAAACAAGGGAATACCTTCATACAAATGATCTTGCTGATTCTCTCTCACAGTATCAGGATCTGAGCTCTCTTTTGAATATCTCCCTGGCCAAAAATCTGGTTTTGCTTTTGCAGGGAACCTGCAGTGTAAAATCGAATGGTACAAGCGGAACAGGTTTCTATTTTACAATTCCTGTTAAAGTACCTGCAAAAGCAAATTCTGTAAATAAATATGTAAATTCAATGATATCACTCTGATCTGAAAATCAAGTTTTTTTTTCAATGTCTGATCCCGTTTTCACGGGTCCAAATGGCCGCTTATATTTAGGCGGCCATTTATTATTTCAGAGCAAGAATTTTGGCTTCAGTACGCCGGTTCAGCTGCCTGCCTTCAGAAGTGTCATTATCTCCAGCCGGCATCGTGTTTCCATAGCCTTTATATTTTAAACGACTTTTGTCAATACCTCTGGATACCAAATAATTAACCACTGACAGTGCCCGTTTTTCAGATAACTGCAAATTATATTCCGCTGTACCTGTTGAATCAGTATGACCGCCTATTTCCATAGCAAGTCCCATATTGGCAGTTAAAAGATCGACCAGGTTATCCAGCTCTGAAAGAGATTCACTCTTAAGTTCCCAGGAATCTGTTGCATAGAAAATATTTGCAAGTATCATCTTTTCACCAACCTTCAGCCTGCTGAGGTAAATATTCTTTATATAAGGTTTGGTAATTGAATGCATGCCCTCGAACAGAAAACTCTCTGAATAGAAAAGATAACCAGGCTTTATCACATTTACTCCATAATTAAAACCTGAAGGGAGGCAAACAAGGAAATTGCCTTTTGAGTCAGTTGAACTCTTGACTGTTACTTTTTTAGTAGTAAGGTTTATCAATTCATATTCAGCTTTTATCAATGCCCCTGTTTCCCTGTCATAGACTTTTCCTTTCAGATATGCCACAGGATCAGGACGAACGTTTTCTTCAAGATCAAAATAGAAAATATCCTTTCCACGGGACTTTTCTCTCACTGTTGAATAATATGCCCTGTTTGCGCCCGATTCTATTACCAGTCCCATTTCATCATTGAAAGTATTCAGCGGATAACCCATATTTAAGGGCTTTCCCCAGGTACTGTCGGTACGCAACCTTGATACATAAAGGTCAACTCCTCCCATACCGGGATGTCCGTCGGAAGAAAAATATAAAGTTCTTCCATCGAAGTGAATAAAGGGAGACATTTCATCACCTGCAGTGTTTATGCTGTCTCCTGCATTTTCAGGGTAATTCCAGTTTGAAGCAGAATCAAGAGTGGCGATCCAGATGTCCTTTCCTCCGAATCCTCCGGGACGGCTGCTTGAATAGAACAGGTTTTTTCCATCAGCGCATACAGA
>ENA-UOWG01002818-UOWG01002818.1-activated-sludge-metagenome-genome-assembly--contig:-NODE-2818-length-14110-cov-6.165137_pt1 | contig 14110 bp, 10 predicted proteins | sample MGYA00238147_ERZ761563 | MGnify/ENA primary metagenome ERZ761563 (study PRJEB28884, sample SAMN05720216) | anaerobic digester metagenome | isolation source: active sludge of municipal... | reverse complement strand
TCCGAAGGCTTCGAGGCGCCTTCCCCAGCATGGGAGGGCTCGCGCTCCGCGGCGGCGAGGCCCTCGCCACGGCCTTCGCGGAGCTCGGGGCCGACGCCTACGCCGAGGACATCCTCGCGGCCCAGGACTTCTGCCTCGCCCGGGCGAGGGGAGCCCGATCATGAGCGACGATGCCAGGCCCATCTACGCGCGCATCGCGGACGAGCTCCGGGCCGCGATCCTGGCGCGGAGCCTCGGCCCGGGCGACGCGCTGCCGAGCGAGCACGAGCTGGCCTCGCGCTACGACGCCAGCCGCGTCACCGTGCGCAAGGCCCTGAACGTGCTGTGCTCCGAGCGCCTGGTCCACTCCCGCCAGGGCAAGGGCTACTTCGTGCGCGAACCCGAGTACAGCCTGTACTCCCTGTCCTTCGACCTTATCCGGCCCGGGCACTCCGTCCGGCATCGCCGGATGGAGATCGTCGAAGCCCGGGGCGAGGCGGCCGAAGCCCTGTCCCTGGGCGAGGGGAGCCCCGTCGTCCACCTGCGGCTCGTGGTCCTCGACGGCCCGCGGCCCCTCGCCTGCGAGGACAAGTACCTTCCGTACAGGAAGGGCTTCCCGACGATCGAGAGCGTGACGCACAACGCGGAGTTCCCCGAGCTGGTCGACCGCAAGCTCTACCGCATCGCCATGCACTGCGACCTGCGCCTCGGGCCCGCGAAGCTCGACGCGGAGCGCGCGCGGCTGCTGGGAAGGAAGGAGGGCGAGCCCGCCCTCCTCGCGAGGCGGCTGATCCAGAGCGACGGCGGCAGGCTCGGCTACAGCCTTGCCTACCTGCTCGAGGAGTACGGGGAGCTCTCGGGATCCTCGGGCTACGCGATCTACAAGCCCGCCGCGGACTCGAAGCCGGCCGCCGGGCCGGGCTGATCCGCCCGGCCCTCGCCTCGGTCCGGGAGCGGCCGGCGGGAAGCCTATCGGACCGGCTGGCCGTAGTACGCGCCGGCCCCCGCTCCATGCCGACCCCGCAGGGACCTGCCGCCAAGACCTCGGGCTCAGGCCACGGCTATGCGCAGGCTGAGGTAGTACCTGCACTCGGCCCCGGCGCGCTCGATGTAGACGACCCACCCGAACATGTCGCCGACGGGAATGAGGGAATGCGCCGCGAGATATTCGAAGAAGGGCGCGAGGTCCTGGCGCGAGATGGAGGACAGGTCCCGCGCCGCGACAAGGCCGTGGACGCAGGTGTTGGGCGGCGAGTACTGCATGGGCTCGCCGAACTTCTCTCCCCGCTCGTTGAAGTACCGCTCGAGCATGCCTATCCCCGCGAAGCTTCGGTAGGGGCCTTCGCCGGGAGCCTGGAGCTCGGCGAGGGGGATGCGAACCGTGGCGTGCGTGTAGGGCATGTACGAGAGCCAGCGCGCGGCGATCCGCTCCGCGGCGGGATGCTCCGCGACCGCGGGATCTGAGAGGAAGAGCCGGTAGATTCCGCCGATGTTCGCCTGCGCGATCGTCGGCTTCCCTTCCTGGATCCGCTCGAAGGAGGTCTCGTGCAGCTTGAGCCTGGCCAGCTTCTCGTAGAGCGAGGAGATGGTCGTCTCGATGCTTCTCCGTCGCTCGGCGAGGACGGCCAGCATGCTCGCCGCGGGCACCGACCGGCCCTCGCCGGGCAGCTCCGCCAGAGGTATGTCGAAGCTGCTGTACTGCATGACCTGCACGAGCTGGAGCAGGTCGAGCTCGTCGTAGCTCCGGTAGTCGTTGGCCTCGTCCCTGGCCGGGCAGAGGAGGCCAAGCCTGTCGTAGAAGCGGAGCGTGGCCTCGGAGAGTCCCGTCAATCGCTTGAAAGTCCCGATCCGGTATTTCACCCCTCTCCCTCCGTCATCCTCCGCGCTTGGGCCACTATAGCACGGCGAAGGCGCGGCGCAGAGGACCTTGAAGCCATCTCGAGGCTTTTTTAGCGAATCTCGGCGGGCGGGAAGGCCCGCAAGCGGCCATTAGAGGAGAAGAACAAGGCCCATGGGGCTGTGTCGCGCGGGATCGACGGCCAGGCGCGCCCCATACATGCCCGGCAGACCTAGGTTCGTGCCCCTTGCCCGCGGAATGGCGGGCGTTCGGAGCCCCGGCCCGCGGAGCGGCGGCCCCCCAAGCCCCCGATCCGCCTCTTCGCCGACTTCCCGATTGAGGTTGACCCTCAAGTTCGGTCGAGGTTTAGGCTTTCGGCATACGCGATTCATCAAGGAGGAATCATGAGAAAGAGAATAGCCGGCGCCTTGCTGGCCGCCGCGGCGATCTTCCTCGCCGGCTGCGCCTCGAGCGCCGGAGGGGCCAAGCCCTCCGACGGAACCTTCGAGGGCAGCGCCTACGGGATGCAGGGGCCGATGAAGGTCCAGATCTCCGTGGAAGGCGGCCGCATCCAGGCGATCAAGATCCTCGAGTCCAAGGAGACCCCCAACGTCGTGAAGGTCGCCCTGGAGCGGGTCCCCCGCCGCATCGTCGAGACCCAGAGCCTCAAGGTCGACTCGGTCACCGGCGCCACCTTCGCCTCCAACGGCATCAAGGGCGCCGTCGCCGACGCGGCCAGGAAAGCCGGCCTGGACGTGGCCGCGATGAAGGCCAAGGAGGCCAAGACGAAGCCCAGGGCTCCCGAGACCTGGGAGACCGACGTCCTCGTCATCGGCGCCGGCGGCGCGGGCCTCTCCGCGGCCCTGAGCGCGGCCCAGACGGGCGCCAAGGTCGTCCTCATCGAGAAGGGCTCCGTGATCGGCGGCAACACCATGATGGCCGGCGCCGCCTACAACGCGGTCGACCCCGAGGCCCAGGCCACCATGAAGCTGACCAAGGCCCAGAAGGCCGCGATGGACGCCTACCTCGCCCTGGACCCCGCGGATCCGGCGCTCAAGTTCGACCGCTATCCGGAGTGGAAGCCTGTCCTCGCCGAGCTCAAGTCCGACATCGCCGCCTTCTACGCCGCCAACCAGGGCAAGGCCGCCGGCGTCGACATGCCCGGCTTCGACGCCGTCTCCCTCCACATGTGGCACATCTACACAGGCGGCCTCAGGAAGATGGACGACGGCAGCTGGATCGCGCCCAGGCTGGAGCTGGCGCGCAAGCTCGCCGTGAGCGCCCTTGACAGCCTCAAGTGGATGGACAGCATCGGGCTCAAGGCGCAGTACGGCGGGACCTCCAACTACGGCGGGAAGACGGAGCTCTCCACCGTCCTGGGCGCGATGTGGCCCCGCACCCACACCTTCATGTCCGGCGCGGAGCGCATCCCCCAGCTCGAGAAGAAGGCCCTGGAGTTCGGCGTGAAGATCTACACCGAGACCCGCGGCACCGAGCTCGTCGCCGGCGAGGGCGGGAGGATCGTCGGCGCCAAGGCGGTCCAGTACGACGGCACGCAGGTCTCCATCAAGGCGGCCAAGGGCGTCGTCCTCGCCTCCGGCGGCTACTGCGCCAACCCGGCCATGGTGAAGAAGTACGACAAGTACTGGGGCAAGGACCTCTCCGACAGGACCCTCTCCACCAACCTGGGCACCAACACCGGCGACGGCGTCGTCATGGCCGAGAAGCTCGGAGCCCAGCTCTTCGGCATGGAGGTCGCACAGATGATGCCCTCCTCCTCCCCCACCAAGGGCACGATGACCGACGGCATCTGGGGCGACGCGGCCGAGCAGATCTGGATCGACGGCCAGGGAAACCGCTTCGTGGACGAGTACGCCGAGCGCGACGTCCTCGCGAAGGCCTCGCTCAAGCTCGACAGGGGGATCTTCTACATCGTCTACGCCGGCCGCGGCAACGTCGCCAAGCCCGACGTCAAGCTCAGGGGCGTGGAGTACAAGGCCGTCGCGTCCATGGTCGAGTCGGGCAACATCTGGTACGGCGAGACCCTCGCCGAGCTGGCCGCGGCGTCGGCGAAGAGCGCGGCCGGCGCCGCCCCCGCCTTCACCGAGGCCGCCCTCCGCGCGACCATCGAGAAGTACAACAAGTACGTCGCCGAGCAGAAGGACGCCGACTTCGGCAAGGGCGTGATCGCCGGCGCCGTCGACCTCGACTACATCGACGCCACGCCCGGCGTGGGCCTCTGCATCAGCCCGCGCAAGGCCTCCCTCCACCACACGATGGGCGGCGTCCTCATCGACACCGAGGCCCGCGTCCTCGACGGCGAGGGCCGGCCCATCCCCGGCCTCTGGGCCGCCGGCGAGGTGACGGGCGGCATCCACGCGGGCAACCGCCTGGGCGGCAACGCGATCGCCGACATCTTCACCTTCGGCCGCATCGCGGGCCTCAACGCCGCGAAGTGACCTTCTCCGCCCGGTCCGCCGCGCTGCGCGGCGGACCGGGGGCAGGCCCCGCTCCGGTCTTGCCGGGGCGGGGCCTTTTCATGCCGCCATATGCGGCCCGGCCTTGGGCCCCTGGACATGAAGCCGTTTTTTAGTTAATTTTATGACTGTTCAATTTTATACTAAGGTGGAGCCATGAGTCCCGATAGAGACCCGGCGACCCGGTCCCGCAGGACTTTCGAACTCGTCGAGGAGTTCCTCCCCCTGTTTCATAAGTGCGTCCTGCCCGCCTTCCACCCCGACCTCAAGGAAAGCCTCGGCCTCTCGAAGAGCCAGGCGCGGGCCCTGATGATGGTGCGCCGCAAGGGGCCTTCGACCGCGACGGACATCGGCGCCTGCCTGGCCATGACCAAGGCCAACCTCACCGTCCTCGTGGACGAGCTCGAGGAGGCGGGCCTGGTCCGCAGGGAGGACGACCCGGGGGACAGGCGGAAGAGCCTCGTGGGAATCACCGACAGGGGCGCGGCCGCCGCCCGCGCCATAGAGGCCCGCATCGAGGAGGCGCTCGCCGATCGGCTCTCGAGCCTCACCGCGGCCGAGTCGAGGCGCTTCGAGGACGGCCTCGCGAGCCTCATCTCCGTCTTGAAGACCCTACAGGAGTGACCATGGACCGAACCAAGGAACTGGGCGCCGCGCCCGTCCCTTCCCTGCTCTTGCGCTTTTCCCTGCCCGCCATCGTGGGCATGCTCGTCAACGCGATCTACAACGTCGTCGACCGGATCTTCATCGGCCAGGGCGTCGGACCCCTGGGCCTCGCGGGCGCGACGATCGCCTTCCCCCTCATGCTCGTGCAGATGGCCTTCGCGATGCTCATCGGCCTCGGCGCCTCGGCCCTCGTCTCCCTGCGGCTCGGCGAGGGAAAGAGGGACGAGGCCGAGCGCATCCTCGGGAACGCGGCCGGCCTGCTGGTCGGCATCTCCCTCGTCCTTTCCGCGCTGGGCCTCTCCTTCCTCACGCCCCTACTCAGGCTCTTCGGCGCGAGCGAGACGGTCCTGCCCTACGCCCGCGACTACTCCTCCGTGATCCTCCTCGGCACGGCCTTCCAGGCGCTGGGGATGGGCATGAACAACTTCATCCGCGGCGAGGGCAACCCGCGGACGGCGATGGCGACCATGCTCCTCGGAGCCGTCCTCAACACCGTCCTCGATCCCCTCTTCATCTTCGTCTTCGGCATGGGCGTGAAGGGCGCGGCCATCGCCACGGTCATCTCGCAGGCTGCCTCCGCCGCCTGGGTGCTCGCCTACTACCTGGGCGGCAAGAGCCACCTCAAGCTTCGCCTGGCCAACCTCGCGCCGCGCAAGGCTATCGTGCTCCCGATCCTCGCGATCGGCGTCGCGCCCTTCTCCATGCAGATCGCCTCATCCGTCATGAACAGCCTGATGAACAACCAGCTCAGGCGCTACGGCGGGGACTTGGCGGTGGGCGCCATGGGCATCCTCTTCTCGGTCGCCACCTTCTTCCTCATGCCCATCTTCGGCCTGAACCAGGGCTCCCAGCCCATCGTCGGCTTCAACTACGGGGCCAAAGCCTACGGACGGGTGCGCTCCGCCGCGCGCCTCGCCATCGGGGCCGCCACGACCTTCCTGGCCGCGGGCTTCGCCCTCATCCAGCTCTTCCCCGGCGCCTTCGTGGGGCTCTTCGCGGGCTCCTCCGCGGAGCTCAGGGCCCTGGGCGTCCACGCGATCAGGATCTACTTCCTCATGCTCCCCCTGATCGGCTTCCAGGTCGTCGCGGCGAGCTACTTCCAGGCGGTGGGCAAGCCCCGCCACGCGATGCTCCTGTCCCTCTCGCGGCAGGTCCTCGTCCTCATCCCCCTCATCCTCGTCCTCCCCTTGCGCTTCGGGCTCGAGGGGCTCTGGATGGCGCCGCCCATCGCGGACTTCCTCTCCTCCCTACTCACGGGCTTCTTCTTCCTCCGCGAGCTCCGCGGCCTGACGAAGTCGGAGAAAGAAGGCCTGGCCGGCGCCGGAACGGCCGGCGCAGGGGCGGCCGTCGCGGGCTAGTCTCGCTCCGGCCTCGGGCCGGCTTCCCCGAAAACAGAGAGAGGGCCATCCCGCGCGGGATGGCCCTCTCTTTTCCTTCGCCCCGGCACGCGGCTCGGAAGAGCCGCGGCCGGGCGCCGAACCCAGGCGCGGCGCCGCCGGCCTGGCGCGCCCCGGCTACGCTAGGAGGCGGCCGCCATCGAGTCGGAGGTGCTGTGGAAGCTGATCTCCGGGTTCTTCTGGATGACGCGCTCCATCTGCCACTCGGACTCGAACATGAGGATGTGGCCGCCCCGGATGTCGACGAGGATCCGCCGGTGGTGCTCGTCGATGAAGGCCTTGAGGACCTTGGGGTCCTTGGAGGTGAACCAGCGGGCGATCGAGTAGTCGACCGGGTCGTAGGCGCAGGAGGCCCCGTACTCGTACTCGAGCCGGGACTTGAGCACCTCGATCTGGAGCTGGCCCACGACGCCCAGGACGCGCGTGTTGGGGTTCGTCATCTTGGAGAGTATCTGGACGACGCCCTCCTCCGCGAGCTGGTTCAGGCCCTTGTGGAACTGCTTCTCCTTCAGGGGGTCGGTGTTCCTGATGACCTTGAAGATCTGCGGAGCGAAGCTCGGGATGCCCTTGTAGCTCAGGCTCTCGCCCTCGGTGATGGTGTCGCCTATCGCGAAGGTGCCCGTGTCGTGGATGCCGATGATGTCGCCCGCGTAGGCCTCGTCGATGATCTCCCGGTTCTGGGCCATGAAGGCCGTCGGGTTGGCGCTACGGAAGGTCTTGCCGCTCCGCGTGTGCAGGTACATCTTGTTGCGCTCGAACTTCCCGGAGCAGATCCTGAGGAAGGCGATCCGGTCGCGGTGGTTCGGGTTCAGGTTCGCGTGGATCTTGAAGACGAAGCCCGTGAGCTTCTCCTCGTAAGGGGAGACCTCGCGCTCGGCGGAGGCCTTGGGCGTCGGCGAGGGCGCGAAGGCCACCATGCCGTCCAGGAGCTCGCGCACGCCGAAGTTGTTGATGGCGGAGCCGAAGAAGACCGGCGTCGCGACGCCCGCGAGGTAGTCCTCCAGGCTGAAGGCCGGGTAGACGACCCCGAGGAGGGCGACGTCCTCGCGGAGCTTCGCGGCGAGGCTCGCGCCGACGAGCCTGTCCAGCTCGGGGTTGCCGAGGTCCTCGATCAGCACGGCGTCGGAGGGCAACTCGCTGCCGCCGCCCGACCTGAAGAGGTAGAGTTTCTTCTGGACGAGGTCGTAGACGCCCTTGAAGCGCTCGCCCTGGCCGACGGGCCAGGTCATCGGGCAGGCCTGGATGTCCAGCTCCTTCTCGACCTCGTCCAGGAGGGAGATCGGGTCCTTGCCCTCGCGGTCCATCTTGTTGATGAAGGTGGCGATGGGGGTGTCGCGCATCCTGGACACCTCGCAGAGGCGGCGGGTGCGCTCCTCCACGCCCTTCACGGAGTCGATGACGATGAGGGCCGAGTCGACGGCGGTGAGGCCCCGGTAGGTGTCCTCCGAGAAGTCGGCGTGGCCCGGCGTGTCGAGGAGGTTGACGCAGCGGTCCTTGTAGTGGAAGCCCATCACCGAGGTGGAGATGGAGATGCCGCGCTCCTTCTCCATCTGCATGAAGTCGGAGGTGGTCTGCCTGGCGTTCTTGCCGCCCTTGACCGCGCCGGCGATGTGGATGGCCCCTCCGAAGAGGAGGAGCTTCTCGGTGATGGTCGTCTTGCCCGCGTCGGGGTGCGAGATTATGGCGAAGGTGAGCCGCTTGCGGATCTCGCTCTGTAGTGTATCCATGGATGGGCAAGCGTACCGGCGGGCATTTTGAGTGTCAAGGACGGCGCTCCGCGCCCTCTGGAGGGCGCTCGGGCCGCAAGCCACCTCCATTCAGGCCGCGCGGCCGCTGCCCCCCCGCCAGAGGGCGGCCTGCAAGCCCGGCGCGGGCCGCCTAGCGGGCCAGGCCGCCTTCTATGACGGCGCGCACCCGCTCGGGGAGGAGCTTCCTCTCCTCGGGGCCGATGCCGGCCGTGGGGATCGGCTCGTGGACCCGGAAGAGGAGCTCGCCACGGCCGATCCGCTTCCTCTCCTCCCACAGCCTGTAGGTCCCGTCGACGGTCACCGGCACGATCGGCGCGCCGGCCCTGGTGGCGAGCTTGAAGGCGCCGGGCCTGAAGGCGCCCATGGAGGGTCCCCTGCTGCGCGTGCCCTCGGGGAAGACCATGAGGGCCTTGCCGGCGCGGATCTTCCCGACGCCGCGGTCGATGGAGCGCATGGCCTTGCGCACATTCTTGCGGTCGATGAAGACGGAGTCGAGGGCGGCGATCCAGAGGTTCACGAGGGGGATGTAGAGCCCCTGGCTCTTCGCGATGAAGCCGACGGTGCGGGGCACGAGGGCGAGGACGAGGACGATGTCCCAATTGCCCTGGTGGTTTCCGACGAGGCAGACGGGGCCCTCGCGGGGGATCCGCTCAAGCCCCTCGACGCGGACTCGCGAGCCCGTGACCGCGTTCAGGCTCCCCGCCCAGGCGCGGATCATGGCCTGGAAGGCCGGCTGGAGGAGCCGGCCCAGGCCGAGGAGCCTCGCGAGGAGGTAGAGGACGCAGAAGGGCGTCGCGAGGAGGATCGAAAGCCAGAAGTACATGAAGAACAGCGCCGTCCGCAGCATGGCCCATCATTGCCGGATCGGGGCTTCGCGGCAATCCCCCTTGCGCGAGGCCGGCTCTCGGCCGCGGCCGGCCGCGGCCGAGAGCCGCGGAAGCTGGCCTGACCGGCGGCGGCCAATCCGACTGGCCGGCCCCGGCCGCCTTCAGCGGCCGCGCGCCTTGACTGGCAGCTCGACGCGCGACGGGAAGGCGGCGCTCCTCAAGACTTCGATCTCCACCTCGCCTTCGGCGGGGACGCGCTCGAAGGAGGAAGCGTCGTGGCCGGCGACGGCGACGCAGATGCGGTGCCCCTTGCGGAGGAGGACCGAGGTGGCCTGCAGGGCTATCCTGAGCTCGGCGGGCTTCCCCAGCTCCAGGGGCTCGCCGTCGCGCCGCATGAAGCTGTGGGCGGGTCCGAGGACGGCGCGCCCGGGATCGCCGGCGCCCTCCTTGCGGTGGAGGGCGCGGAGCAGGCCCTCGGTGAGGTAGGTGACCCTGCCGTCAGGCGCGACGTCCTCCAGGTAGACGAAGAAGGCGCCGTCGCTCGCGGTGGAGGAGACCTCGAGGGTCACCACCGGGACGCCCGTGATCTCCAGGTCGCCCTCCAGGGGCTCGCCGGTGTAGCAGAGGAGCTTCCTGTCCTCCGCGGCGCGGTCGGGGTAGTCGACGGCCCCGCCGCCCAGGTTCGTGCGCCAGCGGTTCGACTCTCCCGTGGCCGCGGAAAAGTCGACGCGGTAGCGGTCCGAGCCCTCCGACGCCTCGGGCGGCGCCGCCGACAGGCGGCCGCCGTCCCCGAAGTAGAGGGTCCTCGCCTCGAAGCCCGGGACCGGCCAGGAGCCGGTCTCCTTCCAGAGCCCCTCGCCGAAGGTGTAGTAGCGGATCGACCTGCCCGCGGGGCGCGGGCCCCGCTCGCCCAGGGCGGCGTCGAAGAAGGAAAGGACGGAGGCGGCCTCCTCGGCCTCGAGCTCGGCCGTGGGCCGCTCTCCGCCCAGGAAGGGGTCCTTCGAGTGCCAGCCCGCGTGGGACCAGGGCCCGATGACGAGGGTCTGCGGGTTCGAGTAGCTGAGCCAGCGCTCGATGGCGCCGTTGACCGTCGCCGCGTCCAGCCAGCCGACGCGGACGAGGAGGGGCGTCCCCGAGGCCTCGATGGCCGCCTTGTAGTCGTAGGGCGCGAGGGAGCGGGCCGAGTAGCCGGGCGCGAGCTCGTCGTCCGCGTAGGTCATCCGCCGGATGGCGGCGGATATGTCGATGGTCCTGTGCCCGGCGACGGCCTCGCGGAGGAGGCGCCCGCCGCCCGGGCCGTCGACGGGCGCCATGCCTCCGAAGAAGGGGCCCTTGAGGGCGTTCGCGTCCATCCTCAGGTTCGAGGCGCTCCAGCCGTCCACGAGGGCGGCGTTGAGGACGCCGAAGGGTATCGCGTTGTGCATGACCGGATCGAAGTCCGGATAGAGGGGCGCCGCCGCGCGCAGGGCCGGCCGGCCGGAGGCCGCCGCGACTTCCGCGGTGTTGCCCGAGTAGGACTCGCCGTAGGAGGCGACCTTCCCGTTGGACCAGGGCCGGGAGGCGATCCAGTCGACGATCCCTCCCAGGTCCTCCGCCTCCTCGCGGGAGAGCTCCATGGGCCTTGTCCCGAAGGAGGCGCCCGAGCCGCGCGCGTCGACGGCGACGAAGGCGTAGCCCGCCGCGTTGGCCGCGTCGGCGAAATCCGCGTGGTGGACGGTCTTCGCGACCCTCAGGCGGAGGAGGACCTTGAGGAGGAAGGTCTGCTTCTCCTCGGTGCCGTAGCGGGTGCATTCGAACACCGCGGGTATCCTCTCGCCTGATCCAAGTCCCGGAGGGAGGGAGACGCGGAAGGCGAGGCGGACGCCGTCCCGCATCGGGACGTAGACCGACTCCCGGCGCTTCCAGCCCGAGGGCGTCCGCTCCACGGGATCGGGCCAGAGGCCTGCCGCCAGGACGCCGGCGACGGCGAGGGCGAAGGCCGCGAGGGCGAGGCGGCCGGCGAGCCTGGCCGGGCGGGGCTTGGCCGGGCCGGACTCGGCCGGGCCGGACTCGGCCGGGCTGGACTCGGCCGCGCGGCGCGTGGCTTCGTATTCGTGCTGCATGATCGGGCATCTCCTTGCGAGGCTCTCATCGAGCCGTGGCCCGAGAATGCCCCTTCCAGGGCCGCCGGTCGTCCGAAGCGATCGGATCGGACGGAAATTCGGCAAATTCGCTTTCGCGGGCCCTCCCCGTGGTTTATCGTGGGCCCATGGATGCCCGGTTTCTTCTCGACCTCATCGGCCTGGCCGTCACGGCCCCGATGATCCTCGCCGTCGTCCTGGGCGCGAGGCGGCCCGGCGCGCGCCGTCCCTTCCTGGCCCTCGTCTTCCTGGAGGCCGCCCTCTACTTCCTGGGCGACATCCTCTCCCTCTCCAGGGGAACGGCCGCGGCCGCCCTCGCCCTCAACCTCGGGAGCCTCTTCTACGGCCTCCCCTCGCTCTACTTCTTCGCCCGCGAGGCCGCGGGCCTAGCCCCCAGGCGGGCCCTCCCCCACTACCTTCCCGCGCTCGCGGCGGCTCCTCTGGGGATCGGCCTCGCCCTCGCCACCGCGGCCCGCGGCTTCAGGGGAGGGCCGGTCCTCCTCGCCTACCTGGTCCTCGCGCCGCTCGCCCAGACGGCCCAGTACCTGGCCTACGGCAAGGCAGCCCTCTCCCTGCCGCGGCGGGGCGACGGGAAGCCGGACTGGACGAGGAGGGCCGTGCTCGCCGTCCTCTCTGGCTACGGCCTCTTCCTCCTCCTCTCCTGGCTCGGCCTCGGCCTTCTCCTCGCCGCCGAAGCCACGGGTACGAGGCCGCGCCCCCTCCCCTCCGTCTCCCTCTCCTCGAGCCTCGTCGCCGTCCTCCTCGCCTGGACCCTGGGCCTCTGCGCGCTCTGGGGCAAGGACGCGGCGGAGACCAGGGCCGCGGCGCCCAAGTACGGCGGCCGGCCCCTGCCCGAGGGCGAGGGAACACGCCTCGTCGAGAGGGCGCGCGCCCTCCTCGCCGCGGAGGAGGACCTGTCGGGCGAGGGCGTCGAGCCCCGCCGCCTCGCCGCCCGGCTCGGCGCGCCCTACCACGACCTCTCCCGCGCGGTGAACGAACTCACCGGAGCGAGCGTCGCCGACCTCGTCAACGAAGTCAGGATCGGGCGCGCCAAGGCCCTCCTCTCTGGCCGGCCGGACCTGGGCATCCTCGACGTTGCCCTGGAGTCGGGCTTCGCCGCGAAGTCGACCTTCAACGAGGTGTTCAGGAAGCGCGTCGGCTCGAGCCCGAGCGAGTACCGCAAGGGCCTCGCCGGGGGCGACGCCGAAAAAACCTAGAACCGGGCCTCGTAGCCCTCGATGAAGGCGAAGCCCGCGAGCATCGCCGTCGGGAAGGCCCTGAGGTGGATGTCCGCGAGATCCTCGGCCATCGGCAAGGGCGGGACCTTGATCGGCGGCAGCACGTTGTAGAGGCCCCTCGCCGCGTAGGCCGCGTGGAGCGCCTCCGCGTTCGCGTAGGGCACGATGTCGTCGGTCTCGCAGTGGACGGGCTGGACGGGCATCGTGGGCATCCAGTCGACGCGGTGGAAGATCGTGTTCTCCTTGAGCCGCGCGTAGACGGCGCCCGAAGGCTCGGCCGGCGGCGCGAGCTCGGCGAGCAGCTCGTCGGTGAGCATGTCGCGAGCGACCCCGGTCGGGAAGGCCGACTCGATGGCCGCGGCGATGGCCGAACCCGTCGCGGCCCCGCCGAAGAACTGCGGAAGCCAGGCCGGGAGCGGCGCCTTGAGGAGCCTTGGGTAGGCCCAGGTGCCCGGCGGATCGGTCCGCCCGTCGACGGCCTTGCCCTCGTAGACGGAGGCGTAGCCGAAGACCGTGTAGGGCAGGTAGTAGGGGATCGTGGCCTTTTCCGCCTTGAGGACGTCCGCGAGCATGGCGCCCGAAAGGTCGTAGGAGCCGGCGCAGGGCACCGCGGCGGTGACGACGCGGCCCGCGAGGCCGAGGCTCCTGGCCGCGGCCATCGTCGCGAAGCCGCCCTCGGAGTAGCCGATGAGGTAGAGCCGCCCGTTGGGCCGCGCGGCCGCGAAGGGGCCGCCCAACACGGCCTCCGCGCAGGCGACCATGCGGCGGACGGAGTCGCCCAGGGAGAGGTGGACGTAGGGATGGGGCTCGGCGCTGTCGCCGAAGCCCGGGTAGTCGGGCATCACGACGATGTAGCCCGCGGAGGCCATGAGGGCTCCCGTCAGGCACTCGGCGTAGTTCTGCAGGCCGCCGACCAGGTCGGGGCCGGAGAGCAGCGCCAGGGGGTTCGCGTTGAAGCGCGAAGGCGCCGAGTTCCTGTTGATCTGGGTTCCGTGCTGGAAGGAGACGAGGGGCACGGAGAGCCTCCGGCCCAGGCTGACGGGCACCCAGAGGAGGCCGCTCTGGCCGCCCGAGCGGAGCCTCACGGGCATCACGAGATACGGCGGCTCGGCGGAGAGAGAGCGGACGTACTGGGCGAACTGGTCCTTGACGCCGACCAGGTAGAGGCCGAGCAGGTCTTGGAAGGACTGGCCGCCGGGCACGAGGACCTTGGCGCCGCTCCGTTCCAGGCTTCCGAAGTCCGAGAGGAGCTCCTCGACGGAGACCGCCTTGCCCTCCTCGGACTCGAGGGGCGGCAAGGGCGGCGAGCAGCCGAGGACAAGGGCCAGGGCGAGGAGGAGGGCCAGGAGGACCGCCCCCCGACCGAGCGCGTTTTTGACCATGGGAACCTCCTATCGGGCGCGCGATTCCGCGCCCGGACAAAGAAAGGCTCCGCTCCGCCCCCCGCTTCAGGGCGAGGGCTTTTCGGGGCGGGTTTGTCGCTTCGTTGTCGCTTGCTTTCGGAGGCGGGACTATCGGGCGGCTTGCCGAGACGGTGCCAGGCGGGAAGGGCTCTGCGGGCGCAAGGTGGGGTGGAACGGTTGCTCGATAGAGGCACCGACTCTTCAAGCATTCCGCATTCCCCGGAAATACGCAAGGCCGGCGGGGTTTTCCGCGCGAAGCGGCCGGCCCGCGCGGCGCCAAGGCTTCGCCTCGCGCCGCCGTCTTTGCGCGCCGGGTCGCGCCGCCACTACGCCGCTGCCTGGCGCGCGGCTCAGCCAACCTGCGCGGCGCGGCCCGCCCGCGCGGCTCGACGCGGCCTGCCCGGCTATCGCGGCGCGG
>ENA-UOWG01002816-UOWG01002816.1-activated-sludge-metagenome-genome-assembly--contig:-NODE-2816-length-14116-cov-8.502809_pt1 | contig 14116 bp, 16 predicted proteins | sample MGYA00238147_ERZ761563 | MGnify/ENA primary metagenome ERZ761563 (study PRJEB28884, sample SAMN05720216) | anaerobic digester metagenome | isolation source: active sludge of municipal... | reverse complement strand
GGCTCCGGCGAAGGAATGTCCTGCAATACAGCCATCGCAGCAGCCGATGGCGTATTTTCGAAAACCAGGAGGGGTGCCGGAACAACTGGATTCAAGTGAACAACCTTTCAAGACAGCGCTTCAAGTAGAGGCCGATTCTAGCTTAAAGAGTTCCCGAAAAAGAATCATTTACTTACTATAATCAATGGCTTATTTACCCATCCAGGCGATCAAAAACAGGGGGGTTGACAGCAATTTTGCGCAACGTATTGGATCCTTGCGGACGGCTATCCGGCCCGGACAGTGGTGCTAACTCATTGATTATTTTCTGATGGCAGGTCGGCCGGCCTTGCGGCCACAATCTCTGGTTCGTCGCCCGGCGAAGCCTCGCGGAATTCGCTTGCTGTTTGCTCCGGCGCATCTTCGACATCGGGCGTCTCGAAAAGGATCTTGGCTTGATTCAGCGAAGCCAGCATTTCGGGGGGGATGGGTTCGCTGATCGAGTAATCGTCGATGTAGATGTCGAGGCCATCCATCACATTGAATTGCGGATCGGCGAACAGGGTTTTCAGCGCCTGGCGACGAATCTCTTCGCTGACTTCCTGACGCAGGAACTGCCCGAAGTCGCTGTCCGGCGTCAGGTTGGCAAGCAGGCTTTCGGCATCGGTGATTTCCACGGTCGACGCCTTTTCGGCGGCTTTTTTCAGTCGCGACCAACGTTCGAGAAAGCGGCCGCTACTCACGGCTGACACTTTCCGGCGAAGGGGTCGTTGCGCTTGACCTTGTGGCGCACTGCCGGCTTGTAATGCGTATTGACGAAATCGCCCAGCCAGTCCGCAATTTCCGGTGGCATCGCAACCCCGTCGCATTGCTCGCCCGAGTCGAGCCAGCGTGCCGCTTCGCCGTAACTCAGCGTGACGCTGACGGGGCGTGGAATATCTTCCTCCATCCGCCACATCACGAAGACACGCGGCTCCGGCGAAGTCAGGTTCAGATGGTAGTTATCGACTTCGTCGCGAAACAGCTCGAGCCTGAAATGACCGGTCAGGAACTGCTCGCGATCGACCTCGGCGACAATCCGGCGCGGCGCGCAGTCGGCCGGATCGGCGGCGAAAGCTGGAATGACCCCGATCGCCTCCCATCTTTCGCTGACCCAGCGATTGTCGAGCCTGGTTTTTTCGATGATCACGGCGACCGGAAAATGTTTCATGGCGGCATTTTGGAACTGGAATCGTTTCAGCATAGCCCAACTTCACCCAAGTGTAGAATCCCGCCGATGAATCGCCCACTGCTGACCGCGGCTTCGCGCCCCCTGACCTTCGCCATCGAGGCCATCAACGAGCTTGGCGAACTGGTTCCGACGGCCGTTGCTGGAGAACACCCGCTGACCCTCTACGTCGACAAACGCGAGATCGTCACGCTGATGACGCTTGGCGGCGCGCCCGAGGCGCTGGCCATCGGCTACCTGCGCAACCAGCGCCTGATCGGCAGCCTTGCCGAAATCGCCTCGGTACAGGTGGATTGGGATGTCGACGCGGTCGCCGTGACGACGCGGCAAGGCCGCTCGATCGACGACAGCCGAATGGCCAAGCGCACCGTCACCACCGGCTGTGGCCAGGGGACGGTGTTCGGCGACCTGATGGACGATGTCGCCAGCATCCGCCTGCCGGTGGAGGCCAGCATTTCGCAGACAACGCTCTACGGACTGCTCGACGCGGTGCGCCACCATGAATCGATCTACAAGCAGGCCGGCGCGGTTCATGGCTGCGCCTTGGCGCAGGGCAGTGAAATCCTGATGTTCGTCGAGGATGTCGGACGCCACAATGCGGTGGACGCGATCGCCGGCAGGATGTGGCTGGACGAACTGGACGGCGGCGACAAGATTTTCTACACGACCGGCCGATTGACTTCGGAAATGGTCATCAAGACGGCGCAGATGGGCATTCCCTTTCTCGTCTCGCGCTCGGGCCTGACCCAGATGGGCTGGGAAATTGCCCGGCAGATCGGCATGACCATGATCGGCCGCGCCCAAGGCAAGCATTACCTGTTATTCACCGGCGAGGAGCGGTTCACGCAATGAGCGACAAGAAGTTCATCAACGACAGGATTAGCGGCGTCATTCTGGCTGGCGGCCTCGGCCGGCGCATGGGCGGCATCGACAAGGGGCTGCAGGAACTGCACGGCCGGCCGATGGTGCATTGGGTCGCCGAGCGCCTGGCGCCGCAGGTCGATGAACTGCTGATCAATGCCAACCAGAATACCGAGCGTTACGCCGCCTTTGGCCACCGTGTCGTACCCGACGAGATTCCCGATTTCGCCGGGCCGCTGGCCGGGCTGCATGCCGCCCTCTCGGCGGCAACGCATGCGCTGGTCGTTACCGCCCCCTGCGATTCACCCTTCCTGCCGGCCGACCTGGTTTCCCGCCTGTTTTCGGGGTTGACCGCGGCCAATGCCGATCTCGCCGTCGCCCGCACCTTCGACCAGCCGCACCCGGTTTTCTGCCTGTGCCGGCGCACGGTGCTGCCGCACCTGAGCGAATTCCTGGCCGGCGGCGGGCGCAAGATCGACCGCTGGTACGCGACGCTCAAAATGGTCGAGGTGGCCTTCGATGACGAAGCGGAGGCCTTCGAGAACATCAACACTCGCGAGGAACTGGGGCGCTTCGAGGCAACCCGCGAAGGTTGAGCAGGGTACCTTCCGCCGCCCCCGATCAACGCGATTGATTCACGGGAACAAGGCACGATTGTTCGGGCCTAATTCCGAGTGTACGGCGGCTTGAGGAGGAAAGGCCCATGAAGGCGAAGCAGAGGACCGAACGCCGCAGGGGAACGCCCAGAGCCTGGGTTGCCCGCAACCTGCGCCTGCCGCTGATCGTAGCTTCCCTGGCGGTTTCGCTGGCCCATGCGGAAACGGGAAAACAGGTGCCGCCCAAAGGGCAACTCAACAGCAAGAAGATGGGGCTCACACTCTCGGTTCAGGGTGGGGGGTGGGGCAACGTGCCGCGCGAATCGATTGAAACCGTGCTTTACTCGGTCGCCGACGAATTGATGGCGCGACTGCCGACGAAGCTGGCGGCGCCCATTGTGGTGAGGCACACCAACACGGCGCCGGTCGCCTTGTATGAGCGCGGGCCGGATGGCGAATATCAGGTCCATCTGCACGCCAGCGGAGAAAACTGGCATCTCTATGTTTACGAATTCGCCCATGAGTTGTGCCACATACTTTCCAACTACGAGGAGAACGTCGGTACGGATATCACCCGACATAACCAGTGGTTCGAGGAAACCCTGTGCGAAGCGGCTTCACTGTTTGCGCTGAAAAATCTGGCGGCCACTTGGGATACCTCACCGCCAGCGCCGAAATGGTCGGATCAGGCAAACAAGTTGCGCCGATTCTTCGACCACCTGGTCAGCGAAGGTCACCGACAGTTGCCGCCCAATACGCCATTAGCGGCCTGGCTGCGTGACAACGAGCAGCGCTTGCGCGAAAACCCCTATCTCAGAACTGAAAATGAAGTCGTGGCCAATCTGCTGCTGCCGCTGTTCCAGGAAAACCCGCAGAACTGGGAGGCGCTCAACTACCTGAACCTCGACCCGGCGGATGCCCGTAACCGGCTCGGCGAATACCTGCGTAACTGGTACGAAAATGCGCCGCATGAGCACAAGGATTTTGTCGGCAGCATTCTTGCGTTATTCGCGCTTGACGATGTAGCACCCGAGCGAGCGGGCAGCAACCTGCAAGCGACCGTCATGGCCGCCCTTGACCAGGCGCCCAGGCGTTAGGAGGCGTTCCGGAAGATTTTCGCAAGGCGGTGGAACTTGGTTCACTGCGCAGGAGACAACCCTGTGTCGCATCCTGAAAGCCGGATGCGCTGCTGATGGAGCCGAGGAAGCCTGGCGACAGGATCCGCGCCTTCATCTTAAACGGGGTGGTAGCCGCTTGGTAATGTCCGGAAGCAGCATCAATTGTTTCGGCGCAAACCGGGACGCCATCTCGAGATCGAAAAGTGAATCGATCTAAGGAGACACATCATGAAACTCAATCCACTACTCAAATCAGGTTGCAAGCTGCTGCTGGTTGCCGGGGCAATGGCTCCTCTCGCCTCGTTTGGTGCGGCGAGCGGTTTTTCGTACGACGACGGCGCCGCGTACGACAATCTGAGGCATATCCAGTCTGAACCAAGTGTGGCCGCACCGGCCGGTGCGCAAGGGCCGATCCGTACCGAAGGCATGGAGGCCACCTGGTCATACGATGAAGGTGCCACCTACGACAATCTGCGGAGAATCCAGTCCGCACCAAGCATGGCGTCCCCATCGGATGCTTAGGGGCCGATTCATATAGAAAGAGCAAGCACGGAATGTGCGTCTGTATGCAGGATCGCGTCCCTGGACGTGGGGTATAGGCAAGCAGGAAGTTGGGCTCCAAGCGTCAAACAACAAGGCCAAGCCGGCAGGCTTGGCCTTATTTGATTCGCCACCACACGCGGCTCAAGCGATTCACGAACCGCTTTTCCACCTGTTTTCAGCGTTAACCGGGACTCGTTTTGTCGAGCCCTGTGTAGCGCAGGATGAATTCGGCGATGGCCGCCGTATCGTTCAGGTCGAATTGCGGCAGGGTCGTCGTCACCGGGGCATCGCTGGCTACCGCGATGATGTGGGGGTCGCGGGGAAACAGTTGCTCCTTGCCGAGCGCGCTGCGGAAAATTTCGATTTTCGCAATGGGTTCGCGCTTGAACCCCTCAACGAGCACCAGATCGCACGGTGCCAACTGGGCCAGCGCCTCGTTCAGCGTCAACTCCGGGCGGCCGCGCAGTTCGTGCATGATCGCCCAGCGATTGGCCGAGGTCACCAGCACTTCGCGGCAGCCCGCCCGACGATGCCGCCAGGAATCCTTGCCGGGGTAATCGACATCAAACTCGTGATGCGCATGCTTGATCAGGGAGACCGCCAGACCGCGCATTTCGAGCCTGCCGATCACCTGTTCGACCAGCGTGGTCTTGCCGCTGCCGGACCAGCCGGCAAAGCCGATGACTTTCATGAGCGCAACGATCCCGACGAAAAAAGGCGGACATTATCCAATTTCGCCAGGCGCGCAAAGAACTATTTATCAGCGCCTCAGACCGGCAATTGCACGCGTCCCGCCGCATCGAGCGGGAAGAACGGATTCCAGCAGACCTCCCACAAAAACCCGTCGGGGTCGGCAAAATAGCCCCGGTAGCCGCCCCAGAAAACCTTTCCGCCCGGGCGAACGAGGCGCCCGCCGGCAGCGACCGCCTCACCCAGAAGCCGGTCGACAGCAGCCTCGGATGCAACGTTATGCGCCAGGGTGAACCCCGGGAAGCCGTTGCCTGCGGCAGACACGCCGGCATCCTCGGCCAACGAATCACGCCGGAACATGCCCAGCACCACGCCGCCGGCATTGAAAAACGCGATTTCCGGCTGACTGGCGGAAGATTCCTGCCAGCCGAGCGCGGCGTAAAAGGCGCGGCTACGCGCCAGGTCGGCGACGCCGAGCGTGATGAAACTGATGTTCTGGTGCATGCTGACTTCTCCTCCCCCGGCCTTGATTGCGCAGTTTATCCCGACCGCGCTTGCGCGTAACATGGGCCATCCCGACCGTTGAAGGTTACGCGATGACTCGCCGCTTCCCACTCCATGTTCACATCTCGACGCTGTTCCTGGCCCTGATTCTGCTCGTCGGCGGCGTCATCGGCGGGCTCAGCTTCAAGACCAGCCGCAATCTTCTCGAAAACTCGGCCAGTGAATTGAGCAACCGCATCAGCGAGGAAACCCTGAGCGAATTTTCCAACCTCATCGGCCCGGCCGAGATGGCGACCCGGTTGTTGAGTTTCGACGGCATCACCCAGGCGAAATCCCTCGACGAACGGCTGGGGAACCTGGGCTTCATGCGCGAGGCCCTGAACAACTCGCTGGCGCTGACCTCGATCTATGTCGGCTACGGCAACGGTGATTTTTTCATGGTGCGCCGTATCCGCAGCGAAAGCGGCCGAAAGTTCTTCAACGCGCCCGAACGCACGGCCCTCATCGTGCAGAGCATCGAACACGCAAGCGATGGCGCGCGCGGCCGCTTCATCTACCTCGATGCGGAACTGGCCACGCTGCGCAGCGACGACCGTCCTGATTACGCGACCTCCTTCGATCCGCGCACCCGCGACTGGTACCAGGCCGCGCTGACCGCCGGCGGGCAGATCAAGACGTCCCCCTATCTGTTCTTCACCACCCGGCGGGTCGGCACGACCATCGCCAACCGGGCCAGCAAGTCCGAAGCCGTGGTCGGCGCCGACATCAATCTCGAAACCCTCGACCAGTCGCTGGCCCGGCAGAAGGTAACCCCGGGATCCCAGGTGGTGCTGGCCAACCAGGCAGGAGAGACGCTGGCCTACGAAGATCCGGGCAAAGCCGTGCGCCTGCCGGAGAGCCCGGACGCCAAACCGGTGCTGGCCAACCTCGGCGAACTCGGTTCGCCGGTTCTCGCCCGCTTGCTGCCGATCGTTCAGGGCATGGACGGGTCGGCGGTGCGCGAACTGGCGCTGGACGTCGCCGGCGACAGCTGGCATGTGGCGATCCGCCCGCTCAAGCTGGAAGGCGCCAGGCCGCTCTTCCTGATCACGGCGATTCCGGATCGCGAATTGATGGCCGCCGCCAATGCGCTGATGCGTCATTCGCTGATCGCCATGGCCCTCGTCATCCTGCTGGCGATTCCGATCACCTGGGGGCTGGCGCGCGGCATCTCCGGCCCCCTGCGCCAGTTGGCGGGCGAGGCCGAAGCGATCCGCCGCTTCGAGTTTTCGCAGCCGATCATGGTCCAGTCGCTGGTGCTCGAGGTCAATGAGCTGACCGTCACCATGGACAGCATGAAACGGACAATCCGCCGCTTTCTCGACATCAGCATGGCGGTCGCCGGCGAGCATAATTTCGACCGCCTGCTGCCACGTCTGCTGAGCGAAACGATCTCGGCGGCCAACGCCGACGCCGGCGTGCTTTATCTGGCCGATGACGACAAGCTTCTGCCGGCCAGCGGCCTCAAGGCGGACGGCAATCAACTCCCCGGCAGCAAACCCGTCACGACCCCGGCAGCGGCCAGCCCGCTGCTGGGCGGCGCACTGGCGGCTCGGGCAGCGCGTGCCGCCCCTCTGTCCGCTGCCGACATCGAAGCCCTCGGGCTGGCGGAAATTCTGGCGGATTGCGGCGCCAGTCAAGCAATTGCGGTACCGCTACTCAACCGCCAGCAGAACCTGGTCGGCGCCATACTGCTCTTGCAGCATGCTGAAACCGACGCCGCCCGCCTGAGCTTTATCGAGGCCCTGTCTGCCTCTTCGGCAGTATCCCTGGAAAGCAAGGAGTTGATCCGCGCCCAGAAAATGCTCTTCGAGGCATTCATCCAGTTGATCGCCGGCGCGATCGATGCCAAGAGCCCCTATACCGGCGGCCACTGTGCCCGCGTTCCGGAACTGACCAAGATGCTGGCGCGCGCCGCCTGCGCCGAAACCAGCGGCCCCTATCAGGATTTCCAGCTCGGCGAAGAGGAATGGGAAGCCGTGCATGTCGCCGCCTGGCTGCACGACTGTGGCAAGGTGACGACACCGGAATACGTGGTCGACAAGGCAACCAAGCTCGAAACCCTGTACGACCGCATCCATGAAGTGCGGATGCGCTTCGAGGTGTTGAAGCGCGATGCCGAGATCGCCAGCCTGAAATCGATCGCCGCCGGCGAATCCGCAGCCGCGGCGCAGGCACGGCTGGCCACGGCGCTGGCACAGCTGGACGACGACTTCGCCTTCATCGCCACCTGCAACGAGGGTGGCGAATTCATGGCGCCCGAGAAACTCGCGCGGCTCAAGGAGATTGCCGCGCGGACGTGGACACGCACCCTCGATGACCGTATCGGCATTTCGCATGAGGAAAAGGCGCGTAAGGCGCGCACCCCGGCGCCGGCGCTGCCGGTCGCCGAACGCCTGCTCGCCGACAAGCCGGAACACCTGTTCGAGCGCGGCCCGAAGGACATCATGCCGGCCGACAACAAGTGGGGAATCCGGATGCCGGTCCCCGAACTGCTCTACAACAAGGGCGAGCTCTACAACCTTGGCGTCGCGCGCGGCACACTGTCGGAGGAAGAGCGCTACAAGATCAACGAGCATATCGTGCAGACGCTGATCATGCTGACCCAGCTGCCTTTCCCGAAGCACCTGCGCAACGTTCCCGAAATCGCCGCCGGCCACCATGAAAAAATGGATGGCAGCGGCTACCCGAAGCGCCTGCTCAAGGATCAGATGAGTCCGGTCGCCCGCATGATGGCGATTGCCGACATCTTCGAGGCGCTGACCGCCATCGATCGTCCGTACAAGAAAGGCAAGACGCTGTCGGAGGCGATCCGGATCATGGCACTGATGAAGAAGGAACAGCACATCGATCCCGAGCTGTTCGATCTGTTCCTGCGTTCCGGCGTCTATCGTGACTACGCCGAGCGCTTCATGCGGCCGGAGCAGATCGACGACGTCGATATCGCCGCCTGCCTCGACCCCCCGGCGCTTGCCTGAGGTCATTGCTCAGCCGATGTGGCCTGCCTGATCTACCCGACCAAATTCCAATATTGCACCGCAGCAAATATTGGCTATACTAGGTCGGCAGGATCATACAAAACCATAAAAGGAAACAGCAATGAACGTCAAAATCCACTATCGGATTACGCAGGATCGCGCCGGCATCCCGATGGATTACACGGGGGCGCGCCACTTCGTCGTGCGTGAAGGCATGGCCATCGAGGATGCGGCGAAAGCCCAACTGGCAGCGGACTATCAGGTTCCGTTATCGGCCGTGGAAATCTGTCGCATCGAGGATTAGCCACCCCCGCGCTGGGTCGCGCGGTCGACCCTGGCCAGCAGTTTTTCGGCCGCTGCCGCGGCACCTGCGCGGACGCTGATTTCGACCCGGAGGGACTCAAGCTGCAGTGCACCAATCTGCCGGATATTTTCGTGCCTCAACGCGAAATGCAACTGCACGCCATCAACCGCCAGCAGGACGCCTGAAACATCCATCTTAACGGCAGGGCCAAAGGCCTGAACCAGTGCCCTGCGGAATTCCTCCGGCGTGCTGCTCATCTGCCGCACGCGGCTGCCGCTCCACGGAAACGGCCGCTCAGCCACCGGCAATCGGCGGCCAGACGGCCAGCGTGTCCCCCTCGTTTAACCGGGTGGCCGGGCGCTCCTCGCGCGGGATGAAGACGCCGTTGAGCAGAACCAGATGGGTCAGCTTCGGCGGCAGCGAAAATGGCTGCAATACGGCGTCGACCGTCGCATCCGGGTCGACATCGACCTCGACCCGGTTGTTCCGGCTGCCGGCCGGCAGGTAATCGCTCAAGGTTGCGTAGAGCTTGACGGTCAGCCGCATCGCTAGGGAATGACCTGCTGGCATGCAATGTAGGCTTCGGGAAAGCGCATCGGCGTTTCCATCAGCCGGGCCTTCCATGCGCCGAGCCGTACCTTGCCCTGGATCAGGCCGCGCAGGGCCCCGACATGCTGGGTCAGGCCGATCGAGGTGGCGCCGACCAGCACGTCGCCGGCAAACTGCAGGCTGAGGTAGCGCCCGCCGGCCTCATCGACCTGTTCGACCCCGTCGCCTTCAGCCACGCCCTGCCATTCGCCGAACGACGACGAGATCATCCCCATCGAGTCGAGCACGTTGATCGCCAGCACGCCCTTCATTCGGGCCGCCTGGCCGGCCATGTTCAGGGCCGCGACGCGCGCCTGATCGGCGGCATTCGGCTGGATGGCCGCCACCAGATGGCGTCCGGAAAAAAGATCGGGGGCCTCGGCGACATCGCCCGCCGCATAGATGCCGGGCACCGAAGTCTGCATCGTGTCATCGACCAGCACACCCTTGGCGACATGCACCGCAGTTCCCTCGAGAAAGGCCACATTGGGCGCCACCCCGGCGGCGACGATCAACAGGTCGCAATCGAGTTGCTCGCCGGTCGACAGGTTCACGGTCAACGGCGAATTCCGGCCATTTTCGATGCGTTCAACGCCGGCCTGCGTAACCACCCGCACCCCCTGTTTTTCGACCCAGCGCTTGATCATGCCGCCGGCTTCCGGGGTCATCATGCGCGGCACCATGCGGTCGCCCATCTCGACGACGGTCAGTTGCACGCCGCGCTTGACCAGCGCTTCCATGATGATGCAGCCGATGAAGCCTGCCCCCAGTTGCAGGACGCGTGAACCGGGCCCGGCCAGTTGCGCGATCGCGCGCGCATCATCCAGTGTCCAGCAGGTCTGCACTTGCGGCAGGTCGATGCCGGGAATCGGCGGACGCACCGGATGCGAGCCGGTGGCGATCAACAGGCGGTCATAGTCCTCGAAATGGCCGTCGGCGAACAAAACCGTGCGCTTTTCCGGGTTGACCGCAACTGCCCGGCCGCAATGCAGGCGGATGTGCAACTGCCCGAAATAACCGGGCGCCTTGCGCAGATAGGTGCCGGACTCGTCGATATTGCCCTCGAGCAGATAGGGAATCGCCATGCGCGAATAGGGCGGCGCCGCCTCGTTGCCGGCAAGCAGAATATCGTCATGAGGCGCCGCGCGGCGCAGGGTTTCGGCGGCGACCACGCCAGCCGGCCCGTTGCCGAGAATGATGTGTTTCATTGTTTTTCACTCCGCAGAGAAATGAAAAACGGGGCAGCGCCCGGCGCCACCCCGCTCCTCATGCCACCCTGGCATCACAGGCCGAGACGGTCCAGCGTCGCCTTTTCCGGCACGCCCTCCGGCGTCCAGCCGCGCACCTTGTAATACTCCGGCTTCATCTTGTCGATGCCGCTGACCATGCCCTTGGCCGGACCGGTCTTGGCCGGCTCGCTCTTCAGGCGCGGTGGCAGATCGTCATCCTTGGCGCTCATGCCGGCCGCCAGGTTGTACTGGCGCTCCATGTTCCAGATGCGTTCGCCGACCAGATTCAGCTTCTCCATCGACCAGTCTCCTTCGCAAGCCGCCTGAATCTGCGGCTGCACGTCGGCCAGTGTCCAGGCGAAACTGGTGAACACGCAGATCCCGGCCGCATCGAAAACACCGGTCGCATCCTGGAAGGCCTTGACCAGTTCCGGCTTGCCTTCGGTGGCCAGCGGATCGGTCTTGACCGGAATGCCGAGCACTTCCGAGGCGATCGTGTAGCCGCGCAGGTGACAGGCACCCCGGTTCGACGTCGCATATGCCAGCCCGATGCCCTGAATGCCGCGCCCGTCATAGGCCGGGAATTCCTGGCTCTTGACGCTCATCGACAGATCGGGGCGGCCGTACTTGGCACACAGTCGGGCGCTGCCCTGCCCGAGTTCCTTACCGAAACCCTCGCCCTTGGCTGTCATCTCGACCAACTGGCACAACGCCTCTGCCGACCCGAATTTTGCATCGACGCCAATCTGCTCCTTGCTCAGGATGCCGAGTTCGTAGAGTTCCATCGCCGCACCCACCGTTGCCCCGAAGGAAATCGGATCCATGCCGTGCTCGTTGCACAACAGGTTGGCGTATTGCAGCGCCTCCAGATCGCCGACGCCATTGGCCGCGCCAAGCGCCCAGGCCGCTTCGTATTCCAGGCCACCGGAAGCACCCCAGTATTGCGGGCTGTTCTTGACGCTGAAATGCGTTTCGTCAATTTTGGATATGCGCCCGCAGGCGATCGTGCACCCGAAGCAGGCGGCATTGGTCACCAGATGCGCCTTGCCGTCGGTTGGTCGCTTCTCGTGCATGGCTTCGGCAGAAATCTTCCCGGCGTCTTCGAACTGCACGTCACGGTGATTACGTGTGGGCAGTGCGCCCACTTCGTTGATCACGTTCATCAAGACTTGGGTACCGTACTTGGGCAAGCCCTGGCCGGTGACCGCATTGTCGGCCAGCACTTTCTTGCCGGCATTGGCCGCGGCGAGGAAGGCCGGGAAATCCTTGATCCCGGAAAGCCCCTTGGTGCCGCGCAAGGCCACCGCCTTGAGGTTCTTCGAACCCATCACGGCACCGACGCCGGAACGCCCGGCGGCACGGTGCAGATCATTGACGATGCAGGCGAACAAGGCCAGATTCTCGCCGGCACCGCCGATCGAGGAGACGCGGATCTGCGGGTCCTGATGCGACGCTTTGATCGCCGCCTCGGTTTCCCAGCAGGTCTTGCCCCACAGATGCGCCGCGTCACGCAGTTCCGCCTTGTCGTTTTCGACAAACAGATACACCGGCTTGGGCGACCTGCCTTCGAAAATGATCATGTCCCACCCGGCAAATTTCATTTCGGCGCCGAAGAAGCCGCCGGAATTCGAGCAGGCAATGGCGTTGGTCAGCGCGCCCTTGGTGACCACCGTATAGCGCCCACCGGTCGACGCCATGGTGCCGGTCAACGGGCCGGTCGACATGATCATCTTGTTCTCGGGCGACAGCGGATCGACCTTGGGGTCGGTCTCCTCGACCAGGTATTTCGATGCCAGGCCGCGCGAGCCGAGGTAATCATTGGCCCAGGCCATGTTCAGCGGCTCAGGAGTGCAGGTGCCGGCGGTGAGGTTCACGCGCAGGACTTTTCTGTTCCATCCCATGATCTCTCCTCCTTATGCCGCAACGGCAGCAGTGTTGGCCTTGGCCGCCCAGGCGCGCATGCGGTCCAGCCCGGTCCAGTCGGCATCGACATAGGTTATGGCACCGGTGGGGCAGGCGGTCACGCACTTCGGATCGCCGGCACACAGGTCGCACTTCTGAACCTTGCCGACGTCTGCCATGTAATTGACCGTACCGAACGGACAGGCGATGGTGCATACCTTGCAACCGACGCAGGTGGCTTCGCTGACGACTTTTGCGCCGGTCGCCAGGTCGAGGGTGATTGCGTCGACCGGACAGGCATTCATGCACCAGGCATCAGCGCACTGGGTGCACGTGTAGGGCACCTTTCGGCCTTCATGCTCAAAATCGAAAACCTTGATCCGCGATTTTGAAGGGTTGATGGCGCCGGTGTGCTCGTAGGAACAGGCCATTTCGCACTGCAGGCATCCGGTGCATTTGCCCGGATCGATGTGAAGCGACTTCTGCATGGTGTCTCCTCCATGAATTATTGGGTGTCGCCAGGAAATTTCGTGCCCTGTAAATAGGCACGTCGCTGCATCATGTAGCAAACCCGACACCATGTCATGCCGCAACGCAACAATTCACGGACTACACTCTGTTACACAAGGCTACGAAAGGACGACAGACGTTTCGAAGGCGGATGGCTATAGTGCAATCATTCATTGAACCCCTCCTCTCGAAACCCCCTTTCGAGAACTTCCAACCCCGCCAACCGGCGGGGTTTTTTTTGCGCCGTATCCGCCCTAAGCCGTTATAATCAGGCACTTTTATTTTTCGCGTCGAGGTAATCAGCATGGCCGGGCAATATTCTTCCAAGAGCATCATGTGGGCGACAATCGTGCTGGCGGTTGTATTGATCGCCGTTATCGTACCGTTCACGGTCAAGACGTTTGGCTCCGCTGCCGATGCCGGCAAGAGCGACGACGCCGATGTTCGCATCCAGCCGGTTGCCCGGTTCGAGTTGGCCAAGGCTGCTCCCGCCGTTGCTGCCGGACCAAAAGACGGACCGACGGTTTATAACTCCGTGTGCGGCGCCTGCCACAATACCGGCGTTGCCGGGGCACCGAAGTCTGGCGACAAGGCCGCCTGGGCCCCGCGTATCGCGCAAGGCAACGAAGCGCTTTACAAGAGCGTGATCGGCGGCAAGGGCGCCATGCCCCCGAAGGGCGGCGCCGCCGACCTGTCCGACGACGAAATCAAGGGCGCTGCGGACTACCTGATCGGCCAGTCCAAGTAACCCACGCTAAACAAGACATCATGGGGAGGCTGCGGCCTCCCCATTTTCGTTGACGCAAACAGGGCAGAGAACGGGCGCCCGGGACGGTGATCGCCAGGGCGTCACGAAGGAAGTACCCGTAGTATCGCGGTCTGACCGGACGTCTAGCGCTTGTTGCCGCCGAGCATGGCTTTCAGCGCATCGAGCCGCGCGCTGCCAGTCGCCTTGTCGGGTTCGGCAGCCAGCTTGCCGCCGGAGAAGCGAATGTCGTCCTTGCCCATTTCGGCGATGAAGCGCGAGGGTTCGCTGGGAATGAATTC
>ENA-UOWG01002811-UOWG01002811.1-activated-sludge-metagenome-genome-assembly--contig:-NODE-2811-length-14145-cov-11.011001_pt1 | contig 14145 bp, 18 predicted proteins | sample MGYA00238147_ERZ761563 | MGnify/ENA primary metagenome ERZ761563 (study PRJEB28884, sample SAMN05720216) | anaerobic digester metagenome | isolation source: active sludge of municipal... | reverse complement strand
GATGACCATACCAGACGACTCAGCACGGTTCATGCAGGCTTACCGGAAGGACACAATGCTTCGATGTAATCCTGCCCGGCCTTGCGAGCTTCCTCAAGCAAAGGGTTGGTCATGGCTTATCCCAGGGAGATGGCCGACGCCTGGCTGGGGCACTCATCCAAGGGCACCAGTCGCTTTGATACGGGCGATGCCCAGCCGGACTACCTGCTGCCCTTGGTCAAGGTCATCGGGCAGAAGTACTTCTCCACGCCTGAGGCAAAGTAACGTAAGGAAAACGGTCCACCAATGACCTGCGTTCGAGCCGTTGCTGGCCCGCCGTTGCTGGCCCGACGTGGCGTGCCTCACGGTAGCGGACAGGGTGAATCTGTGTGTATTGCCTTTGACAAGTCGAGGTGGAAGAGCCAAGGCAGAAGTGCGAGGCGCTGGTGCTGGGAGGCTGCGAGTGCACGAGCTTCGTTCTCCTGCGGATGAGTCGGTCCCTGCGCCTATGGCTGCTCTGGACGGGGTCTATGTCGCTTACCCTTCGGTGATCGTGTGACGCCGCGCCACGGATCGCCCTGCAACTGTGGAATCAGGATTCCCAGAACCAGCCTCATTGCCTCGGCCGCATCATACTGGACAGCGGCACTGAGCAGGGGCGCGATGTCCTCCAGGAAGGAGGGGAAGCTCTGTTTCTCGTCGAGGTTCTGCTCGAACTCAGCCCGCGACACCGGATGTCCCTCACGCTTCATGTACTCGGTGAAGCAGGCAACGACCCGCTCGGGGTCCAGCAGCTTCCGGCTGATGCACAACCATAGATCGAACAGGTCCCGCCCCTTGCGGCGCTGATAAAGCGCCTGCAGCTTGGTCGCGAGCAGCTCATCAAGCACGTAGGTGGTGACGGCCGTGGCTCCGGCGAACCACGAATTCTCCACGCTCAGCCGCGGGTGTTGAAATCCCAGCAGCGCGAAATGCTCGCGCGTGTTGATCTCGATCTTGAGCCTCAGAGGACGGACTGGCGCGATCTCCGACTCAAAGCGGTAGACCAGAGCGACACCGCCCACGGCACGGGAGCGGGTCGGTTTGCCCAACCAAGAATCCAGCCTGCCCCGGATGGCGTCCAGTAGCGGCCCGATCGGGCCGGCCTGCGTCTGAACCAGGTCGATGTCTTCTGAATAGCGGCTGGCGGGCTGGATGAAGAGCTTGTTGAGCGCGGTCCCTCCCCGCAAGGCGATCTGCTCGGCCAGTGTCGGTTCGCTGAAAATCTCGATCACCGCGCGCGACAACACGAGGTCCTGCTCGACCTGAGCATCGTCAGCCCACGGCACGACTGCTCGCCATGCGGTGATATGGGCTTGGGGAATCACGCTTCCACCTCCAGTTCGCCGTTGACCAACACATGCCAGCGATGGTCCTCTCGGGCGTGCATCGCCGGCCGGCCCGATCTGAGCGGCGCGGGACGAGGCTCATGCCGCTCGATCCAGGCGCGCACCGCATCGGCAAGGTGTCGGGCGTGGACGCGGTCGAGGATGAATCCCAGGCGCTGGGCATTGGGCACATCGCCCACCCGGCGGACGGCTGCGACCAGCCGTTTGGCATCCAGGGCGGGCGACAGCTCCGCGATGACCGCGGCGACATGATCCAGATATCCTGCTGCCCTGGCGAAACGGACCAGGTCCACGGCGGTTGCCTCCGGGGTGGACACGCGCATGGCGCCGGTCGGGGTCTTCACGTCCAGTGTCGAAACTCTCTCGGCGTACTTGCTGGCCAGGAACCGGATTCGCGTCCGGCCGGCGGTCAGGGGCCGAACGGGTCGGTCGGTGACGACCTGGAATTCCTGCGGCTGCTGGTGGGCGGCGCCATGGATGCCCGCGGCCGTGAGCAGCCCGACATAGTAAGGCAGCCGCATCGCGGCCATCAGGTCGTGAATAAACCAGGAGGCCGGGGGCGCGCCCGCCCGCAGGTACTCCAGGGGTACGACCACGTAGAAGTAGTCCTTGACCTTGGCAACGCGCCCCCGGCGGGCCAGTCGTTGAAGAGCTTTCTTCACGGCCTCTGCGGACAGCCCGCTCCCCCCGACCGCCTCGGAGCGGAGGAAGGTGTACTTCCCACCCGCCTGTAACCTGTCGATCCAGTGCTCCAGCGTCTCGGCCGGCATTGGGCACCCTCAATCGTCATGCATAAAGGGGTAGGAACTGTCCCTTTATGCAAATCATTGTATCGCCGTGCCTGTGGATGGCCAAGAGGGTGGCTCGGTATTGTTCTCCTTCCGCACCTCCCAGGCGGTCCTGAACGCGCCCGAGCAACCGCGACACGGCCATGGCGGAGAAGTTAGAGGCCATGGTGAAGTTGGGGGAGCTGAACAGTCGGATGAAGGGCTTCTTCGACATCTGGCTGCCGGCGGGCGGCTTTGATTTCGATGGTCGGACCCTGGCGGGCGCCGTTCGTCGGACGTTTGACCGGCGTCACTCATCACCATTCATGCAGGCTTGCCGGAAGGACACCCTACACAGACACAGGCGATTGCCCGGCCTGACGCGGTCTTGTTGCTGGTAGCCGTGGTCGGCGGGATCGGGATTGCACCTGCGGCCATTCAGGGCCCATCGGGCAATGCCCGGCCCAGGCTCGTGGCGTCGACTTGGGCTGCGTCCACCCCTTGTGCTGCGATGTAATCCTGCCCGGCCTTGCGAGCTTCCTCAAGCAAAGGGTTGGTCATGGCTTATCCCAGGGAGATGGCCGACGCCTGGCTGGGGCACTCATCCAAGGGCACCAGTCGCTTTGATACGGGCGATGCCCAGCCGGACTACCTGCTGCCCTTGGTCAAGGTCATCGGGCAGAAGTACTTCTCCACGCCTGAGGCAAAGTGATGCCACGGGCTCGGAGTTGGGTTCACGTTGGATGTTGCTTGCTCTGCTGCTTACGCCGTGCGTCTTCTGCGAGAAGATGACGGACCAGAGCCGCGGGTGCTCGGAAGTTGGTCGTCATGAGCTGCTGGAGTATAGAGGGCAGATCCACCCACCCTGCCCGTGCTGCCCTGTCCAGAACCAGTAGAGTGCCCGTCACTTTCAAGCCGCGGACCATTGCGGCCTTGCGGGCCTTCAGGTCATCGATCAGTACCTCATTGGCGCGAAGCTCACGAGCCAGCGAGATCGCCTCGACCTCGCCGCGGCCGAGTCGGATCGTCGCGTCGATGTATGAGGGCGTCCGCACCTCCAGCCAGGTGGGAATAGCGATTGACCAGGCCTGAAGTGCTTCGGGTGACCCATGACTCTGCAACTCGTCCAACACCGCTGGTGGAACGAGAACCCGTCCAAAAAGTCTGGGTAGCAGGTCGATCTGACCGATCAGAACAAGGTAGTTGATAGGTGTCGTGTCAGAGATGACGATCATTCAGCCAGGGCCTTGTCCAACTCGGCGCGGTCATGCTCAAAGTCAGCGATCGTGTAAGGCAGCTCCACTCCGCGCTGCTTAAGCAGTCCGTCCGCCTGATATACGGAAATGTCCAGCATCTCTGCGACTTGTCCAAGACTCAGCTTGCCCTCCCGGTAAAGCTCGACGGCTAAGGCTTGCTTGGCTGCCTCTCCGAGGTTTGACCCGACCGCCTCCTGTAGCTCCTTCTCGATCCGCTCGGGCAACGTAAATACGATGGTCATTGTGCAAATACCTCCCACTCAGTCCGTCATTCTAGCTGAGCGGCGGGTGCGAGGGTAGTGGTTCTGAGGCCGCCGCCCGCGACAACACGAGGTCCTGCTCGACCTGGGCATCGTCAGCCCACCAGTCGCTTTGATAAGGGCGATGCCCGGCCGGACTACCTGCTGCCCTTGGTCAAGGTCATCGGGCAGAAGTACTTCTCCACGCCTGAAGCAAAGTGCAAAGATGAGCTGGAGGGGGCTAAGCCATAAGGTTCGATACGTTAGCACTTTACCGCAATGAATGTCGTTGGAGATCACCCAGATTGCGGGTCGGTTGTGACCGCTTCCTAAGATGAGCGAGAGGCGTTCAGGGTTTTGAAATTTCCTAAAAACAGATGTTTTCTGACTCCGGAAAACCGTTATAATCAGGAAATAGGCGTCTTCGGCATGCGAACCGCCAACCAGTATTGTTGCGAGAGTCTGATTTCTGGATCCGGAAAATGCCTGATACCGAGAAAGTCCCCGGGGAAGCCACAGCCATCGAGCGACTCCGCTCCGGCGAGGTGCGGTTGCTACCGCTATCGCTGAGAGTGACCAAGGCAGACGCGAACTCGTCGGGAGACGCCGGTGTCTGGGATGCTCTGGTCGAAGTCTCTTGGGCTCAGAAACGCTATCGTTTCGGCCTCGCTTATAAACAGCGGTCTACGCCGAAGGTCTTCGATGAATTGCTTGCCGGCCTGCGCAGCCGCAGTCGAGCCACCGCTGCTTACCCGATGCTGATGGTACCGTATCTGTCGCCGCAACAACTCGCCGTCCTGGAAGAAAACGGAATCAGCGGCATCGATCTGTGCGGCAACGGCGTGGTGATGGTACCGGGGCAGGTATGCGTCTTCCGCACCGGTCAGCCTAACCGCTACCGCCAGTCTGATCCCATTAAGAACATCTATCGCGGGACGAGTTCCATCGTGCCACGAGTATTCCTGTCGCGTCCTCGCTTCAGCGCGCTTCGAGAAATCGAGGAGGAGATCAGAACGCGTAATGGGCGGGTGGTCCTTTCCACGATTTCCAAGGTGGTCTCCACGCTCGATCAGGACTTGCTCGTCCGCAAAAAGGAAGGTGAGATCCGTCTTCTCCAGCCTGAGGCGTTGCTGGAGCGGCTGGCCGCCAATTACAGACCGCCGCGTGTGGAACGGCAGATCGTCGGCGAGTGCGACCTGGATGTTGCGGCCATCCTCGCCTGGCTTTCTGAGCGAAAGCGCGACACACGATTCCGAGTTGTGGCGAGCGGCCTCAACTCGCTGTCCCGCTATGCCATCATGGCCCGGGAAGCGAAATCTCAGATCTACTGCAGTAATCTCAAGATGGCACTCGATCTGCTCGGAGCCCGCTTCCGTGAGACGCCCCGCTTTGCAAACCTGGAATTGGTGGAAACGAACGAGGATTTCGTCTATTTCGACGCCAGGGTCGAGGACGGGGTACCTTGGGCAGCACCGGCGCAGGTCTTCCTCGAACTCATGTCAGGCGACAAGCGCGACCGCGAGACGGCAGATCAAGTGCGAGACCGAATCCTGCAGGAGCTGCGGTCATCGAAGGAGGCGCAGGCATGAACGCTCTTGATCTGCTCAAAGCGAGCCTGCTGGACCTGCACTCCCAGCTTGCGCAGCATGAGGTCCCGCTGATTCTCGGTGGTGGCTACGGACTGTTCCTCAAACAGCTTCACCTGCGCGCCGGGAACATCCCCACGCTTCTCGAAGTTGAGATGTGGCCAGAGGCTCGGTCAACCAGCGACCTTGATCTATTCCTTCGGGCAGAGATCGTTATCAGGGGGCGCGCGTCCGCATACGCATGCGGGCTTGTTCGGGATGAGCCTCCCGCGGCTCCCCCGGTATACAGTGGAGCTCTTCTCGCTGACGGTTGATCGCAGATTGTGGAGCGTTCTCTCATGCCCATCTCTTTTCAAGAGCACCGTTTCGTCGTCACCGGCGGGGCCGGGTTCCTCGGCTCGTTTCTCTGCGAGAAGCTCCGGGCCCGCGGGGTGAGTGCTGACCGGCTGTTCGTCCCGCTGATCGGCGACTACGACCTCACCCGCGAGGCCGACGTCGAGCGGCTCTACGCGACCGCCCGGCCCGACGTGGTCATCCACCTGGCCGCCCAGGTAGGCGGGATCGGGGCCAATCGGGCCAACCCCGGACGCTACTTCTATGCCAACATGGCCATGGGCCTGCACCTGATCGAGCAGGCCCGCCGCAACGGTCTCAAGAAGTTCGTGCAGGTCGGGACCATCTGCGCCTACCCCAAGTTCACGCCGCTGCCGTTCCGCGAGGAGGAGCTCTGGAACGGCTACCCCGAGGAGACCAACGCACCCTACGGCGTGGCCAAGAAGGCCCTGCTGGTCATGTGCCAGGCCTACCGCCAGCAGTATGGGCTCAACGCGATCTACCTGCTGCCGGTGAATCTCTACGGCCCGCGGGACAACTTCGACCTGGAGACCTCCCACGTGATCCCCGCCCTGATCCGCAAGTGCATCGAGGCGCGAGATGCCAACGCCGAGAAAGTGGTGTGCTGGGGCGACGGCTCGCCCACCCGCGAGTTCCTCTATGTCGAGGATGCGGCCGAGGGACTGGTCCTGGCGACAGAACGGTACGAGCAGCCGGATCCGGTCAATCTCGGCTCCGGCCGGGAGATCAGTATCCGCAACCTCACCGAGCTGGTTGCTCGGCTGACAAAGTTCACCGGCCGGATCGAATGGGATACCACCCAGCCCAACGGCCAGCCGCGGCGCTGCCTGGATACGTCACGGGCTCGCGAGCGGTTCGGGTTCACGGCCGGCACTGATTTCGAACAGGGCCTGAGACGGACCATCGACTGGTACGAGCAGCATCGTCAAAGCTGACCGCTGAAAGCTGATCGCCGACCGCTGAATGCTGATGGCTATAGCGATAGGATCACCGAGGATTGCGCCGTCGCCTTTCGGTCGACGCCCGGGTACAATACAGATGCTATGGCCCGAGTGTATCTTGAGACCAGTTTCTTCAGCGCGTGCGTCTCGGATCGCGCAGATCCGAAGAGCATCGTTCGGCAGGATGAAAGCCGCCAGTGGTGGGTTCAGCAACGGCAGTGGCATCGGCTTTTCATATCCCCGGAGGTGATGAGGGAGCTTTCCGTCCCCAGCTATCCACGCCGCGATGAGGCCCTGGCCCTGACGGGGGAGACAGAGATGCTCATCATCGACGAGGAGGCTCGCGGCCTGGCGAAGATCCTCGTGCGCGAGAAAGCAATGCCCGGTCCCGAAGAATCGGGTGACGCTCTCCACTTGGCTGTGGCGACGGTGCAACGGATGGATGTTGTGTTGTCGTGGAACGTCAAGCATCTGGCGAACCGGAACAAGATGGCCCACGTGCGGGAGGTATGTCGGCGGGTGGGGTACGTGCCGCCGGAGATTGTGACCCCCGACACGTTCTGGGAAACGGAAGGCGAGTGAGACCATGGACAAACCACAGCAACCGGACATGCCGAACACCGGTGATGCCCTGATCGACGAGGTCAGGCGGCTCCGGCGCGAGGTCTGCAGTCAGTTTGGCAACGACGTGGACCGGCTGTGCGACCACCTGATGGAGGTCCAGCGGGACTATGCGGCTCGCCGCGGTCCGTTCGCGGTTGTGACCCGGGAGGCGGCCGCAGCCGTCGCCGCGAGTTGGGGCGAGCAGGCCGCCCGCCGGGAAGAACCGCCGGAATCGGGTCAACCCGCAGCCGGCCCCAGCCGAGCCAAGCCCGACTGATTGCCTCGGGAGTGGGCGGCCGCACAACCCGGATCATCAATCAGCGGACATGGGATGCCATCTGCAACGAGACGGAGCCATGAAGGCCAAGAAGCCGAAGGACATCACCGCGATCTTCCGCGAAGGGACGCTGATTGACCGCGCCCTGGCCGCCGGCGTCCGGGAGGCCATCCGTCGCCACAAGCAGGCCGGGGTGCCGATGGCCATCTGGCGCAACGGGAAAACGGTGTGGGTGGACGCCGCCACGCTTGAACCCAAGCCTCGAAACCGCCGGTCCAAGCCCCGCCCCTGACCGTGAGCTCGTCGGCGCGCACCGTCTGGAGCCGGCGCATCTGGGCGTAGGCGAGCAGGGCCTGAGACGGACCATCGACTGGTACGAGCAGAACCGCCGAAGCTGATCGCTGACTGCCGAAAGCTGCTTTCGAACCTGAACTCAGACCCCGCGTATCTAGACTCGGCATTCACCGTCGGGTGTTCCTTCGCTGATCACTGAAAGCTGCTCTTAACGGAAGCAACTCATGTCTCGCAAAGCACTGATTACCGGTATTACCGGCCAGGACGGCAGCTATCTGGCCGAATTCCTGCTGGCCAAGGGCTACGAGGTCCACGGCATTATCCGCCGCTCCAGCTCGTTCAACACCGAGCGGATCGACCACCTGTATAAAGACCCCCACGAGCACGACACCCGCCTGTTCCTGCACTTTGGCGACCTGACCGACGGCACCGGCGTGCGCGAAGTGCTCACCCGGGTGCAGCCCGATGAAGTCTATAACCTGGGCGCCCAGTCGCATGTCCGGGTCAGCTTCGACCAACCGGTCTATACCACTCAGGTGGTGGCCGTGGGGACGATGCGGCTGCTGGAGGCCATCCGTGACACCGGCATGGCCTGCCGCTTCTATCAGGCCTCATCCAGTGAGATGTACGGCAAGGTGGTCGAGACCCCCCAGACCGAGAGGACACCCTTTTACCCACGAAGCCCTTACGCCTGCGCGAAGCTCTGCGGGTACTGGCAGACGGTGAATTACCGCGAGAGCTACGGCATGTTCGCCTGCAACGGGATCCTGTTCAACCACGAGTCCCCGCGGCGAGGGGAGACGTTTGTGACCCGCAAGATCACCCGGGCCGCCACCCGCATCGCCGAAGGCCTGCAGAAGAAGCTCTACCTGGGCAACCTGGACGCCAAGCGCGACTGGGGGTTCGCCGGCGACTACGTGGAGGCCATGTGGCTCATGCTCCAGCAGGAGAAGCCGGATGACTATGTGGTCGCTACCGGCGAGACGCACTCGGTGCGCGAGTTCCTGGAGCTGGCATTCCAGCGTGTTGGGCTCGATTGGCAGGAATGCGTCGCCTGCGACCCGCGCTACCTGCGCCCGGCCGAAGTGGACCTGCTGCTGGGCGATGCTTCCAAGGCACGGCGGGTCCTCGGCTGGAAGCCCCGTGTGAGTTTCGCCGGCTTGGTCGAGATGATGGTCGATGCCGATCATGAACTGGCCCGGCGGGAACGCGTCCTGGCCGACCACGGCCTGCTCAAGGAGAATCGACCCGCACGCAAATGCCACCGGCGGTCTTGAGGGCGCTGCTGGCTCAGGCTGAGAGCTGGGCCGAAATGGACTGCGAAGCCGATGCGGCATCCATGCCCATGCCGCCCTCGAAGGACCACCGCGTCATCGCTATGTGCACGAAGCGAAATCGGCTGCGCGCCGTCCAGACCAAACGCCTCGGTGCCATGACCCACAGCATGCCGTGTCTGGCTGGCGGCCAACGTCGGGGCCTTGCCCATCGATTTCGCCCGCCTGACCTGGAACGAGCTGATCCTGGATGGCGATCTGTCCCTGTACAAGGAGGACCGGACCAAGCCGGCCCATCTGCTGGGCAGCGACATCCCACGATGCGGTCCGCTGTTATGATTGCCTGTGCGCTCCGCCGTTCCGAGCACCTGGACCTGCATCTACAAGCGGCTTATCGCCAAGGCCCTCCGGGGTACCAGCGCATTCCGAAGCCATGTCCACGGATGGCTGCGTCGGCGGGCGGCATCATGAAATCTCGCAGGAATGCGACAAGTTCTGCGAAGGGGGGCGGGCTCTCGATGAACCGGCCGCGAGAGATGAACGCTCTCCACTGGGTCTGCTTCATGTGATCAGAAATGAACTCGTCGGTCAGGGCGGATGGAGTTTGGCTGGGGAGCGGCGTGCCCCGGCGTGCGAAGGTGGAGCCAATCGCGTGTGATAAGGTCGGGCCCTCGAACTTGAACAATCGAGCCAGCAGCCACACGTCATAGAAGTCCTTCAAGCGGCTGTTCACTGCTCCCAGTGCAACCATCGCCTGGAATTTCTCCGCGACGACGGTCTCGCGAGGGTAGGCTTTCATCTCCGGGGCCGGCAGATCCAGGAGGGTCGGATACGCCAGGGCCTGAGGTGCAGGTACCACCGAATCGCCAAACCCGATGTCCACCTGGAGCACAATTCGCGCCTTGCCCAGCGCTGCGACAAGCATAACCCGCACGCCTTCATACTCCTGGTCTTCACGGATGGGCGCGCCCTGGACAGAAGCCCCGTCGAAAGCCAAGCCATCGTTCTCGACGCTCAACTGGCACAAGTCTCGAAAGATTGACTCCATACCCGCGACTGAACTGTCTCCGCGGCCAGACAAGTTTAGATCTCGCGTGGGCCGGTATGGCTGAGAGGTCCAGACGGCCATCAGCATCGCGCCCTTGAGGAGAAACCGATCAGCATGCGGGGAGCGACTGAGCCGGTACAACAACCGCTCGATAGCATAATGAGTCAGCACAATCTGGAAATCATCCCCGCGCTCTCGGGCCAGATTCAGCAATCGGCGGTGAATGGAGGCGGCGATATTCCTGGGGCTCTTTTCCTTCACGCCATCGCCTCCAGGTAGGGCCGAATCACGTTGGTTACGCGACAGACTTTGGCACTGGCCCACAGGCTGTCGATGGTGGCCTTTCGCTGTCGCAGGCAATCGCGCAGCCCCTCGATGGCCACATCGAGACCGATTTTGTTGCGGTATTTGAAGCAGTCCGCCACTGTTTTGGCGGCAGAGTAAACCTGAACCATGACGCCCTCGATGGAGTGCGCTTCCATTCCGCTGGTCAGCGCAGGATCGGAGAACCTGACGATCCGAAGAGGTGGATAGTCAACCCTGGGCCGTCGTGCCTTGATGCCGATCGCAAGCCAGACCTCCGATGGCGCCTGAGTTGTCAGACCGTGGAATCGCAATGCGGAAAGGAGGCAGACGACCCCGCGTGGTACGCGTTTGGCTGCCTCAACCAAGCTGTGGTGCTCGGAGATATCCGCGTCCGGCAAGCTGTAGAGCCCGCGGCCGATCCGCTCGACCAAGCCGCGCCTGACCAGAAGGCCCAAGTATTCCCGCGAGACTCCCTGCCGGGCAAGCTCACGTGGCCGGGCGATCCCCAACCTGCGGACGAGTTCAACCGCTTGGCCTTGCCGCGTGAGGCTTTCCTTCGAAGACTCATTTCGCATAACGTCGCTAATTATCGTCATATACCAACCTATTGTCAAACGCTCCGCGCTGAGGCAACCTGAATGATGCCTGCGACCCGCGCTACCTGCGCCCGGCCGAAGTGGACCTGCTGCTGGGCGATGCTTCCAAGGCACGGCGGGTCCTCGGCTGGAAGCCCCGTGTGAGTTTCGCCGGCTTGGTCGAGATGATGGTCGATGCCGATCATGAACTGGCCCGGCGGGAACGCGTCCTGGCCGACCACGGCCTGCTCAAGGAGAATCGACCCGCACGCAAATGACCTAAACTGAGCAACACAGAACAACGCGCCGCGCTGAAGCGGCTGCGACAATGAAGAGAGCGGCAGGGCTCGCCAGGGCTTTGCCGCGCTCTTTCGTTTTACTCAACAGTGCTCAGTCAGTTGTTCGCGGGCGACACTCAGGAGCATTCCGGCACTCATCAGCCGATGTAGAACCCGTTTGAATCTCGGAGAAAAAGCCAATTGCGTCTTTCACGTACTGCCGTCCATTACCTGAGAAGTACTCATACGGCGAGACTTCTGTATCAAATGGCATCCGCCGTTGGGAAGCTCTGGCTTACAACATCATAGACAGGTATGTCCGGGAGGGAAGGCGTCCAAGTCCGACCTGTGCTCTCGCGGTCCAATGATCCAAGCATCGTAGGCGGTGCCGCTGGCAGGCTGCGTCCAGGGCGGCACCGGCCGTGGGCTCTCCGTCACCTTGGATTGTCATGTCCTCTGGCCAATCGTTCACCGGCGGCAGCGAGCAGTGCTCCGTGGCAGGGGTCACGGCAGGTCTACTCCGCCCCGGACCAAGCTCAAGAGAATGGCGGGAGATGGCCGTTGTACTCCATTTCTGGCTAATACCTTGACAGAGTATTTATGAGAAATACAATACCGACGTGAAAACGAAGCTGGGACTACTGGAGACGCGATTTCTTGCCTACGCCCAGATGCGTCGGCTGCAAACGGTGCGCCCCGGCCAACTGACGGAGCCGCTGCGACTTTCAGCACAGCAGGAACGGCGGCTGCTGAGCCGGCTATCCCAAGCGGGGATGATTGCACGGGTGCGGCGCGGCCTGTACCTGGTACCACCGCGACTGCCACTGGGGGGCATGTGGAGCCCCGGGGAGATCCTCGCTCTCAACACGTTGATGCTGGACCGGCAAGCCCGTCACCAGATCTGCGGTCCAAACGCGTTCAGCCGCTACGGTTTCGACGAGCAGGTGCCGACGCGGGTGTACGTCTACAACAACCGCCTCTCGGGAGATCGCAGGATTGGAGCGGCGACGCTTACGCTGATCAGGGTGGCAGACGAGCGACTCGGCAGTACGGAGGAGTTTCCGGCCGAAGAGGGGCTGACCGCGGTGTACTCATCGCGCGTGCGGACGCTGGTGGATGCGGTCTATGACTGGTCGAGGTTTGACAGCCTGCCGCGGGCATATGGGTGGATCGGCCGGGAGCTTGCGGCTGGTCGTGTCGGCGCCGCCGAAATCGTGAGCGTGACGATCCGCTATGGCAACCAGGGAACCATACGGCGGATCGGGGCTCTCCTGGAGCGCGAGGGCATATCCGGTCGGTTGCTCGCCAGATTGCAGCGGGTGCTGAAGCCGTCCCAAAGCCTGATCCCCTGGATTCCCACGCGGCCTAAGCGGGGCAAAATGGATCAGCGATGGGGGATCGTTCTCAATGGCTGAGAATCAACTACCCATCATTGGCGTGCATGACGACCCCGATCTCTTCCGGGAAACCCTGAACTTCACCGCGACCCAGACGTCCTTTCCCGCGAGATTGATTGAGAAGGACTACTTCTGCACTGTGCTCTTGGCATATCTCGGCTCAATTGGCGGGCAATCAGTGTTTAAAGGCGGAACCTGCCTGGCCAAGGTGCATGGCAGCTTCTACCGGCTCAGCGAGGACCTCGACTTCGCCATCCCGATGCCTGCGACCGCATCACGGTCGGAACGAGGAAGGCGGGTGAGAGCCCTGAAGAATGCTTTGAACAAGCTGGCCGAGAGCATTCCTTGCTTTCGGGTGACGGCGCCGTTGGTCGGCGCCAACGACTCCGCGCAATACATCGGGGCTGTCAGCTACGCCTCATCTGTGACCCGACAGGACGAGCCTGTCTCGATCGAGATCAGTCTCCGTGAGCCACTCTTGATGCCCACAGTGGATGGCCCCGTGCACACGATGCTACTGGATCCGGTTTCCGGTCAGGAGATAGTGCGTCCTGTTGGCTTCCCATGTATCGCGAAGATAGAGGCTTTCGCCGAAAAGTACCGAGCCGCCCTGACACGGCGAGAAGTCGCAATCCGCGATTTCTACGATCTGGATTACGCCGTCCGAAAACTGGAAATACGGCCGGAGGATGTCGATCTGGTTGAGTTGGTCGAGCTCAAACTCGCCGTGCCTGGGAATGACCCCATCAACATCGGTCCAAGCCGGCTGGCACAGCTGCGCGGACAACTGGATGCCCGACTCAAACCAGTGTTGCGTGACGCCGATTTGGCGGCGTTCGATCTGGATCGCGCCTTCAACCTGGTTTCCGAAATGGCCGGCCGATTGTCGGAGTCAAGATGAAAGACACGGAATCGGAGGGCACGAGGATTACAGGAGAGCATCAGGAAACGCTCAGAAACACCTTACTTTGCGGGACGACACTGCGGTGATGTGAGAACCATGGTCGTCGGTGCCAGGGCCTGGATCCCTATGCCCCGTCAAGCGGCCGCTCCCAACGCCCACACGCTGTCGAAAAGCACCAGGCAGTCTCAAGATGGTGGGTTTAAGCCGACTGTGAGGGGCTCTTTGTGCTCGCCAGCGCCAGGGCAATAGCGCGGTTGCCTGCATGGACAAAATGTGGTTGCATCTCGGCACCCAGATAAGGACAGCCGCTGCGCACCGCCGCCACACCCGCGGCGCCGCTGCCCGCGAAGGCGTCATACACCAGACCGCCCGGCGTCCCCATCGAGAACAGGGTTTCGAACAGCTCCACTGGCTTCTAATACGGATGCTTCTCCTCCCCGGTGGCTATTTCGTACGCGTGATTGGGGGCAGGCAGCAGATTGCTGACCGAGGTAGTGAAGGCGACGGGTGAGAGGTCGAATCCCTGGGGGACGAAGGGCTGGATGGGCAGGTGCCGGATGGCCAGGAAACTGTTCTTACTTCGGTAGCCTGCCACCGTGTGGACGGCGACGAACTCAGATCACTGTGTCTTTTCGGCAAGCCTGCATAGCGTGATTTTTTTGGCGTGGTCAGCTGGAGT
>ENA-UOWG01002809-UOWG01002809.1-activated-sludge-metagenome-genome-assembly--contig:-NODE-2809-length-14168-cov-11.811238_pt1 | contig 14168 bp, 14 predicted proteins | sample MGYA00238147_ERZ761563 | MGnify/ENA primary metagenome ERZ761563 (study PRJEB28884, sample SAMN05720216) | anaerobic digester metagenome | isolation source: active sludge of municipal... | reverse complement strand
TCCAGGAGCGGCTCGCCAAGCTCGCCGGCGGCGTGGCCGTCATCAACGTCGGCGCCGCCACCGAGACCGAGATGAAGGAGAAGAAAGCCCGCGTCGAGGACGCCCTCCATGCGACCCGCGCGGCGGTCGAGGAAGGGATCGTTCCCGGCGGCGGCGTGGCCCTGCTGCGCTGCCTCAGCGCCATCGAGGCCACCAAGCTCGAAGGCGATGAGATGATCGGCGCCGATATCGTGAAGCGATCCATCGAGGAGCCGCTCCGCGCCCTGGCCGACAACGCCGGCGTCGAAGGCTCCGTGGTGGTCCAGGAGGTCAAGCGCCGCAAGGGCAACGACGGCTACAACGTCGCTACCGGCAACTACGAGGATCTCGTGAAGGCCGGCGTGGTCGATCCCAAGAAGGTCACCCGGATCGCCCTGCAGAACGCGGCGTCCATCGCCGGGCTCCTGCTCACGACCGAATGCCTCATCACCGAGATTCCGGAGAAGGAAAAACCTGCTCCGGCCGGCGGCGGCGGCGGCGGTATGGGCGGCATGGACTACTGATCGTTCCGCACCGCAGGATCCGAAGAATTCCAGGGGCTGGCCACGGGGCCAGCCCTTTTTCGTTGTGCGCCCGGCAGGGCGCAGCGAAGGGCTTGTCGATGGCCCGCTCGACGGTTTACTTTCCCGTTCATGAAACGCGATGCTCTCCGATGGGTCCGCCGATGCGCCGCGGCGGCGCCCCTGGCCGCGATCCGGCTCGGCGCTGCCCAGCCCGCCCGCCTCGATCCGGCCGCACCCGGCATGGAGGCCGCCGGAGCCCCGTCCGCCCCCGCGGTTTCGTCGGTTTGGATCTTTGGCTTGGACCGGGTATCCTGGCTGAGTTACGAGCTGCTTGGAAACCCCCTCTACCGCTGGCTGGCATCGGCCTGCTACATCCTGCTGGCGTTCTACCTGGCCAAGCTGGTGGACCGGATCGCGCGCCGCTGGCTCGGGCGGTGGGCGGCGCGCACGCGCACCTCGCTGGACGATCTCCTGATCCAGCTGCTCGCGGGACCGGTCAAGGTGGTCTGTTTCGTGGTTCTGCTGCACATCGGGTTGAACCTGTTCACATGGCCGGAGTGGATCAACCGTTACCTCTCGATGGGACTGAAGCTGGTGGTGGCCGGATCGCTCACCTACGTGACGCTCAAGCTGGTGGACGTGCTCCTGGACTTCTGGCAGCGGCGGTCGGTGGCCGCCTCCGACCGCCTGTTCGCCGACCACCTGTTCCCGGTGATCCGCCGGAGCCTCAAGGGGTTCATCGTCGTGGTGGCGGTGCTTCTGACGACGCAGAACCTGGGGATGAACATCACTAGCCTGCTGGCCTCGCTGTCGATCGGCGGCCTCGCCGTCGGACTGGCCGCCCAGGACACGCTCAGCAACCTCTTCGGCGCCGTCGCCGTCTACCTCGATAAGCCCTTCCAGATCGGCGATCGGATCCGCCTCGAAAACGTCGATGGCGTGGTCGAGGGCATCGGCCTGCGCAGCACCCGGGTCCGGAATCTGGATGGGCATCTCATCACCGTCCCCAACAAGACAATGGGCAGCGCGATCATCGTCAACATCACCCGCCGCCCCAACATCCGGATCATCCAGGAGATCGGGATCACGTATGACACTCCCGCCGAGCGGGTGAAGATGGCGCAGCAGATTCTGGCCGAAGTCTACCGCGGCCATCCGATGACCCATGACGTCTGGATCACCTTCAATCGCTTCGCCGATTCGTCGCTGAATTTCGAAGTGGTGTACTGGTGGAAAAACACGGACTACAAGGCCTTCCTGGACGCGCTCGGCGAGATGAACCTGGCCATCAAGGATCGGTTCGATCGCGCCGGGATCGGTTTCGCCTTCCCCACGCGAACGCTCTATGTCAAGCAGGACTCCGAATGGAAGGTCGACAGGGGGGTGAATACCGGGGGGCCTCCGGGAGTCCATTAGTCGGATGACCAGCGGCAGATGGCGCTGGAGTGGATTGGGGCTGGCGCGGCGGGCTGCCTCTGGTAAGCTGACGGTGAAATCCGAATGGCCGGCTACCGGTCGGCCCCAAGATTATGCAAACGATTCTCTCCCGGCTCGGCCTGACGATGGCAGGCGTTTGTGTGGTTGCCTGCGGCTGTGCCAGCGACAAGTCCGGCACGCAACAGGCAGTCTCGCCTCCGATCTCGAGCCAGACCGTTGTCGTGGCTCCCGCGCCGGTGGCGCCGGCCGCGGTTGTTCCCCCCCCCGCTCCCTCGGCCGAGGCCCTCGACGCGAATGCCCCGCTGGCAGTCCAAACCCTGCCCGCCACGGTGGCGCCGCTCTCGTCCCCCGTCCAGGAGGTCGCCCGCCTGGCACAGTCCGGCGTCGAAGAATCCGTCATGCTGGCCTACGCGGCCAATCTGGCGGTTGCATCCGAGCCCACGGCCGAGGAGCTGGTCTACCTCCATGACCTGGGAACTCCGGCGTCGGTCACCACGGTCCTGATCCAGCGCGGGCGGGACGCCCGGGCCGCATCCCCGGCAGCAGCAGTTGCGCAAGCTCCGGTGGTCGTTCCTGCGCCCGTCCCCGCCGTGGCGGAGGCCCCCGCCGCCGCTCTGGCCGCCGCGGCCGCTCAGCCGCAGGTGGTCTACACAACACCCCCGGCAACTTCCGTGGCATCCGAGTTTTACACAACCCTTTCGCCGTACGGAACCTGGATGGACATCCCGGGCTACGGCTGGTCTTGGAGACCGACCGTGGCGATCGCCGCGCCCGAGTGGCGGCCGTATTGCGACGCAGGACGATGGTATTACACCGATGCCGGGTGGTATTGGCAGTCGGATTATTCGTGGGGATGGGCTCCATTCCATTATGGGCGATGGTGGCGCCACGCCCATTACGGCTGGCTTTGGTGGCCGGATCGGGTGTGGGGGCCGTCCTGGGTCTTCTGGCGAACTCATCCGTCCTACTGCGGCTGGGCGCCCCTGCCTCCCATGTCGTATTACAGCCCGCACGGGTTCACCTATCTCGGGGTGAGCTACGGCTGGGGATTCGATTTCGGGATCGCTGCATTCTCGTTCACTTTCGTCGACCACGGCCATCTCTGGGACCATCACCCCCGGCGCTATTGCCTCTCGGGGCCGCGGGTTCATGACGTCTATCGCGGCTCGAGGGTGGTCAACGACTTCGCCGAGGGACCCCGCCGGGACATCGTGCACAATCGGGGGATCGATCCCAATCGCCTGCCCGGCCCGGCCCGGTCCGAGATTCGCAAGGCCGCCCTGCGCGACATGCCGGCCTCTCCGGGCCGCTCCGTCAAGCCCGATGTCCCCGAAAGACAAGGCGGATCGACTGTCATCCACCGGGCGCGGCTCCCGGAAGCCTCGGGCAGCCGCCCGGCTTCCATGGCCGGCGGGGGCGCACCCTCGCGCGGTGCCCCTTCGGCATCCCGGACGCAGGATGCCAGGCCCATCCCCACCATGCCCGCGGTCCCCTCAACCCGGTCGGCGGGCACAACCCGGACCGAGGCATCGCGCAGCACCCCCGCGGCATCGACCCGGCGCCCTGTCGAGACCCGTTCCTCGACACCGCCGGTCTCCTCGGCAGCCCCTGCTCCCGCGGCGACCGCACCCGCCAGATCCTCGAGCACCCCGCCACCCGCCTCGTCGCGATCGGAGGTCTCGAAGACGCCTGCAATCCAATCGCCCCCGGTCAGGACCGTCCAGCCCCCTCGCACCACCCCGTCGGCCCCCTCAACACGGTCGACGCCTCCGTCGACCACACCACGCCGCACTCTTGCGCCAACTACAACCCCAACACAGCCGTCGGCCGCTCCCTCGGCCTCGTATCGGATGGATTCGAGCAAGCCGGCGGTGGAATATCGATCGACGCCGAGCGTGACAGCGCCTCGAGCTGCGTCTCCGGCGCCCGCCGTCCGCTCCTCCCCGCCCGCGGCATTGCCCAGCATATCCGTGCCGGCTCGCACGCCCGTTTCGGCGCCAAGCACGTCCTACTCGACACCCCGGATCGAGCCGCGCGCGATTGCCCCGTCACTCCCCGCCACGGTCGCGCCGGTGTCCCGTCCTGCCGTGACGGCCCCGCGTCCGAGCGTGGCGCCGGCGCCGGTGAGGATTCAGCCGGTGGCCCCGGCGGCGGCCCCTCGAGCCGTGCAATCGGCCCCTGCTCGAGTGAGCGCTCCCTCGGCAAACGTGAGTGTCCGGCCGGCGATGGTTTCCCGGCCAGCGCCGGCGCCCGCAGGCCAGCCATCGAATGGGAGCGATCCCAAGCGCAATGACTAGAGTGCGGCACGGGCGCCAGCAGCCGCCCCGGGAGGCGCGGCCGAGACCGAGCGACGCTCCGGTCCGGCCAGCCGCGCCGCCGTCGAGTCCGGATCTTCAGCGGCCATGATGAAAACGATGTTGCGATCGGATCGATCTCCCGTGCTGCGCCGTGCGGGAGTGGCGGCTCTTGGGTTGTGGCTGGGCTTGGTGGCCGCCTGCTCCGCGCTGGCTCAGACCAACGATCTTGTGGTCCTATACTCGACCGGGTTCGAGGTTTCGGAGGGATTCGATCCGGATTACACCCTCGTCGGGCAAGGGGGCTGGCTGGGGTACGGCACGGGCGGCAACGGCATGGTCAGCAATGCCTTTGTCGGTGAAGGCCAGCAGGCGTTCATCGGCTACAACCCGCCCGAAGACACCAACGATTTCCTGAATGTGTGGCGTCCGGCCACCTTCACGCCCGCCAGCGGCGAGCCAGCCCGCGCGCGCTTCTCCGTCTGGATGGCGATCGTTGACTCGTCCAACGACAGCTACGACGATTTCCGCTGGAGCGTTTACAACACCAATGAGCATCGGCTGTTCAGCTTGGACTTCGACAACTCGACCTGGGACATATCGTATCTGCTCGATGACGAGCAGGGCGAGTTCGTCTCGACCGGCCAGTACTTCACCAACAGCGTGCTCTACGAGCTGACGATCGAGATGGACTTCGCGGCCAATCGCTGGCAGGCGAGCCTGGATGGCGAGCCCCTCACGGCGAGCCTCCCCATCACCACCCAGGACCGCCCATTGAATCTCGGCGACGTCGATGCGGTGTGGGCAATCCGAAACAATCAAGCCCCCGGAGACAATTACATGCTGTTCGACCGCTACCGCATCGAAGTCAGCGGCCCGCCCGCAGCCCGGCCCCGCCTCGAGGCGGTGGGGAGGCTGAGCGGCAGCCAGTTCCTCCTGCGCGTCCTTGGGCAGGCCAGCCAGCTGGTGGTCCTCGAGGCCTCCGCCGCCTTGCCATCCAGCCATTGGACAGCGATCGAGACCAACACGATCCCCGCCAGCGGCGAGTGGCTCTGCCTGGACCCCGGCGCGGGCGGCCACCCGCAACGCTTTTATCGCGCGCGCGCCGCCGGGCCGGAGTAGGACGCAGGGCGGCCATGTTGATCCTCTTTCACAAGCCCTGCGGCGTGCTGTCACGATTCACCGCCGACGGCTCTCGAAACCGGGCGCTGGCCGAGTTCGGCCTCCCGGCCGGGGTGTATCCGATCGGGCGGCTCGATGCGGATTCGGAGGGATTGCTGCTGTTGAGCGACGATCCGCGATGGGTCCGCTGGCTCCTGGATCCGGCGCGCGGCCACGAGCGGGTCTATTGGGCCCAGGTCGAGCGCATTCCCTCAGCCGACGCGCTCGATCGGCTCGCCCGAGGCGTGCGAATCCAGGATTACCGTACGCGGCCGTGCCGCGCCTGGCGACTCGATCCGCCCCCCAAGGTCCCTCCCCGCCTGCCTCCGATTCGCTTCCGGAAGAACGTGCCCGATTGCTGGATCGCGCTCGCGTTGAAGGAAGGCCGCAACCGGCAGGTCCGCCATATGACCGCGGCCATTGGCCATCCAACCCTTCGGCTGATCCGGGTTCGAGTCGGCCCCTGGGAGCTGGCTGACCTGCAGCCCGGGCAGTGGAGGCAGATATCTCCCGAGTCTGAGCCCCAGGGTGATTAGCCCCGGCGCGGGCGGCCCGCGGGATTCTGCGGGCCGGCATCCTCAGCCCGCCGTTGCCGACCGATGCCGCCCGGTGTCGCCGCGGAGGCCCTCGAGGATCATCTCCGCCGTGCGCGCCACCGCGCCGCGGTTGGATTCGACGACGGCTTGGGCGCGTTCGCCCAGGATCTGGCAGCGCCGTGGATCGGCCAGCAATTCCCCCAATACTCGCTCGAGTTCGGCGGCGTCCCGGACCTGGACGGCCCCTCCCCCTTGGAGGAAGGCCTGCGCGATCGCAGCGAAGTTCTCCATGTGCGGCCCGAACACCATGGCCTTGCCCAGCCCGCCCGGCTCGATCGGGTTTTGCCCGCCCTCGGCCGTGAGGCTCTTGCCGACAAACACCAGATCGGCTGCCGCGTAAAACCGGGTCAGCTCGCCGGTCGTGTCCACCAGCAGGCAGGAGAGCGGGCCATGCGCCGGGCGCGGCGGGTCCCCAATCTCGGTGCGGCGGACGAATCGGACTCCTCGGGCCGCCAGCTCGCGGCTGACGTCGCCCCCCCGCTCAAAATGCCGCGGCACCAGCACGAGGAAGAGATCCGGAAACCGCCCCCGGAGTCGGCCGCATGCCTCGGCCAAAATCGCCTCCTCCCCCGCATGCGTGCTGCCGGCAACGAGGATCGGGGCGCCGGGCGCAACCCCCAACGCACGCAGCAAGGCCGGCGCATCCACGCCAGGGCGCATCGGCCGGCATGCCGCATCGAACTTCAAATTCCCGGTGATGCGCAGGGCAGCGTCCCGTACGCCCAGCGCGCGCAGCCGCTCCGCATCAGCCCGGTTCTGGACCCCCACGCCGCGGAATCCGGCGAACAAGGGGCGGAAGAGCGGGCCGAATCTGCCGTAGCGGCGGGACGACCGGTCCGACATCCGGGCGTTCACCAGAAACGCGGGCACGCCGCGGTCCGCCAGCTCCCAGAGAAAGTTGGGCCAGATCTCGGCCTCGAGCAGAATGAACGCCTGGGGAGGAAATGCAGCCAGCGCCCGCCGGACGCAAGAGCGCCAGTCGATGGGATAATAGATTCGATCGACATCCGGCGGCAGCTTGCGCTCGAGCTCGGCCATGCCCGTGGTCGTGGTGGTGGACATCAGCCACGCGCGATCCGGGAGCCGCTCGCGCAGCGTCTCGAGCAGAGCCAGGGCCACATTGACTTCGCCCACGCTGACGGCGTGCATCCAGACCAGGGGCGGGCGCGACGGCCGCCTCTTCAGCAATTCGCCATAGCGGCCCCAGCGCTGGCCGAACCCGCTCCGCCAGCCCCCCCGGCGAACCAGCCGCAAAAAATAGTAGGGCGACAGCGCCAGGAAGCCGCCCGCAAACACCGCGTTATAGCATGCGCGCACGCCGTTCATCCGCGCCGGGCACCCCCGGCTGCCTAGTTCTGGCATAAATGAACTTCGGCTGACAGCGCGAATTTGCAGGCCCGGCCCCCAGATCGAGATAATAGGGTCATCTAAATAGTTGACATATGTGTTCACGTCTCCGTGACAAACCCTCGCTGTTCACCGGGACATTTCTTCATGGCTGACCTCCATCGTTTCACCTTTGTCTCCGCCGCGGGCCGACTTCGCCTGCCTCCAGCACCCATAACGAGTAGGTGATCGTGGTTCCCCATCCGCACAAACGGTGTGAACCTGCACCCCAGAACCTTCCGGTGGTCCCCCCCGCCTGCCCCACACATGCCGTCGACCAAGGTCCTATAGGAACCGCATGCCCCGACGGCGCTCCCGTTGGATGACTTTCGATCGGGCGCTGGACCATCTGATGCGCAGCGATTGCGCCCTGCCAACCGTTTCGTCCCCTTCGCTTCATATGTCAACTATTGCCAAACAAAACCGAAAAACGCTGCGTAAGTAGCTGGCCATCAGTTGTGCAGCTTTGGACTCATAACCTGAAGGTCGCTGGTTCAAATCCAGCCCCCGCAACCAATTTCAAGCCCCTGCAAGCCTGGCTCGCAGGGGTTTATTGCTTTTCGTTGCCAAACCGGCAAGCCCATGCAATCCCCTGCCATTTAGGGCCTTCCTATGCCCGATAACCAAACATTCGCCAAACATTTTGCCCCCCGAAAACAGCCTGAAGAGCCCAGGTTCAAGTTGAGCGGCGAGAACGGCCTGAGAAGCCCACCGTCGAACAGGCAGGCTGCAATGGCCGCCACCGGGGTCTTCCAGCAGCGCCTCTCGCCGGTGCCTCGAAGCGAGACTTGCTGGGAGCGTTGTGCGGCGCGGGTCTTCTTCAACGCCGGCGGTAAGGAGGTATGTCCGGGCCGGGCGCGGTTCCGCAGTCCGTCGAACTCCGGGCGCAAGCCTCCACCAGGATTCCTACACCGTTCCGATAGCCGGTGCGGTATCCTTCCTATGAATGAATCGCCTTGTCCCTGTTTTGCGCCTTCGATAAGCTCCCCCGCAGCATGACAACGAACTGCTGAAGGCGACCTGCATGACGCTTCATTGCTGACCAGCAAACCGCGCATCGCATGGAAGCCCACGTCAAGACCGTCCGTGAGATTCTCCATTCCGGAGACCAGTTTCTCGTTCCCTTCTTCCAGCGGCAGTATTCATGGACAAAGAAGGAGGTTTAACCTCTATACGGACACGGTCGCCCTTATCGAGAGCGGAGATGATGCGAAACACTTCCTCGGTCCGCTGGTTTGCACTCCATTCCACCACGTTCCAGGGGATGGGCCTCGATACCAGATCATCGACGGGCAGCAACGGTTGACGACCCTGACGCTCGCACTTGCTGCGCTGCGAGACTTGACGCGACTGGGCGGATTCGGCGACCTCGCGGATGAAATCCATGAGGACTTCTTAGTACACCGGCGGCGGCAGGGCCTTGACCGGTTCAAAGTCGTTCCTCGGCTTGAAGACCGCGCCAACTACGAGTCGGTGATCGACGGGAGCGCACGTGGCATCCTGTCGGGGACAGGCATCAATGGCTGCCATTCCTTCTTCAAACGCGCATGGAAGAATCCGGTTGCCGACGGCGGAGAAGCAATGGGGCGCCGTATTCTCATCGCCGTGACGGCACGCATGTCGCTGGTGGCGATAACTGTTGAAGGGGAGAATCCCTACGAAATCTTCGAGAGCCTAAACTGGAAGGGGCTACCATTGGAAGAGGCAGACTTGATTCGCAATTTCCTCTTTATGCAGGTCCCGACGGCGGAGCAGGCGTCTTTTCACCAAGAACGCTGGAAGCCGTATAAAAGCCGATTTGAAGCGGTGGGCCGGTATGAGAAGGTCCCTCCAACGCAGTTTTACCGGAATTACCTGATGCGCGAGGGGCGATACTGTGCCAGCAAGGCGGCATACGTAGAGTTCAAGCGCCAGAACCTCGAACGCGGTTTGCAGCCTATTGACCAGGTGACCGAGCTTCAGCGATTTGCGACCTATGAGCTCTGGCTTCAGCGGCCGGAGTTATGTGAGCGCGAATACCTCAGGGGGCGACTCGGTGAGATCCAGCAACTCGACGTCACGACCGCGCACCCGCTTCTGCTGAACCTCCTTGATCGTCACGAGCGGGGCCACGTGAGTCGAGAGGAACTTGACGCATGCCTTCTCGATCTTGCCAGCTTCGTGATCAGGCGAACGATTTGCGGCGAGTCAACCCGCGGGTATGGCCATTGGTTTCCGGAAGCGATACCTTCGATTGGCACGCGCCCTTCGGCGGAGGGTGCAGGACAAATCCGTTAGGGGGCGTGGGGGAACTCATGCTGCAAGAGCCGAGGTCTGGCCGACTTTGGGATAGACGTTCCAAAAGTCCTCGAACCAGCCGCTGAGCAGGGCGCAACGAATGGCAAGGAGATGTTCGGCCCCTTTGCGCGACCACAGCATGCCTGATTGTTTGAGTCGCTGTCCGACGACGACTTTGCAGCCCGCTTCCACCACGCCCGAACCGATGAAATAGCCGGCGGTCCGGAACGTCTGGTAAAGCATCCGGCTGCGGTTTCTCTCCAGGTAGCCGATCTGCAACCGGGCTTGCTTGCGCGCCTGGGCCTGTGGCGGGAGGTTTTCTTTGGCCTGGCGAATGATCTGGGCCACCTTGTCTTGGAGCAGCCACTTCTTCCAGAGCCGATATCGGCGCTTGGCCGGGGCGGTGGCTTCCCCGTCCAGGGCGGCCGACAACAGGCTCAGATGCTCGCAGGCATGGTAGTAGTCGAGAATGCAGACCGCTCCGGGGAAATTGAGCCGCGCCAGTTTCCAGACCCACACCGCGCCGTCTCCCAGGAATACCACGGTCTTGGCCCAACCCATGCCGCGCCGCAGGGCTTCGTTGCGTAACAAGGGCCCGAAATCATCGGCCGACACAATGGCGGCCAAATAGCTGGTTGAACCATAATCGCGCTCCGGACGCTGATCGGGCTGGGCGGGCTGGCGGTGGGTAAAGACGGTGCCCACCTTCACTTCGCGAGTGCGCGCCCGCCTTCCTTTCTTGCCTTTGCGCCCCCGCAGATAAGGCCGGCGCATAGGCGCGCCGGTGCCGTCGGTGCCAATGCACATCACCTCCCCCGCCGTGGCGGAGCGCAAAGGCCCCTGTCTCTGTCGCCAGCCATTCATCATCGGAGCGACCTGGCTGAGGAGCCGCTGCACTTGGTGGGCATCCACCTCCAGCCCCGCGTAGGTAAGCAGATCCTGGCTGGCCGCCTCATAGCTGCCGGCCAGCGCCGCAGCCCGGCACGCCAGCCGCAACACCTCGGGCGAGTAGCTCTCGACAAAACCCCAGGTGTGGTCCTGCGGACACCGGCCTTGGCCGCGCGAAGGGTTGTAAAGATACGCGCGGCGCAGCTGGATCCACCCCAGATTGACCAGGACCGCCTTGGTCCGAAAGCCGGCCGGTTGCTCGCCGGTTCGCCGTTGGGGCGGGCACCGCGGCAGATCTGGATCGTTGAGCAACTGCTCCAACAAACGGGCTCCGTCCTGTTTGAGGGCCGCCAGCAAGCGGCGCTCCAAAGCAGCGAAGTCGCCGACGCCCTCGGCGGCCAACTGGCTTAGGCAGGCGAAGGTTTGGGGGAAGTAGGCCGAGAGAAGCGCCGGAACTTTTTTTTAATGTCTGGGCCTTGCCTCTCCCATGTGGCTTGCTCGGTGAGTTCAGCGTAACGGCGGGCCAGTTGCTGGAAGCGGGCGTGGCCCTCGACGGCTTGGGAGATGAAGTCCAGTTCCTCCGGGCCGATGCGCTGGCAGTTGTTCTTGCCGTCTTGGTGGCGCTGGAGCAAGTGGTAGGGGCCCTGAGTGAGCACCCGGCCGGCCCTTTGGCGGCGGTAGGTTTGTTGGCTGAGATGGCCGCGGATCATCAAATCGATACTGGCCATCTGTTGGAGGATCCGAGCCCGTTCTTGTTGGATAGAAGATGTGAGCATATGTTGTATAGCTACTATACAACTATTGGGTGAAAATACCAGCAAAAACGCATTTCCCAGTTCTTACCTCACAAATCTTCCATCCACCCGGCACGCTGGAACGTTGCGGGGATTCACCAGCGCGGTTTGGCTCTCGGACAAATTATCGCTAGGCTTTGGCCACGACCGTCTGGACAACCCTACATCCGTAGGGCACCTGATCCCGAAGACGTGTTCGAGCCACTTATCGACCTTCCTGTGGGGCCTCGCCCGCAGCAGGCGCGCACGCACGGAAACCTGACCGTCACCGTTCACTGGTCAATGCTCGGCGTGGACATTCCGGATGACACTATTCAGGAGCCAACTGCTGCGGAAACGCACGCCTCCTTCATCAGCCGCTTGATCACGCAGTTCGGACCCGAAATGAGCGGAAAACTTCAGAGGATTGCCGTCGCCCGGTCATATCCGCTGTCCGAGAACCCGAAACAGGACTTCCTTAATCCGCGAACGAGGGAGGCCTACAGCCACAAACCCGTCCCCGGCACTTCATTGTTCCTGTTTACGAACACCTCCACGTCGGAAAAGCGGGATGACATTCTCGCACTCTGTAGAACACTTGGCTTTCCGAGCGGCGCGGTGGTGGTTTCCTGAACATCGAACTGCTCGAACGCCCGTGACTGTCCGCAAGATGATTACGGCGAACAAGCCGTGAACCTGCTGCAACTTTCCCCCTTTGACGAGTCCATTCTCGACTGCGGAGGCCCACAGTTCATTCAGCAAGGCAACCATCGCGACCAAGACGTCATTGAGCGTCTGGACTTCGGCTCGCGTCGGCGGGTCGCTGATGATCTGCGAAGCGTAGGTGACGGCAGCCTGAGCGGCCTCAGCCCGTTGAGCAGTCGGCGTCGCGCCGTGGAGGCCGACCTTGGCGGACGTACCCGCCCCGACGGTGATTTCCCAGGAGTAAAACCCTGCGCAGCGCTTCACGCCCCCGGCTCGTAAACCATCACCGGCCCCAGGAGCGGGAAGCAGGTGGTGTCTGATGAAGATGCGACCGAGCCCGTGAAGCCGTGGATACTGGCGTCCGATCCCCAGCTTCCGAGGAAGCCGTTGGTGTCGGACTCATTACCGGTCGCCCCTTCCCAGCGCAGCGTGCCGACAGCCGTCCCGTCCGCCTTCTCCACCCGCAGGTCGATGAAGCCGGCGCTGGCGTCCATCTTCACGTCGTAGGTGTGGACGTACCAGGTTTCCGCCGCGTACGTGTAGGCCAGTTCTGCCCGCTGGGTCGATCCGGTGAAGACGCGCAGGGCACTGACCGTGCTGGCGGCGTCATTGGTTCGGACGCTGGCGGTCCCCCACCAGAACAGGTGCGGAGAGCCGTCACCGCTGCGGGCGTAGAACCCGCCGTTGCTGGGCGTCTTGACGTACACCTTGAACTTGATCCGCGCCTTGCTGCCACGGGTCGCTTGCGGGACGCGCAATTGCACAGCGTAGCGGCTGTTGTTGCTGCCTCCGGCTTCGGCGCTGGTCGGGAACCGGCACGCCTTGCCGGCGGCGCCGTAGGGACTGGCGACACAACGCTGCGCGTAGTTGTAGTCGGCGAACGTGATGAAGCCATCGACAGAAGTGCTATTCGGGACGTTGGAGTTGACGCTGTAGCCGGTCCACTTCATTTCGGCGAGCAGCGTATCGGCGGGCGGGGCCGCGGCGGCCACCGCACGGGCGAGGAAGGCGGGGTCGGAAAGGCTCAGGTTCATGGTTCGGCGGCGTAGGCGGCGATGACGTCGGACTCGTTGGCGCCGAAGGCGGTCAAGTTCAGGACGGCGACCTTGGTGGCGGCCAGGGCGGTCGGCTTGGCGGTTGGTTTTGCCCCATTCTCTGGGTTGTAAGCTGGACAGCGCGTTGCGGCGAAATCCGTCGTCTTCTTCTTGGCGCGGGGACTACGGCCGCCACACTGTTAAGCCAGCGGCTTCGGCGAGACGGCGCTGGGTTTCGTCGAAGCTCAAGAGCAGGTCGCAGCCGTTGTGCAACGCGGCGGCGCAGTGCCAGAGGTCCATCGCCCGACATTGGGTCTGGAGCGCGTGTTGGGCGCTGAGGGATTCGGCTTCGCGCAGCACGTCGAGCCAGGCAAGGTTCGCGGCGGTGTAGTCGCCAGCCGCAAGATCGAATTCAAGGGCACGCAAGGCTTCCGCGGCTTGTTGCTCGGTGACACGCTGGGGACGGTCCGTATCGCCCGGCAGCTTGCGGAGGACGTTACGGACTTCCAGGCGATGAAGCGGGTTCCACGGCAGCGGTTGCTCGTCCAACTTCTTCCACCAAGCAAAGGCGGTTGGCGTGTGGTCGTCCCGCAGGTAGAGCGAGACGATGAACGAGGAATCGGCGTAGGGCGTCATTGCCGCTCGCGGATGAGCGCATCAACGACGCCGGTTGGGCGCTTTGAGTAGGAGGCGAGGCGTTGCTTTTTTTGGGCCAGCGAGAGTCGTCTAGCAGGCCGTGCGGGGGTGAGCATGAGCCAGGGCTTGCCTTTCCGGGTGATGGTATAGGGCATGCCTGCTGCCACTTCATCCGCGATCTCGCGGTAGTGGGCCAAATGCTCGGTCACGGTCGCCGTTTTCATGGAAACACTATCGCCGGAGCCGATCACGCGGTCAATGGCCCAATCGGTAACAGCAGCGGCTCTCGAAATCGGCCGCGCGAACGGGGCGACCGCGCGCTGGATGTCGCGGGCAGTCGACCATAGGGGTCAGTCCTCATAATCGATAATTCTTTCTCTTTGCGGTTAAGTGCGACACGTAACTGGCACTGCCCATGTGCAGCCGCTGGGCGATCCAT
>ENA-UOWG01002800-UOWG01002800.1-activated-sludge-metagenome-genome-assembly--contig:-NODE-2800-length-14200-cov-3.842983_pt1 | contig 14200 bp, 16 predicted proteins | sample MGYA00238147_ERZ761563 | MGnify/ENA primary metagenome ERZ761563 (study PRJEB28884, sample SAMN05720216) | anaerobic digester metagenome | isolation source: active sludge of municipal... | reverse complement strand
AGAACAATATTTTGAAAAAGAGAAATTATCTTCTCAAAAAGAAGCTGGGGGATTAGGCAAGCCAGATCCAGCCATGTATTTGTATGCTTGCCAGCAATTAGAATTAGAGCCCCAGGATTGTTTGTCTTTTGAAGACATGGTTTCTGGAGCCAAGTCTGCTAAAGCAGCTGGGTTATTTGTCATTGGCATGCCTAGCCAATATTCTCAGGTCAAAGAATTAGAAGAAAATACAGATTTAATTATTAAAGGAGGTTTTCCTGAATTCCTCAAAAAAGCAGGAGAAATATTATAACAATATGCCCAAAGCAATCGGTATTTACCGCGAATTAAAATTAGCTGGCAAACCAGGATCTGATCAAAGAATTCTGGATTTGACTGCTCAAGAGTTAACTAAATTAGGGTTTGAAACTAGTAATGTCTTCTCAGAACAATTTGATTTCAGCCAGCCAGTAGATTTGGTCTTTACAATGGCTAGGGGAAAAGAAATCAATGATGCCTTGTTTGATAAACAAAATCAAGGTTGGTTTGTTATCAATGCCCCTAAAGCCATTAGATTTTCTTTTGATAGAAAAACCACCTATTTAAAAATGATGGAATTGGGAGCTAATATCCCTCAGACTGAGTTTAAGAAAATAGAGGAGGTGGATTTTGCTTCTTTTAATGGACCCAAGATTTTGAAACCAGCCAACCGCCATGAATTCTGGTTTAAAGTAACCACTCAGGAAGAATTTGATAAAGCCATGGCTGAATACAAAACTCAAGGCATTGATGAAATCTTGGTTCAAGAATTCATTATTGGAGAATCAATTAAATATTATGCCATTGATGGGGAAGTAATTTTAGCCCCAGCTGCTAGAGAAAAATTCCAAGCTCAAGTTTCAGAAATTAATAGGCAAGTCATGTTAACTAAAACTGCTACTGGATTAAAAATCTTTGGCGGAGACTTCATAATCTCAGAAACCGGAGTCCCATATTGTGTTGATGCCAATGATTGGCCCAGCATGGGAAGCCTGGAAGGCTTTACTCAAGAAGAAGCAGCAGCAAAGATTGCTAAATTGATTGAACAAGAATACAATAATTTCAAGAAATAACATGCTCACAGACCAATTGAGAAAATTATTATCAGGACTAACAACTTCTATTGGTAAAACACTGGGAGGAATTGGCATTCATGCCAATTTTGTCACCTTTTTAGTTTTGGTTTTTGGTTTTTGGGCTGCCTACTATATCTCCATAGGAGAATATGGTTTAGCCATTTTAATGATTTTGATTTCAGGAATTTGCGATGGAATTGATGGAGCAGTGGCTAAAGCTAATCAAAAAGAAACAAAATTTGGAGCTTTGCTAGATTCCACTACTGATAAAGTAACAGAAATCTCCTGGTACTTGGCTTTCATTTTAGTTCCTTCAACAGTTAATTTAATTATTCCTTCCTTTTTAGCTTGTTCTGCCTTTATGGTTGCCAGCTATATCTCCAAGCATGCCAAGGCTGATGGAGGAAAATCAGGCGGGGGATTAATGGAAAGAAAAGAAAGATTGATTTTAATAATTATCGGATTATTATCTGCCTCCAATGGCAAGCCAGATATTTTGTTCTGGTGTTTGTGGATTATTGCCATTGGTTCCACTATTACTGCTTGGCAAAGATTCTACAAAAACTACAAGATTTTGTCGGAAATGAAATAATTAAGCACATTAAAAGGCAGAGATTGATTCTCTGCCTTTTTTGTTTTGTTATTCGGGCCAGTAGTAAGTGGGGCTCGCTTCCTTGAATTTCTCTGGATTGTTAGAGACCAAAGAATTCAAGATGTCGTCATCGCAGATCAGAGTGCCAAGACAGTTTCTGGGTCCGCGTAAGACAAAAACAAAAAAGATTTTTGCTTGTCCTTCCGAGGCTTTTTGATAGATTTGAGGGTCGTCTTTGAGGGAAATCCTTGCAGTGACTTTTCGTTCATTGTCACAAATTGGCAAGTTGGAATTGCTTCCGACATCAATGCCCCATTCGACTTTGGCCGAACTTTTGGGTTTTTCGCCTGACGTTTCTTCTTTTGTTGAGAGATTGGGATCAAGAAATGCAGGATTTCTCGGGTCAGGGAAATAAGGGAATCTCATGCTTGAGTGATTTATTTTCCCTGGACGTTTGATAGCAAACCTTCTTTCAATTCTCCAGCATTCTTCTTCAGATCCATTACAGGGACGATATACTGCGACAAAGGCGAAAATTCCAAGACTAATGGTTGGTGTTTCTTTGCCAATAAGAAGAGTTCTGCTGTCTGAGATTTCACCATCGGCAACAACCGGATAATTATGGCTATTGTCGAGAATTCGGCTGAATCCCTCGAATTTCTTTTTGTTGTCGCTATAGTGCATCCAATAGCAAACAACAATGCAGGAAATCCAGAAGGGTAGAATGACTAGAGCGACCCAGTGGGGGATTAAAGGCTTTAACCAAAAATCGATTAAGCCTGCTCCCTTAGCTGATGCTATGAAGCTGACAATTTCGATTAGGGCCAAAATAACTCCTAAAACATCAGCAATGGCTCCACAGAGGCCAACTTTCTTTTTTCCGAAGATTCTTCTTCGAACAAAGTTAAGCCTTACTTTTTCAAACGCAACATTCTCTTTGTTTTTCATTACTACTCCTATTATGCTGTTAAACAGCTGCTTCTTGTCGCTTTCACACCCTTTGATATCTTGGGGGATAAAGTATTCCCGAAGCAATTTGAGCATACCATATCTTTAGTTTGTGTCAAATGTATAGACATTTACATTAGTTAGCTCGTATGTTATGGTATAGCACTGAAAAATCTGATAGATTTTTACCAATTTAATTACTACGAAGGGAGGAAAGAATGACCTACAATCGGAAACCAGGAGCTTGGCGCTTATGTGCCAATGGCTGCGGAACAATTATTGGCAATCACAATAAAAGTGGCCTTTGCGCAAAGTGCGCGCAAAAAACAGAGAAAAGCGGAAAAGAACAAGAAAAGGCAAGAATTGAGGCAAGCCAAGCAAAGCCCAAAAAATTCTTTTGCCAAGAATGCGGAGCTGAATTGCTTGATCGTAAAAGAAAAGCTCGCCCCGGCAAAAAATTGCTTTGTCCTAATTGTATTTCTGTCTTAAAAGATGAGAAGAAATACTATAGCCAACCAGAAGAACAAAAAGAAAGCAGAGAAGAAGAGAATTGTAAGGAAAAGAGCTTGGCCCAAAGATGCCCAGAATGCAAAGAGTTTGATTTGCTTGAATGCATAAGCTTGAAAGATAACAAAACAAAAATCTGTCGAGCTTGCTATAACAAGCAAGTCAAAACAGAAAAGGATAAGGAATGGAATAAAAACCATCCTAATCAAATCCAAGAACTTCCGTTTGGGACAATGCAAAAGGTTATTGGAACACTGGATCCTTCAATAGAATTCTGCGATCCGAATAAGCTTCGTTGCTCCAAGTGCGGCCGTCCGGTTTTCAGAGATGATCCTGTTCCTGTTGGAACCAAGTTGTTTTGCGAAAAGTGTCGAAAAAAGATTCTCCGCCATGGCAGCAAAGAAAAAACATTGCCAAAAGCAGAAGAAAAAAAAGAAGTTAAGCTCAAAAAACATTCCAAGATCTGCAAATGCGGAGCCAAACTTGGCAATGCTAACAAAAGCGGACTTTGTCAAAAATGCGAACAAGAAGCTATTGCCAAGAAAGCAAAGTTTTGTAAATGTGGAGCCAAACTTGGCAATGCTAACAAAAGCGGACTTTGCGCAAAGTGCGCAAAAGATGTGAAAGTAAACAAAAGCCAAGATTCTAGCTCTGATCAATGGCAAGCCGAGTATTGTCAGTGTGGAGCAAAAATACCCAAGAACAACAAGACAGGCAAATGCACAGAGTGTTGCCGAAAAGATCGCATGGCCAGACGAAAAGAAAAAAGCCAAGCTGCAAAGAAAGAGCGGGAAGAAGTCAATGCAGAAATAGTAATACGATGCGAAGTGTGCGGAGAGATTCTTCCAAGAAAATACAAAAGAAAGATAAAGGGAGTCCCATTCCTTTGCCGCAAGCATTACATTGAATGGAAGCGAGATCAAAAAGATCCTGAGAGAATCAAAAAACGCGGGGGCATTATTGTTAAATGCTCTTGCGGAAAAGAAGTTATCCGTAAGAAGATTTTCCCAGGTCAAGAAATTCTTTGTGATGAATGCAAAAAAATAAGGAAGGCAGAACTCAAAAAGGGCTATCTTGAAAAAAAGAGAAAACCCGCAGTCTGCGAAAAATGCGGAACCCCACTTCCCAAAAGAAAGCGCCGCGGAATTAACATGACTCTTCTTTGCCATAAATGCGAGAAAGAATCAAGAAAAGAAAGATGCTCTTTCTGCAAGGAAATAAGGACAGTCAGTACTCGCCTTGAAAACGGAGATCCTGTTTGCGGAGTTTGCTCTAACAAGCTTAAGCAAAGATTGTCCATTAATCCAATTCCAGAGAGGTATTGCGCTTGCGGAGCCAAACTCGGGCACAGGAACAAATCAGGCATTTGCCAAAAGTGTGCTGATAAAGAAAAGGAAAAGAATAAAGACAAGACTTCCAAAGAGATCTCTGAGAGAGTAATCAAGTCCGAAAACAAGTCAGTCCAAAAGATTGTCCAGAAAGCCCAAGAGGTTCCAAAAACAAAGGAGCTGTCTCGAGCTGAGTTTGTAGAGCGAGCGCTTGGCAATGGAGCCAAGCCAGATGCTTCTCCTGAGGGAATTGTTGATGGAGAAACTGGTATTGTAATCAAAGCCAAGAAAAAAAGAGTTTCCAAATCTGACTCCCCAGAAGACGACACTTCCCAAGTTGTTTACACACCTGAACAAATCAGAGAGAAGATGCAGAAAAAGAGTTTGATGCATGGAGATCCAGAGGGAGTCCATAGAACCAAAAGAATGGAAAAGTGTCCTGGAGGTTGCCATACATTCAGCTATCTTGATTATGCTAGCCCTGTGACTGGAGAATGGATTTGTTTGGAATGCTTTGAAAGACAAACCAGAGCTTGCCAAAATGAATCTGACCCAGAAAAAAGAAAGCAGCTCTTTCCTTTCTTGAAAGGACCCATGATCGTTAAATAGCAAGAACTTCGTAGAAACAAAAAAGCCCGGACTCATAAGAGTTCCGGGCTTTTAATATGTCTGTATTATGGTTTCCAAAACAAATTTCTCACTTTTCCAGTGAAGGCAAATATTTGAACAATCCAGCCTGATTGCTTGCCAACAACCTTAACTCTCTTGTTTAATAAATCTCTTTTGAAATCTTGTAAGTTAGTAGCAGGGGATTCTAGATAAGCATTTCCTATTTCAAAAGTAGAATGGCAATCAGATCCAGCAGTGAAAATGAAATTATTATCTTGAGCAAACTGCTCTGCTTTTTTGTTGCCATCTTTGGTTTGAGAGCGGGCATTAAAAGCTTCAGAACCATCAACTAATCCTTTCATTGATTGGGGATTGTGAAATGGTTTTTTCCAATTAAAAGGATGGGCTAGTATGGCAATGCCTCCTTGGCTATGGATTTCATCAACAACCTGCTTGGCTGTTTTGCCCTTGGGATTAATCTCTTGTTGAGTGAAATAGCCCAAGATTTCCCCAATTGTTTTGCCATTTTCCTTTATTTTAAGCTCTTGGCCTAAAATCAGGTTAAAACCATGCTTTTTTGAGGCAGAAATGGCCTCTGGCCAGGCTTTTGTAGTATTGTGGTCTGTTATTGCTATGCCATCTAAACCCTTGCGTTTGGCAGCTAAAATCAAGGCTTCCGGGGAAGCATTTCCATCATTGGAATACCAGGAATGGCAATGCATGTCTATTTTCATATAGCAATCATACCATAAATTTGAATTTTGGGGAAATATAAATATAATAAGAACAATGATGATTCAAAGAATATTCATTGCTATTAATCTGCCCGATGAGGCCAAAGACCATTTAGAGCGTCTTCAAAATGGTTTAGATATTCAATTTCAGGAAAATATTGTTAAATGGGTTAATCGAGAGAATATGCATTTGACCTTGGCCTTTATGGGAGGAATCTTGGAAAAAGATTTGCCCAAGGTTTTAGAAATCTGCAGCCAGATAATTCCTGATTTTGAGCAATTTGATTTGCATTTGACTCAGACTGAATATGGCCCGCCCAAACATTTCCCACCCAGGCTGGTTTGGATTAAAGCTGAATCTGATTCTTTGATGGAAATGCAAAAACAATTGCAATCAGCTTTAACTAAAAATGGTTTTAAGTTAGAAGATAGGGAATTTATCCCCCATTTGACTTTGGGCAGAATAAATACCATGGAATTTAGAAACATTGATCCAGAAACCAAGCCTGATGTTGATGTTTGTGCTGAACTTGACTTTATTGTCCAGTCTGTTGAAGTAATGAGGAGCGAATTGAAAAGATCTGGAGCCGAATACGAAGTTATTCAAAGTTATCCATTGAAACAATTATGAAATACTATTTCATCGGAATTGGGGGCATTGGAATTTCTGCTGTTGCCCAATATTTCAAATCACAAGGCCATGATGTTTATGGCTCAGATTTGGTTGAGAGTGAAATAACTCAATTGTTAAAAGAAAAGGGAATTTCTGTTTTTCTTAATCAGAACAAAGAAAACATTGATCAAGTAAAGCCAGACATCGTTGCTTTTAGCCCAGCAGTTAATCCTGATAATCCAGAATATATCCAAGCTCAAGAATTAGGAATTGTGTGCAAGACTTCCCCAGAATTATTGGGGGAAATAACAAAAGAGTATTTTACTATTGCTGTTTGCGGTTCCCATGGCAAAAGCACTACAGCTGCCATGGCTGCTTTAATGCTTGAGAATTCAGACTTAGATCCCACTGTGATTATTGGAACCAAATTAAAAGAATTTGGAAATACTAATTTCAGAGCTGGGAAATCAAAATACTTAATCATTGAAGCTGATGAATATAAAAGATCATTTTTAAATCATTGGCCCCAGATTGTCATTTTGACCAATATTGAAATAGACCACTTAGACTATTTCAAAGACTTGGCTGATTTAAACTCTGCTTATCATGATTTTATCTCCCATTTACCAGAAGATGGTTATTTAATTTTGAATCAATCTATTGAAAATGATTTTGGAGTAAAGAATTGTATTAATTACAGCAATCAAATCAAATTGGATTTGAAAGTTCCAGGAGACTACAACCAAGAAAATGCTAATGCAGTTTTGAAATTAGCTGAAATTCTGGATATCTCAAAAGAGTTAGCAATTAAATCTTTAGAGAATTACCAAGGAGCTTGGAGAAGGCTAGAAGAAAAAGAAATGAATATTGAAGGGAAAATAATTATCCATATTTCTGACTATGGCCACCATCCAACTCAATTAATTGAAACTGTAAAAGGAATTAGGCAGAAATATCCAGACAAATTCCTGACTTGTGTTTTTCAGCCCCATCAATACAAAAGAACCTTGTTTTTTCATGAAGAATTCAAGAAAAACCTTTCTCTTTGCAAGGAACTGTCCAATGAGTTCATTCTAACTGACATCTATGATGTAGCAGGAAGAGAAGACCAAATTGCTAAAAGCCAGATCAATTCAAGGATTCTAGCAGAGGAAGCGGGAGTAAAATATGTTCCTCAAGCAGAAATCAGAGAATACCTCAAAGACAATCTCCAAGATGGCCAAGTTCTGCTCATAATGAGCGCGGGCGACTTCTACACCCTCTAATGGTTGACTAATCCAGGGATTTATGTAATATGAAACTGTTAAAAAATACAAACTACTATGGAAACAATTTAAGCTAAAAAACGCGAAATCACAGGAATGAAAGTAGAGCAGCTTAGGGAAAAAGGACTTTTGCCTGCTGTTTTGTATGGTCCAAACCATAAAAATCTTCCTATTGAACTCGATTTAAAACAATTCAATCAGCTTTTCAAAAAAGCCGGAGAAACCTCTTTGATCACCTTACAAGTTGAGGGAGACAAGGTTTCTGTTTTGATTCATGATTATCAAATGGATCCTTTATCAGGAGAAATCACCCATGTTGATTTCTATGCTCCAAGCATGACAGAAGAAACAGAAGTTGCTGTTCCTTTGATCTTTGTTGGAGAAGCCCCAGCAGCTAAGGACTTGAAGGGTACCTTGGTTAAGAATTTCTCAGAATTGCATGTTAAATGTTTGCCTCAGGATATTCCTCATGAAATCCAGGTTGACATTGCAGCTTTGGTTGATTTTGAATCCAGAATTCTAGTTAAAGACATCAAATTGTCATCCAAGGTCCATGCATTAAAGAAAGAAGATGAAATTGTGGCTTTGGTTGCTGCTCCTCAAGACATTGACGCTGAATTGTCTCAAGCTATTGAAGAAAATGTGGAAGCAGTTGAAAAGATTGAAAAGGAAAAGAAGGAAGAAGTTGTTGAAGGAGAAGAAACCAAAGAATAATTTGATTATTACAAAGCCCCCGCAAGGGGGCTTTTTTGTTTTCACTTTTCCTAATCAAACTATTTGGTATAATCAAAGCATGAAAATGCTCAAAACCACATTTCTTTTTTCATGTGCTTTGCTTCTAATTGCTTCTACTGCTTGGGCGGCTTTTGTGGCTGATGATACTAATTGCAAGGATGCCAATATTGATGCTATTTGCAAAACAGTAGAACAAACCCAATGCGACTCATACATGAAGCAATGTCTGGCTTTTTTTGAGGCCAAGGCTAAGATTTTTGACCAAGGCGCCAAGCAAGCCCAAGGCCAAGCCAAAACTCTTAAGAACGAGATTGGATCTTTGCAATCCAAGATCAGCAAGTTAGATAATGAAATTTCTAAGAACAATATTTTAGTCAAAGATCTTTCTTTGCAGGTTAACAAAACATCGGCTTCAATTAGCGAAGCCAGTTTCAAAATTGAAGATTTAAGACAAAGACTCTCTGTTCTTTTAAGAGAGATACAACAAAGCGATAATCAAAGCGCTTTGGAAGTATTTTTGTCTCAGAATGATATTAATGATATAGCGGACGAATTGATGGCTCTGGAATCTTTTTCTTCTCAGAACAAAGACTTTTTAGAAAGCGCTGTTGATTTAAAAGACTACCTTCAAAACCAAAAAGTTAAATTAAGCGATCAGAAAGATAAATTAGAAGATGTTATTGAAGTCAAAGAAGATTTGAAAGAACAAAATCAAGCTCTTAAAAAGCAAAAAGATGTTGTTTTAAAAACTACCAAACAACAAGAAGCTGAATTTCTTAAATACAAAACTCAGGCTGAAGTAGAAGCAGCTAAGATTCGTTCCAGAATCTTTGAATTAGCCGGAGTTTCAGATAGCACCAAAGCTCCCAGTTTTGGAGAAGCTTTGGCCATTGCTCAGAAAGTAGCTACTCAGATTGGAGTTAGACCAGCTTTTGTTTTAGCCATTTTTGCCCAGGAAACTAGAATTGGAAAGAATGTGGGTAAGTGCTACATTGCTGGAGCTAATGGTTTGAGCGCTGCTGGGAAAAAAGTAATGAGGCCTAATCAAGCTGCTCCCTTTATTGAAATCTGCAAAGCAGCTGGATTGGATTTTACCAAAACTCCTGTTTCTTGTCCGGCTCCTCAAATTGGATGCACTTATGGAGGAGCAATGGGCCCAGCTCAATTCATGCCTACCACTTGGAATCTATTCAAAGATCAAATCTCTGCCTATGTTGGCCATGCTCCCAATCCTTGGAACTTTACTGATGCCATGTATGCTGCTTCCTTATTCCTCAAAGATGCTGGAGCCAATGCTAATGCCTATGGAGAAAGAACAGCCGCTAAAAGATACTTTGGGGGAGATTATGGTTATCCATCAGGAGTGGCAGCCAAAGCAACCTGCATCCAGACCTTTATTGATACTGGAACAATGTCCGCCTCTTGTCAGGCCAAACTATTCTAATTCAAAAACTCCGCTAGATGCGGAGTTTTTACTTTTCAAATCCTTGTTTTAATTGGTTAAACATTTTATCCATTTTTCCTTCCATTATCTTTTCAATATTATGCCAGGATTCGTTTATTCTATGGTCAGTAATTCTATCTTGGGGGAAATTGTAGGTTCTAATCTTTTCACTTCTATCTGCTGAGCCAATCTGAGCATTTCTCTGATTCTGCATTTCTTGGTTTTGCTGAGCATTTTTCATTTCAAACAATTTAGCTCTTAACATGGCCATGGCATTTTCTCTATTCTGTTGTTGGTTTCTGGAATTCTGGGACTCAACAGCAATATTGGTTGGAATATGGACAATTCTGACAGCAGTTTCTCTTTTGTTAACATTCTGTCCTCCAGCTCCTCCTGACTTGCAAGCTTCAAATCTAATTTCATGAGGCTGAATTTGGATTTCAGTTTGAGAAGGAATAGGCATGATAGCTACAGAAATTGTGGAAGTATGGATTCTCCCGCTTTTTTCTGTTTTGGGAATTCTTTGGACTCTATGAACTCCTCCTTCATATTGGAATTTATCATAGACTCCTGGGCCAGTAATTTTGAAAATTACTTCCTTGTAGCCTTTTAATTCATTAAAGCTTTCATCCATTACAGAAACATTAAAGCCTTGGGAATTGGCATATTTGCTGTAAGCATTGAAAAGATCAGCAGCAAAAAGAGCGGCTTCATCGCCGCCCACTCCTGCTCGTATTTCAACGATAATAGAATCTTTGGTTGGTTGTTGGAAGGTATTTTCTTCCATACAAGATTAACTTTTCTTCTTGCTTTCTTTTTTAGCAGCCTTTTTGGCTTTTTTAGAAACCAAATCTTGTTTTCTGCCTTCCATCTTCTTGTTAAACTTCTGGATTTGTCCCATGGTATCCATGATCTTTTCCTTTCCAGTGTAAAAAGGATGGCATTTAGGGCAGACTTCCACTTCTAAATACTCTTTGGTTGATCCAACAGTAAAAGTATTTCCGCAAGCGCAGCGGACAGTGGCTGTTTCAAAATATTTTGGATGTATCTCTTTTTTCATACGAGTATATTATTGCATTGCTATTGTAACAAAAAACTTGAAAAAAGCAAGACCCCAGGCTTTGACAGCGGCTAAAAGATATGATTTAATAGGGAAAGCAAAACCCAAAAGGTTGTTTAAAACATATTTGTCAGTTCAAAAGAAAGAGAGGGGAAAATGGCCAAAAAGCTTAAGCCAGAAGACAAGCAGAAGAGAAAAGAGCTCAGAGAAACAAGGAATTGCATCGTTTCAACCATTATCAAGCTACTCAGATTTGGCGCGCGTATAGGAGCCATTGATCGAGCCGAGCTGGATAAGATCGGATATGAAATTGAGACAATCACTTGTGAGCTCAACCATCGCGATGGCGAATCGGATTATTCATAAAGGAGGCTAATGGAGAAAAAGATCCCTGTATCAGAATTCAAAAATGACTATCCGCTTGAAATTGGATCATCTGTGTCTGTGAATAATGTTCCTGGTCCATACAATAAAGGAGTTCTTATCTCCTACATTGATTCGAAAACAGCGATAGTGTCTGTTGCTAAAGCCATGATGCCCGAGACTGTTGCTTTGGGAAACCAGAAAGTTTTCAAATGTACCCATTGTGGCAGCATTGATACGTTCAGAGGAGATGCAATTGATCTTAACTTGGAATGCACCAATTGTGGACACAAATACGGATTCCGAGTTTATGAAATCCAAACAGATGTTGCCAATTTAGAACTGGAAACATCTGAACCAATGGAAATGGTGTCCGGGATCGTTTTCCAGGATGCTCAAGAATGGCTCAAGTTTTCTTTGTTTGCCATTGGGGTTGGAGACAGATTGGGATTCTTGGATCATGATACAGCTCTGCGCATTGGCCAGGCAATGGATTATTATCTCCAAAACCAAAAACCAAACATCATTCCCCACAGACAAGTTCTGAACTGACCAAACCTCAAAAACCCGCTTTGCAGTCAAAGGCGGGTTTTAATTTGGCTAGGGGGCTTGTCAGAACCAAAAATTATGCTATTATTATCTACGTAAAAAAATATGTCAGAAGAAATCAAACAAGATATCCAAAAAGATCTCGTGGAAGCAGGAGTGGTTTTCGGCCATAGCGTTTCTAGGAGACATCCTAAAATGAAACCTTACATTTCCAGAGTTAAGGGTTTTATCGACATCATTGATGGGAATAAGACAATGGAAAAGCTTAATTTAGCTATTGCTTTCTTAAAGCAATCCATTATGGACGGCAAAACAATTGTTATTGTCGGAACCAAGACTCAAACCAAGGAAATAGTTAAGGAATTTGCCGCTGCCATGAATTGGCCCTATGTTGTGGAAAGATGGTTGGGAGGCACAATTTCTAATTTCGATGTCATTAAGAAAAGAATGTACCAATTCAAGGATCTTAAAAAAGGAAAAGAATTGGGAACTTGGGATAAATACACCAAGAAAGAACAATCTGAAATGACTAAGGAAATGCAGAGATTGGAAAAGAAAATCGGAGGCATTAAAGATATTGATAGACAACCAGATGTTTTATTCGTCTTAGATATTGAAAAAGACGCTTTAGCAGTTAAAGAAGGAAAAGACTATGGTCTTAAAATTGTTGCTATCACAGACACTAATGTTGATCCTAACATTGTTGACTACATGATTCCTGCCAGCGATGATGCAGTTTCTTCTGTTAAATATATTTTAGACTCAATTCAAAAAGAATTATCAGGACTCAAACCTGCAGTTAAAGCTGTGCCTGATAAAAAATAATCTTTGTTTTTAAGTAATTTTAAAAATATCTATGATATCATTAGACCTTGTTAAAGAACTTAGGGAGGCCACAGGCGTTTCTATTTCCAAGTGCAAACAAGCCCTAGAAGAAACTAATGGCGATATGGACCAGGCCAAAGACCTTTTGAGAAAATGGGGCCAGGCTGTTGCTGACAAGAGATGTGGACGAGAAACCAGCCAAGGAATAATTGACAGCTATATTCATTTAACCAAGAAAATAGGAGTTTTGGTTGATTTAAGATGCGAAACAGACTTTGTTGCCAAATCCCCAGACTTTACAACATTGGCTCATGATATTGCTATGCACATTGCTGCCAGCAATCCTAAATACTTAAAGCCAGAAGATGTTCCAGCAGAGGTTTTAGACAAGGAAAAAGAAATCTACATTGAAGAAGCCAAGCAAACAGGAAAGCCAGCTGATATGATTGAAAAGATTGTTGAAAACAAACTCAACAAGTTCAAAGAAGAAAATAGTTTGTATACTCAGAAATTCATCAAGAATCCAGACATTACTATTGATCAGTACATTAACGAATATGTAGCCAAGATTGGAGAGAAGATTAATGAACTTGGGCATAAGGCGTTGGATGAATATGATCAAAATCCAATTCCTTTTATGAATCTTATTCGTTTATATCGTAGTCCTCTTGCTAACGACGAATTGAAAGCTAAGATTATTTTGAGATTGGCTCAATTCTTTGTTATTGAGTAAAAGTAAAGTTGCTTGTTGGTGTGTCGGGCCTCAAATGGGGCTCTTTTTTATAAATATAAAAAAATCCGGCATTTGCCGGTTATCTGTCTGTCTCGTGTGAATTATTGGGTATTGTTTTGTATGAGCGATTGAGCGTCAGTTTATAGTTGAAAAGGATATTTGTATCAAGGTCAAATATTGCGACACAATTATAACTTCCATAACTATTTCCAAAAGAATCCGAAATTTCTATTTGGGATGATTTCCAAATATTTCTTTCAGTTCTGATAATGATTGCATTTCCGGTAACCATTCCACCGTTCTTAAGTTCTCGCAATACACCCTCTTCCGTATACCAGAAATTACCCATAAATACAGTTGGTAGAGCCACAAATACAATAGCGACCATTACAACAACAATAAGAAGTTCAACCAAGGTAAAACCTTTGGAGTTTTTCATTTTTTCTCTCCCCGTGCTTTTAAGATAGTAAAAAAATTGTTGGAATTTGTCAATTATTCTATTTTAGATCGATTTTTCAATGTAATAAATTTATTTCTATTTTGTAGTATTATTAGCTGATGACTACAAGCGAAAAAACCGACGAACAGATAGCCAAAATGGTTCAGGGTGGAGTTTTAATGCCCAATCAATCCAAATAAGACCAAAAAATTAAATAAAAATTCTCGCCATAAGCGAGGTTTTAGTAACGGTATGAATCAGGTGAATCCTGTTCGGGAAAACCGTAAAATGCCAGAATTCTTTTATTTCCTTCCGAATGAGTTAATGGAGAAAAGGTTTCAATCAACCAATCGTCTCCGGCA
>ENA-UOWG01002788-UOWG01002788.1-activated-sludge-metagenome-genome-assembly--contig:-NODE-2788-length-14261-cov-5.996762_pt1 | contig 14261 bp, 11 predicted proteins | sample MGYA00238147_ERZ761563 | MGnify/ENA primary metagenome ERZ761563 (study PRJEB28884, sample SAMN05720216) | anaerobic digester metagenome | isolation source: active sludge of municipal... | reverse complement strand
CTGGCCCCGGTGATGATCTGGTGGGTGGAGTAGAGCAGGCCGAACCTGTCAAGGTAAAAGCCGACCGCGGTCTTGAATAACATAAGCCCGGCAAGGATACCAAGATGGATGCGCACCTCTTTTATCATGGATAATTTGAAACGATTCAGAAAAAAGGCGCGTTTGAGCGTATAGACAACCACTGAAAGAAGGATCGCTATAAAGAAAAGAAAACCAATAAAGGAGCTGAGAGACTCGTACAAAGGCAATGTGAACAGGTAAAAGCCAACATCTTTGCCAAATACCGGATCGGTGACGCCGGTCTTCGCGCCGTTGAAAAAGAAAAGGATCTGATGCCACAGACCGCCTCCCCACAGGGCTCCCATGATCCCGACCAAAAGAGATGCCGCGAGGCCCAGCAGGCGGGACATCTTTCCAAACTTTGCAGTATCAAGGGACAGGGTGGTATGACCGTCGATGGACAAGCTTATTGCGGGGAGCTGGACCCTGTTTATGAATATCGTGTTGATGAAGATAAAAGCAAACGCAAATGCACCGAAGCACAGGCTTGCGATCACCTCCGCCGACAGGACCCTGGTGAAAACGAACTGATAACCGGTTTCTCCGAAGAAAAGCCAGTCGACAAACAAACCCACAAGCCTCGAAAATATCATGAGAAGGACTATTATCGCGGCGATAAGGCCTAAGCGTATTTTTCGGTTTTGGAACATATCAGCTCCGGATAGTGAAGAATGTATTTTTGCAAAGATTAACACCATTCTATGCTGATGGGAACAGTTTATTATGTAAAGGGGAATACAGAGAAGACAGGTTATAGGTTATGGGTTATGGGTTATGGGTGGGGCATAAAGACAGGTGATGGGTGATAGGCCATTGGCGGGGCATTGTTTTTTCCATCACCCATTACCTATGACCCATAACCCGTCTTCTTTATTTCAATTTATTCTTCTTCGCCCATTTGGCCACGTGGACAGGGGTTTCAAGGACTTCAACACCGGCGGCCCGCAGAGCATCATGTTTGCCTGTGACGGTGCCGGCGCTGCCCCGCACTATGGCCCCGGCGTGCCCCATTTTTTTGCCCTGCGGTGAATAACGCCCGGCTATATAAGCAGCAACAGGCTTGGTCATCTGCCTTCCGATGAAACCGGCGGCCTTTTCTTCTTGTTCCCCGCCAACCTCACCTACGACGATGACCGCATCGGTGTCCTTATCATTCTCGAAGAGCTCCAGGATATCGGCAAGATTTCTCAGGACAACGGGGTCGGCACCCATGCCGACAACGGTGCTTTGACCTATATTGTTCTCGGAGAGTATGCCTGCAAATTCATAAGATAACGTGCCGCTGCGGGAGATGATACCAACACGCCCGGGGGCGAAGAGCGATGCCGGCATGATGCCCATCTTACCCATGCCGGGAACAAGTATGCCCGGTGTTGTGGGGCCGAGAGCGAAGACACCTTTTTCCATTGCGTAGCTGCGCATCCTGAGTACGTCTTTGACGGGTATGTGTTCAGGAACGATGACAATGAGCTTGATCCCCGCGTCAATGGTCTCCAGGAAGGCGTCAAGCACAAACGCGGCAGGAACGAAAAAGACCGATGCGTTGGCCCCGGTTTGTTTCACTGCCTCCAGGACGCTGTCGAAAACAGGGACTCCTTCTACGGTCGTCCCACCTTTGCCGGGGGTAACTCCGCCTACGACCCTTGTTCCATAATCGAGCATCCAGTGCGTCTGGGCGCTCCCGATACGGCCGGTGATCCCCTGTACAATGACACGGGTGGAATCGTTCATGAGTATGCTCATTGGAAGACCTCATATAGTTCTATTGTCAATATTTTGTTTTTATTCGTATCCTGCATTATCATCCCCGACCTTTTGCCCGGGCCGCCTTGCTTTTATTACCGGGCCCGACAAGCTTGTAAAGCACATCGACCGCTTTTTCCGTGGCCGCTTCCGTCACGACATGGACCCCGGCGGAGCGGAATATCTCCCAGGTCTCTTCCTGGCGGTTGCCCAGGGCCTTGGCGACAACCGGTATCTTCACGTTGTGCTCTTTCATATAACGGACCACGCCTTTGGCGCCTTCGTGGATGGGGTTGATACCGCCGTAGACATTGATAAAGATGCCCCTGAGGTCGGGTTTCATCATGATCAGCTCCATACAGCGGTATAACAGGTCGGCTGTGATGCCGCCGCCGGTTTCAAGGAAATTGGCAGGCTTCATCCTCTGGCCGATGATGTCCATTGATGCCATTCCGAGCCCTGCACCGGAGGAGATAAGCCCGATGTCCCCATCCAGGTCCACATAGGTGACCCCGATCTCCCTCCCTCTGCGTTCAAGGGGGTTCTCAATACGGTCAACACGGTCGGGCAGGGGGAAGCGGATCCTCGACAGGGCGGAATCGTCCACTTCAAGCACGGCATCGACGGCCATAAGAACACCATTGGTGAGAACGACAAGGGGATTGATCTCGGCGATGAGGGCCTCGTACCGGACAGCAATATGGTATAGCTGGCCGATAATGTCGCTCCAGGAAGTGATGAGCTTCTGTTCGAGGCCGAGCATCCTCAAGAGGCTGCGGGCCCGGTAAGGATAATAGCCGAATGAAGGGTCTATGTGGATGGCGGCTATCTTTTCAGGCGATGTCTTCGCGGTTTCCTCGATGAGAACCCCGCCTTCGGTGCTGACCACGATCACCGGTTTGCCCGAATAACCGTCGACAGTCATGCCGAGGTACAGTTCTTTCGCGATGTCCACCTTCTCGCAGACGAGTGCCTTGCGGACAGGCATTCCCTTGATCTCCGAAGTGAAAAGCTCGTCGGCAGCCTCTTTCAGCTCGTCCGGGTTCGATGCCGTCTTGATACCGCCGGCAAGACCGCGGCCCCCGACAAGGACCTGTGCCTTGATGATCACGGGATATCCTATCTCACCGGCAACGTGGAGGGCATCATGCATAGTACTGACGAGTTCGCGGCGGGGAACTGGTATGCGGTTCTGTTCAAAAATGTCCAGTGCTTCATATTCGTGAAGTCTCATAGCGGTCTGGTCCCTTGTGTGTTGATTTTACTTCTGCGCAGGCACGGGAAACCGCCCCGTACATGCAACGTTCAAGTATATATTGTTGTTTTGTTTGATGTCAATGGAATTGATTAATAATGTGATTGAAAAGTAAATAATAAAGATTAGGTTATGGGTGATAGGTTATGGGTTATAGGTGATGGGTGATAGGTGATGGGTTATAGGTGATGGGTGATGGCAAAGACAGTTTGACAGTTTCAGGGTTTGAAAGTTCGTGAAGCGATTTTAAAAAAAGAAACCCCTCTTTACCTTGAAACGTTTCATAGACTCTCAAACATTCAAACTGTTCTTCCTATCACCAATGACCCATAACCTATTATGTAATTATTTAATTGCATTTTTAATTTCATTTGTGTAAAGTAACGCATGGCACAGAAAAAGATAAAGCAAACCAAACAACCGGAAGACAGCAGTCAGGTAGCATACCAGGGTATCCGCCGTATGATCTATGCCAAGGAACTCGTCCCGGGGCAGAAGATAGCTTACCGGGACCTGGCGGAAAAGCTCGATCTGAGCCCGACCCCCATCATTCAGGCATTGAAAAGACTTGAACTGCTCGGGTTCGTCTGTCATGAGCCCAACAGGGGTTTTTATATGTCCCCCTTCAGCCTCAAGGAGATCGAAGAGATCTACGAAATGCGTGAGCTCATCGAGCCTTCCCTGCTCGCTTCCACGATCGAGAATATTGACAAGAAAGGACTGGCCGAGCTGAAGTCGGCCCTTGAAGCGCATCTTTCAGCGGAGCGGGATTTTTATCTGAAGGAGAGGCTTTTCAAGAACAGGGAATTTCATCTGACCCTTGCATCCCTCTCAAAGAAAGAGACGCAGATACGCATTCTTCGGAATTTATTCGATATCCTGTTTCTCAAGTACAGTAATCTCCCGAGGTCATCGCTCGTTGCAACGGACCAGGAGCACCAGGAGATATATGATGCCGTTGCCCTGAGAAGCATGGATCGGGCCCAGGCGGTGCTCAAGAACCACGTCACCAATGTTAAGGTACAGGTGCTCTCGAGCGTCCGAAAGATGCTTGCCGAACAGGAACGCTCTGAATTCTAGGAACATATCCGGTACCGAATTCCAATTAGAGGAGGTAAATATTAATGGGTATCAAGACAAAAGACGAATATATCGAATCACTGCGTTCCCTTAAACCGGTGGCATATATGTTCGGGGAACGTATTACGGACATCGTGGACAACCCTCGTCTTCGCGCCGGTATTGAAGCTACAGGCGCCACTTACGAGATGGCCGAGCTTGACCCGGACCTGATGATCACCACAAGCCCCCTGATCAATGAGAAGGTGAGCCGTTTTACGCTTCCGCCTGGAAACGTTGAAGACCTTGTCGCCCGCGTGAAAGTGAACCGCAGGGTTGCCAACCACGTAGGTACATGCCATCAGCGGTGCACAGGCCTCGACTGCCTCTCGACCCTGGCCATCGTTACTTATGATATCGACAAGAAATATAACACCGAATACTATCCGCGTTTTATGGAGTTTTTAAAGTACATGCAGAAGAACGATCTTACCGCGAACGCCGGTGTTACCGACGTCAAAGGGGACCGGTCGCTGCTTCCCCACCAGCAGGTCGATAAAGACATGTTCGTCCATGTGGTGGAAAAGAAGGCCGACGGCATTGTCGTCCGCGGCGCCAAGGCACATCAGACGGGTTCCCTTTCATCCCACGAGATCATCGTGCTGCCTTCCAGGGCCATGGCAAAGGAAGACAAGGACTACGCCCTGGCATTTGCCGTACCCGCCGACACCAAGGGGCTCATCCACGTGGTGGGTCGTTCCAGTCTCGATATGCGCGAACTGGACGGTTGCGACATAGGGAACGCATACTACTCAAAGTATTGTCCCACCCTCATATTCGATGACGTTTTCGTTCCCTGGGAGAGGGTTTTCCTGTGTGGAGAGTCGGAGTTTGCCCTGGATATGGTTGTAAAGTTCTCATCTTTTCACCGCCAGAGCCACGGCGGCTGCAAGTCGGGAAAGATCGACTGCATGGTCGGCGCCGCGCTCACCCTGATGGATTATAACGGGACTTCGAAGGTCAGCCACCTGAAGCAAAAGGTCATCGACATGATCCACAGGGCGGAAACGCTCTACGGGTGCTGCCTCGCTTCTTCATACGAGGGGCAGAAGCAGCCTTCCGGTGCTTATTTCATCGACACCGTGCTTGCCAATGCATCCAAGATACACGAAGGCAAGGAGATGGCAGAGGCGACAAGGCTCATGATAGATTGCAGCGGCGGGTTCGTTGCCGATCTGCCTTCAGATAAAGACATCTCGAACCCTGAGATCGGAGAGCTTTTGAAAAAGTACCTCAAGGGTGTTGACTCTGTTCCCGTTGAGAATCGCGTCAAGATGTACCGGCTGGCGGAAAAGCTGGCGCTTGAAAGTGCAGATACCATTTCCGACATCCATGGCGGCGGTTCTCCCGAGGCGCACCGCGTGACGATCTTCAGGGAAACGAACATAAACGACAAGAAGAAGGCTGCCAGGCGGCTCGCGGGGATCAAGGAATGATATTCTTCTGAAAAGCTTGAGTAAGAACAGGCCGGTGGGGTGGAAACCACCGGCCTGTTTTGCTTTTAATTTACAAGGTTGGAGAGAACGAGTACCGTCCAGTACGGGGAGAACATGAGAAGGATGATCGAAATGATATATGCCGGAACATAATAAAATGCTCCCTTGAACACCGATGCGAGAGGGATGTCCTTCGCCATGCCGGCAACCACATAACAGCATATTCCTATGGGCGGCATGATGGATCCCATCGTTGTAACGATGCATATCACCTGGCCGAACCAGATCGGGTCATACCCAAGCTGCATGACAAGAGGGTAGAAGATGGGAAGAGAAACAAGGAGGAATGCCAGGGCATCCATTACGCAGCCGCCTATGATGTAGCATATGATGATCATCCATAACAGTATCCAGTTCGGCAGGGCAAGCTGACTGATCCAGCCCGCAATCTCGAAGGGAAGCCTGGTCACGGTTATGAAACGGCCAAAAATGACGGCCCCTGCAACTATCATGAAGACAAGGCATGAAATGCGCAGCGTATCGATGATAGATTTTATGAAACCGTCCCAGGGTAGTTTTCGCCTGATCAGGCAGATAATGAGGGCCAGGGTGCAACTTGCCGCCGCGGCTTCCGTAGCGGTCACAACGCCGGTGAAAAGAGCGTACATGATGATGCCGAAGAGTATAAGGATATCGATGATGTCAGGTAGTGCCCGGAAGCGTTCTCTCCAGGTACTTTTTTCTGCTTTCGGCCCCCAGTCCGGGTGTCTCCAGCATATGTACCCTACGGTGGCCGCAATGGCCGCAGTGAGGATGGCGCTGGGGATGACGTTGCCGAAAAAGAGTTTGCCAATAGATTGCCCGGTGTAGAGCCCGTAGACGACAAGGACAATGCTGGGAGGGATGAGCACACCGAGAGTCGCTCCGGCGGCAACAGAACCAGCGTTGAGCTTTGGATGGTAGTTGTATTTTTTCATTTCCGGAATGGCAACGCTGCTCATTGTGGCTGCTGTTGCCGTGTTGCTGCCGCTGATGGCGGAAAAGGCGGCGCATGCCATGATCGTAGTGATCGCCAGCCCCCCTTTATAGTGCCCGAACCACTTATGCGTGGCATTGTAGAGCCCGTGATTGTAACCCGCGTAATGGACGAACTCTCCGACAAGAATGAACATTGGAATGACGGTGAGCCCGTAATTGGAAAAGATGCTCCACATATCGGCGCCGATCATTCCAAAGGCAGCCTTGAACGAGGTAACATAGGCGACACCGAGGAAGCCGATGATCGCCATCGTGAAACCTGCTGGTATCCTGAGCAGGAACAGGGTGGCAAACATGATAATGATGCCGTATACACCAACAATAGGTCCGTCCATCCCTATGCCTCCTCGTGAAATAGGTTTTTAAGAAAATCAACAAAGGCTGTGAATGACAGGATAATGAATCCGGCGGCGACCATGAAGACGTAGGGATGGAAAACGATCTTCAAGGTTTCGGACACCTCTGACGATTCCATTATCTTCATGCCCCAAACGTATAATTGCCAGGCGACGATACCGAAAAAGATAGTAATTGCGAGATATGCTACTTTGTCTATTGCCTCTTTTGCTAACGGGGGAAATTTCTCCGTAAGTATATCGACAACTATGTGGTCCTTTCTTTTCTGGGTATAGCCGAGTGCAAAGGCGATGACCACAGCCCCAAGGAACGAAACGATCTCATAGGTGCCCCTGAAAGGAAGATGGAAGATCCTCAGAACAACATTGCCGGTGGCAAGCAGCATGAGCGCAAGTACGGCGATGCCACCCAGGAACATCAGAATCTTATTCAGGAAATTGTTGACCATGTCCAGGTACTTCATGCCCTCCTCCTTAACCTGCAATTCGAAAAAATAAGTATACTGTATACAGCATTAAAGGATCCAAATAAACCGGGACCAAATCTTATGATCCCGGTTTATTTGAGGGTTGTTTATTTCTTGAACTGTTTTTCGTACTTGTCTTTCAAGGCCATGGCGTCCTTTATGATCTTGTCGCCGGGGAGCCCTTTGGCGGAGACGCGCTTGATGTAGTCATCGATCATGGGTTTTGTCAGCTTTGGGATCTCGGCCATTTCAGAGGCGGGGAGCTTGATGACCTGCAGTTTGTACTTTTCCTTGGACCACTTGACAGCTTCAGTGACATGATCGTCTACGTATTTGCCTGTCCAGTCAGCCTGCTCGCGTCTCATGTCGTCGAAGACCTTCTTCACATCGGCTGGCAGTGAGTTCCATTTTTCCTTGTTCATGACAACGGCAAAGGTGACAACGAAGAGATTGGTCTCCGTTGCATAGGGAGTGTAGGCCGCGAAGTTGAAATCCTGGAGTATCTCCATTGAGGAAACAACACCCTTTACGACCCCTTTCTGTAATGCTTCGGGTGTTTCAGACTGAGGCATGGCAATGGGAATGGCGCCAAGTCTCTTTACTGCCTCGGCACCGGTACCTGATACCCTCAGTTCCATACCTTTGAGGTCCTTTAAAGACTTCACGGGCTTTGTGGTCATAAAATCCGCAGGCGGGCATGTAAAAACGGTGAGGATCTTGACCTTTTCAAATTCCTGGGGATATTTTTCGATAAGGTCATAAAGGGCAAGGCTTGCGGCCCTTGCACTTGTGAACCCGAGCGGCAGGTCGATAGCCTCCGAAACGGGGAAACGCCCGGGCTGGTAGCTCATGGCGAAATTTCCGATGTCGGCAGTACCTGCCGTAACGCCATCGAAGATGTTCTTCGCGGGAAGAAGCGTTCCACCGGGGAACGTCTGGACCTTTACTTTCCCGTTCGTTCTTTTTTCAACTTCTTTTGCCCATCGTTCCATCTGGACACAGGGGAACGTTTTCGCCGGTGGGAAATTGGCATAGGTGAGCGTTATCTTTGTTTGGCTCTGCAGATTGCCTGAAAAAATAATGAAGGAGCCGAGAAGAACGGTACATAAGCCGAGGATAAGTAGAAACCTCTTACTCTTCATAAAAACCCCCTTTGTGTATTGTTGACCTCGAAAGGTCAATGAAAGACTGTCTGTAAAAATACTGGAGAACGAGATTGAAGAACGAAATAGAGATCCTGGTCGAGAGCCCTGAAAGCTGAGGCAGTATTAATGCCAAATTCAACAGCCGATATTGGGTACCGTCCTTTTCTTATCACCCGCAAGACTCGCTTTCTATCAATGTCCAAGCAGTTCTTCAAGAAGAAAACAGCCGTGTCCGCCAGATACTTATATTAAGTAAAAACCCCCGAATCCTGGTAACGACCTGCTGTCGGAACCCCAATCTGCCGATAAGCCCATGCATCTTTGCCCTGCTTATACCCCTGCCGGCAATTCCCGGCATGAATCAGACCGTAAAAAAACAGTACCCGAATGACAAAAAAACTCTTTTAATTCATTGTATACAAATTTTCGAAAAGCACAATATAAAATTCTTGACAAGTTATTTTAGCATTTAATATATTGACCATAAAGAGTATACTGTATACAATATATTCCATGTCAAGAGAAAAAAAATTTACAGTTCAGTCGGTTCTTAACTGTTTGTAATTGCAAGTAACAACAAATCTGTTGAGGAGGGCTCCATGGATGTTTTTAAAGATATGACAATGCTGTCGTTGGAACAGGCCACCGTACTTCCTTACCTCAGTTACCGCCTTGCGATGGATGGGATAAACGTCATACGGCTGGAGCACCCGGTGTATGGTGACCCTAATCGCATGATCGGTGAGAACAGGCTCGGGGAAGAGAGAATGAACTCTTACTTCCTGTCGATCAACGCGGGAAAGAAATGCGTTACCCTCGATCTTGGGTCGCCCGAGGGTCAGGCACTCCTGAAAGAGATGATAACCAAGCTTAAAGTTGATATATTTGCGACCAACCAACTCCCGAGAAACTATGAGAAGCTCGGCATCGACTACCAGGCATTGAAGGCCGTGAAACCAGATTTAATATGGGTAGGGTTGACCGGATTCGGCCCTGACAGCAACGAGGCTGCGTATGATCCCATACTGCAGGCGCGCGGCGGCCTCATGGAACTGACGGGCGAGGCGGGCGAGGACCCCCAGGTGGTTGGCATTCCGCTGCCTGATATGGGAACAAGCGAACACGCATACGGGCTCATCATGAAGGCCCTCGTCAAGCGGGCAATGACGGGAGAAGGAGGCAGGATCGATGTTTCCATGCTCATGTCGACGACATCATGGCTCACGGTCCCCATCAACCTTACGAAATCTTTCGGGAACAAGATATCGAGAAGGGGCAACACGCATGAGTTCTTTTCTCCCGTATCAGTTTATGAAACGAAGGACGGATACGTCTATATCGCTGTCGGGAATGACCGCCAGTGGGCGTCCATGACCCAGCTTCCCGGTTTCGAGAAACTGGCGAATCCTGAATATGAAAAGAACAAAGGGCGCATAAAGGATGTGAAGAACCTGAATAAAATGATCAATGAATGTACCAGGTCAAAGACGACGGCGGAGATGATCGAACTGTGCAACAAGGCGACCATAGCCATATCAAAAGTAAATACCATTGAAGAGGTTATTGAGGACCCATATGTAAAAAACGCCATGCTTTCTTCAAAAGACCCTGTTACGGGGACACAGATATGGATGGCTCCGCCTCCGTTCATGACCCCTTTTTTGAAGGAATCCGGGCGCACCATGACCTTTCCGCCGAGGTTTGGCGAACATAACGCCGAGGTATACGGCAGGATAGGATATTCTTCTGAAAAACTGGCGCAGCTGAAAGAAAAAGGGGTCATATAGGGAACGAACCTTGCAAGATATCATGGGACTTGTCGAAGACATTCTCGCAGGGAGTGAAAGAAGCGCCGCGAAGCTTATCACCCGGGTGGAGAACGGCGATCTGGAGGCATACGGCGCGCTGTCCCTTCTTTTTCCTCATACCGGCAAGGCGCACATCGTAGGAGTGACGGGGCCGGCCGGGGCCGGCAAAAGTACCCTCGTGGGACATCTCGCGGTGTCTTTTGCAGAACGCGGGAAAAAAGTGGGTGTCATCGCCACCGATCCGACGAGCATCGACGGAAAGGGCGCTTTTCTCGGTGACCGTGTCCGAATGAAGGGAGCTGAAAAGAGGAACATCTTTATCCGTTCCATGGCACACCGCACTTATCCAGGGGGCACCGCGAAGGCGGCCGCGGCCGCGGCGTATATCATGGAGGCCCTCGGCAAGGACTGCATCATTATCGAAAGTATAGGGGCTGGCCAATCTGAAAAAGACCTTTTTTTTCTCTGTGATACCGTGATCACGCTCTTTACCCCGGACTACGGGGACGAGATCCAGCTCTTGAAGGCCGGACTCATTGAGATAGGCGATGTCATCGTGGTGAACAAGTCGGACAAGCCAGGGGCTGATGACGCCGTCAGGGACATTTCGGTCATCTCCGCACTGAAAGCCGGATCGAACGGGTGGAATGTCCCGATCCTGCTCACGCGTGCGGATCGGGGCGAGGGTGTCGATGGCCTTGTGCGGACCATCGAGGAGCACTGGCAGTCCCTTTCGAAAAAGGAAAAGAGATCAACAAGGAAAAAGCTGCAGACGGAAGCTTTCCTGATGGCCCTTTTGAAGGAAGAGGCATGGAAGGTGATATCGGCCAGACTGGTCGAAAGTCCTATTTTTAAAAAAGCATTGCGTGATATCCGCTCCGGGAAGACCGACCCGTACAGCGCGGTCGAAAGGTTGCTTACGGAAATGGAGGAACAGTGGACTTTGCGTTGACCAGAGAACAGAGATTTTTCAAAGAACAGGTGTCGCGGATGCTTGAACACATAGCCCGTCCCTTTGCCGACGCCATTGACAAAAGTGACAATTTTCCCATAGGGGTTTTTCTGGAACTGGGGCGTCTCGGTTATTACGGTATACGCTATCCCGAGGAACTCGGCGGTATGAACGCCGACTGCACCACCTTTACGATCTTTGCCGAAGAGCTTGCCCGCGCATCCATGGGGCTCGCGGCTATTGCCACAATGCAATGTCTCATGGGAACGGATTTCATCCATCGTTTCGGCAATGATGAACAGAAAAAGAGGTGCTTGATCCCGGCCATCAAGGGAGAAAAGATCGGCACCATCGCCTTTACGGAACCGGACTGCGGATCCGACCTGGGCGGAATAAGGACAAGGGCGGTTAAAAACGACAAGGGATATCTGCTTATAGGCAGAAAGCTTTGGATCACCAACGGCGATGTTGCCGATTTTGTTACGGTTGCAGCAAGTACAGACCCGGATAAAAGACTTGGCGGGATAGGTTTTTTCCTAATTGAAAAAGGGACTCCGGGTTTTTCCGTGGGGCAAAAGATAGAGAAGATATCTGCCCGAGGCGCAGCCACCGTGGAACTGATCTTCGACGAATGCCAGATACCTGCAGAAAATCTTATGGGGGAAGAGGGGAAAGGGGCGCAGTACCTGAATGACATCCTGAGCGAGATACGGATCATGATCGCGGGACTGGGGCTTGGCCTTTCTAAGAGCGCTTTTTCGGCAGGGCTGAGATACGCCCGTGAGCGTGAGGCTTTTGGAAGGTCCATAGGCGAATTCCAGCTCATTCAGGAGAAGATCGCGGAGATGGAGGTAAGGATAAAAGCATCGGAGTTCCTTACCTACCATGCGGCCTGGCTGAAAGACAAAGGTTCTTTGACCGGAAAAGAGGCAGCGATGGCCAAGCTCTATTCCACAGAGACCGCCTGCTTTGTCGTAGATGAGGTTTCAAGGATCCACGGCGCTTACGGCCTTGCGGAAGAATACCCCGCACAGAGATATTTCAGGGACGGCAGGTTCCTTTTGTTCGGAGGGGGCACGTCGGAGATATTGAAGACGATCATCGCAAAGGACACGATGAAAAAAAGCGAATTTGACATAACGTAAAAGGAGGGATGTATGGACTTTGCCTTCACGGAAGAGCAGCAGTTCTTCAAAAAGATCATTACCGACACGGTCGATCGTATGGTGGTGCCAAAAGCCCGCGAGATCGATGAAAAGGACGAGTTCCCATGGGAGCTGTGGAAGGAGTTTACCAGGCTCGGGTATCTCGGATTGCGTTATCCCGAGGAAATAGGCGGGATGAATGCCGATCCCGTGACAGCGATGATCTTTTACGAGCAGATCGCCAGGGGCTCTGTAGGTTTTGCCCAGAGCGTTATCATGAACATACTCATGGGCACCTATTTTGTATATCGTTTCGGTTCGGAAGAGATCAAAAAGCGCTGCCTCTATCCGGCGATGAAAGGCGAAAAAATAACCACCATGTGTTTTACCGAGGACCAGTCTGGCTCTGACCTTGCGGCGACGAGGACGACCGCCGTCAAGGACGGCAGCGAGTGGATCATCAACGGGACAAAGATGTGGATAACCAACGGTCCGCACGCCGATGTCGCGACGGTGCTTGCGACCACGGACCCGTCGCTCGGCGCCAGGGGGCTTAACTTTTTCCTCGTCGAGAAAGGTACTCCCGGTTTTTCTCCCGGCCAGGTGCTTGATAAGCTCGGCTGCCGGGGAACGGTCACTGGAGAACTTGTTTTCGATAATGTAAGAATACCGGAGGAGAACCTGTTGGGGGCAGAGTTGAACAAGGGCGTCGATTATCTCGCCGAAATACTTGACGAAGTGAGGGTTATGACGGCAGCCATGGCGATGGGTATCGCCCAGGCGGCATACGACGAGGGTCTGGAATACGCCAGAAAGAGAATAGCCTTCGGAAAAACGATCGGTAATTACCAGCTTATCAGGGCGAAATTCGCCGACATGGCGACGGAGATGGAGGCGAGCAGGCTTCTTATTTATTCCGCCGCGTGGAAGATCAAGGAAAAACTGCCAAGCCGTCTGGAAGCGGCCATGGCGAAAATGTTTGCGACGGAAACGTGTCTCAAGGTTGTCGACGAAGTGACAAGGATCTGGGGCGCAAACGCTTTTGCCAATGAGTACAACCCCCAGCGGCATTTCAGGGATGCCAGGTTCCTCCTTTATGGAGGCGGGACACACGAGATACTCAAGGATTTCATGGGAAGGATGCTGATCGGCAAGGCGTGAAAGCCTCTGACCGGGTGAAAAGACTTTAAGGGGTGCGATGAAATGGATATTTTAGTGCTCATCAAACAGGTGCCGGATCCGGAGGCATTGGTGGAGATCGGCTCGGAAGGGAAGGACCTCAACATCGAGCCCAAGTTCGCTATAAATCTCTTTGACGAATATGCGATTGAAGAGGCGCTGAAGATAAGAGAGGCGCACGGCGGCAAGGTAAAGGCCATAACACTCGGGAGCGCGAAGGCGATAGAGGCGCTCAGGACGGCAATCGCAATGGGTGCCGACGAGGCGATGCTCATAGAAGATGAGGGCTTCGCAGCGGGCGACGGTTACAACACGGCGCTTGTTCTCAGCCGGGCCCTTGAAAAGGAGATGTTCGATATCGTCCTTTGCGGGAGACAGGCCATCGACGCAGACCGCGGCGAAGTGCCTCAGATGATCGCGCAGTTCCTTGGACTGCCCCATGTCGGTGTTGTGGTCAAGCTTGATATCGCAGATGGTAAGACGGTCGCGGAATCAGCCTTTGAGGGTGCGAAGGAGGTCATCGAAGTGGCGCTCCCCGCCGTATTCACCGCGCAGAAA
>ENA-UOWG01002783-UOWG01002783.1-activated-sludge-metagenome-genome-assembly--contig:-NODE-2783-length-14278-cov-4.767278_pt1 | contig 14278 bp, 12 predicted proteins | sample MGYA00238147_ERZ761563 | MGnify/ENA primary metagenome ERZ761563 (study PRJEB28884, sample SAMN05720216) | anaerobic digester metagenome | isolation source: active sludge of municipal... | reverse complement strand
CGAAGCCGTGGACCTCGTAGGGGACGTCGAGCGGGCGGGCTGTCTGGTTCATCGTCGGACTCCTTTCGAGGCCCCGATGATACCGGAGCCGCGCGCTCCGCGTCGACCGGCCGGCGGCACGTGAAAGGATTATACGCTTGCGCCATCGTCCGTTCTGCGCGACGATGACTTGACCATTCCGCGGAGGTATCCGAATGCCGCGCACCGTCCCGATCGCCCTCGCCGGAGCCGCCGCGACGACCGCCGTGCTGGCCTGGCTCTTCTCCCTGCCCGGCGTGACGGGGCTGTTCCGCTGGGGCTACCAGCGGCCTGTCTTCATCGCCCTGGCCCTGCTCGCGGCCGCGCCTCCCGCCTTCCTCCTCGTAGCCGCCGCGACGCGACGCCTCGTCTCCGACAAGGCCGCCCGCTTTCCGCGCGCGGTCGCCGCGTTGGTCGGAGCCCTCGGCCTTCTCGTGTCGCTCGCCGCCTGCGTCGGCGTCTCGGTCGCCCCCGTGCCGGGCCGGCCCGCGGAATCGCCCCTCGAACTCGTGGACGAGCGCGTCGGCATAGCGCCGGCCGCGGATCTGGCGCGGCTCTCGTTCGCGTCGGACGCGCACTTCGGGGCGGAAACGGCCAACGCGGCTGCCCGCGAAGCCGTCATCTCGGGCGTGGCCGCCTCCATTCCCGCGAGGGACGCCTTCTTCGTGCTCGGCGACCATGTCGAGATGGGCATGCTCGCGGGTCCCTGGCGCGAGGAGGCGGAAACCTTCGCCCGCCTGGCGCCAAGCCTGCCCCTCGTCGGGCTCATGGGGAACCACGACTCGCTCGTCAACGGCGCCCCGCGCTGGCGCGCGTACTGGAAGCCCGACGGGGCCGATGCCGTGTCCGGCTCTCCCTACTACCGCTCCTTCGAGGCGGGGCCCGCCACCATCGTTATCCTCAACCTGCTCTGGGGAGCCGAATCGTTCGACCGGAAGCAACGCGCCTGGCTCGAACGGACGCTCGCCGCCATACCGCCGGAACGGCCCGTCATCGTGCTCTCGCACGCCTTCGCCTGGGCCTCGGGCTACATCGACCCCGCCTCGCGCCGCCCCTGGTACGACGAGGCGGAGCTCATCGCGCGGGTTTGCCCCATCCTCGAGAAGCACCGGGTCGAGCTGATGATCTCGGGACACAACCACTACCTGGAGCTGCTCGAGTCGAACGGCGTGAGCTACGCCCTGGTCGGCGCGCTGGGCGGAAAGCCCGATCCCGAACCGACCCACCGCTCGCCCGCCTCGAAGTGGATCGCCGTCGGCGAGTTCGGGTGGCTCGACGTCGACGCGAGCGCCGCGGGACTCGCGCTGACCTTCCGCGACCGGAACGGGACCGCGCTCCGGGAGCTTTTCGTGGAGACTCGGCCATGAGCGCCCCCCGCGCGGAACGGGGCCGCAGCGGCCTCGGCCTTTCATCCCGCTTCGCGGTGCTCTCGGCGCTCTCCGTCGCCTCGATCGTCGCCATCGCGGGGCTCTTCTTCCTGACTACGGCCGGACTCCGCTCGCGGCTCGTCGAAGCCACCGACGTCGAGATTCCCAAGCTGATCCGCCTGCAGGAAGGCGTCAAGACCCTGCTCGACGTCCAGTCGGGTCTATCGCGCCTCCTCAACACCGCGAACACGGGCGCCTTCTCGGCGGACCAGATCCGCGGCAAGGCCTCCGAGGTCCGCGTGTCGCTCGCGTTCTTCATCTCATCCACGACCGAGCTCGGCATGCCCGACTACATGAACGCATATTTCGACAAGTTCGGGGCCCTGGTCGAAGATTCCCTCGCCGCCCTCGACTCAGGAGGCGTCGCCGAGGCGGCCACCTTCGCCGACGGCGCCTGGGACGCGGCGCGGCTCGCGCGCTCGCACCTGGAGATGGAGCTCGATACCTCGCGGGAGGCCTTCGCGAAATTCGAGGCCGAGGCAGCCGCCATCCAGTCACGGAATGGCTTCATCCAGAGCGCTGCCGCCGCGGTCTTCACCCTGCTCAACGTGCTGCTTTCCGTCGCGCTTTCGCGCCTCGTTCTCCGCCCCCTCTCGGCGGCAGCCGAAGCAATCCACCGGCTCGAGGTCGGCGACTTCGCCACGCCCATGCCCGCCACCAAGGCCAGGGCCGAAATGGCCCTGCTCCTCTCCGACGTCGAATCGCTCCGGGAGCATCTCGAAACCGGCTTCGGGAAGGTCGCCGAAGCCGCGGGCGGAACCTCCGTCTCGACACGCACCCTGTCCGAGGACTCGGACCGGACGGTCGCCTTCCTCGACGGAGTCGAGTCGTCGAACGAGAGCATCCGCGAGCACATGGCGGGACTCGGCGAGCGGGTCGGGGTCCTGGCCGCCGCCGCCGACGGCTTCGCGAACGAGGTCGGTCGGGTGGATTCCTCGGTGGAGTCGCAGGCCGAGGCCGTCGAGGCGGTGCGCCAGGCCCTCTCGACCACCGGCGCAGGCATACGGAGAACGGCCGATATCTTCCGCGAAGAGGACCAGGTCGTGTCGACCCTGCGCGCCCGAACGACCGAGGCCGAGACGAGGCTCGGCGCGACCCGCGAGGAAATCGCGCGGCTCTCAGCGAGCGCCTCCGCGGTGCTCGACCTCGTGACGGCGATACAGGATATCAGCGAGCGCACCAACCTGCTTGCCATGAACGCGGCCATCGAGGCCGCCCACGCGGGCGCCGCCGGAAAGGGCTTCGGCGTGGTCGCCGACGAAATCCGCAAGCTCGCCGAGAGCGCCCGGGGCAGTTCCGAGCGCATTTCCGGCACCGTGTCCAAGATGGTCGAGGCCATCGACCGCGCGGAGCAGGGCCAGGCCTCGCTCTCGGAGCTGCTCGGCTTCTACATGGGCGAGACCGGCAGGCTCGGCGACCGGCTCGAGGAGAAGCGCAGCCTGATGGAACGGCTCGGCGCCGACTCGGCTGCGGTTTCGGCCGCTTCGGACCGGCTCGAGCGGGCGCTCGCCGAATTGCGCGCCGCGAGCGACGCCGCGCGCGAAGGCCTTTCATCCATGCGCACCGAGGTGGACGCCACCGTGGAGACCACCGAGAGCGCCGTGGCCGAGACCGCCACCGTATCGAAGAATGTCGCCGAGCTCGCGGTGCTGGCGCGGCGCATCGCCGAAGCCGGCGTGGCCGGACGCCGCGCCGTCGAGATGCTCGAGGAAGCCATGCTCGCCTTCTCCACCGCGGTGCCGGTCGGAAACCGCGACTAGGCCGTTCCGCAAAGGCGTTCAATTAAAAGCCCCCGGAGGTCGAACCTTCCGGGGGCCTGTTTTCATGGGGATGAGGGGGCCCGGGGGAGAAGGGGCGCGATGGCGCCCCTTTTCCCCCGGACGGATCCTCACTCCCGAAGCATGAGCAGCGCGAAGACCTTGGCGTCGCCGATTATGTTGGCGAGCTGGGCGTTCTCGTTCGGCTGGTGCATGGTCTCGTCCTGGCGCGCCCAGACCACGCAATCGTAGCCCGCGATGCGCAGGTAGGCGCCGACCGTGCCGCCGCCGATGCCGACCGCGCGGGCTTCGACCCCGTAGACTTCCTTGACCGCCTTCTTGAGCAGGGGCACCACGGGCGTGTCGGCGGGGGTGGCGGGCGACTCGTTCCGCTGCACGATCTCGCGCGCCATCCTCACGCCGTACTTCTTCTCGACCTCGCGCATGCGCGCGTCCACCGCCTCGAGCACGCGGTCGACGGAGTAGGTCGGCAGGATGCGCATGTCGACGTAGAAGACGTCCTCCGCGGGAATGGTGTTGATGTTCGGGACGTTCGCTTCCTTCTTGGTCGGGGTGATGGTGGAGCGGTCCGGGTCGAAGAGCGGGTCGCGCGCGGTGAAGGTGTCGCGCTCGAGCTCGTTGAGCCTCAAGGCCAGCTCGCAGTTGGCCAGGAAGGCGTTGGCGCCGACGTCCGGCGTCGAGGCGTGGCACTGCTTGCCCTTGGTCTCGACCTTGAGCCAGCAGATGTTCTTTTCGGCCACCTCGATTTCCGAACCGTCCGGCTTGCCGCCGTCGGGAATGACGATGAGGTCGTCCTTGCGGAAAAGCTTCCGGTTCTCGAGCAGCCACTGGATGCCGTAAACCGAGCCGAACTCCTCGTCGGCCACGAAGAGCAGCTTGACCGTGTGCGCGGGCTTCACGCCCGAGGCGGCGAGCGTCGCGGCGGCCACGGCGCCCGCGACGAGACCCTGGTGGTTGTCCTCGACGCCGCGGCCGTAGATCTTGCCGTCCTTGATCGTCACCTGGAAGGGATCGGTATCCCAGAGCGAGCGCTCGCCTTCGGGCACCACGTCGAGGTGGGCCATGATCCAGAGGCGCTGCGAGTCGTCGGCGCCGGCGATGGTGGCGACGATGTTCGGCCGGACGCCACCCTCGGCGCGCGGGTCGGGAGCGTCGTGGCGCTCGATGGCCGTGATGCCCTTGGCGCGGAGCCACTTCTCGAGGGCTTCGGCCTTGCGGAGCTCGCCCTTCCCGCCCGACTCAGGCGCTATGGCGGGGATGGCGACGAGGAGCTTCTCGAGCTCGATGATTGCGTCCCCGGAGCGGTCGAGCGCGGCCAGTATGGTTTGCTTGTTCGACATGGTTCCTCCATGGCCGATCCCCGGGGGAGCGGCGGTTTGGTTTGGTTTCGTTTCGTTTGGCTTGTATCGCTTCAGGAAAGGCCGCGGGCGCGGCGGTACTGCTCCCAGGTGGTCCTGACGATGGACTCGAGGCCGGAATGCGCGGCCTTCCAGCCGAGGGTCTCGCGGGCCAGGGCCGACGAGGCGACGAGCCGCGCGGGATCGCCCGGTCGGCGCGCGACGATCTTCGCCGGAATGGGCTTTCCGGTGATCCGGCGGGCCGCCTCGACGATCTCCATGACGGAAAGCCCTTCCTCGCTGCCCAGATTGACGGTGAGGCTCTTCCCCGTGCCTACGATAGTCCGGAGCGAGGCTACATGGGCCTTGGCCAGGTCCGAGACGTGCACGTAGTCGCGCACGCCCGTGCCGTCCTTGGTCTCGTAGTCGTCGCCGAAGACCTGGAGCTCGCCGCGCATGCCTGCCGCAGCCTCCATGACCACGGGGATCAGGTTGGCGGGATTCCGCTCGATGCCCTTCACGCGGCCGGCCGCGTCATAGCCCGCGGCGTTGAAGTAGCGGAGCGCGGCAAAGCGCAGGCCGGTCAGCCTGTCGTACCAGGCGAGGATGCGCTCGATCTCGAGCTTGGTGAAGCCGTAGAAATTTTCCGGCTCGGTCGGATGTTTTTCGTCGATGGGCAGGTATTTCGGTTCGCCGTAGACGGCGGCCGAGCTCGAGAAGACGAGGGCCTTGCAGCCGGTCTCGACGCAGGCGTTCAGGATGTTGACGGTGCCCGCGATGTTGTTGGTGGCGTACTTGCCCGGGGCGACCATGGATTCGCCCGCGGCCTTGAAGGCGGCCAGGTGCACGGCGGCGTCGTAGCCGGCCGAGAGGGCGGCCTTGAGCGCCGCGTAGTCCATGATGCTGCCCTCGACGAAGCGCGCCTCGGGGAAGAGGTTTTCCCGCATCCCGCTCGAAAGGTCGTCGAAGACCGTGACCGAGTCGCCTGAATCGAGGAATTCGCGCGCGACGTGCGAGCCGATGTAGCCGGCCCCGCCGATTACCAGGATTTTCATGGGTGCTCCTCGCGTCGTCCGTCAGTCCCGGCTCCGCGGGACGCTGCCGACATTCTAGCGCGGAAACGCCGCTTCGGGGAGGCCGCGCGAGCGTCCGCCGCGGACAAAAAGCGGGGCCGTCCCTAAGGACGGCCCCGATCGTTGCCACCGGTCAGAATTGAACTGACGACACGTGGATTTTCAGTCCACTGCTCTACCAACTGAGCTACAGCGGCGCGACAGGGAAGGTTTATACCCGAATCGCCCGCGATGGTCAAGACCTTCCACGTACAAGAAACCACGGATGAGGTCGCGCGCCGGAGGCGCACGCGTACATCCTTTCCACACCGAAAGCGGCGCGAAGCGACGCAGGCGCGGAGCTTCGGAGGGAAGAGGGAGGAAATGGACCCGAACCTCGGGTTCTTGATTTTCCTTTCTCCCGATTCTTTTCCTTCCTCCTTGCTCCGTGCCTCCGTGCCTCCGTGGCTGAGCTCGTCAATCGTCCTCACGGGCGATGAAGATGCGGCCTTCCTCCTCGAGGGCCTTGACGGTTTCGACCACCCGGAAGCCGGCTTCGTCAGCGTCGCGGAGGCGAACCCGCCCGATGGCCTGGAATTCGGCACGCAGCCGCGCGGCTTCCGCCTCGCCCCGGACCTTCGCGAAACGCGCGAACAGCCGCTCGCGCAAGGGTTCCTGCACGGCCTTCATGGCCACGAGCAGGTCGCGCTCCTCGGCCCCTCCGAGCACGGCGTCGATCGACTCGTCCTCGAGGATTGAGATGTCCTCGAAGACGAACATGTTGCGCTTTACGTCCTCGGCGAGCGCGCGGTCGACCTTCTCGAGGGTCTCGACCACATGCTTCTCGACCGCGCGCGGCACCAGGTTGAGCATGCCCACCACCGAAGCGACTCCGCCCGCATCGCGCTTTTCCGCGCCCATTCCGGCGAGCTTTTTCACGAGCACCCGTTCGGTCGAAGAGAGCACCTCGGCTCCCGCCCCGTCGAGCCGGCCGACGCGGCGCGCGATCTCGGGTTGCGCGTTTTCCGGAAGGCGTGAGAGCACCCCCGACGACAGGACCGGGTCGAGCCAGGACAGCACCAGGGCTGCCACTTGCGCCCGTTCGTTCGAGAGGAAGAGGGCGAGGTCCTCGGCCGAGGCGCCGGCGAGCGCGGAGAAAGGCCGAGCGCCTGCCGGCTTTCCGGCGTCTTGTTCCGCGCCGGCCGCCGCGCCGTACAGCAGGCGGTCGGCGAGCGCTTCCTGCTTCCCTTCGAGCGCCACGAGCGCCTTTCCCAGCGAGGCTATCGAAGCTTCCACCTTCGCGCCGAAAACCTCGAGGCTCCTCTGGAGGCCTTCGGTCGCGCCCCGACCGGAGTCCCCGCCAGTATCCTCAAGCGGCGCCTCGTCAGCTCCGGCATCAGCGACCACCTCGAATCGGAGCATCCGCCCCGAACGCGCGGCGGGCAAGCGAAGGGTCCGCAGCTCGGAGCCTCCGGAGCGGAGCCGCGCCAGCCCTTCGTCGAGCCCCGGCAGCGCGACCAGGCTGCCTTTCCTGAGCGCGCGGAGCTCGGCTACCGAAAGCCGCGCGCCGGCGGCGATGACCTCGACGGGCACCGGCACACGCCAGGCTCTCGAGAGGCCGACCGTCTCTCCGGGCTTGCCGCGAATGCCGTACCAATACCGCGCGCTCAGCTTCGGCACGAGCGGCTCGATCAGCTGGAAGGGGTAGACCAGGTTGAGGAGGCCCTTCCGTCCGCCGATGACGAGCTCGAGCGTCGCGATGACGATCATCTCGTGCGGCGGCACGATCTGGGCGAACTGCACGTCGGTCTCGACCTGTTCGAGCGCGCACTCGAGCTTCTCGATGCCCGACCACGCCTCGGCTACACGGCCGTAGAGATCTGCGAAAACCGTTTCGAGCGCCGCGAATTCCAGGTCCGTCAGCCCGACCGCCCCGAGTCGCGTGTTCGAGCCGGCGGCCTTGAGCGCCTCGCAGTCCAAGGGCGCGTCGATAGTCCCATCCGCCGGAGCGGGTATGGAGCCAGCTCCGAAGAGCCGCTCCACGATGGCGTCGGCCGCCACCGGCTCGATTTCGAGCGTGAAGCGGCCCTTGAGCGGGGCCATCCGCCCGACCGACAGCACCGTCGGAGTCGGCATCGAATGCGCGTACTCCTCCCAGGTCAGCTGGTCGACCATCGAAAGGTGGGCCTCGCAGGGCAGGCGCAAGCGGATGGAAAGGGCCGTCCCGGCCAGCCGCGCGAACACCTCGTGGATGTTCGCGACAGTCCGGAGCTGTTCCTTCGAGAATTTGTCCGGCCGCCGGAAATCGTAGAGCTTGACCCGGTAATCGCGATCGACGGGACCGCGTAAGCCGAGAATTTCCCTGCCTGGCGTGCCGGCTTTCGCCTCGGCGTCGCTCATGAATGGGCTCCCGTCCGCGCGGCGAGCTCGGTGACGCGGATGCCGAAATTCTCGTCGATGACCACCACCTCGCCGCGTGCCACCGTCCGCCCGCCGGCCCGGAGCTCCACGGGTTCGCCCGCGATCGACTCGAGCGCGATGATGCTGCCCCGGCCGACTTCGGACAGTTCGCCGATCGTGAGCTCCGTCCCCCCGAGCACCACTTCTACCCGGAGCCTCGCGTCCTCCACCGTTCCCGTCCGCGTCATGCCACCACCTCCGGCCCGAAGAGCCGCGTCACTTTGAAGAAATGCCGGCCGCCCTTGCGAACGACGCGACCCTCGGCTATCGCCATGCCCCCGGCTTCGAGCAGCATCCGCCCGCCCTCGCCCGCGGGCAGCCCGATCCGGCCCTCCCGGCCTGCCGCGGCTATCTCGGCGGGAGACATCGACCCCGCCGCCATCACGAGCTCGGTCCGAAGCACCACGTCCGCCGCCGGGTCCTCCCGACGATTCGCGCGTTTCGATCCGTCCATGGTTTCCTCCATGAGGCAAAGCTTAGGTCGGCGCGGAAGGGCGGTCTTGCACGATCTTGAGGAAATGCCCGCGTCGGACCTGTACGAAAATGCGGAAAGCCCCGGGCTAGCGTCTCGCCTGCTCGCGCCATGCGCGCGGCTGGAGGCCCATGAGCCGGAGGAAGTAGCGGTTGAAGAAGGAGAGGTTGTTGTAGCCGACCGCGAGGGAGACCTCGAGGATCGAGAGCTCGGTGGTCTTGAGGAGGACGCAGGCGCGCTCGATGCGCTTGCGGTTGACGTACTCGAAGAGCGGGCAGCCGGCGAGCGCCTTGAAGCGCTTCGAGAAGTCGCTCGGATTCGTCGCGCAGCGGGAAACGTAGAACTCGAGCGAGTGCGCCTCGGCGCAGTGCTCCGCGGCCCAGCGCACGGCGTCCTCGATACGCCAGGGACCTTCGCCGGGGGTCGCGGGGCGGGGAACGGTCGTGAGCGCGGGGCGGGCTGACGCGGACGGCGGGGCGTTCCCGGATCGGACAGCTCGGATGGGACGGAGCTCGCCCTCGAGCGCACGGAAACAGAGCGCGAAGAGCTCCGCGACGAGCGCTCCGAGCAGGGCCTCGCGCCAGGCGTCGTCCGGACCGGTCTCAGCGAAAATGGCCGCCGCGATCTCTCCCGCGCGCTCGAGAGCGCGCCGGTCGAGCGGGGCTACGCGGACGGCGCCCGGGCCGGGCGAGCTCGCGCCCAGGGTCCCGGGAAAACCGGGTTCGAAACGGAGCGCGAAGCCCGCGGCGTCGCCGCCGGTGCTTTCCGGGAATCCTCCGCCCTCGGCGATCGCGATGCCGGGCGCCACGACGAACGGTACCGTCACCTCGGCGCCGGGCGCCGCGGGGGCGTCCAGGACGCCCCGTTCGAGCACGACGAGGAGACCTTCCGGCTCCGCGGATCCGGCTGCGGGCGGCGCGCCCCGGAAGCGGGCGAGTGAAAATCGCCGCCTCGCGTCGGCCGCTCGCGGCCCGATAGAGAAGTCCACGGTCCTGGCTCCCTCTTCCCTTTCCTCGTTCCGCCTCGCGGCGCCCGGCCCGGGACCCCGAGCCGGTACGTAGTATCGCCCCGGAGCGTCGCGCCGGCAATGCTCCCCCCGATTGATCCATATACTTGACTATGTCAATCATTGAGTATATCATGCTTTTATGCACGAGCAATTCGAACTCGCGCGCTCCCTGCGGGACGCGTACCAGCGCCTGCTCCGGAGCGACCGCAAATGGCTGTCCGCCCAAACCTTGAGCCCGGCCGAAGCCCGCCTTTTCGCGGTGCTCGGCGAGGGCGGCAAAATCAGCGGACTTGCCGACGCCCTCGAGCTTACCGCGGGAGCAGTGACCCGCCTGGTCGACGTCCTCGAACGCCGGACGCTCGTGGAACGGATCCGGTCCGGCGCGGACCGCCGGGTCGTGTTCGTGCGCCCGACCCTCGCCGGCCTTGCCGCGTGGAGGGAATGGGAAGGCGCGGCGGACGCGGGCTTCGCCTCGCTCGTCAGCGCGCTCGGTGTGGAGGACGCGAAGGCCTACGCGCGGCTCCTTCTCGCCACCTCGGCGCATCTGGAGTCGATCGCAGCCGCGAGAACAAACACCGCGCCCGGCGGAGACCGGCGCGTGAAAGGAGACTGACATGGCGAATCATCCGACGGCGACCCTCGTCACGGGGGCGAATTCGGGCATGGGGCGCGAGACCGCGCTCGGCCTCGCGCGCGCGGGGCGCGACGTGGTCGCGACGGTGCGCGACGAAACGAAGGCCGCCGCGTTCCGCGCAAGCTTTCCGGAGCCTTCGAGGCTGGTCGGCGTGGAAACGCTCGAACTCGGGGACCTCGCTTCGGTGCGCGCGGCGGCGGCCCGCCTGATCGCCGCCGGCAGGGTCTTCGACACGATCATCCTCAACGCAGGCGTGATGACGCCGCCCTACCGGCGCACCGTCGACGGCTACGAAAGCCAGTTCCAGGCGAACTACCTCGGCCACGCCCTGCTCTTCCGGCTCCTCGACGAGGCTGGCCTCGTCGCGCGCGACGCGAAGGTCATCTCCGTCTCGTCGCTGTCCGGCGAGAAGGGACGCGCCTCGAGCGTCGCGGAATTCGAGGCCCTCGCGAAGGTGGGCGAAAGCGATTACGACGCCATGCGCTCCTACCGCGAATCGAAGCTGGCGCAGACCCTCTGGAGCCGTGAGCTCCACGAACGCCATGGCGAGCGCCTCAGGAGCTACGCGGTCCACCCCGGCGTCGTCAACACGAACCTCTTCTACCGCGCCGGCGGACCTTTCTACAAGGCGCTCATGCAACCGGCCGCCTGGCTCGGCTACCTCACGGGCTTCCTGTCGACGCCCCGACGCGGCGCGTCGACGGTGCTGAGCCTCGCGCTCGGAGACGAACGGCGGAGCGGCCTCTACTGGGCCTCCAAGAAACCCCGCAAGCCGAACCCGCTCGTCGAGGACGCGGCCCTGCGCGCGGCGCTCTGGGATTGGACAACCCGCGCCACCTCCTGAACCGCGGCCGTGGAGGGGCTTGGTCCGCCCGCCCCTCCACCATCCTTACTCGCCGATGATCTTGACGAGCACCCGCTTCCGCCTCCGCCCGTCGAATTCCCCGTAGAAGATCCGCTCCCAAGGGCCGAAGTGGAAGCGTCCCTCCGTTATCGCGACGACGGCCTCGCGCCCGAAGATCTGGCGCTTCAAGTGGGCGTCGGCATTGTCCTCGCCGACGTTGTGCCGGTACGACGAAACGGGTTCGTGCGGCGCCTGCTTTTCCAGCCAGTCCGCGAAGTCCGCGTGCAGGCCCGACTCCGCGTCGTTGACGAAAACCGAGGCGGTGATGTGCATCGCATTCACCAGGCAGAGTCCTTCCTTCACCCCGCTCCGGGCCAAGGCCGCCTCGACGCGGTCGGTGATGTCGACGAACTCCATGCGGCGTTTCGTCTCGAACCACAGTTCCTCATGGTACGATTTCATGCGGCCACTCTAGTCCGGCTCCGCCGCGACGGCAAGCTCGCGATCCCCCGAGGCTTCGTGACACGCACCCCGGGCGCGGGCGTATACTCGTCGCATGGCCGTCCCTACCATCCGCGCCCTCGTCGTCCAGCCGCCCTTCGTCCAGCCCAACGCCCCCTACCCGGCGGCCTTCTACCTCGACGCCCGGCTCCGCGCGCTCGGGGTCGAGTCGGAAGCCCGCGACCACTCCATCGCGGCCTGGCGTTCGCTCCATTCACGCGCGGGGCTTTCGCTCGCCTTCGACGAGGCCGAACGTCGGCTCGCCTCCGGCGAGCTTGTCCTGGGCGACGAGGCGACGCGCGACCAGGTGTTCCGCTACCTTTCGAACCGAGAAGCCTACCTCCGCGAGGCCGGTTCGCTCGCGGACTTCCTCGCGGGTACCGACCCTTCCTACGGGCACCGCCTGGCGGCCTCGCGAGACCTGCCCTACGGCGCCCGCGCCGAGTCCCTCCTCGACGCCCTCGACGGCGAGCTCAGGGTCGAAGACGCGGCCCGCTTCGCCACCGCGGTCCTCAACGATCTCGGGGACTTTCTCTCGTTCGCGGTCGATGCCGACTGGGGAACGGTGCGCTACGCCGAGCGCCTCGGTCGCTCGGGAGGAAGCTTCGCCGAACTTTCGCGCGCGGCCGACTCGGGCTGGATACTCGACCGGATCTACAGGCCCCTGGCCGACGCCGAATTCGCCGCGCTCGGGCGCGTGCTGCCCGCGGATGCCACGCTGCTCCTCCTCGTCACCATCCCCTTCCCCGGCTGCGCCGCGGGAGCCCTGGCCTGCGCCCGCTCCGCCCGCCGCGCGCTCAAGGACCGCGTCCGCGTCGCCTTCGGCGGAGGCTATGTCTCGACCGAGCTCCGCGGCCTGTCCGATCCGGCCGTTTTCGACGACGCCGACTGGCTCGTCTTCGACTCGGGCTATTCGGGGCTCGAGGGGATCCTCGAGGCGCTCGGCGGCTCGGGCGACGAGGTCCTGCATCGCACCATGAAGCGCGGCGGCGACGGCCGGGTGCTCGCGGTCGGCTTCCCCGATGGCGACGAGGCGGCGGGTGCCGGGCCCGGACGCGCGGCACTCTCCACCGCCGCCTTCGCGGAGCGCGAGAAGCGCGACCGGCTCCTGGTCGCCGCGAACTTCCCCGACTGGCGCGGCGCCCCCTGGAAGGACTACGTCGGCGCGGTCGACTCCGCGAATCCCATGCACCGGCTCTGGTCCGACGCGAAGTGGATGAAGTACCACCTGGCCTACGGCTGCTACTGGGCGCGCTGCGCCTTCTGCGACACCGAGCTCGACTACGTGGCGCGCTACGTCCCCGCGGACGCCGACGCGCTCGTCAAATCCGCGCTCGCAGCGCGCGGAACGAGCGGCGTCTCGGGCCTCCACTTCGTCGACGAGGCCATGCCGATTCCCCAGCTCCTCCGTTTCGCCGGACGCAACGCCGCGCTCGAGCGTCCCTTCCACTTCTGGGGCAACGTCCGCTACGACAAAGGTTGGACCGACGACGTGGTGGCGCTGCTCGCCGCGCGCGGACTCGTCGCGGTCTCGGGCGGCATCGAGATCGCCACGGAGCGGGGCCTCGAATTGACCGGCAAGGGCGTTTCGTTCGAGGACCTCGTGCGCTCCCTGCTCGCCTTCCGCCGGAACGGCGTCCTCGTCCACGCCTACCTGATCTACGGCTTTCCGGGCCAGGACGCGCGCGACATCGTCGACTCGATGGAAGCCGTTCGCCAGCTCTTCGCCGCCGGGCTCCTCGACTCGGCGTTCTGGCACCGCTTCGTGCTCACCCGCCATTCCCGCATGCACGCCGAATGGAAGGCGGGGCGGCACCCCGAGCTCCGCCCGAGGGACGGCGTCGCAGGGAACCGGATTTTCGCCGCGAACGATCTATCCTTCGAGGGCGAGGAGCGCTTCGAAAAATGGGGCCCCGGTCTCGACGCCGCGCTGGCCGCCTGGCTGGAGGGCGAAGGGCTCGAGGAGCCGCTCGCCGCGTGGTTCGAGGGCTTTCAGGTTCCCCGGCCGAGCCTCGCGCCCGATTTCATCGACAGGCTCGGCCGAGCCGCCGAAGCCGCCCTCGAGGCGGAAGTTTTGCCCGCGGAAGCCCGCGCCCACTGGATCGCGGGACTCCCGCTGGCGCGGCCGGTAAAGGGCAAGGACCGCTCCGAACTCGTCTGGACCTGGCGCGGCGCGCTCGAGCGCCTCCGCCTGCCCGCTCCCGAAGCCGAGTCGCTGGCTACCGCGATCGGAAAGCTCGCGGCCTCGCCCGAAGGCCGTCCCTGGTCGGAGCTCGAACGCGATGGAGCGTTCGCCCCGCGCCTCGCCGCGCTCCGCGGCCGCGGCCTTGTGGCGACGCGTCCGTACTGAGCGCAGGAATCCTCCGATCCGGCGACCCGCGCGACCGCCTCATGCGTCGCTATGCTACCTCGCTCCGCTCGTTTTTCGGTAAGGAATCGATTCTCATGCCCGCTTTCGCGGGCGCCTCATCCGCTTTCGGCAGGGAAATGATTGTAGTGCGCGGCCCGAGGCCGCGCGGCCTCATCGCACCTTCGATTCGACTCCTGCACCGCAGGTTAATGAAGAAGGCCGCCTGGCGGCGGCCTTCCTTGAATGGGCGGTGCAGGAGTGCGTCGCTACGCTCCGCTTTCGGTAAGGAAACGATTGTCGTGGTCGCGCAAGGCGCGACCACTTCATGCGTCGCGGCGCGACGCTTTCGGCAGGGAAATGATTGTAGTGCGCGGCCCGAGGCCGCGCGGCCTCATC
>ENA-UOWG01002778-UOWG01002778.1-activated-sludge-metagenome-genome-assembly--contig:-NODE-2778-length-14306-cov-4.879377_pt1 | contig 14306 bp, 13 predicted proteins | sample MGYA00238147_ERZ761563 | MGnify/ENA primary metagenome ERZ761563 (study PRJEB28884, sample SAMN05720216) | anaerobic digester metagenome | isolation source: active sludge of municipal... | reverse complement strand
TGCTCTGCTGGGGCAGGTAGCGGTAGTGGCTCTGCGTGCCCTGGAGGAAGCCCTTGCCAGCGAGGCCGCCCGAGCCGATCGCGGTGATGGACTGGAGGATGTTCCAGCCCGAGCCGCGGGGATCGATGCTCGGGTCCAGGAAGACGATGAGGCGCATGACCTGGTACTCCTTGAGCACCTTGTGCGCGAGGACGGAGGCGCCGAGGGAGCCGACGACGAGGAGGGAGACGTAGGCCATCCAGAAGTAGTAGCCCTTCTTGTAGGAGATCCAGCCCCAGGCCGAGAGGGCCAGGACGAAGGCGGCCGCCCCGATCAGGAGGTAGCAGTAGGGCTCGCGGTAGAGCACGAAGAGGAAGGCCGTGGGCTTCGGGAGGATGTACCTCTCCCAGAGCGGAAGGACGAGGAGGAAGAAGGTCAGGAGGATGGCGGCGAGGATGAAGACGATGTAGCGCTTGTCCAGCCCCGCGACGAAGATCATGAAGATGAGGATGGGGAAGAACACGAGGGCGGTGCCGAAGTCCGGCTGGGAGAGGATGAGGCCGACGGGAAGGAGGACTATCGAGAAGGACACGAAGAGGCGGCGGATGGAGCTCTGGTGCTCGGAGGCCTCCAGGTACTGGGCAAGGAAGAGGATGGCCGCCACCTTCGTGAACTCGGAGGGCTGGAGGCCCACCTCGCCGATGCCGATCCAGGACCGGGCCCCGTTCACGACGCGGCCGAAGAGCCTCGTGTAGACGAGGACCAGCATGAAGAAGGCGTAGAGGAAGACGGAGTAGTCCTTCCAGCGCTTGTAGTCCATGGCCACCATCAGGACCATGAGCGCCAAACCGGAGAGGGCCCAGAGGATCTGCTTGAGGTACTCCTTGGAGACGAGGACGCCCTCGGCGGTGACGCCCGCGGAGTAGATGGAGAGGACGCCTATCACGACCAGGCCCAGGGCCGCCCCGAGCGCGGCCAGGTCGATCTCGGCCATAGAAGCCTTGAGGGAGCTCATTCTTGGCGCTCCTGCCGCGGGACGAGATAGCGGAGGCCGAGGGCGTCGACGGCCTCGTCATACTCCTGGCCGGCGAAGACGGCCTGATAGATGATGTTGGAGGCGTAGGGCGCCCACCATTCCCAGGGGTTAGAGGCCTCCACCATGACGACGACGACGATGGCGTCCTCGGGGGCGGCGTCGGACGGTCCGTAGGAGGCGAACCAGGAATGCCAGCGGTCCTTGAGCCCCACCTCCGCCGTGCCCGTCTTGCCCGCCACCTCCACCGCCTTGGTGCTGATCGGGAAGCGCACCGTGCCGGAGGTGACGACCGTCCGGAGGTCCTTCCTGACGAGGTCCCAGGTGTCGGGGGAGATCCGGGAGCGCAGGATGACCTCGGGCTCGACGCTGCGGGCGACGGCGCCGGAGGCCGGGTCGCGGAGCTCCTTGAGGACGTGGGGCCTGTAGACAGTCCCCTCGTTGACGACCATCGCCATCATGTTGGCCACCTGCAGGGGCGTGACGAGCATGTAGCCCTGGCCGATGGAGAGGTTCATCGTGTCGCCGCCGAGCCATTTCTCGTGGAAGCGCCGCTCCTTCCACTGGGGAGTCGGGACGAAGCCCTCGATCTCGCCGGGAAGGTCGATGCCCGTGAGCCTGCCGAAGCCGAACTCCTTCGCGTAGGAGACGATGCGCTCCACGCCCAGGTGGTCGCGGCCGACCTGCCAGAAATAGATGTCGCAGGACTGGGCCAGGGCGCCCTCCAGGTCCAGCCAGCCGTGGCCCGGCCGCTTGATGTGGCAGTTGAAGACGCGGTCGCCGTAGGAGACGGCGCCCTGGCAGAGGATCTTCTTGTCCAGGGGGAAGGCCTTCTCCTCGATGACGCCCGCGGTGAGGACCGTCTTGAAGGTGGAGGCCGGCGGGTAGCTCGACTGGATCGCGCGGTTCAGGAGGGGCGTGTTCGGGTCGGCCAGGAGCTTCGCGTAGGCGTTGCCGGCGCCCAGGCCCGTGAAGAGGTTGGGGTTGAACCAGGGATAGGAGACCAGGGCCAGGACCTCGCCCGTGGCGGGCTTGAGGACCACGACGGATCCCATGCGCTCGCCCAGGGCCTTCTCCGCGACGCGCTGGACCTTCGCGTCGATCGTGAGGACGACGTTGTTCCCCGTGACGGGCGGCACGACGCTCTCGCGCTCCTGCTGGACGTTCTTGCCGCGGACGTCCACCGTCCGGTACTCGCGGCCGTCCTTGCCGCGGAGCAGGCCGTCGTACTGCTTCTCGACGCCGGCCTTGCCGATGACGTCGCCGCCCTGGTAGCCCTGGTTGTAGAGGAGCTTGAGCTCGTCCTTCGTGATGTCGCCGACGTAGCCGATCACCTGCGAGAGGGAGCCCGTCTCCAGGTAGTTGCGCACCGGCTTCGCGTGCCAGGAGAGGCCGGGGAACTCGTCGATGCGCTCCGCCACCTTGGCGACCGTGGCGTAGGGAATGGAGGCCGCGATCTCCACGGGCTGGTAGAGGTGGTAGTAGGCGGGAGGCACGCGGCGCGCGATCTCCGACTCCGGCACGCCCAGTGCGGCGGCCAGGCGGGAGAAGACCTCCTCGCGGCGCTCGGCCGGCAGCTCCGCGGGTATGAGGTCGACGGCGAAGGAATCCGTGTTGAGGACGAGGGGGAGCTGGTAGCCGCGGTCGTAGATCTCGCCCCGCTGGGCGGGCAGGAGGGTCGTCTGCCTTGCGATGCTCCTCGCCTTGGAGCGGTACTCGTTGCCCTTCACGACCTGCAGGTAGAAGAGGTAGCCCGAGTAGAGGACGAAGAGGCAGAGGGCCGCGAGGCCGAGGAGGTCGACGCGGCGCTTCAGGGAGCCCTGCTCGGCTCCCGGGGAGGTGTCGGGCCTCATTCGCGCTTCGACTCCGTGACGAGGAGGCGCCTGAAGGCGGAAAGGAGGAGGAAGAGGAAGGGCGCGACGAGGCCGTTGTAGGCCGCCTCGATCCAGAGGGCGCGGTCCAGGAGGTCGTAGGCCTGGACCTTGGAGCCGAAGAGGAGGGCGAGGAGGGCCGCGGCCAGGGCCTTGAGGAGGGTGCCGACCGCTCCCAGGACGAAGGGCAGGACTATCCTGTCGATGTAGAAGGTGCCGTGGAGGAGGCCGGCGGAGGCGGCGACGAGGGTCTTCACGAAGGCGTTGAAGCCCAGGGGCGCGGCCGAGACCGCGTCCTCCGCGAGGCCGGCGACGAAGCCGGAGACGGGCCCCTCGACGAGGCCGTTCTTGTAGGAGACCCAGATGAGGACGAGGAGCCCCAGGTCGGGCACGACGCCCAGGACGGCGACGGCGCCCAGCCAGGTGGACTGGACGAAGGAGCAGAGGAGGAGTAGGAGCGAGGACAGGACGATGGTCCGGATCACGGCTTGGCTCCTTGGGCCGGCAGGCCTCCGGGCGCGGGCGCTTCGCCATCGGCCGCCGGAGCCGGAGCGGAGGGGCGCACGACGAGGACGTACTCGAGGCGGGAGAAGTCGAGGGCCGGCTCGACCTCGATCTCCACGGAGGTCTGGTAGTCGAGGATCCTGAGCTTCTTCACGCGGCCCAGGGTGACGTCGGGCGGGTAGATCGACTCGTAGCCGGTGGTGACGACAAGGTCGCCGAACTGGGCCTCGTCCTTGGCCCGCTTCTTCACGTACTTCATGACGAGGGGCGAGTCCGCCGAGCCCTGGCCCTTGGCCAGGCCCTCGTAGCGGCTCGCCGCGAGGCGGGCGGCGACGTAGGAGCTCGAGTCGTAGACGGGCACCACGATGCTCGAGCCCATGCCGACCTCGAGGACCCGGCCCACGAGGCCCTCCACGCCGTCCTGGAAGGCGATCACCGGCATGTTCTTGCGCACGCCCTCCGCGACGCCCTTGTCGATGACGATCGTCGCGTAGAGGTTCTCGGGATCCTTCGCGACGATGCGGGCGGGGACGCGTTCGTAGGAGAGCCGCTCGGAGAAGCCGAGCTGGGCCTTGAGCCGCTCGTTCTCCTCGCGGAGCTCCGCGTTGCCCCGCTCCATGTTCGTGTAGGCCTCGAGCTTCTCCGTGAGCTCGTCGTAGTCCTTCCGGAGCCGCTTGAGCTCCGCGATGGAGGCGATGGTGTCGGAGACGAAGTCCCCCACCGCGGAGAAGCCCTTCTGGAAGAAGCCGAACACGGTGACGCCGACGCGCTCGGGAAGCCCCGCGAGGCTCCTCGTCGACACGGTCAGGACGACGAGGCTCGCGGCCAGGAGGACGACGGGCACGGCCCGCCTCAGCCGCTCGGGGCTCGACGCCTTCGGTGAGCCGCGCATCGTCCTAGATGTTCAGGCTGTCGTAGACGCTCTGCGAGCCGTCCTGGCTCCGCATGGTCTCGAAGTACTTGCCGGCGCCCAGGGCGACGCACTCGAGGGGGCGCTCGGCGAGGATGACGGGGACGCCCGTCTCCTTGGCGACGAGCTTGGGGAGGCCCTTGAGGAGGGAGCCGCCGCCGGCCATCACGATGCCGCGCTCCACGATGTCGGCGGCGAGCTCGGGCGGGGTCTGGCCCAGGGTCTTCTTGATCTCCTCCACGATCTGGGTGACGGGCTCCTGGAGGGCCTCGCGGACCTCCACGGAGTCGATCTCCAGGCGGCGCGGGAGGCCGGTGATGGCGTCCGTGCCCTTGATCTCCACCTTCTCGATCACCTTGTCGGGGCTCGCGTTGCCGATCTCGATCTTGAGCCTCTCGGCCGTCTGCTCGCCGATGATGAGGTTGTGGACGTTGCGGATGTGCTTGATGATGGCCTCGTCGAACTCGTCGCCGCCGATGCGGATCGCGTTCGTGACGACCATGCCCTTGAGGGAGATGACGGAGATCTCCGTCGTGCCGCCGCCGATGTCGCAGATCATGTGGCCGGCGGGCTCGGAGATGGGGATGTCGGCGCCGATGGCGGCGGCCAGGGACTCCGCGATGAACTTCACGAAGCGGGCTCCGGCCTTGTAGGCGGAGTCGACGACGGCGTTCTCCTCGACCTTCGTGATGCAGGAGGGCACGCCGATGACCATGCGCGGCTTCACGAAGAAGCGGCGGGAGATGACCTTCTGGATGAAGTACTTGATCATCTTCTCCGTCATGTCGGGGTCGGCGATGACGCCGTCCCGCAGGGGGCGCTTCGCGATGATGTCGCCGGGGGTCTTCCAGAGCATCCTCTTGGCCTCGGTGCCGACGGCGACGACCTTGTTCGTCCCGCGCTCCACGGCGACGACGGAGGGCTCGTTCACGACGATGCCCTTCCCGCGGACGTAGATGAGGGTGTTGCAGGTGCCGAGGTCGATGCCGATGTCGAGCGAGAAGGAGTCGAATATCGAGCGCGTGGCCATGAGAGGATACCTCCGTCGGGGTTTAGAGCTTCTCCGCGAGTTTCTGCCGCGAGGCGGCGTGCATGGGGTCGATGGCGATGGCGCGGCGCCACTCGGCGCGGGCGCGGACGGGATCGCCCCTTTTCTGGTAGACGACGCCGAGGCGGTAGTGGGCCTCGGCGGACTCGGCGTTCTCCTTGAGGGCCAGGCCGAGCTGCTCCTCGACCTTGCCCTCCTCTCCGCGGCCCGCGTAGATGTCGGCGAGGCCGAAGCGGCACTTCTCGCGGGCCAGGGCGTCCTGGCTGGAGGACAAGGCCTCGAGGAGGAGGGACTCGGCGCGGTCGTCCTTCCCGGCCTCGGCGTAGGCCCTGGCGGCCGCGACCAGGAGGAGGTCGGCGCGGCCGCGCTGGAGGGCGGCCTCGAAGTTCTTGAGGGAGGCCTCGATGTTCCCGAGGGAGGCGTAGGCGACCGCGAGGTACTCGCGGCTGTCGGCGCCCAGGTAGCCGTCGTCGATGGAGGCCTCGAGCCACTTCACGGCGCCGTCCATGAAGTCGCGGCCCTTGTAGTAGTAGGCCTTGCCGAGGACGTACTCGAGCTCGGCGCGGGGGGTGCCGCGGGCCGAGCGGCCGTGGGCGACGAGGGCCTTGCGGATGGAGACGACGGCCTCGTCCATGAGGGCCGACCTCTCCTCGCCCTCGGGAAGCTCGATGCCCTTGTAGTAGGCGGCCAGTCCTCCCATGCCGAGGTAGAAGGGGTCGAGAGGGGCGGCGCCCAGGGAGGCCGCGCAGGCGGCCAGGACCTCGTCCCAGTCCTTGGAGCCCCAGCTCGCGAGCACGGTCTTCTTGGGGACTGGCTTGCCCTCCCCGCCGGCCGAGAGGAGGCCCTTGCGCGAGAGGCCGGCGATGCCGAAGGCCAGCGCCGCCGCGGCCGCGAGGACGGCTGTCACGACGATGATCCGCTTGCGCCTGCGCCTGGCGACATAGCTTCCGGTGTAGTTGTCGAGGGTCCTGGAGAATGATTCCATCATATGCCGCCGGCGCCCGAGCGCCGCATACCTTGTACCATGGCGGAAGGGCCGCCGTCAATGTCGAAGGCCTTCGCCCTCGGCATCGACCGCGGCCCTCGGGGCGCGTTTGGCGCCCGCGGGAACGATAAAAAAAAGGGCGGGCCTATAAGCCGGGTTCCGTACCCCTTTCGGGGCCGCCACCATCCATCTCGGCCGCCGGTCGCCCGGCGGATCCCGCGCGGCCTACCCGCGGATCTCGTCGAGGCCCTTCGGGCCTCGACGTTGAAGTTGCCCTTGCGGGCAACTTCTCGCCGTGGACCCTCGGAACTCCGACGAAGGGCGAGTCGCCCTCCGCTGCTCGGCCTTGCTCGCAGCGAGGCTTGCCGTGCCGCCTCCGTCGCCGGAGGCGCGGTGGGCTCTTACCCCGCCATTTCACCCTTACCCGGCCTGGCTTTCCGCCCCGCCGACGGCGCGGGCCGCTTTCGCGCCCCGCGGGTATCGGAAGGACGGGTCCTGGCCGGGCGGTATCTTTCTGTTGCGCTGTCTGTCGCCCCGGCGGGTACCCGCTCCTCTCGGAGCGGGCCTTCGTCGTGGCGCCCGGGAGTTACCCGGCGCTGCGCTCTCATGAGCCCGGACTTTCCTCCGCGCCGCCGGCCTCTCCGGGCCCCGAAGGGCCTTTCGAGGGCCGAAGGCGCGACGGTGGCGCGGCCCGCCCTCAATAACCTAGTTCACTCGTCCGAATCGTCCATCGAGGAGTCCTTGTCGCCCCCCTCGAAGCCGTCGTCGTCGTCGTCGCCCTCCTCGCCCTCCTCCGCGTAGTCCTCGAGGTCGGCGAGCGAGCCGGACTCGATGTCCGCGTAGATCTGGTCGCCCGAATCCTCGTCGGCCTCCTGGTGGAAGAGGATGCGGGAGCAGTAGGGGCAGAAGATGATCCGGTTGCCGGAGCGCACCTCGTTGACGAACTGCGCGGGCAGGATCATGTTGCAGCCGGTGCAGACGCAGCCCTTCACGGCCACGATGCCGAGGCCCTGCTTGGAGCGGATGATGCGCTCGAACTTGAAGATCACGCTCCGGTCGATGCCGTCGGAGGAGCGGTCCTCCTCCTTGCGAAGCTTGCCGATCTCGGCGAGCTTGGCTCCCTTGTCGACGTTGATCTTGGCCGACTTCTCGGCGATCTCCGTCTCCTGGAGCTTGATCATCGACTCGTCCTTGCGCATGAGCTCCTCGACGTCGGCGAGGGTCCGCTCCTCGTGCTGCAGGTCCTTGCGGAACTGGTGCTCGCGGTCGGTCGCGTCGCGGATCTCCTTGTTCAGGGCCTCGTACTCGCGCTGGGTGGAGATGGCGTCCATCTGCTTCTCGGCGGCCTCGCGCGCCGTCTCGGCCTCGGCGAGCTGGCCGCGCAGCTCCTTGACCTTGGCCTCCGCGGCCTCGAACTCCTCGCGCCGCTCGACGTAGGACTTCTTGACGCGGGAGAGGAGCTCCTCCTGGGCGGAAAGGGCCTTCGGGATGTCCTCGACTTCCTTCTCGATCTCGACGCGCTTGGTGAGGATCTCCTGGTACTCGCGGAGACGCTCGAAGACTTCTTCCATCAGCATATGGCACCTCGCATCGGGGGTATAATGACGTTGCCGTCCCTAGCCGCCGGAGCGGCTAGTGGTCCATGTAGTCGCGGAGCTTCTGGCTCCGCTTGAAGTGGCGGAGCTTCTTGAGCGCCTTGGCCTCGATCTGGCGGATGCGCTCGCGGGTGACGTTGAAGTAGAGGCCCACTTCCTCGAGGGTGAGGGAGTAGCCGTCGTCCAGGCCGAAGCGCATGCGCAGGACCTCCTGCTCGCGCGGGGGCAGGGTCGAGAGGACGGCGCGGATCTGCTCCTGGAGGAGCTTGTAGTCGGTCTGGACGGAGGGGTTCTCCACCTCCTTGTCCTCGATGAAGTCGCCGAGGAGGGAGTCCTCGTCCTCGCCGATGGGGGTCTCCAGGGAGATCGGCTCGCGGGCGACGTTCTTCACGCTCTTCACGCGGGAGACGGGCCAGCCCAGCTGCTCGGCCACCTCCTCGTCCGTCGGCTCGCGCCCGAGCTTCTGCATGAGCTGGCGGGACTCGCGGACGACCTTGTTGATCTGCTCGATCATGTGGACGGGGACGCGGATCGTGCGGGCCTGGTCGGAGATCGACCTCGTGATCGCCTGGCGGATCCACCAGGTCGCGTAGGTGGAGAACTTGTAGCCCTTGCGGTACTCGAACTTCTCCACGGCCTTGATGAGGCCGATGTTGCCTTCCTGCACCAGGTCGAAGAAGTGGAGGCCGCGGTTCGTGTACTTCTTGGCGATGGAGACGACCAGGCGGAGGTTAGCCTTGATGAGGCGGTCCTTCGCGTTCTTCATCATGATGCGGCCGCGGTTGATCTCCTTGGCCATCGTGATGATCTGGTCGGCGTCGGACTCGAAGGCGAGCTCCAGCTCCTTGAGCTTCTTCTCCGTAACCTGGACCTGGCGGATCTTCTCCTTGATCTCGTCGGAGGAGAGGCCCAGGGTCTCCTCGATCTCCTCGCGCTTCTCCTTCACCGTGAGGTTCCGCCCCAGGGTGCGGAGCTCGCGCATGCTGGAGATCTGGAGGATGCGCTCCAGGCGCTCCTGCTCCTTGCGGTACTTCCGGATCTTCTTGGCCGCGTTGATGAACTTCTCGGAGAAGGTGTTGATCTCCTCCGGATGGATCTCCGCGTCCTTGACCTTCTCCAGGAGGGCGGCGCGCTTCGCGTCGAGCTCCTGGTCCTCCAGGGGGTTGGCGCCTCGGGCGACGATCTTGCGCTTGTGCTCGACGTAGTCCTTGAGGTCGGCGAAGGAGTCGCGGATCAGGTCCCGGTAGAACTGGTTGAGGCGCCGGCGCTCGGCGATCTTCTCGGTGTTCTCCTTGCGCTGGAGGGAGGCGTCCTTGGCCTCGCGGCGGGTCGCCTTCACGGCGATGAGGTGGAACTCGGAGATCAGGACGCCGGAGCGCTTGATGATCCCCTTGATGATGTTCTCGCCCTCCTCCATGGACTTGGAGAGCTCGACCTCCTGCTCGGCGGTGAGGAGGTTCTCCTTGCCGATCTCGCGGAGGTAGAGGCGGATCGGGTCGTCTACCGAGGATTCCTTGTCGTTGTAGACGAGGCGCTTCTTCTCGGTCTCCTGCTTGACGGGGGCCTCGTCCTCGACGGCGACCTCCTCCTCCTCGAGCTGGATGTTGTTGCTCTCCAGGAGGGCGAGGATGCCGTCTATCTTCTCGGAGTTGAGGACGTGCTCCGGCAGGAAATCGGAAAGCTCGTCGAAGCTGATGGACTTCTTGGCCTTCGCGTATTCGAGGAGCTTCGCTATCGCCGGATCTAGTTCAAGATCGTTCATCCCGCTCACCCTTTATCTTCGCCAATTCGGCGTCCAGGTACATCTTCTCATACATAAGGTCGTTGAGCGAAGGCCCTTCGGTCTCCGTCCAGGCCTCCGAGCCGGTTTCCCGGAAATCGGCCATCCTCTCGAGCACCTTGGCCCTCCGCCGCTCCAGGCTCCGGAGCCTGAGCGCCTTGAGCCCGTCCTCCACGAAGCGCTCGGCATTCTCCGAGAACTCCCCCGTGGCCGCGCGCTCGAAGACGAAGACCCGGAGGGGCTCGTCCGTGATCCGCCCCAGGATCGAGTCCAGGCCGGTCTCCTCGGCCCTGAAGCACTCCTCCAGGGCGATGTAGAGGTCGCGCGCCCGCGGATCGTCGAGCTCCTCGAGCGACAGGAGGGACCTGACCCCCCCGAAGAGGTCCGCGTTCGTCGCTACGGCTGCCATGAAGAGGAGGTCGGGCGTGCGTGAGGCCGGCATGGGACCCGAGCCCTCGGGAGAGGCGCCCTTGGCGGTCCTGCGGGTGGAAATGCCCTTCTTCGCGTCTTCGTAGTCAGATCGGAGCGAACGGGGATCGGCTTTCAGTTCCCGGGACGCGAGATCGAAGAAGGCATCCCGCTTAACCTCCGAATCCAGGGCTTCGGCGTAGGGGTTCAGGAACGCCGCCGCCTTCGCTTTGCCCTCCACGCTGCCGATGTCGAAGAGCTCCCTCGCCCGGCGCACGAGAAATTCGCTTCCATTTATAGTCAAATCACGAAGCTTTTGCAACGACTCGGGGCCCTCTTTTTCGAGAATTTCGGAGGCGTCCTTGCCGCCGGGCAGGACGGCGACCCTCGGCTCCAGGCCGGCCGCGGCCGCCAGGACGACCGATTTCTCGGCCGCGCGCTGTCCCGCCGGGTCGGCGTCGAAGGCCAGGACGACTTGGGAGGCCCAACGCTTGAGGAGCTTGGCCTGCCGTTCCGTGAAGGCGGTGCCCAGGGGGGCCACGGCGAAGCGGAGGCCGGCGGCGTGGAAGGAGAGGGCGTCCATGTAGCCCTCGCAGACCAGGGCCGCGCCTTCCTTCTTGATGGCCGGCAGGGCCTTGTCGAGGGCGAAGAGGTTCTCCTGCTTGTGGAAGAGGGCCGTGTCGGGGCTGTTGATGTACTTGGGTCCCTCGCCCTCGAGGAGGCGGCCGCCGAAGGCGATGACCTCCCCGCGGGCCTGGGCTATGGGGAAGATGAGCCTGTCGGCGAAGAGGGGGAAGTCGGGGTGGCGCTCGGCGAAGAGGCCGGAGCGGGAGAGAAAGTCGGCGGAATAGCCCTTCTTGAGGAGAAAGCCGTGGAGCCAGCGGCGGTCGCGGGGGGCGTAGCCGAGGCGGAATTCCTCGCGCAGCTCGTCGGGGATGGCCCTGCGGCGGAGGACGGCCCGGGCCGCCTCGCCCGAGGGGTGCTCCACGAGAAGGTAGTGGAAGGCCGCGGCCAGGCGCTCGTAGAGCTCGAGGAGGGCCTTGCGCGCCCGCTCCTCCTCGGAAGGGGCCTCCTCGAGCTCGATGGGGACGCCCGCGCGCCTAGCGAGCTCCTCCAGGGCCTCGCGGTAGCCCATCTTCTCGTGCTCGCGGAGGAAGGTGACGACGTCGCCGCCCTTCCTGCAGCCGAAGCAATAGAAGAAGCCCTTCTCGCGGTCGACGTTGAAGGAGGGCGTCTTCTCGGCGTGGAAGGGGCAGAGGCCGAGCCAGCGCCCTCCCCTCTTCTCGAGCCGGACATAGTCGCCGATGACGGCGACTATGTCGGTCCGGTCCAGGATGGTCCTGACCGTCGCTTCGGGTATGAGGCTCATTTCCCTCCGGCCCGCTTCACGAAGAGGGACCGGGCGTCGTTGTGCTCCTCCAGGGTCTCGGAGAAGTGGTGGCGGCCGGCCGACTCGTCGACGAGGCGGAAATAGAGGTACTTGGTGCTCGCGGGATAAAAGACCGAGCGGATCGCCGTCATTCCCGGGTTGGCGATGGGCCCCGGCGGGAGGCCGCGGGCCAGGTAGGTGTTGTAGGCGTCGGGAATCGCGATGTCCCGGTCGAAAAGGCGCTCGGGATGGGGCTTCCCGAGCTTCTCGGTGATCACGTAGACGACCGTCGCGCAGGATTGGAGGGCCATGCCGATGCGGAGGCGGTTGTAGAAGACGCTCGCCATCACGGGAGCCTCGTCGGCGACCCGGTACTCCCGCTCCACGATTGAGGCGAGGATGATCTTCTCGCGGAGCTCCTCGGGCGACAGCGCGGCGGCTTCGGGGATGGACGCGAGGCGGGAGCGGAAGGCCGCCGCCATGGCCCTGGCGGCCCCCGCGGCGCCGTAGCCCAGGGGCATGAAATAGGTGTCGGGGAAGAGGTAGCCCTCCAGGGAGGGGCCTGGGATCCCGAGCTCGGAAAGGAGGGCCGGATCCCGGGCGGCCGCCCGGAATTCCGCCGCCGCCGCCACGCCCCCCTCCTCCAGGATGAGGGCGACGCGGGAGAGGGTCGCGCCTTCGGGAACCGTGAGGCGGACCAGGGCCTGCCTGCCCGAGACGATGGCGCCAAGGACCTCCCTGCCGCCCATCGCGGGTTCGATCCGGTAGACGCCGGCCTTGAGCCTGCCCTCGTCGCCCCTCGCCTTGGCCAGAAGGCGGAAGGCGAGCGCGGAGCGTATGGCCCCCTCGGCCTCGAGTCGGGCCGCGAGGATCCCGGCGCCCTCCCCCGCCCTGACCGTGAAGAGGAGCCCCTCCTCGGCCAGGCCCGCGGGGGGGCGAAGGGCCAGGGCGAAGGCGGCGAAGCCCGCGGCGAGGAGGCCGGCGAGGAGGCCGACGGCCAGCGAAAGGACAAGGGCCAGGCGGCGGGGGGACTTCTTCATGCTCTCTCTTTCCGCCCGGCCAGGGCCGAATAGGTCTTTCCGGGATTCTCCATGTCGGCTATCGACAGGTTTCCGTAGAGGTAGTCCCTGAGCTCGTCCTCCAGGCGGTCGAGCTCGGGGGCCGAGCCGGCTATGCCGTCCGAGCGCCCTTCCAGGAGGAGGAAGAGGGCGAGGGAGGCCTTGAGGCCCAGGGCCGGACGGAAGTCGGCATCGGCGGCGCGGGGGTCCTCCACGGCCTAGACCTCGACCTCGAGGCCCTCGCGGGCCAGGATGACCTCGATGCCCCGGCTCTCCAGATGGTCGAGGTACCAGGAGGCGTTCTTGAGGTTGCCGTGGATCTTGCGGTCTGAATAGGAAGGCTCGTGGTGGAAGAGGACGAGCCGCTCGATGCCCCAGGTGGCGGCGAAGTCGGCCGCGAGGCTGAAGGAGGAATGTCCCCAGTTGTACTTCTCGATGGCCTCGCCCAGCGTGTACTGGGTGTCGATGACGAGGAGCTCCACCCCCCGGAAGAAGGCCTCGTTCTCGGGGCTCTTGCGGAAGTCGGCCTCGGAGAGCTCGGTGTCGGTGGAGTAGATGGCCTTCCGCCCCTTCTCCTCCACGCGGTAGCAGTAGCAGCCGCCTGGATGGCTCATGGGCCTGTAGGACACCTCGACCCCGCCGAGCCGCAAGGGCTTGCCGTCCAGGACGGTGAAGTCCTTGCGGGCCGACATCTGGTCCATCGTGATGGGGAAATAGGGCTGGCGCATCTGTCCCTCGAGGATGGAGCGGAAGCCCTCCACGGGGCTGTGGAAGAAGAGCTCGTTCCTCGGGTCGTAGGCCGGGCCGAAGAAGGGCAGGCCCTGGATGTGGTCCCAATGGAAGTGGGAGAAGAAGAGGTGGCAGGAGACGGGCTTCTTGGCGGCGACGATCTCGTTGCCGAGCTCGCGGATGCCGGTGCCGGCGTCGAAGACGAGCCTCTCGGGCTCCTCGGTCGCTATCTCCACGCAGGGCGTGTTGCCGCCCACGGTGGAGAAGAGGTATTCGGGAAGGCCGGCGAGGAAGCGCTCCCGGGCCTCCGGGCTCGCGATGTCGGCGGGGCCGACGCGGCCGATGACCGAGGAGATCTTGCTCCGAAGCTTGGCCGGCACGAGGGGGCTCGGCAGGGAGCCCCTACATCCCCAGAAGCGTATCCGCATCTATCCTCTCCGGATGCGCGGCCTCGTCCTTCGTAAGGAGGAGCGTGCCCGCGGCCCGCCTCGCATGGAGGCGCTCTTCGATATACGCGCGCGAGCGGAGCTCGCCGCGGCCTATCCCGGGACAATCGCGACCGGCGTCCCGCCAGTCCTCTTCGGACGCGAGAATGGATGACCAGAAAGGGAAGGTAGAGCACTGGACGGGCCTGTCCTCGTAGACGGCGCAGCCGGACTCTCCCCAGAAGATGCAGTCGTAGTTGGGCTTTTCCCTGAGGCTCAGGGCGTAGCCCGTCCCCGTGTCCACCGTCGTCAAGTATTCGGCGAAAAAGGCGGGAAAAGCAAGGGAAGTGCGGAGGAGGAGACGCTTTAGGTCCTCTTTCGAGAGGAAGACGTAGCCGGGCCCGCCCCGGCAGCAGGAGGAACAGCGGGCGCAGGAGAAACGCAGGCCCTCGCCGTAGAAAACATCGCCCACCGCGACCCTCCTAAGGCAAAAAAAACCCCTCTCGAAGCGAGAGGGGGCTCTTGGGGAGAGAAGGATTTGAACCTTCGAAGGCGTAAGCCAACAGATTTACAGTCTGCCCCCTTTGACCACTCGGGAATCTCCCCAGGGGA
>ENA-UOWG01002766-UOWG01002766.1-activated-sludge-metagenome-genome-assembly--contig:-NODE-2766-length-14395-cov-4.908089_pt1 | contig 14395 bp, 8 predicted proteins | sample MGYA00238147_ERZ761563 | MGnify/ENA primary metagenome ERZ761563 (study PRJEB28884, sample SAMN05720216) | anaerobic digester metagenome | isolation source: active sludge of municipal... | reverse complement strand
ACCCCAACCCGCATGTACATGAGCGGCACGATCCGCAGCTTCATCCACTACCTGCAGGTGCGGCTGGACCCGAGCACCCAGAAGGAACACCGCCAGATCGCGCAGAAGATCGCCGACCTGCTGCGCCATGAAATTCCGACCATCATGCGGGCGGCTGGCCTGTGAGCATGTTGCTGACCATGTTGCAAGCTGCCAGCGGAAACGCCAAGCAGCTTGCCAAGGATCATGCTGTCCGTGTCGAGAAGCACAAGGTCGCCATGGAGGCGCGCAGCAAGCGCCTCTGGGGCAAGACCTTTGCCGAGTTTGGCGGGCGCGCATCAACCAACCAGATCGCCGGGCACAAGGGGCGCGCGGCGGCCAGCATCATCAAGGCCATGCACGGTCTTGAGGAAAAGGGTTGGGTCAAGCGTGCCGGCTTCGTGGAGAAGACCGGCCCGGGCAAGGCGCAAATCATTTGGGAGTGGTTGCTGTGAGCAAGGAAATCATCGTCTTCGACACGGAGATCGTGCCGTCGCATTACCTGTTCTGCGCACGCCGCTTGAGCGATGGCAAGACGATTCGCTTGTGGGGCCACAACCCCGAGGACATGGAGCGCCTTGGTCTGCTGCTGCGCAATCCGAACCTGACGTGGATCAGCTTCAACGGCATCAAGTTCGACATGCCGCTGGCCGTCGCTGCTGCCGGTGGCGCCACGGTGCGTGAGCTGAAGGCCATGGCCAATGACATCATCGCCAACAACAAGCCGGAATGGATGTGTTATCGCGATCACGCCATCGAGAAGATCAACCTCGATCACATCGACTTGATGGAGGTGGCGCCCGGGGTGATGGTCAGCCTGAAGCTGTACGGCGCCCGCATGGGTTCGCCGTCGCTCGTCGATATGCCGTTCCATCACGAGGATTTCCTCGAGGACTGGGAGGCCGAGGTGTTGGCGGAATACTGCGAGAACGACCTCGAGGAAACCGCGCGCCTGTATCGCAAGCTCGAGAAGCAGATCGCCCTGCGCGCCGAGGTGGGTGAGAAGTACGGGCTCGAGCTGCGCAGCAAGTCCGACGCCCAGATGGCCGAGGCGATCATCGCCAAGGAGCTGAACATCGGGCGTGTCGGTCAGACGCCGGTGCCCCGCACGGTCACCTACAAGGCGCCGCCGTTCATCCAGCCCCGCGGCATGGTGCTGCAGGACATCCTTGCCCGGGTGCAGAAGCACCAGTTCAAGGTGAATCAGGCGAACGGCGCCGTCGAACTGCCGGACTTCCTGAAGGACGAGCCCGTGCTGATCGGCAAGGGTATCTACCAGATGGGCATTGGTGGTCTGCATTCCCAGCACGATCGCTGTGTGCTGTGGGAAGCGACGCCCGAGTTCGAGATCGTCGATGCTGACATCGGTAGCCAGTACCCCACGATCATCAGCAATGCGGGCTTGGCTCCGAAGAACTTGGGCGCCGGCTTCCTGCCGCTCTATCGCAGCATCATCAAGGACCGCTTGGCGGCGAAACACCGGGCCGGGGAAATCAAGAAGCGGATCAAGGAGATTGAGAAGGAGTTGGCAAATGGGTAGGGGTCGTCCAAAAATTATGGTTGATGGGTTTTGCTCAACCGACCACCCGCTCTGGAATACTTGGAGCAACATGAATAACCGCTGCTACAACCCAAACGCTGTTGGTTACAAAAACTATGGTGGTCGCGGCATTGGTGTCTGTGCTCGTTGGCACGCCTTCAAAAATTTTGCCGAAGACATGGGGCTGAAGCCTTTCCCGGAAGCCACCCTTGAGCGCATGGATAACAATGCAGATTACTCACCGAGCAATTGTACTTGGGCAACCCGCAGCAACCAGTGTGTGAATCGCCGGGTGTTCAGCAACAACACGTCGGACTTTACGGGTGTCACTCAACAGAAGAGCACCGGCCTGTGGGTTTCCCGGTTTGATTACGAGGGGGTTCGCTACAGTATCGGCTGGTACAAGACCAAGGAAGAAGCGCGTGACGCTCGAGCAAAGTTCCTCGAGGACTTCTTCACTGACCGCGAAGCTGCAGTTGCGAGCTTGTCCGTCAAGCGGGCAAGGTCCAGTAGCTCGACAGGGGTTCGCGGTATCACCCCGCACAAGGATGGCGGTTTCACGGTGCGCGTTCATCACGAGGGCGCGCGGAAGTACCTTGGCTATTTCAAGACTTTTCAGGAGGCTGTTGATGTCCGATCGCAATTCCTTGCTCGCTGAATTGGAGCAGTTGAAAGCTGAGTTATCTAGTGTTACTACCGTAGCTGACACGCTGAAAATTAATTTAAATGGATCGTACGGCAAGTTCGGCTCGATGTTCTCGAAGCTCTACGCCCCGGACCTGATGATCGCGACCACGCTGACCGGCCAGCTTTACCTACTGTCTCTGATCGAGGAACTGGACGCCATGGGGGTCACGGTGATTTCAGCCAACACCGACGGCGTGACGTTCGGCGGTCACCCCGATCTGATCAAGAAGGCGAAGGCGTTCATCGAGGTCTATGGTTGGACGACCAACTTCGAGTTTGAGTACGCGCACTTCAGGAAGATCGCCTACAAGGATGTAAATAATTACGTTGGCATTAAGACCGATGGCAGCATCAAGTGCAAGGGCATCTACGCTGAGTCGGGGCTACAGAAGAACCCGACCAACGAGGTCTGCACGCTGGCGGCACAGGCGCATCTGGCCACCGGCCGATCGGTTCGCAGCTTTATCCTCGAGCACCTGCGCATCGAGAACTTCCCGGACTTCCTGCAGGCACGCACCGTCAATGGTGGGGCCATGCAATGCACCGCGGTGCCGACACCCGCCGACATGCCTGCATTCCTGCGCAGCTACGGCTACGTGCAGAACGGCAAGAAGTGGGAGATGGGTGAAGAGTGGTCCGGCACCGAGCTGATGACGGGCCGCCGGCAACTCGAGCTGCTGGTCCGGGCGACCGGGCAGAAGCTGGGGCGCGTGGCGCGGTGGTACTATTCGACCGACTCGCTGTATAGCGAGGGTATCCGCTATGTCAAGTCGGGGAACCTCGTGCCCAAGAGCGAGGGTGGCCGGGCCTGCATGAAGCTGCCCGACACCCTGCCGTCGGACATTGACGTGCAGCGCTACATTCAGGAAACCGTCAGCCATCTCAACCACATGGGGGTACCGTATGTTCCGCAGCAATGAACCAAAGCCCCGGCTCGGCATGGCCCAGATCGGCGACAAAGTGATCCTCAAGGGTGACCGTGACCGCCGCATCTTCGAGGTGCGTGAGAGCGAGTACCCGGGCTACATCGACCTGTGGCGTGGCAAGTATCGCGTGATCACCGCGGCGCCTAGCCAAGAGATCGAGTTCGTTACGACTTGACAAGTCTCGGTCTGGATGGTATCATTCAGGCTGAACTGCAAACAGGAGAAGCAACAATGATCGACGACCTGATTCAACGATTGCGCGACTATCAAGAGCGTCTTAAGACTCGACTCGCCGCCAGCATAGCGCGGGAAGATGCTTACAAAGCCGAGGTGGTCAAGCTGTCGGGGGAACTCGCCGAAAAAGACACGCTTGTTCGCTCCTACGCTGCCGAGCTTGAACTTGTGCGGGAAGAACTCGCCGCGATCAAGGCGCAGCCAGCGCAAGAGCCGGCCCCTGATCCAAATTGCCCAAGATGCGGCGGGACAGGAGCGGCAGACTCAGGCGGAATACTGCCGTGGGGAGAGCCTGCCCTTATTAAATGTGAATGCCTATACCCAGACCCGCAACCCATCTGGCGAAAGCCCTGATCAACCGGCGCCCCATCCGACCAACTCCTTCAGAAAGGAGAGGGCGGGCTGCGGGAAACAGCAGGGGCGCCGACCCTACTGCACCAGCGCATCGTACTTGCTGAGCAACCGCTTGGCCTTCTCGGTCTGGGTCTCGGTGATCCGATTCACCTTCTCGATGTCATCGGCACCCCGCGACAAGGCGCGCTGCTTCCTCGCCTTCGAGTCTTCACGGTAGAACCGGTTGAAGTCGTCGGCCAAGGACAGCTCGGGATGGGCCGCCTTGAATGCTGCCGCCCCCTCCTTGTCACCGCGATCCTTCAACCCCTTGTAGCGGTTGTCCAGACTGTTCAGCTCCTTGCTGATCTCGAAGGCGCGGGTGCGCAGGCCCGGGGCGTCGCTGGTCGTGCCAAAGATGCGGCCGATCAACGGCATCTTGCTCACCGGCATCTCTTCCTGCTCGACGCCGGCCGCGGCCTTTCCGGCATGGAATCCAGCATTGACCAACTTCGCCCCTTCCCGCGCCACGCCGCCACCAAGTTCCCCGAACAGGTAACCGATCTGGTCGCCGGTTGGGCTGATGAAGCCGGGCTGATCTTCGTTGCCGCCGGTCAGGTAGTTCAAACCCTTCGCCATTTGTTGAGGCAACCAGCTGACACCCTCCTTGCTGCGGGTGAAGCCCGGGGTCACGTCGCGCGGGTTCATGTCCTCACGGGCGATCTGCCGACCGAACACGTCCTTGTTCATGTAGAGGGCGATTGCCGGGTCCGTGAGCGCCGGGCTGATCCCGAGCCACACGTTCCCCTGCCCACCGAGCGGGTTGAACGCTGCAGCCTGTCCAGCCGTGGCGTTGATGATGTGCTGAGCCGCCTTCATGCCTTCACCTTGGGCGCCGGCGGCGACCGCATCGGTCATCTCGCGACCGAAGTTGATCAGGGTGTTGAAGCCGTGTGGCATCGGGATCGCCATGTAGTCCTTGCCGCCAAGCGGGATGATGAAGGCGCGATCCTTCACGGACTGGGGCGGCTCATCGTCGTCGAACCCGGCCATCAGCAGGAGCACCGACTGCATGGCGCCGGCGGTAGCCAGCGATCCGATCACCTGCTTGCCGAACGGCGTGAGATAGGTGGTCTCCTGATCGAAGGTTACCTTGCTCATGTCGATCGGCGCCTTGGTCTCGGCATTGACCGCAATGCGGTTGCCGTTGGCGTCGTTCGTGAAGGCCACCTTGACCTTATCGCCGGTCTCGCGGTTGATCGCGACCGGGTGCTTCTGAAACACCGCTTCAGCCAAGCGGCCGGAACCCTGAATCGCCGCATTGAAGAACGGGAACAGCTGGTTCAGGAAGGTGGTGATGTCGCCGCGGCGGTTGAAGTTGGTCGAGATGTTCTTCGAAATGTTGGCGGCCAGCTTCATGGCTTCAGCTTCGGTCATGCCATCCTGAGCCATGTACTTCTCGAAGGCCCCCTTGAACACGATCGTGCGGGTCGCGGCTTCCGCGGCCGAGTTGTACCGGCCTACCCGGGCAGCCAGCTGCTTCGACGCCCATGAACCCAGCTTGGTGCCGCTGGTCTCGCCTTGGCCGAACCGGTAGAACATGTCACCGATCTTCAGGGCAGCGCCCTCAGCCTTGGTCAGCCAATCTACTGCCGCGTCTTGACCCATGGCACGTTGCTCAACTTCAGCACCGTAGAGGCGGCGGATCATGGTGCGCGCTTCTTCGGGCTCAACGATGTGCTCCATGATGCCGGTGAGGCCGCCGGCCTGCTCAGCCTGATCCATCCACCAACCCCACGACCCGCGCGGCGCGTCAGGGGCGCGGCCTTGGTTGCTGTGCAGGTGCTCGAACTCTTCGGCCAAGCGCTTGTTGATGTCGTATGCTGCGGGCAGGAACTGCATGCCGATCTTCCTGCTGTCACCCCACGTCCATCCCGGGATACCGCCGTCCTTGGCGTTGATCATGGCCGCCTGAATGTCGCGCGCCGCGTTGAACGGAATGAACATCGGGTTGAAGCCGGTGGCCAGCGCTACGGTCCAGCGGGAGAACATGCGGAAGGGGGTCAGCACACGGTTCAGCACCTTGGCCGACTTGCCGCCACCGAACGTGCCGGTGCCCTTCAGCGCATTCATAATCCCCATGGCGTCTTGCGAGTTCTCGTCGAAAGTGATGATGTGGTTTTCACCTTCAACCGGGACCACCATCACATTAGGCTGGTTCAGGGCGTTCGGCACGGGTTGGATGAAAACCCGGTCGGCAGTGTCGATCAGCTCGGCGATGATGCCGCTGGTGTTCGGGTCAGCTCCCGGGTTCCTCTGTTCCCACAAGGCTTGCTGGGCGTCGGCATAGAGCCGGGCCTGCTCGCGGTTATAGAACTCCGGCGACATGGTGCCGTCAGCATTTTGCGTCTTGTAGATGTTGGTGCGCTTGATCACCCGGGTCTGGGGGATCACATCAACCTTCCACATCGGCCGCTTGTTGCCGCCCCGGGTAATGAAGTTCGGCACCACGTTCTTGGCAAACTCGAGCATGGTGCGGGCAACGACCGCATTCTCGCCCCGACTCACGATGCGGGTGCCGAGGATTAACGTAGCCGCCAGCGGGTCGAAGATTTCCTTGCTCGAACCCATGGCGCGCTGGGTGATGCCGGTGCGCAAGGAGAACCCTTGGGCGCCGCGCGCCGTACCGATGCCAAGGTTTTCTTCGAGGTCGAGCTCACGATGGAACGGGGTGTAGTTCGAGAAGCCAGTCTCGGGATCGCGCCATGCGTCGATCACTTCCTGCTTCTCGAGACCTTGCGCGACAGCATACTCCTGCAGGTTCGTGATCATCTCACGATACACCTTGACCGCTTCAGCCAGCGCCTCACCGTGCGGGCCGGACAAGAGCTCAGCGGACTTGGCTTGAGCTTCAGCCGTATCAATGCCGGAGCCCGGGTGCTTTTCATCGAACCCGCTGATCAGCTCGCCGGCGGCATCGTACTTGGCCGGATTGACGGTGCTGATCCGACGGTTGTACTCGGGCACGTGCAGCATCTTGAGCAGGGTGTTCATCTCGCGGTGCGCGACTTCACCGTCCTTGTAGCTGCGATACAGGATGGTCTCGATGGCAGCCAGCGGCTCCTTGACCAGACGCTTGTGGGTGCTGGACATCTTCGAGCCAAGGCGATCCAGTGCGCCCATGGTATCCATCTCCAGCTGCTCGGAAGTGACCCCGGCAATCTGCTGGATGCGGCGAAGCGTGACGTGCTTGTCCTGAATCGCCTTGCGCACCATTTCGTAGATGCGCTCCATCGGCGTGCGGCGCGAAGCATCGCGGATCGTCAGCTCGTTCAACGGCGCCGGCGAGGGGGCGACCGGCTCGGTGATGTGGTTCATCTCTTGAGCGATGGAGAACCGCATGTTGCCGTTGTCCGGCTTGTTGAAGCGCGGCAGGTCATCCCGGTACAGGGTCTGGGCTTCCCGGGCCTGCAGGGCGGCGCGCACCGGCGGCGTATCGAACTCGGTGTTCCTGATGGCGACCAACCACTCACGGCCCGTCATGCGGCCGGCGGGCAGCTTCGACTTGGCGAGGTTGGCCGCATAAGTGTCGCCTTGGAACTGGGCCACGACATTGGTCCCACCCTCGCCCGGGGAAACCGGGATTGTGTGGCGACCGATCACGACCGCCACGCCTTGCCCATTGGCGTAATCCGGGGCGTAGTAGCCGTCGAAGCCCGCATTGACGATTGCGCGCTCCATGGCGCTGGGGTTCTCGCGATTGAAGGCGCGGTAGCCCAGCGGGTCAGCCTTGATGTCGTAGAGGTTGTTCAGCTTGACGTTGTGCGCCACGCCGCCGACGCCCGCTTCCGGCCGGATGCCGCTGCCCTCATTCACATAGAAGTGGGTGCGGTCCCGGATGTCGGCGTTTTCCGGCGCGCTCAGGCGGCCGGCTTCTTCACCTTTTGCACCGGTGCCGTAGGCTGCGGTGCTGAGCTGGTTGCGCTGGGAGTTGCTGAAGTGGGTTGCATCGACTGCAACAGCGCCCTCTCTGGGTACGCCGTATTCAGCTTGAGCAGGTACTCCGGCAGCTTTGCCTCGAATGTTACTGGGTTCATTGGTGAATCCTTTCTCGAACGCAAGCTCGTCGGCTGCACGCTGGAAAGCACGCAGGCTACGAAGCTCGTCATTGATCTCGGAACGGCGCTCGTTGCTCGCCGTCTTGTGTTCTTCCATGAGGGCGGCAATCTCGGCGGCCCAGTCACGTTGGGATTTGCGCAAGTCAGAATCGTAGCGACCCTCTTCGCTCACCCACAACGGCATCAGGCCGGTCTTCTGCGGCGCATACACGGTGTCGGCGCCACTGGCCCGGCGGTTCGCCTCGCCGTGGGGACCGTAATTCACCCAGCTATTTTGGCCGCGGGTCTCGGAGGTGAGGGCGCGCTGGGCCAGCGGGCTGAACATGGCGCTGTGCGCGCGCCAAGCGTTCTCTTCGCCGTCGGCACGGAAGCCGACACCTTCCTTGACGTGGCCGAAGTAGTCATGCACCACGCGGAACAGGTCATTCACCAATGCCGGTTGGCCGCCGATCTTGTACTTGGTTTCGGCGAGCATGGGGTTATCCGACACATCCATCTCAGCATCGGAGCCGTAGCCGTCGCGCGTGCTGAACACGCTCATGTGGTTGTTGTTACGCACATCCTCGATGGCAAGGCGCGGGCTGGCCGCATAGGGGTCACCCTTGCTCATGTCCATGAAATCGACCTTCAGGCCGGAAGCCATGACCGCCTCGTACTGGGCGATCGTTTCCTCGGCCAGCGCAGCGAATGCGGCCTTGACCTCGGGGTTGTTCGGCTCGTGCTTCATTTCCTCGTAGGCTTGGGCGATACGGGTCGCGCGCTCAGGATCGACCTTGACGTACTGGTTCGGCGGATTGTAAGCCATGCCGCGCGAAGCCATGTAATCCTCGGCCACCTTGACCGCCGGTTCCCAGACACCGACATCCAGCTTCTTGCCATTGACCTTGACATTGGTGGGCAGGCCAATCAGGTTCCCGGACTTCGGCCGGGGGCCTTGGTTCTGGGCCGCGCGCTTCAGGCCAGCGATAGCCATGCGGGCAAAGTCCTGCGGCTGCACATTCTGGATGGCCCAGACACGCAGCGCTTCCGGAAGCGCCTTGTTCTGGATGATGGCCGTGCGAATCGCCGACATGAAATCGCGGGCCCAGCGCACCAGCGGGTTGGTGCTCTCCGGGTTCTTGGCATACTGCTCGACGGCGTAGGCGGCGGTTTCCTCAAGCACATTCTCGACCGGGGTGTTGGCAGGCACGGCGGCCCGGGCATCCGCCACCCACTGCGCACCCTCTCCGGCTTGCAGCAGCGTGTCCAGACGCGACATCAGGCGGTTGTAGGTATCCTCGCCTACCAGAGCCTTCAGCGTGGCGTGCAGGGCCTCATGCTGCAGCACAGCGCCTGCATTCTTTTCGGTGAGGTTCCCGGTCACCAGCACGATCGTGCCGTCGGGCAGAGTGGCACCCTGCACCGCCCCGGAAACGGAGGTCAGCGGCACGCCGCCAAGCTCGGCCAGTTCAGCCGGGGTCTGCACAAAGCGGACGAGCCCGGTATCGAGCAACACCTTGGCTGCCGTGTCGCCGACGGTCTCGCGCAGCACGCCTTCAGCTTCGGCCGGGGTGATGCCGGCGGCGTCCGGCGCCTGCTCGGCTTCGGAGAAGAACCAGCCGCCGATGTCGCGGCCGGTCTCCCGGGCCACGCGGCTAACCCAACGGGGAATCGTGGCGTCCGGCTTGTCCTCGATGTGGCTCAAGACTGTGTTGATCAGGATGCCGAGCTTGGCTGTGTCCGGCCCGATGCCGCCGGTGCCTTGGGTTCGCTGGCCAAAGGTTGTGAAGCCGGTGCTCGGATTGATGTCTTCGATCTTGGCCTTGAGGTCTTCGTCGCTGACCACCGTACCGCGCGGAAACCCAAACGGGGTCTTCGGATCGGTGTAGGCGACGATGCGACCTTGCTGGTCGAACATCAGGTTCTCGAGCCAATTCCCTCCTGTTGCGGAGAAAGGGCGGTTCTCGGTGATCGAGTGGGCGGAACGCAGTGCGTTGAGGCCGATCTTCTCTACGTCGCTGATGGTGTTCCAAACTTGCGGAGTCACACCTTGCATCCCAGCATCGCCGGCGCCGGTCAGCGGGTTGATCACCCCGGGGCCGAACATGGTGTCGGCCGACAAGGATTGAAGCTGGCGGCGCAACGGATTGACCGTGGTCAAGGTTGGGTCGGCAGGGTAACCCTTGCCACGCAGGTTGGCGATCTCGGCTGCAAACCGGTACGCCAGATCGGCAGAGCCCGGAGCGTCTTGTAGAGCGACCGCATGAATGCTGTAGTCAGCGCTGAAATGAGTGTAGGGGCTGTTCGGGCGCACGGCGTAGGGGTTTTCCCTGCCACCCCGGCCGAGCCCGTACAGGTAAATCGCGAAACCGGCCCGCGTCCCCATGTTGCGGGAGCTGATGCCGCGGATCGGATTAACCCACGTCCCAAGCGGCACGTTGTTTTCGGCGGCCCACCGCTCAGCCATCTCCTTGAGCTTGGCGTTGTAGCGATCACGCACTTGGTTGAGGATGTCTTGGGGGATGCTTTCACCCCGACCAACTGCCGAGCGAGTGCGCGCTTTCAGGTCAGAGGTATCAATGCGGGGCAAGACACGCTGACCCTCATTGCGGGGCGCCATCAGGGTCTTGAAAAACTTGCCCAGTTTGAGCAAGGTGCCATCCTGCTTGGCTTTCTCGGCACGAATCGGGAAGGAGGTTTGCACCGAACGAACGCCGGCGCGCGTCACCGGCGCACGGGAGCGGGTGGCACGCGGGGCCGGGTTCGGAGTGTGATCGGACTCACGACCAGAACGAACCTGCGCATCACGCTCACGGCGCAGCTCGCGTGCTTTTTGGCGAGCCTCAGAACGCTGTTCGTCCGGCAAGTCTTCATTCTCTGCGCGGGAATCAAGCTCGGCGATCTGCTCGTTTATGTCGAGCGGTGCAGTTTCGAGAGCAAGCTCGTCCTGATACTTGGACTGCTCTTCTTCGCTTGGACCTTCTTCCTTCACCCAACCCAGAACAGCCCGCACCCCGGCGATGGTCTCCATGTCACCTTCACGAGCACCAGACTCAAGACCTTCATCGGACAGGCCCCACTCAAGTACCGTGTTGGTGGCTTCTTCAAGGGGGTCAATGTTGATCCCCTCAATCGCTTGGAAGCGCTCAACAACCAACAACGCTTCAGTCACCTCGTCGGGGGCGTTGTTGATGAAAGCATCGTGGGTGGTGGCGGACATTGGAATGCGACCGCTCTGGCTCCCGACGAGACCTTCCTTTTGCAGCTCTTGAATCTGCTCAGCGCTCAGAAGGGTGTCTTCTTCTTGAGTCGGCGCCTCTTGCTCGCCTTCCATCTGCCAACCGCGGAACTCGGCCAGCGCGCGAACAACCGCATGTTGTTGCGGCGCAGCATGAACAGTCGGGTTGCTCAGGATGTTCTGCGCCTGCTCTTGGCTCAGACGATTGACCGACTCGCGAACCCGACTCGGTGCCTGACCGATCTCACGAGCCAACTCGTCAGATGCAGCGGTCAAACGGGAACGAGCGGTGGCGCGCTCAGCAGGAATCGGTGCGCCGCGTTGTTCAAGAAGAGCGCTCGCAAAGGCGGCACGAGAATCGCTGGTCTCAATGTTGTCGTAATCGCGGAGCAGGCGTTCGTCATTGTCCGAACGCATGACTTCGGCGACCACCGGCATGTGACCGGCTTCCAGCATTGCCGCTTCAGCTTCAGCAACGCGATCCACCATTTTCTGATTATCAGAGCCCGGCTGCACGGTTGATGCAGCCTCATTGTTCCCGGTAATCGTCGGGAAGGCGTCATTCTCGATGGCAACCTGCTGCACTTCCGCACCCAGCGCTTCCGCATTGATGGTCGGCAGCGGGGTCTCTTCCCTTTGCTGCATCGCTTCAGCGCCAACCTCGCCCGGGGTGTCGCGGATCAGGCCGATCTGGTCGCTCACCTTGGGGGCGGCAACCTCTTCGATCGGGAAGAGGTCGGGGTTGGCAGTGACATCGGCCATCGGAGGCTCGACTTTGCCGGAACGCACACGCTCGATCTCTTCGGCCAGCGCCTCACCGACACCTTGGCGCACGCCGGCGCGGGTGTTCTCCACCGCCTGCGTATCGAGGGTCAAGGTGGTGTGGGCCTCTTGCCCCTTGGCGAAGGACTCGATCGCCTCGTCAGCGCTCTTCGCTTCGAGCGTGCTCTGCGTGGTCTCTGCCGAAACAGCATCAGCTGCCACCCGGGCACCCTGCATTCCAGCATTATCGACCACCGCTTCAGCGCGGGCTGTATCCAGATTCTCTTGGGCGGCCCGGCTGTTCGGCATACGGGCGGCGGTGACGGCGGCCTGAGCCACCTCGACCGCTTGCTTCAATGCGGGGCGCGCTTCAGGAGCGGCTTCAACGTAATCCCGCTGCGCACGGAGCAGGGCAACCTCAGCTTGGGCAACCGGGTTATCCGGTGCTTTGGCGAGAACCTTTTCAGCGGCTTCAAGTTCGGCGGCTTTCGACCCTTCGCCGACGATCGGGTGCATGCCGCCACCCATGACGCCACCAAGCGCGGCGCCGACCACACCTTGCGCGGCAGCTTTGCGGAAGTCCAGCTCACCACCATTGGCACCCTGCTCAATCAGGGCTTGCCCGGCTTCCTGCACAAACTCTTGACCTGCTTCTTGTCCAACCGCTGTGCCGATCCGACCGGCTGCGTAGGTGGCACCCTTGCGCTGCAGGGTGGATAGCGTTTCAACCCCGGTCTCGGCCGCTTCACCGAGACCCTTGCGCGCCACGCCGGCGAGCACGTTGCTCGGGGTCAGGCCGCCAGTGACCGTGCCCAGCGCCAGCGCCTGCAGTGCAGCCGCACCATCACCGGTCTTGTCGAACACGTCGGTGGCCATGATGGTGCCTTCGCCAACACCACTGGCGACGGCTGTGCCGATCCTGCCCAACGTACCGGTTGCCGTCGCAGCGGCTGCCCCGCGCGCCAGCACGCCGCCGATACCGCCACCCGCACCCATGGCAGGCAGAGACTCGACAAGCATGTTGCCCATCAAGGTGGGATTCTGTAGGGCGTAAATACCAGCATCGAAAACGCCGCCGGTCTCGAGCTTCTGACCTAGCTGCTGCTTCTGGTATTTGGCCTTGGCCGACATGCCTTCTTCGGCGATCTTCGAAGAACGATCGAAGTAGTCATAGGCTTCGTTGTCGTTGCCCACCGCCGTAGCGATGATCCCCTTGGCAAGACTGGCGCCGCCGCCGGCGAGCGAGTAAAAGGCATCGGTGCCAACTTCACCCCAGCTGCGTTCCGGTGCTTTGGTCTTGGTGGGAGCGGGCTCGGCTGTTCCGAGGCTGGACAGGTATTCTTCGAACTCGGATTTGCTGGCGATCGGCATGTCGTTACCTCAACTCAAGTTCGAGGGATTGTATCACCACTGCTGAGGAAGATCACCTGCTGAATAGGTTGCGTCAGAGCTGGAGCCGCCGAACATTCTGCCAAAGATTCCACCACCCGTTTCCGGCTTCGCTTTTGCAGACGACGCTTGCGTGGGGGTGCCGCCGGCGGCCGGCGCTGCAGGCTTCTTGTCCCAGTTCGGATTGACCGCGGTCTTGAACAGGGTGTCCGGGGAAGCCTTGGCGTACTCGGGCATGTTGCGAAGCGCATCCACACGAGAGTTCAGCTCAGCCAGCTCGGCAAAAACCGCGGCGGGCTTGCGCCCCTTATTGACGATCTCGTCGTGGCCGTAATTGAATGCCGCGTTGGCCGCACGTTTATCGACAACCTTCTTCCCGTCATCGTCGAAGCCCGGGACATCGAACCGATTGGCGTAGGTGGTCAGACGCTGAAGCTGCTTTTCGTGATCGGCGTCAGCCTCACCGCGCTTGCGAGCGGCCCGGGCTTCGGCGCGAGCCTCGATCTGCTCTTTGCGATTCGCTTCGTTGGCCAAGTGGGAGCGCTCGGTTTCAGAACGAGCTCGCCACACATCGGCGACCTTCATGTAACCCCGTTCCTCGGCCAAGTCCGCACCGTACTTGAGTGCTGCGGGGGTGTCCGACTTGTCGCCGAACTTTTCCCTCACGGCAGCCTTCACTTCCCGCATGTTTTGGGAAACAGTCTCGAGGTCTTTCTTGGCGCGAGCATCCTTCAACTCGTCACGGCTACGCTCGCGGTCCATGATGATGTCCGCCTGATAGCTGTACAAGTCCTTGGAGCGCTGTTGGGCCGCATCCGCCTCACGTTGCTTGCGCTCTTCGGCGATCATGCCATCGAAGACCTCGCCCGCCTCGTGAGCTGCACCCATGACCGCGCCTTGGAGGGCGCGCTTGAGAGAGAATCCCATGATTACATCCCTTCGCGCTTGGTGGTCTCAGCCTCGAAGCCCTGCTGAAAAGCCTCTTCCTCGTTGTTGGAGACCGGGGTCGCTTCTTCCTTGGCTTCCGGCATCTCGGCGACCTTCTTGCCCGCTTCGGTATCGTCGAAGCCCAGCTTCTTGCCCATGTCGTCGATCACGTCGTCGATCTTCGAGGGGTCGATGCCGTAGCCAACGAGGATGGAACGGATCAGCAGCTCGAGCGCATCGCCCACTA
>ENA-UOWG01002761-UOWG01002761.1-activated-sludge-metagenome-genome-assembly--contig:-NODE-2761-length-14413-cov-37.908692_pt1 | contig 14413 bp, 14 predicted proteins | sample MGYA00238147_ERZ761563 | MGnify/ENA primary metagenome ERZ761563 (study PRJEB28884, sample SAMN05720216) | anaerobic digester metagenome | isolation source: active sludge of municipal... | reverse complement strand
ACAAAAGGTCCGAAACTGATTATCGGTAAAATGAAACGCCGCAAGGGATTTCGCAAAAAGACCGGGCATCGCCAGGCATTAACGAGCATGAAAATAAAGAATATTTCGATATAGGCGGAGGACATCATGGCACATAAAAAAGGTCAGGGAAGCTCCCGCAACGGTAGAGACTCTAACGCGCAAAGACGCGGCGTCAAAGTGTATGGCGGCCAGAGCATCAACGCGGGCTCCATTATCGTGCGGCAGGTAGGAACCAAAATTCATCCGGGCAACAACGTCGGCCTGGGCAAGGATTTTACACTTTTCGCGCTCATCAATGGCGTCGTGAAATATGAGAGACTCGATAAAACTCGAAAAAAGGTTAGCGTTTACGCCGCGGCATAAACCGGCGATTCAAGATTGAATACAAAAAGGCGCTTAGACCATAAGCGCCTTTTTTTCTTGCACTCTTGTAGGGAACGGTTTCAAACCGCTCCCTACTTTGGTTTTGGCGCCGGAGCAAATGAAATGAAGTTTGTGGATGAAGCAAAAATATTTGTGAAGGGCGGACATGGTGGGCCAGGCTGCGTCAGTTTCCGACGGGAAAAGTTTGTCCCCAAAGGCGGACCGGATGGTGGAGACGGCGGCAAGGGTGGCAGTGTGATTTTGCGCGCAGCAAGAAGCCATCACACCCTGCTGGATTTAAAATACCAGCAGCATCACATGGCCAAAAATGGCGGCCACGGCTCTGGCAATAACCGCACCGGCCGCAGCGCGGAGGACCTGGAGGTTATTGTTCCTCCCGGAACCATTGTGAAAGATTTTGAAACCGGTGAAATCCTGGCTGATCTAGCCGAATTGGGACAAACCTTTATCGTAGCCAGAGGGGGCATCGGGGGTAAAGGTAATGCTCATTTTACAACGTCAACGCACCAGACACCACGCTTCGCTCAGGAAGGAATGGAAGGCGAGGAACGCTGGCTCAAAATGGAGCTCAAACTGCTGGCGGATGTCGGCCTCATCGGTTTTCCCAATGCGGGAAAGTCCACATTTATCTCGCGGGTCTCTGCGGCCAGACCTAAAATTGCCGACTATCCTTTCACCACCCTGACGCCGCATCTGGGCGTGGTCAAATACGCGGACAGCCGAAGCTTTGTTATGGCCGACATTCCCGGTCTAATTGCCGGGGCGCACGAAGGACAGGGCATGGGAATGCAGTTTCTTAAACACGTGGAAAGGACTTCTTTGCTTTTTCACATCGTTGATATTTCCACGGAACCCAATACTGATGCGTGGAAAAATTTCACAGCCATTAATGATGAACTCGGACACTACAATCCACAGCTTCTGGATAAACCGCAAATGGTGGCCATCAACAAAATTGATCTTCCCCACGTGAAAGCTCGGGTCAAAAAAGAAGTTGCGCGTTTCAAAAAAAAAGGGATAATGCTACATTCGTTTTCCGCTGTAACCGGCGAAGGAACACAGGAACTTATAAGAATAATGGTTACTCTGTTAAACAAAACGGACATCCCGGATGATCATGAATAGTTATCGTCAAGATACACTGACTCATACCAAAAAGATACTCATCAAAATCGGCTCGGCGGTACTCACCGGCACAGACGGTCTGGATTTGAAAATCATCGATTCCCTGGCTCAGGAAATGTGCGATCTGACACGCAGAGGCTTCTCCATCGTCCTGGTCACCTCCGGGGCTATCGCGTCGGGCAAACATCGTCTGAACATCTTGGGCAAACTCAAAAGCATTCCCGAAAAACAGGCGGCAGCGGCCGTCGGCCAGGGAAGGCTCATGCGCGTCTATTCCAAAGCCTTTGAAAAAAACAATTTGTATGTCGCCCAGATTCTGCTGACACTCGCGGACCTGACCGACCGGCAGAGATACCTGAACATCCGCAACACGCTTTCCACGCTGATGGAATGGCACGTCACGCCGATCATTAATGAAAATGACTCCGTCGCTGTCGATGAAATCAAATTCGGCGACAACGACAATCTCGCCGCAATGATCGCCAATGTCATCGAGGCGGATTTATTTATCAACTTAACCGCAACCGACGGACTCTACGACTGCAACCCGTCGCAATCTAAAAAAGCAAAACTCATCCCGCTCGTTTGCGAGATCACCGATGAAATCGAAGCGGCCGCCACAGCGGAGACATCGGCTGTCGGCACGGGCGGCATGAAAAGCAAGATTATTGCGGCCAAAAAAGTTACGTCCATCGGTATTCCCTGTATCATCGCGCCGGGAAAAAGAAAAAAAATTCTTTCGGATATTATGCTGGGCAAAGAAGTCGGCACGTTGTTCTTGCCGCAAACGTCACGCCTCGCGAGTAGGAAATACTGGATTGCTTTTACACTGCGCCCCCGCGGAAGATTGATCGTGGATGACGGCGCTAAGAAAGCGTTGCTGGAAAAAGGCAAGAGCCTTCTGCCCTCCGGTATTACCGCCGTGGAGGGAGAGTTTGCCACAGGCGATCCCGTTAACTGCCTTGACCGTGAAGGAAATCTCCTGGCCAAGGGGCTTGTCAATTACAGCGCAGGTGAAATCAGCAAGATTATGGGATTGAAAACACCACAAATATTCACCGTTCTGGGTCACAAAGATTATGATGAAGTAATCCACCGGGATAATCTGGTAATCTCCGGGGATATCAAGAAAAACAAAAACTGAACCAACAATAGAGAATCCTGTCCGCAAAACCGGCGCTACCTGGCGTCTTCAAACAAGGAGGATTAAAAATGATTCCATTGATCGTTCTGGTTGTCATCATCGCTGCCGTCGCTTTCTATTTTGTTGGGATTTACAATAACCTGATTGCGCTGCGCAATCTTTACAGGAACGCCTACACCCAGATCGATATTCAGTTGAAACGCCGCTATGATCTGATTCCCAACCTGGTGGAAGCCGCCAAGGGCTATCTGGCGCATGAACGCGGAACACTGGAAGCCGTCATCAAAGCACGCCAGACAGCTTTTGACGCCAGCAAAGTTGCAGCGGCCTCTCCCGGTGACGCCGCGGCCATGACGGGACTGACCCGGGCCGAAGGGTCGCTTTCCGGCTTGCTTTCCAAACTGCTGGCGGTTGTGGAATCTTACCCCGACTTAAAAGCCAATAAAACCATCAGCGATCTGATGGAAGAACTCACATCTACGGAGAATAAAATTAGCTTCGCGCGTCAGGCCTATAATGACGCCGTGACCTTTTACAATACGAAGCGGGAACAGTTTCCCAACAATGTAATATCGTCAACCTTTAATTTTCAAACGGCCGCCCTGCTGGAAACCGTGGAAAAAGCCGAAGAACGGACAGCACCTAAAGTGTCTTTTACCTGAGGATCCGCGGACTGACGCGATTGATTGCTTAAAATGACCGTTCCCCGTTCGACCAATTTTTTTGCCAGGCAGGAGCAGGCCCGCAAAAGCTGCCGGAATCAGATGATTCTGTTTGCTTTTGCGGTGTTCATTATTGTTGTAGTCACCACACTGGCGATTCGTTTTGCCTGGTATTTATATATCAGCACTCAGACATACAGCCTGTTTAACGCCGGATCGGCGCAAAGTTATCAGCAAAAACTTTCAACTTTTACCTTTTTTGACCCGGCGTTTTTTCTTTTTATGGGCATGGCCATTGTCATCGTCATTCTCACTGCCAGCGTAGCCAAAATGAACACCTTGCAGAAAGGCGGCGGCGCCGTGGCTGAAATGCTGGGCGGACGAAAAATCAGCACCGGGACGACCGATCAGACTGAACGCCGTCTGATCAACGTTGTGGAAGAAATGGCCATCGCCTCCGGCATTCCCGTCCCGCAGGTCTATGTGCTGGATTCGGAACATAACATCAACGCCTTTGCCGCAGGGCTTGAACTTGACGATGCAGTAGTGGCCGTCACCCACGGAGCGCTCATGAAGCTCAACCGCGATGAATTACAGGGCGTTATCGGCCATGAGTTCAGTCACATCTTAAACGGTGACTCCCGACTCAATGTTCAGTTGATCGGTATCCTTTTCGGCATCCTTTTTATGGGAATCGTCGGAAGAAAAATTATATCACAGGGACGACTCTCCGTCAGATTGGGTTTACCAGTCATCGCCGGAGGGGTTTGCCTGATCGTGATCGGTTATGCGGGAACCTTTTTGGGCAGGCTCATGCAATGTGCCGTATCTCGTCAGAAGGAATTCCTGGCGGACGCATCCTCCGTTCAGTTCACACGCAATCCGCTGGGATTAGCGGGCGCTCTGAAGAAAATCGGTGGTTCCGCTTTCGGCTCGCGTATTCAATCGGCCAGTGCCAGACAGGCCAGCCATTTGTTCTTCGGCGAAAGTCATCCCGATGAAATATTCCCTTTTTTGGCCACTCACCCGCCGCTTGCGGAGCGCATCCGGCTCCTGGATCCTTCATTTGACGGCAAATTCATCAAAATGGAAGATGACCGGCTCGCAGCCAAACCAGAGTATTCAACCCCCTTCTGGGGCACCACACACCACATGCCACCCGGATCGTCTTTCCCGGGTCTCATTCCCGCGGAGGTAATCCACCGCGTCGGAAATCCGTTCAAAGAAAATATTGAACGGAGCCTGATCCTTCTTCAATCCATACCGGAGGACATCATCAAAGCCGTCAAAACACCCCCGGGCGCTGCTTGCGTCATTTATGCTCTTTTGATGGATACCAACGCGGCACGGCGTGAAGCGCAGGCGTCCGCTCTGGACAGAGCGATGGTCTTGCAAGGTCAAACGGACAGTGTCCTGAGAATGGGCGGACAATTATCCGGCCTGCAACAGGACCTCCGGCTGCCATTAATCGAAGTGGCCATGCCGGCGCTCACGGGATTAACAAGTATGGAAAAAAGAAATTTTTTATTGATCCTCCATTCTTTCATTAACGCCGACGGCCAGGTGAGTCTTTTTGAATTATCCGTCCAATGGATTTTAGACAAATATCTTAATCCATCCGAAAAACTCTTTCAAAGTGTCACGCTCTTTTCATATTCCCAGGTTGGTTTGGATATTATCACACTGCTTGGGGCGCTGGCCTATGCCGGACATCCAGGCGACAAAATCCAAGCGGCAAATGCCTTTCAAGCAGGCCTGTCCAGGATTCCGGAACTTGCCGCCCGCAAACCCGTTTTTTCTTTTAAAGATAACGCTTCCTACGCAAGCGTGAACAGGGCACTCACCGATCTGACCGCCGCGTCCTTTAAAATCAGGGAATCGGTTATCGACGCTTGCGCGCACTGCGCCTTTGCGGACAAGACGGTGACGATTGAAGAAGGGGAACTCCTGCGTGTCATCGCGCTCGCGCTCCAATGTCCACTGCCACCGTTTACCGCCGAAGAACAGACACCTTCGTGAGCATCCAATCGACCGATTGATCAGCAACCGGCAAGTTCCGAAGATGATCACGTACTTCGTTTGCCAATTACCACATCCTATGTTAAAGGTCAGCCATGTCGATCTGGAATAAGAAAAGCAGAATACTGGTGACCTGTCCGAAAGGCGTTGCGCCTTATTTGAAAACGGAAATCGCAGCATTGGGATTCCCGATCCTGCATGAAATTGACACTGCCATTTCAACCGAAGGAACGCTCACAGACACGATGCTGCTGAATCTTCATTTGCGCACAGCCCAGCGCGTCCTGTATCAACTGCAAATATTCAAAGTTATTTCTCCCGGCGCTCTTTATGAACGCATCAATGCCATACCCTGGGAAACGCTTCTGCACGATTCCGGCCCCAACGCTTATGTTTGCGTCACGTCGATTGTAGATAATCCGCTGGTGACCGATTCGCGCTTTGTCAACCTCAAAGCCAAGGACGCCATCGTTGACCGAATCCGGGAAAAGAGCGGCATCCGGCCTGATTCCGGCCCGGAAAAAGATAAGGCCGTTATTCACGTTTACTGGCGTAATGATCAGGCGATGGTTTATATCGACACCTCCGGTGATCGCCTTTCGCTGCGCGGCTATCGCAAGATTCCGCTGGCCGCGCCGATGCAGGAAACCCTGGCGGCGGCGTTGATTCTGGCAACAGGATGGCAGGGCAGGACGCCCTTTGTCAACCCGATGTGCGGCAGTGGAACACTGGCCATCGAAGCAGCCCTGATAGCACTCAATCGTGCGCCGGGGCTGGGACGCAACAATTACGGTTTTATGTATATTAAAGATTTTCCCCATGAACTCTGGCAAGCCATGCGCAAAAAAGCCCGCATGGCATCCAAAAAAACATTGCCGTCGAAAATTCTCGCCACAGATATTGACGCTACGGCCGTGCAGGCGGCAAACCAAAATGCGAAAACAGCGGGCGTTGACCTTCTGATCGAATTTGTGACCTGCTCTTTTGAAGAAACATCCATTCCGGGAGGAGGAGGCATCATCATAATGAATCCTCCCTATGGCGAGCGTATGGAACCTCTCAAGATTAAAATGCTGCGTCCCGACCGCAGGAAAGAAATCGCGCCGGGACAGAAAGTCATTCTCCGCAAGGCCGCCGACATGGTTCATAAAAGCAACCATCCCAACGCTCTGCAACGATTGGAGGCGCTCTATGAAAGCTGCGGCAATTGGTTCAAAAGCATCAGCCGGGGCTATCGCGGCTATATTTTCACCGGTAATTTAGACATGATAAAAAAAGTAGGGTTACGCACCAAGCGTCGGCTGGCCTTTTACAACGGCGAAATCGAATGCCGCCTGCTGGAATATGAACTTTACGCAGGCAGCAAAAAGCACTCATTCCAAGAGGATCAATTTACTTTGCCACCCAAGATTGATTAGGGCTAGTTCTTCTTCGCCTCTTTTTTCCTGATTTTAGCCATGGCCTTCAGTGCTTTCTTATCAGGAATTTCCACAGACATAGAGGTCTTTTGGGGTAATTCTATTTGCGAAGCACCATCGGGCAACACAGGTGGCACCTCAGCCGTCCTTAACGCATCCGGCAATTGATGTTGCCTGGTGCGGCGAAGACGAATCCTGGCGATAATGGCTTCTGCAAACATCTTACCGAATTGGCCGATAAATCCGGCGATCAGGACAAGAATCACCCATTTGAGAACCGACCAGGTACTGATATAATTTAAAATATCCGCCATTGAAAAAGCACCAATTCAGAGCAATAAAAAAGACTGTGCATTGCTATCATTTGTCTATTGTTGAAATAATATGCACTGTTTTGATTTTTTATACAGGAAAACCCATCGATATGACAAGGCCTATTATTCCCCTGACTAAAAGTTGAATTCACCGGTGGGTCGTGCTACAAAATTTAACATAATTATTGATCCCGGCTAATAATAATTAAATCAGGAGACCGAATGAATATCATCCGTTTTGTTTCAGAACATCAGGACATATTTTATGGCGTTTACTCTTCAGACCATCCCGATTCGGCAAAAATTATCGAAGGCGATCTTTGGGGGGCTTACAAATTCACCGCCGTAGATGCGAAGATCAGGCAATTGCTTTCTCCCGTCGTCCCGGTCAATATTCTGGCGCTGGGTATTAACTACAAAAAACACGGCGATGAAACCGCGATGTCCTATCCGGATCAGCCAATCTTGTTCATCAAGGCAACCAGCAGTATCATTGGACACAAGGAATCCATTGTCCTGCCTGATGCGGGGGCTGATTCTGTGGACTATGAGGCGGAATTGGCTGTCCTGATCGGGAAGAAAGCAAAAAACATCGCACCCCGGGAAGCCATGGACTACATACTGGGTTATACCTGCGCGAACGACGTAAGCGCACGAGACTGGCAATTTGAAAAACAGAAGGGACAGTGGGCCAGGGGAAAAAGCTTTGACACCTTCTGCCCGCTCGGCCCCTGGATTGTCACGAAGGATGAAATCGACAATCCCAATGATCTGGGCATTCGCTGTCTGCTCAACAATCGGACCGTTCAGGAATCCCGAACATCGGAGATGATTTTCAACATTTCGGACATCGTCAGTAATCTGAGCCGCTCGATGACACTTCTGCCCGGGACGGTGATTCTGACCGGCACACCGGAAGGCGTCGGATTTACGCGCCAGCCGCCCTTGTTTCTCAGAGATGGCGACGTGGTCAGCGTCGAAATTGAAAAGATCGGAACCCTGACAAACCGGGTTGTCGCAGAGCCATGAAAATTATTTTCACTAAGATGATCCCACTACATCGATTTGCCGCCATTAATTTTTTCGGAATCTTGCTCGCGCCGAAAAGCATAAAAATTTCTTCCCAAACCGTTAATCACGAAGCTATCCACACAGCGCAAATGACAGAAATGTTATTTGTCTTTTTTTATCTCTGGTATCTGATCGAATGGTTGATTCGATTATTCTGTAAAGGAAACGCTTACCGGAATATTGCCTTTGAAAAAGAAGCCTATCAAAATGATCACGACAAGAATTATTTAAATAGTCGAGAACCTTATAGTTGGTTCAAGTTCCTTTAAATTGTCAACCTGGCCAAACCCTGATCACGCTCTACGTTTGATGGGAATTGCAGTGATTGAAATAAATCGATACGGGAGGAAGAACGTTCTTTACAGGCCCCGTAGAGAATCCGGCCTGAGCAGTTTTTCATCCCGGTCAGACAGCACCTTATCCACCAGAGCTATCATTTTTTGTTTGTCTTTCTGCAGCGTACCGGTAATGGGCAGATAGTTGGAGGCATGCGTGCCGACAAATTTCAGGTGGTCCATGGTTATATTTTCGAAAATCTGCTTCATCTCGGCCAGGGTTTCAAAAGGATCCAGCAATTGAAATTCGCCTTTCTGTACCTGACGGTAGAGAACCGTTCCCGGCACGGGGGTAACGGTCAGGGCGGCCAGATACCGGGGTTTCATCTCATTACAGATTTTAGCAGTAGCCAGCGCATGACGAACGGAGGCCTCACCCGGACCGGCCAATCCGAGCAGCACCATAGCGGATAAATTAATATCGGCATCCACCAGCCGCTGACCGGCCTGAAGCATCTCATCATACCCTACGCCTTTTTTGACTTTCTTCAGCAATGCATCATCGCCCGTCTCCACGCCGATATACGCCTTGGTGAGACCGGCTTTCCTCAACGCGCGCAATTCCGCAGGCGATTTCGTCAAGGTGCTTTGCGGCCCCACATAGCTGCCGACATGACGCAAGGAGGGAAAGGTTGCATAAAGCGTATCGATGATTGTCAGCAAAGTATCCGTCTCGATGGCAATCGCATCCCCATCGCAGAGGAATGCTTTTTCCAGGTCGCCGTAGTAACCTTTGGCCATGCGAATATCTTCCAAAATCTCGGCGGTCTGTCGCACGCGATACTTCACGTCCTTATACATACCACAAAATGTACACTGATTATGGGAACAACCAATGGTGCACTGAAGCAGGTAGCTATTGGCCTCACTGAAGGGACGGAAAATATTTCCTTCGTATCTCAAAACATTTTACCTTTATTTTTTCCGGTTCTACACCAAATCAACAGACAGGAACATTGGGTGCCCTGCGAGCTGTGGGCTCCGAGCTAAAGCAGACGCTCTGCGCCGGAGATGATGACCGTTGTTTTAATGCCGCCCGGCGGATCCCGCGTGAAAACAATCATAAAAGGGATGCTTCCGTTGGGGATCACCCGTTGATTTGAATTGTCGCGGCCTTCCGCCAAGGATAGTTTTTGTAAGATTTCTTCTTCGGACATGTTGGTCAGCTCTTCATCGGTCAGAACATTTCCCGCAAAACTCTCCCGCTCGCCCAGCACAACCGCATAGGCATCCAGGATCTGCGCTTTAACCATTACGCGGGCGACGGCAAAATCCGCTTGATTGACCGCAGTTCCTTCTATAATTCGGATATTGCCCAGAATGTAATTATTTATCACCCGCTGCCGGATATCCTGAATTTTGACGTGCCCCTTCACAGACTGACCCTCTGCCTGTTGTGAAACTCCAATATAATTTCGGGCAATCTGTACCAAACGCTCGCCCCACTGCGGGAAAACGACAAAATATACGATGGCAGGTATTACAATAATGACCAGCATTGTCCAAAGCGCAAACATCCACAGCCGACTTCTTTTCTTACGAGCCGGGGGCGCCGGTGTTTCATCAGAAGTCTCCAGGAATTCGTCCTTCTCATCGTGTTTTTCAGACTCCGGTCGTAATTCCATATCCGTTGGGGGCATTCCTGTCATTTTCTCGGGCGTGAATTCCGGTTTCGATTCGTCTTCTACGGTTTGGGGGGGAGTCGTGACAGCATCAGGGGAGTGGGTTAAATCTTCATCCGGAGTGACTTCACCACGCACCGCAGCAGCCGGCTCAAAGGATAATCGACCGGTTGTTTTTTCCGACGGGATTTCTTTTGAAAAAGCAGGCGCTGCTTGTGGCGTAACGGCCGACGCCTTTATATTTAATGGATTATCCTGAAAGAAAACATGCTGGCAACGGCTGCAACGCATCCACAAACCGTCACCTTCCATTTGAGCATCATCAAAACGGAATTTTGTCCGGCACTGCTTGCACTGTACAATCATTGATCTCCCTCTTTCCCCTGGTCCATCTTGGTTGAAATCACATAAACATCAGGCAAAAAACGATACTGTTCGCTGAAATCCAAACCATAGCCGACGATAAAACCCTCGTCCATGGTAAAACCGACATAATCCGCCTCAAAGGGAACTTTTCTTCTTTCTCGCTTGTCCAGAAAAGTGCAGACTTTTATGGATTTCGGATTTCTAAGTTTCAGCGTATCAACAATATGCCGTAACGTCAAACCGGTATCGATGATATCCTCCACAATCAGAATATCCCGGCCTTCAATGGTCAGTTCCACATCCTTGGTAATGACAATATTGCCCGAACTTTCAGACGATGCGCCATAACTGGCCGCCCGTATAAAATCCGTCTGGCAGGAAATGGACATTGCCCGTACCAGGTCCGCCATAAAAATAAAAGCGCCCTTGAGAACGCCGATCATCAGGATTTCGCCCCCCGCATAGTCGCGGGAAATCTCATCGGCCAATTCCTGCACACGTCTGGTTATTTCAGACCGGCGGATGAGAATTTCCTTTGATGACGTGGACATATCAGGACGCTCCTTCTTGTCATGCGGTTGGTGACGGATACTACTCAAGTTTTCTTCTACCTGTCAATAAAAAATCAAAACAAGTCACGGTATAATGATACCAGGGACTCTATATTGGTCCAAATCATATTTTCCGCAGTGGTGAGTTCTTCCGCGTTATGAAATTCGGAGGACAGGCTGAGCAATATGGAATTGAGCGGTGATATTTCCCTGCCGAATCTTTCGTAATCGATGTGGCTGATCATGTACTGCGATCCATCAAAATAATATTTGCCCAGCCGGTTGGTCTCCGCCGTACGGAAAGGCCACGTTGTCTTCCAGTGGAAGTATTCCAGCGCAATGTTCTTCAGCGCTTCTTGGTCAAACACGTACGGCTTCAGCTCTTGTCCGATCCGGTCGGCTATCAGACGAAAATACGTAACGACCAGATCAATGTCCGTCAGGCACAAACCGTAGAGATACCAATCATCGATAATTTTTAACAGGATGAGCTGTTGGGAACGGGAAATAAAATGATGACTGGGGCACAGGTGTCCGGCGCAGACCTCCCGTCCGTAAAATGATACCGACCGCATATCGACGCCGTCGTTCTGCATGGGGTGCACAAGACAACCGACGGTTCTTTCGTCGGAGTCCAGAAAACCGAGATACTCACAACAGTAAATCACCTCGTATCGTTTACTGAAATCTTCAACGGCAAAGGTTGCTTCAGCATAGGACTGGATATTAGCCGGCGATTTGACCAGTTCGCGAAATCGTTTCGTGCGGGCGCGCAGCCTTTGGGTCAGCGCCTCACGCGAGCTGTCCACATAGTTGTAAAGACCGCAGCAGGCGCCGCAGGATTTACCGGCGTCCGGCTGGCACAAGACCATTATTTCCGAAGGCGAAGACATGAGAGGCTTATAAAAGGATTAGCATTGCAGGTCAAGAATAAAAGTGTTAAGCACGCCTGAAGAAAACAGAAAAGCAGGAAATAAAAAACGTATGGAATTAATCGAAACCACCAAACTGCCCAACGGCCTGAAACTAACCATTATGGATTCATCCCGGCGTATTGCCGCAGACACGATAAAGGTCGAATTGACTTTTCAGGTAAAAATCAAGGTTCTGGAATCTTTTTTCGCCTCACCGGACGACTATCAAAAAGTTAAAAATGCTTTGGGCGATGAATTGATCTATGAACACAAAATGGAGAGATCCTTTGTTGACGACAAGGATGAAGAATCCGTCCGCGCAGAGCTCCTAACCACATTTAAGAAAAATTCTATGACGTATTTGTCCTCACCGAATTTCGCAAATAAAATGGCGTTGTCGCAACTCAGGGACATCAAACTCAACCCCTTCAAGTACAAGGCTTATCCTTACCCGGAACAGGCAGAATAATCCGGGCGGCATAAACAAATACGGAAAGTAAATAATGACACAAGACATTCTTGATGCGCTGTTAGCCGGCGCCGAAAAACCCAGCCGTTATATCGGCGCGGAAGTCAATTCCATCCACAAGGCCAGGCCCGATGTGCGCTTTTTGCTGGCCTTTCCCGATACGTATGAAGTGGGGATGTCTCATCTGGGATTGCAGATCCTGTATGCCGTCTTAAACGCGCTGTCCGACGTCGCTGCCGAACGCTGTTTTGCACCCTGGACGGATCGGGAGCAGCAGATGCGCCTGCGCCATCTTCCGCTGACATCGCTGGAATCCGCAAGCGCTATGGCCGATTTCGACATTATCGGTTTTTCGCTGCAATATGAATTATCCTACACCAATATGCTCAACATGCTGGATCTGGGAGGAATCCCGCTTCAATCCGGCGATCGTCTCAATCATCATCCCCTAATCATCGCGGGCGGCCCATGCTCTTTTAACCCCGCGCCGCTTGCCACTTTCATTGATGCTTTCGTCATCGGCGAAGGAGAAGAAGTGGTTGCGGAAATTACTGCCGCCGTCACAGCCGGTAAAAAACAGAAACTCGCAAGAGACGCCATCCTCGCAAAGCTTGCGGGCATTGATGGCATTTATGTTCCCAGCGTGCACGGCAAAAACGTCATCATTAAAAAGCGAAAAGCGGTTGATCTTAACGCCTGGCCGCATCCGGTTGCGCCAGTTGTGCCGCTCATGCAAATTGTCCATGACCGCATCGTGCTGGAAATCGCCCGGGGCTGCACCCGGGGCTGCCGGTTTTGCCAGGCTGGTATGCTCTGGCGCCCTTACCGGGAAAGAAATGCGCAATTGATTGCAGACATGGCCTCCCAGGCGCTCGCGGCAACCGGCCATGATGAAATTTCTCTATTGTCCCTCAGTTCCGGCGATTACAGCTGCATCGAACCGTTGATACAAAACCTCATGAAAAAACATTATGCTGAGAGAGTTGCCCTCGCCTTGCCGTCCTTACGCGTTGAGTCGCTGAGCGAAACGCTGATCGAAGAAATCAAGCGCACCCGCAAAACCAGCTTCACCCTGGCGCCGGAAGCAGGAACGGATAAAATGCGGCAGGTCATCAACAAAGGCAACACCGCTAATGATTTGTTGGCGTCGGTTGATAAAGTCTTTGCCGCCGGTTGGAAGTCCATCAAACTGTATTTCATGATCGGTCTGCCGCACGAAGAAGAAAACGATCTGGCCGGCATCATTGATCTGGGTTATCAGGCGCTGCGCGCGGCCCGTCACCGCGGCCAGGTCACCATCAGCCTTTCGACCTTTGTTCCCAAGCCGCACACGCCCTTCCAGTGGGAAAAACAGCTGTCGCTTGACGAAACATACTCCCGGCAGAATTTCATCCGCCAAAGAATGAATAATCGCAATCTTACCGTCAAATGGCATGATGCCCGGATGAGTCTGCTGGAAGGCCTGTTTTCTCGAGGCGATGAAAAAATCGGAGACCTGCTTTTGTGCGCCTACCGGAAAGGCTGCCGTTTTGACGGCTGGGGTGAAATATTCCGTTTTGATCTGTGGCAGGAAGCCATCAAGGAAGCGGGAATAAACGTTGACGATTATTTGCGCCAACGCGCCACAAATGAGCGACTCCCCTGGGACAACATCGACTGCGGTGTGAGTCGGGACTTTCTGCTTTTGGAGAGACAAAAAGCCGATGCGCAGACGGCCACACCGGATTGCCGCTATGACGCCTGTCAGGATTGCGGTGTGTGTGATTTTACAGACACAAAAAATATTTTTTCGGACAAAGCTCTTGCCGCCGCAACGACTCAAGAAATAATCAAGCCAATGACGGGCCCTGAAAAAGTGTATCGTTTGAGCTTTACCAAAACAGGTCGCACGCGGTTTTTATCCCATCTGGAACTGGCCCAGGCGCTCACCCGTGCGCTGCGACGAAGTTCTCTTGCGCTTTGCTACTCGGCGGGTTTTCATCCGCATCCTAAAATATC
>ENA-UOWG01002757-UOWG01002757.1-activated-sludge-metagenome-genome-assembly--contig:-NODE-2757-length-14433-cov-4.550216_pt1 | contig 14433 bp, 16 predicted proteins | sample MGYA00238147_ERZ761563 | MGnify/ENA primary metagenome ERZ761563 (study PRJEB28884, sample SAMN05720216) | anaerobic digester metagenome | isolation source: active sludge of municipal... | reverse complement strand
AAGAAAAGAAAAGCCAGTTGAAGAGATTTCTAATCAGGAAGACGAATCCATAAATTTATAAACTAAGTTTAAGATTTTTTGATATGGAATTGAATATAACTGAAATTTCAAAAGATGAAGCAGATGTTGAGTTAGAAAACATTACTTTAGCTGAAATTTTAAGAGTTTATCTTAATGAAGACTCAGCGGTGACTTTTGCTGCTTGGAGAAGAGAGCACCCAACAGAACACCCAATCTTAAAACTTAAGACAAAGGGAAAAAGCCCAAAAAAAGCAATTGTTGATGCAATTGCAAGCATTTCTAAAGAACTTGACAAGGTTGAAGCTGAATTCAAAAAGTTAAAGTAAGGAATTACAATAATCCTTATTAATTCTATTTAAGCCCTTAAAGTATGAAAACTGAAAAAATTTCTAGTGGTAGTTATGACTTAAACAAATGGCTTTACGGTGGCTATGAAACAGATATAATTACCATGATTGCCGGGCCTCCAGGAAGCGGAAAAACTAATTTTGTGATGTTAGCTGCTTGCAGTCAAGCAAAGAAAGCTCACAAAGTGCTTTTCATTGATACAGAAGGAGGCTTCTCAGTGGACAGAGTCAAACAAATTGTGGGGGAAGATTATGAAAAAATACTGGAAAACATTTTAATTTTAAATCCAACAAACTTCACTGAGCAAAAAAAGGTTTTTTCAACTCTTTTAGAACAGGTGAAAAAAGGAGACATTAACTTAATTATTGTTGATGGCATGGCTATGCTTTACAGGCTTGAGCTGGGAGATGCTGTAAGTTTAAAAGATGATGAGAAAGTCAAGCAGATAAATAGGGAAGTTGCAAAACAGATGCGAGACTTAGCTGAAATTGCGAGAAAACAAAATATTCCTGTTCTTATCACAAATCAAGTTTATTCTCAATTCTTAAGCGAAGAAGAGTTAAAACAAGGCGTTAAAAGAGAAATTAATATTGTTGGAGGAGATTTATTCAAATATTGGAGCAAATGCATTATTGAGCTTTCCAATGAAAATAAGAAAAGAACAGCTAGGTTGATTAAGCACAGAAGCCTTCCAGAAAAAGAACTGGCATTTGAAATAAAAGAAAAAGGAATCTTCAAACGCGGCTGGATTTAATTAATATTAACTAAATAAAAAAGAAAAAGAGACAAAAAAATGGCTGAAGAAATAAGATTTGAAGTAATCAAAAAAATAACAGAACTTGGATTCAAATACAGAAATTTAAACAATATTTCTAAATTAGATACTAATTCTCCTCCTAGTGTATTTATTGGTTCTGCATTAAAATATCCTTTAGTGAATGTAGGAATTCTTTCTCCATTGGAAAAAGATGAAAACGCTTGGGTTTATGATGACACTAAATACTGGGCAAACAATGATTTCAAAATTCATGATGTGATAAAGCTTAGAGAAAGCTTGCTTAACTCCCGGTTTCAATCAAAAATTTATGATACGCGAACAAACAACAATAAATTCCTTCAAATAGCGAGGGACATTGCAATTGCTTCCAAGCCTGTTGATGTTGAAATTGAATTAAAAAATAAATTGAATATTAATAGTTCAAAAGACAGAGTTGTTACACCCCATGGAATGAAAGGAAGCTTGAAACAAGCGCGAATCACAGATAATGTTTCTGTTAATCAAAAATTGGACAGAGTAATGGGCGATGAAATAAAAGCTGCTGAAGGATTAAAATACCTTTACAAAAACAGTTTTGATTCTTACACTCTTAGCAAGATTCTTAGCGTCGGAGTTTTAGGATTAACTAAAAACAAAAAACTTGTTCCTACGCGTTGGAGCATCACTGCAACAGATGATACTCTAGGAAAAAATCTAATTAAAGAAGTAAAAGAATACAAGTGGATTGAGAATTATGAAGTATTTCTTGGTGAATTTCTTGGAAATCAATATCTAATTCTTCTTTTTCCATCTGTGTTTAGTTTTGAGCTTTTTGAATTGTATTTGCCAAGAAGTTCTTGGAACCCAACTGCGACAATAAAAGCTTCAACAGACTATGAAGGTTATTCTGGAAGAAAGGAATATGCTTCAAGCACTGCGGGAGGATATTATGCAACTCGCCTTTCAATTTTAGAATATCTAAGTTCAGTGAAAAAACAAGCAGCAATTTTAGCAATAAGACTGGAAACTCCTTCTTATTGGGCTGCCCTTGGTGTCTGGGTTGTAAGAGAGTCTGTAAGAAAAGCTATGAACAATAGAAAGCTGGAATTCGATAATCTTCCTGAGTTTATTGAAAGCGCTAAGAAAATCGGCAAAGCGAAATTTGATTTTGATTGCAGCCCGATTTTAGAAAAAAGCAAACTTCTCACACAAATTAAAACTCAAACAAGATTGCAGGATTATTTCTAAAATGACACATATTCTTTTTCGAGATTTATCTCTTTTAGGAGGAATTGTTTTTTATGCAGTTTTCTCTTTGTTTTTTCTTTCATTGCAAGAGATTAATTTCTTTTGGATTTTACTGATAAACTTTATTGTTTCAACAATTCTTTTGGGAACAATTAGATTTTTTTATCATAAAGAGCGCCCAATAAAAGAAAGTTATTCAACAGTAATTGAAAAAATAAATGCAAGCTCATTCCCAAGCATGCACGCCTGGAGAGTCGGAATGATTTTTATGAGCTTTTATCTTTATTACTCTCATTTAATTGTAACCTCCGTTTTCTTGTTCATAGTCGCGGTTTTTGTTTGCATTTCCAGAGTTTACTTAAAAAGGCATTATGTTGTGGATGTAATTGTTGGCTTCTTAGCAGGAATACTGCAAGCTTTTGCAATTTCAAAGTTGTTTTAAAAATAATTTTAATTAAGAATATTCTTCATTAGAATCAGACTCATCAGCTTCTGTATTATCTGCGCCTGCTTGTTCTGCTGCTTTCTTCTCTCGGTATTCTTCAAGTCTTTTTTTGTTGCTTTCGCAATTAGTATTAAAGCAGAAAATCCAAGGCTTTTTTCCTTTTCTCAATGCAATCAAAGTAGGGAATCCACAAGATTCACAGATTTTCCCGGTTTTTTTGATGACTCCATTTGGAGGAAGGGAAAAGGTTGTTTTACAATTTGGATAAGCATCGCAAGCAACAAAATGCCTTTGAGTTTTTCTGGAATAAGTTATTGCTAAATTCCCTTTTTTGCATACAGGACAAACAGTTAAGGTATTTTCTTCTTTCTGCTGTCTTCTTAAATCAATATTTGCTTCAAGAAGCGCTTTTCCAATTTTTTCTTTGTTTTCCTGGAATTCTTCAATTATTTTGGTGATTGTATCTTGAGCTTTCTTGATAACTTTATTCTTCTTTTCATCAAAATCTTTTTTCAAACTTGAAATAGTTTCCATTTCTTTTTCAAAACTTCTTGTTAGTTCTTCATCTATAATTACAGGAGAATATTTTTCAAGAGTTGCAATAAGAGACATTCCTAATGGCGTTGCTTCTACATTTCTATCTCTAACATACTCTCTTGCATAAAGTGTTTCAAGAATCGCAGCACGAGTTGCTTTTGTTCCCAAATTTCTTTTTTCAAGTTCAGAAAGAAGCGAAGCTTGAGAATATCTTTTTGGGGGTTGTGTTTCTTTTTCTTCATTTCTTACATCTAGAATTTTGCAAGTTCCGTTCATATCTGGAATATCTTTTTCTTCTAGATGAACAGGATAAATTTCCATCCAAGCTTTCTTTTTAACAGAAGAGCCACGAGTGGCAAATTTCAACCCTTCAACTTCTCCGCTAATTGTTTTTCCATCAACAATTGCATCTTCGCAGAAAAGAGCGAGGAATCTTTTAACAACTAAATCATAAATTTTAGCTTCATCTCCACTAAGTTCAGATGTTTCGCCGGTTGGATAAATTGAAGGGTGAGCCGGGTCTGATTTTTTTCCTTCAACTGGCTTGCTGTTTACAGCTAATTTTTCAGTGTGATAAATTTTGGAAAGTTTTTTGAGAATCTCTTTATATCCAATTGCTTCAGGCAATTTCTGGCTAGAAGTTCTTGGATAAGAAATCAAACCTGCTAAATAAAGAGACTGTGCGATTTGAAGTGTTCTTGCAGGAGTGAATCCAAATAATCGATAAGCTTCTGTTTGAAGTGTTGTTAAATTAAAAGGAGGATTTGGAGGAATCTGCTGGCTTTTCTTTTCAGTGTGAACATCAATTGTTTTTCCAAGAAGATTATTGAATTTTTTTAATTCATCCTTATCAAACAAATCCTTAACGTGCTTTAATTCAATTTCATGAGAATTCTTGATTTTAATGAAAACCTGCCAGTATTTTTGAGACTCGAATTCATTGATTTTCCTTTCTTTTTGGACAATAATATTCAATGTTGGACCTTGAACTCTTCCAACAGACATAATTCTAAATTTTCCTGTTGTTTTTATTGCATCCATCAAAGCTCTTGAAAGATTAATACCATAAATCCAATCCAGATAATGCCTAGTTTCTCCTGCAATAGCTTGCCCCCAGCTTAGACTTGAAGATTTTTCTTCATACGCTTTGTTTAGTTCTGCTGTTGTAAGTGTTGAGAATTTCATTCTGTTTGCATCTTTTTGCCCGCAAAGATATCTAACAATATTTAATCCAATAACTTCTCCTTCTACATCATAGTCTGTTGCTATTGTGATTGATTCTGCATCCTTGGCAAGTGAAAGAAGCGTGTCATAATATTTCTTAGTGAAATCGTTTTTTCTGACAAGATAATTTGGAACCCAGTATAAATCAAATACAGGTGTTTGCGCTCCTGAGCCTCTTTGAGTTAATGTAAACAAATGCCCCACAGCGCAAGCAACAATAATTCTTTTTCCTTGTCTATTTATTTCATAGTAAGAAACACCTCGCGCTGCTTTGCCAATAGACTTTCCAAGGGCAGCTGCAATTTTAAGTGCTGCTTGAGGTTTTTCAGTGATAATTAATTCATATCCTCCTTTTTTCAAATTAACTTTTGGAGGGACATATTCAACACTAGCCTTGCTTCTTCCAACTTTTTTTACCCCTCTTGTTTTTGAAAACTTTGCTGTTTTTGTTGTTTTCCTAGCATAAGTTTTTTTGCCGGTAGCTTTTTTCGAATACGCTTTAGGTTTTCCAACTTTCTCAACAGTTTCAATTTTTTTCAAGTCAAGAGGCTTGTATTCTTTTTCAACAGCATGTTTTAAATCAGATTGCCTAATCGGAAAGAATTCTTCAGCTGTCTTCTGCTCTTTGGATTTTTTGATTTTTTTACGAGGCATTTTGAAAGTATTTCTAAAATGTGTTTGAAATGGATTGCGAAAGTTGTTTATAAAATTTCTCTATGAGGATTTATTCAGAAGACATCAAAAGCTCTCAAAAAGTTTACAATTTCAAGCTAGCCTAGTTCCATTTTTTATTTTTCTTTCTGGAATCGCAAGCACCACATCTTCCTCGCTAACAACAAAACCAGTTGTAAGAACTTCAGACATGAATTTGCCAACTTGCTTGCCTTGAAAATTTGTAACGCAAATAACTTGTTTTCCAACTAATTCTTTTTTAGGATATAAACTGGTTATTTGAGAGCTGGACTTTTTAATTCCGTATTCTCCGAAATCAATCCAAAGTTTAAACGCAGGATGCTTTGCTTCGGGAAAATCTTCAACGCGAGTAATTGTGCCAACTCGCAGTTCGACCTTTTCAAAATCCTGCCAGCTAATTTTATTGCTTTCACAATTACTTTCTTTTTTATTTCCCATCTCAAATGTACTTAATCATAAAATATAAACTTTTTCAAAAACAGGAAAAGCAACTTTTTTAAACCAAACAAACCCCAAAACACCATGGTAGACGCAGGAGATAAAGACATACTTCAATATGAAGACAAAAGAGATTTGCCTCAAATCCCTAAACGTAGCTCTAAAATTATTTCTAAAGAAAGAAGCTTAGAACAAAGAGCAGATACTACAGAAGAACAAGAAATGACCCCCGAACAAATGGACAGTTTGTACAAATCCAGACTTCAGGTTGTATGCGGATATGAACAGCTATTCAGAAAAGAATCTAAACTAGGACAAAAAGCAATAGATGAATGTTTAAAAGAAACTAAAAATAAGAATATTATTTTTTATGTACTATCTTTAAACAGAAAATATAATGAGTTTATCGCAGAAAATTATTCTCTTCAAAACAAATTGTGAAAATCCAGCTAAATCTCAACAATCTTTTCTTTTCTGCTAACATTGATCACTTTGGTTTTGCCAATAATCTCTTCAATTCCGCCTGCTTCATGAATATGCGCATTAATCAAAACATCTGGCTTGAATTCATCAATCGCTTTTCTTATTGACTTTGAACCTTCAATCCCAGAGAATTCCGACAAACTGCCTTTAGGGTGCATGTGCGTAACCATTATTTTTCTTTTCAGCCCACTAAGTTTATCATTACTTCTTTTCAAAAGCTGGAACATATCTTTTTCTCCAATAGTATTAACTCCAATATCTGCCCCCCCTGCTCCAAATATTCCCAAGTCTCCGTCAATGAAATAATATCCATTCAAATTTTGAACTTTATAATAAACTCGAGATAAAAAATCAACAACTGCGGGAGAATCGTGATTTCCTGGAACTAAGAGAACATGCTTTTTTGCTTTAACAAAAGGCCCAATTAAATTTTCAGTATTATCATTATGAGAGATGTCTCCTGCAAGAACAACCAAGTCCACATTTTCTTTTTCAGCTTTCTTTGCAAGCCTTTTAACTAATTCTTTATCGCCATGAATATCTCCCACTGCAAGAATCTTAACTTTTTCTTTGGAATTGGATTTCTTTTTTTCTGTTTTCTTGTTTTTTCTTTCAACCATGCTAAAAAAAGAATGTTTCTTGTATTTAAAAATCTTGAAATTTATGTTGAACTCTTCGAAAAATGCCTTCAACGAAAAGTTTAAAAGCGGTTTATCTCCTGGATATATACATTAAAACATATATCTTAAAATGAAAGACAACTTCGACATCTTTTTTAGAAGAAAGCCATCATTAATGTTGGTTTCTTTGAAGAAGAATACCAGGATGAGATACGGTAGCCTTTTGGCTAAAGAAGTTGATTGTACATACAGCCATGCAGTGAAGATTTTGCAAACACTGGAAAAACTTGGCTTAGTTGTTTTTGAGAAAAAGGGGCGAGTGAAATTAATAAAGCTGACAAAGAAAGGTAAAGAAGCAGCTGACAGAATCGAAGAAATACAATCACTTATCAAATAAGCCCTATCTCAGAACAGAACAAGAAAAGAGCAATACATAGCTTAGGCAGAGCCAGAACTTAAGGCAGAACAAGCTAAAAGTAAAGCTTAAAACTTAGCAAACATCTCCCTAATTGTTTTTATTCTATATTAAAATGACCAAAATACTTCAAGCAGAAAAATCAGAAAGCCAAGATATTCAGAAAATCTTGCATCCTTTGGTTAAAGAGTGGTTTTTTTCAAAATTCAAAGCTTTCTCTCAAACTCAAGAATACGGAGTTTTAAACATCTGGCAAAGAAAAGACATTTTGATTTCAGCGCCAACCGGAGGAACAAAAACACTCACAGCATTTCTTTCAATTTTGAATTATTTAGTTATACAAGCGCAAGAACAAACTCTTGAGAATAGGGTTTATGCTGTTTACACCTCTCCCTTAAAAGCTTTGAGTAATGACATCCACAAAAACTTAGTTGAACCTCTTCAAGAAATAAATGAGCTAGCTAAAAAGAAAAACATTAAACTTCAAGAGATTCGAGTTGCTCTTAGAACAGGCGACACAACTGCTTCAGAAAAAGCAAAGATGACTAAAAAAGTGCCTCACATTTTGATTACAACACCTGAATCTTTAGCAATTATTCTTACCAGTAAAAAGTTTGTTGAAAGCCTTAAAGCCACTGAGTTTTTGATTGTAGATGAAATCCATGCTTTAGATAATAAAAGAGGGACTTATTTGAGTTTGACTATTGAAAGATTAAACGAGTTGAGTAATCTCTGGCCAACTAAAATCGGTTTGAGCGCTACAATTGAACCTTTAGAAGAAGCAGCGAAATTCCTTGTAGGAATTGATGACAAAAGAGAGATAAGAATTGCTAAAGTTCCTTTAGACAAAAAAATAGACATTGATGTTCTAACTCCAGTCGACGATTTAATCGAAGATGAAAATATTTATCCAAGCTTTTACGGACTTTTAGAAAGTTTAATCCAAGCGCATAAAACAACTCTTATTTTTACAAACACTCGTTCAGCAACAGAAAGAATTGTTAATACTTTAAAGGAAAAATTCCCAACAGAGTACGGAGATGACAATATCTCGGCTCATCATTCTTCTTTAAGCAAAGAACATAGATTCAATGTTGAAGAGAATTTAAGGCAGGGAAAATTAAAAGTTGTTGTTTGCTCAACTAGTTTAGAGCTAGGAATTGATATTGGTTACATTGATTTGGTTTTGATGGTAGGCTCTCCAAAATCCAGTGCGAGAGCATTGCAAAGAATGGGGCGTGCGGGGCACAAACTCCACGAAGTTGCTAAAGGAAGATTTATTGCGACAGACAGAGACGAGCTCGTTGAATGCTGCATTATTCAAAAAGAGATGATTGAACAAAAAATAAACAAAATAACTTTCCCAAAAAACTGTCTGGATGTTTTATCCCAACAAATTTATGGCATGGCAATTTACAAAATTTGGGATATTGATGAATTATTCTCAACTATCAGAAAAAGTTATTGCTATTCCACTTTAACAAAAAAAGATTTCTTAGATATTATTAGTTATCTTTCTGGAGAATATGACTTAGAAAAAAATAATGTTTATGACAAAATTTGGTATGATAAAGAAACTCGACAAATCGGGAAAAAGGGAAAAATGGCAAGGGTGATTTATCTTACAAATTTAGGAACAATTCCAGATGAATCTTTTGTTAATGTCAAACTTGCTTCAACAGGCGAAGTAATCGGACATTTAGATGAAACATTCCTTGAAAGAATGAAAAAAAGAGACGTTTTTGTCTTAGGAGGAAAAAAGTATCTTTACAATTACACCAAGGGAATGAATGTTTATGTTAATTCTGCTGAAAAGCTCTCTCCAACAATCCCTTCCTGGATTTCAGAAACACTTCCTTTAAGTTTTTCTTCTGCAATGGAAATTGGAGAATTCAGATATTCCATGAACAGGCAATTAACTGCTAATAAATCCAAAAAAGAAGTTATTAAATTCGTTATGGAAACTCTTTATGTTAAAGAAACAACAGCTGAAACAATTTACAATTATTTTTATGAACAGCATAAATTCATCGGAATTCCCACAAAAGACACTTTGCTTGTGGAAAGATACAAATCTGACAAAAAATATTTGGTTTTTCATAGCATGTATGGAAGAAGAGTTAATGATGCTTTATCCAGAGCACTTGGCTTCCTTGTTGGAGAAGTAGAAGGAAGAGATGTTGAAATAGGAATAAATGACAATGGATTTTATATTGCAGGAGAAAAACTTAATATTGAAAAAGCTTTTAATCAGCTTACTAAGGAAAATATTGAGAGCATTTTAAAAGAAGCTATTGAAAAAACAGACGTGCTAGCAAGAAGATTTAGGCATTGTGCAACACGTTCACTTATGATTCTAAGAAATTACAAAGGGCAAACAAGAACAGTGGGAAAGCAGCAGCTGAAGAGTCATTTCTTAATGCATGCAGTTAGAAAAATAACAGAGGATTTCCCAATTTTAAGAGAAGCAAAAAGAGAGGTTTTAGAGGATTTAATGGATATTGAGAATGCAAAAAAAGTTTTAGATTGGATAAAAGAAGGACGAGTTAAAATGAAAATACAAGAAACTCAGCTTCCCTCTCCATTCGGCTCAAATTTAATACTTCAAGGGCAATCAGATTTGATTAGAATTGAAGACAGACAAGAATTCTTGAAAAGAATCCATCAAGAGCATCTTAAGGCAATAAAAGAAGCTATGGATTAATCCCCCTTTCAATCGAATTTAATTTAATTTTAAAAAGTCAGTTTACTTATTCTTGTTATGGAAGATTACATCTTAATTGACAAAACAGTTTTCTTTCCGGAAAATGGAATTCTTGCAATTGGAGACTTGCATGTCGGCTATGAACATATGCTAAAACAGTCCGGAATGAATGTTCCTCACACCCAAACAAAAGACATAATCAACAACTTTAAAGGAATTTTCTTGAAACTTAAAGAAAAAAATTACAAAATAAAAAAAATAGTTTTCTTAGGAGACATTAAACACTTCTTTGGATATGAAAAAAAAGAAAAGCTAGCCTTAAAAGAAGTTTATGATTTTTTGAGGCAATCTTTTTCTGAGCAAGACATTATTTTCATAAAAGGAAATCATGACAAGTTTGGATATTTTGGAAAGAAACTGAAAAACTATTATGTAAGAAATGGAATTATTTTTCTTCATGGAAATTTGAAATACGAAAAAGTCTATGAAAAGCCGATAAAGACAGTTGTGATGGCTCATCTTCATCCCTCAATTATACTCTCTGATAAAAAAGGCGTTAAAAAAGAAAAATTCAAATGCTTTTTGATTGGAAATTACGAAAAAAAGAGATTTATTGTCCTTCCAAGTTTTTTGGAAATCACAGATGGAATTGCAGTTAATGATTACCGAGAAGATTACAGCAAGTATTCTTCAATTATTCCAAAAGAAGCTTTAATGAAATTCAATGTGTTTGTCATCGGAAAAGATGAAATCTATGAATTTGGAAAGTTAGAAAAGATATAAACTAAAATTATGACATAAAATTCAAGTGGCCCCGATGGGATTTGAACCCACGACACCTGGATTAAGAGTCCAGTGCTCTAACCAAGCTGAGCTACGAGGCCGTAATAAATTCTCGGATAATTTTGTTTAAATAATTATCTTTTCTGATTTTTTGTGCGAATGTAGAACAAGAATAAAGAAGTTAAAGCGAGGGCTAAACCCAAGATAAACGCAGGCCAGTTGTAATTCGTGGGGACATAAGTAGTAATTGCTTGCATAAACTGAGAATTTTCTGTTAATGTGAAAAAATCTTTAGTATAGCCTCCCCCAATTATCAGTTTGCCATAATCATAAAGCCAGGTATAAAGAGTAATGAAAACTCCCAGCACAAAAAGAGTTATCTCTAACGCACTGAACTTAACTTTGATCTTTTTATCCCTAAAAGAAATGACCAACAAAGTGAATATAACAAATAAAACAGACCACAAAATAGGGGATAAAACAGGACCAATCCAAGGCCAAGGAATAAGGAACAATAAATCCCAAGTAAAAATCGATTCAGGCCAGTTTAAAGTCAATTTCAAAGAGATGTAATAAAAAATATCCCAAATTGCAAATGCATAAAGGAAATATGCAAACTTTTCATAAAATTTCTTGCCCGCAAGTATTGCAACACTTAAAAGCATGATAACTGTCGCGAACTCTCTTATCCATTCGATATTTAATATCTCTGGTTCGATGAATCCTTTAAGAGGAAAATCAAACCCAAAAGAATAATAAATTCTTCTTAAGTAAACTACCACAACAGCCTCAAGAAATCCCATCGCTATGGCAAAAAAAGTGATTATTCCTAATTTACACTCACTCTCTTTATTCATCTAAGGAATTAGAATTTAAGATTAATAAATATTTTTATCTATACTCTCTCCAAGTATGCTCACATTTTGTACACTTAAAGAATTTGGTTTCCGCTTCATCGCCTGCACGGGTTTGAACGGTCCAAAAATATGCTCGGTTATTTTTACACTTTTTACAAGCTTCATCAACAATAGGCAAAGTTGGCTCATTTTGCTTATCTGAAACAACTGCAATGCCTTCAGAAGTTTTCATCTTTTCAGAACTAACAAGCTTAACTTTTTCATTGCTAGAATAAGTACATCTAGGACAACCGAAGTTTTTTCTTTTCTGAACGAGGATAGCTCCGCATTTAGGGCAAAATTGCATTTTAACCTATTTTAATCAATTTTTAACTTAATTTCTTGTCGGGAACATTTAAAAATCTTTCTTATCACTCTGCAGATTAATAAAACTTAAAACTGACGAAAAAAGATAAAGTTATTTGCAAAAGCCTTTTTCATAATCCGGACGTTGCGCTTCAAAGAAAACAAGTTTTGCCCATCCCAAATAAGGCCCAATTATTGCTACTGGCTTTCCCACAAGTTGATCTTCAGAAATTTCTTTTTCTACGCTTAATTGTTGATCATTATTGTCCCCAAAAGTTGAAAAAATATATTTTCCATTTTCTTGTTTGATATTGACAACTCTGTGAATTAAAGGATTTCTTTGCCCTGCATCAAAAATAATTACATCTCCTAACTTAACTTTTTCTGGACGAGCTTTGACAATAAAGATAATATCGCCTTTTCTTAGTCCTCCTCTGAACAAATCAAAATCTTGTTTAGAAATGTTAAAATTTGCATACTTCGGGTTTTCTGATTCCCACCAGCTATTAAAATTAAAGAAAGATTGTTCTTGATGATACATGCTACAAGATTCTACAATCGCCATTGGAAGAGAAGTGCCAGTAATTAAGCCTAATGCTGGAAAAAATAAAAACTTGATGAACACGAAAAGGAAAACTATTGAGAAAATCCAACCTTTCAAACTATCATCTCCCCATAACAAGAACCAAAATTTGTTGAAACCCTTTCTAACACTCTTAGATATCTTTTTTATTTTTGTCATAATCGGTTTAGTTTAATTCTATTTTTAAAAATATGTAAAAAAAGAAAATGCCCAACAAACAGGTGCAAACCCCACGCTCACCTCTGATTGTTAGGCAATTATACATCTCTTAGGGAAATTCTCTTTTAAAGGCTTCCGGTTTTTATTGAAAATAAGCTTCCAGAAAAAATTCTGATTTTTTCGATTATTTTTTATACTCTGTTTAATTTACATAAGTGAATGTCCAAAGATAAAAGAAGAGGAAGAAATAATTTTGTTATTTTGTTAATTATAACTCTCGCTGTTTTTTTAACAGGGCTTTTTGGAAGTTTGTTTACTTCTACAGCAACAAAAAGTCAATGGTATTTAGAAAATAAACCTTCATTCACCCCTCCCAGAATTGTTTTCTCGATTGCTTGGACAATTTTATACATTTTAATTATATTAGCAATTTATTTCTCTTGGATTAAATCTAAGAAAAGCGAAAAAATAAAATTATTAATTATCTTTGGACTGAATTTAATCTCAAATGCACTTTGGTCTTTCTTGTTTTTTTATTTAAGAAATCCCCTCTTTGGATTCATTGATTTGCTAATAATATTCTCAACAATAATCTGGGCTTTATTTTATACTAAAAAGATAAATCCCGTTTCAACATTCTTGCTAATCCCCTATTTGCTTTGGATAATCTTTGCAGGGATTCTTAATCTGTCTTTTGGATTATAATCCGCACAATAGTGGGGCAGTGCAAAAAAGCTTAAAAATAGAAGATATTCTTAAGATTATGGCGATAAGGATATACCCAGAAAATCCTCGTATTGTAGATTATATTCTTTCTCAAATTGAAAACAATTCTGGAAATTGCTTTGAAACAATTAAAAAATTAAAAATTGCGTTAATTGAACCTAACACCAGCAAAGAAGAGTATCTAAGAACCATGGCTCAAAATTGCACAAAAAAAGATTATATCTTGCCGATTTTCTGCACCTCGGATTCTCTGCAAAAAAGAAATTCTTTAACTGAACTTGAGCAAATCGCTCTAAGCATGCAGAATATCAAAGAGATTGCATTACATTTTCAGCCAGCAAGATTAGAAAAAAGTTTGTACATCTGTTCTCACCCAGTTATCCCTGCTTCAAAGGAGTCTTATGAAGAATATTCTGGGAATTTTCTATTAAAAGAAGCTAGCCCTTCTTTAGGCATTTTCACACTTGGCACAAATTCTGAGATTTAAATCCGTTGTAAACAAAACATTTAAAACTAAGCCTTAGCATCGAAAAATATGAAGAATTTAGTGTCTAGGCTCCAAGCTAAACAAGTCGTATGCCAAAGATTTGCTGAAACCCCTGGAATTGTAATAGAAGATAGAGATAGCAAAAATAGTAACTATGTTCTTATCTCTCAAGAAGAAAGAAAAGACCAAAAGAATTTCGTGCCAAAAAAAACTTGTATTTATTTGCATGACGAAAAAATGCGCATTGAAGACTTCCAGGAGCTTGCAGAAAATAATAGCAAATCCGGAATTTATACTGCTCATATTTTTATCAATCAAAATGATGAATTTTTTAAGAGATTATGGGGGAGCGCACAGTTTAAAGAAAGTTTACAAGGGTACTCTTTTGAAGATAAGAAAAAGGTAGTAAAACCAACAGAGATGATAAAACGTGCTTTAGATCAATTATCTTTGGAGGTAGATTCTCCTAGAAGAATATTAACTTTTTGCGACCCAGAAAATAACCTTTTAATCGGTTGCCATTTCGGGCCAGTAAACTTAGATTATAGTTATCTCCCAAA
>ENA-UOWG01002756-UOWG01002756.1-activated-sludge-metagenome-genome-assembly--contig:-NODE-2756-length-14435-cov-5.446175_pt1 | contig 14435 bp, 13 predicted proteins | sample MGYA00238147_ERZ761563 | MGnify/ENA primary metagenome ERZ761563 (study PRJEB28884, sample SAMN05720216) | anaerobic digester metagenome | isolation source: active sludge of municipal... | reverse complement strand
TTCTCTTAATTTTTCAGTAAATACTATTGGCACTTCTGGATGATGTAAATGTATTTGATATGCAGTATCACTTGCTCTTTTAAGGTCGCTAGAATATATTATATTAAACTTATCATCTTTAAATCTAGTCCCTAGTTTCTGTGCTTGCTCTATCCCTTTTTCATGTAATGTTCCTGGATTGTGGCCTTGCACTCGGCCTTCTGTATTTTCTATTGTAAGCCCATGTCTTGTAAGAATAAGTTTCATATCTATACTCTCTTTGGAGTTCTAAATCTTTTTAATGTGGCTTTTTTTTTATTTAAATGATTTAATATTATTTCTTCAACAGCATTATTCTTATTTTTTGATTCCCATCTAAATTTTTTTTCTTTAGGATTATATACTATTAATTCTACTTTTGATTTATCTACAAATGGTGTCTTTTTTTCTAAATCTTGTATCAAAAATAAAAATGAAAAATGATTGTTCTTAAAATGTCCTTTAATTTGTCTAGGTGCAATTGAAATATATTTTTGACCATTTGGATATTCTACAAAAGTAATTACTTGCTCTGAAGAATGATCTTGTTTTTTAGAAGTAATTAACGTTAAGTCTTTACCTACTTTTTTTATAACTAAATCTGATTTATTTAGTTTTTCAATTTCAATTGTCATACTTTATTTTTTCTTTTTTGTAATCTTTTCTTGACCTTTACATTTTTTTCTTTCAAAGAATTCAATTGCTCTTTTCAGTTCTTTATGCTTTGGGTCTTTTGCATATTTGTGAATGTCTATTTTCTTTTTGTATGCTTCACAAGCTTGAACTAAAGCCTTTGCTCCAGCTTGGGTTCCATCTGGATGAGCATGACAACCTGCACCCATTGTTGTTATGAAATCAACTCCACCCATAACATCAATAAATGGCTTTAATAGTGTTGGATTTAATCCACCAGAAATTATTGGAGCACATTTTTTTATTCCTCTCCAAGAGTCATCCTCTAATATTCTTTTTTTGTTTTTGTCTTTTTTTACAAGTTTTTTAATATCTATATCGTTCTCAGGTATAGTTGACCAAGATTGTTCAAAATAATGCCCTTTTGCAGAATATTCTAAAATATTTCTAGCAGCAACAATATCTTCTTCTGGACTTCCAGCCATCTTTCCAACTCCAGCAGTTCCTGTGTGAATTCCTGAAGCTCCTGCAAGCCTTGCAAACTTAGAAAGAACTAAAACAGAGAAACCAAATGCATTTTCTGGTCTAGTGTATGCACCATGTGATGCTCTATGATAGTGAATAAAAACATCTGGATATTTCCTTCTTAAAGTTTGAACTGCCATCCATCCTGCAGTTATTCCATCAATCAAGAAAGCATAAGATCCTTTTTCAAATCCTGCATTTCTAATCATCTCACATCTTTTTATCATGGTGTCGTAATCTGCTGCTGAAACATTAAATGAATGTACTTTTTTATGTCCTGTAATTTTTACTGCTTTATCCATTGCTTCTTTAACATGTTTTATCATTTTATCATAAGGACAGAAATCTTGATCTGCTTGAGGTTCATCGTTCTTAACAAAATCTCCTCCGCCTACCCAAAAATCATAGCATACTTCTGCATATTCTGCTGATGTAAGTCCCATTTTGGGTTTAATAATTGTCCCTAAGATTGGTCTATCATAAACTCCTAAGTATTTTCTCATATCATCAATTGTGTAGCTTGGGCCATCAAATTGTTCTAACATACTTGGTGGAAACCAAACATCTAAAAGTTTTAATGCAGAAACCTCTTTCATACCAAGAACATTTCCAACAACATAAGTTAAAATATTTTGAATATTTCCTCTTCTATCAAACAATCTCCAAGGGTATGCAATCCATACTAATTCATTTTTAGTATCCATTTTGTAAACAAGTGCATTCATTTGTCTTGAAAATGGAGTTTCTGTAGTTACTGCAAAATTAGTTCCTGTTGATGATTCTGCTGCAATTTCAGCAGCTGCTTGTAAAGTATTTAATCCTTTTCCTGGTCTAAAATGGAAAACTGTTAACATATATTCTCCATTATGTAATTGACTATCTGTCATTTTAAGATTAACATAAGCTTTTTGTTTTTCATTTAATGTTTTATATAAATCTAAAGTACCCATAATTATTCAACCCTCCACTAAAATTATATAAGAATAGATTATAAACTAGTTTAAAAATATTGCGGTTTGTTAAGATATTTATGAGAATAAAGATTCTTTCTTTTATTTATTCTAGGAAAAATAACAGGTTTCTTCTTTTAAAGAATAATGGCGAGGATCCAATCCACGGTGGAGAAAAATGGTTTACAGTTACTGGTTCTGTGGAAAAAGAAGATAAATCTTTGGAAGATGCAGTCGCAAGAAAAATGCTTGAAGAAATAGACATTGCCCCAATCAAGATTATTAATCTAAATACCAAAAGTGAATATTATTCTAATTACGATAAAGAACAATGTGAAGAACATAATTTCTTATCAATTATTAACTCCGATAAAGTAATTCTTGATGGAATAGAACACATTGATTTTCTTTGGTGCGATATTGATGAGTATATAGAAAAACTATGGTGGGACGATAATAAAGAAAGTTTAAAGAAAAAATTAGAAACAGAAATTAATAATCTAAATATTACTAAAGAAAATATTGATATACAATATCTTCCTTATGGTTCTTATGTTGAAGTATATATTCTTAATGAAAATAAAGAATTTATTGTTGTCTTTTCTGCACTTAAAGATCATTTCTGCAAGGTGCTTGGTGGCGGATTAGAAAAAGATGAAACTTTTGAAAAAGCAGCAATAAGAGAAGCAAAAGAAGAAGTTAATGCTGATATAGAAATTATCGGAATATCTAAATATCCTTTAGAATACGAAATTTCAAAAGAAAGTCTTTTCAATAATTACTTTAAATCTCGTGGGGGAAAAGGAAAGATTGTTATTGCTAAATTACTTTCTTCTCCAGAAAACATAAAAATACAAGAAGAAGAAATTTCAGGATATAAATGGATAAAGAAAGAAGAAACTGAAAAGTGCCTTACTTTACAAAACCAAATAGAATCAGCAAGGAAAATATTTGAAGAATTTAAAGAGCTGTTTTAATATGAATTTAATAGAAATTAATGATCCAGTTTATGGTAAACATATAATTAAAGAACCAATATTGGTTGATTTAATTAATTCAAAAACTTTTCAAAGACTTGGAAAGATTGGAAATAAAGGATTTCCTAAAGATCTTTCTGATCTTTATTTTACTAGATTAGAGCATTCGCTTGGTGTTCTAATAATCTTAGATCTAGTTGGAGCAAAATTAGAAGAAAAAATTGCAGGATTATTACATGATATTAATCACGCCGCGTTTTCACATACTTATGATATATTAAAAGGAGATTTAAATGAAGATCATCAAGATAATAATTTCTTTAGTTTTTTAAAAAACAATAAAGAGATTAATGACATTTTTAAAAAATATAATATTAATTTAAATATATTAGAAGATTTAGAAAAATATACTCTTCTTGAATTGCCGGCCCCTGATACTTGTGCTGATAGATTAGATTATTCTATAAGAGAATATTATTATAGAACTAAAGAACCTGATTTTATAAAAAATATCTTCGTTAATCTTACAGTTATTGATAATAAGTTAATATTTAAAAATAAAGAGTCTGCAAAGTCTTTTGCTAATGCTTATATGTATGTAATAATTAATGATTTTAACAACCCAATAAAGGTAGAAAAGAAATTCATCTTTATAGATTTATTAAAAAGAGCTCTTGACATTAATGTAATTTCCTTATCTGATTTTTTAGAAACAGAAGAAGTTATTGAAAATAAAATTTATTCTTCAAGTGATGAGTTTATAGTTAAAACATTAAAACAATTAAGAAATAATGAAATAATAATTAATACACCTAGATATGTAAAAAAAAGATATATTGACCCCAAATACTTAAATGAAAACAAAGAAATAATTAAATTAACAGAAAGCGATAAAGAATTTAAAGAAAAAATAGAGAATTATTTAAAATAAATATTATTTTTTCTTATTCAATCGTTTATAGAATTCTTTTGATTTTTGGAATTGAGCATCAATAAATTGATTTAATTCTTTTTTCCAGATTTTTCGTGGAGTTTTCTTTATGTTTTCTGCCCATCTTTCTATAAATTCATCATGTGTTTTATCTCTTCTGTAATAGTAACTTAATTCTGGGGATTTAAGTTTACCTGATTTACCTAAAATGTCTCTTGTTATAAGTTTTTTAATTCGAATAATTTCTTTTTCATTTATTTCTTTAGAATAGATTAATCTTAAATGCTTTGCATCATCTATATCTTTTGGAGACTTTAAAAGATGTTCTTTAAATGCAATTGTACTTTCTATACTTCCAAAGTAAACCGAAAGGCCAGTTAATGGTAATTTCTTTCTAGTAAGTAATGCTACTCTATCTGCTTCTGTTTTTGGAAATTTAAATTCCATGTCTGGCATTTCTGTGCCCTTTCGCACAAATCTTATTGTGTCTTTTGATTTTAAATATAAATTCCAAATTAATTCTGGGTCATCTCCTTGTACACATTCAAATTTGTGCTTATAGATATCTTTAAAGAATTTTTCAAAAGTATCTTTAGTCATTTCTTCAACAATTAGATCAATATCTTCTGTTCCTCTTACTCTTCCACTAGAAATTGCTAAGAAACCAGAAACTATTGCATATTTTGAGTATTTTTCTAAAATAGTTGTAAAATCTATAACAAATTTATCTAAGATATTTCTATCACTAATTAATTTAATCATAAATAACTATAATTTTTCTAGTTTATAAGTTTAACTAGGGTTGCTGTCCAGTGGAAAAATAAATTATTTTGAAAGAACTGGATTGAAGATTCTTATTTTCTTTGTCTTTGGATCATAAAATACATTTTCTGTAGAAATGTCTGTTAATATTGTGCCTTCTTCTAAATTATATTTTTTTAAATTCTTTGCAAGATATTCATTTAGTCTTTTTTCAAATACCCCTAATCTTCTATTTATGTCTAAATATTCCTTTATTCCAATTTGTTTTCTTTGAAGTAGAGTTTTTGGATGATGCCCTTCTTGGAAATTATAGCAAATATAACTTACTCCTTTTTCTCTATCTAAATATGAAAACTTAAATGGAACTGTAATTATTTTACTTTCTTTATGTTCTTTTAAATAATCTGAAATTACATTAAGTGCTTTACTTTCAGTTATTGCATCTTCCCAAGTATAACTTGAAGTCAAGTTCTCTTTTCCAATAGTAGATAGTTTTTCTTCTTTAATGAAGTATTTCTTTACACCTGTCGCTCCATTAATTTCTAAAACATAGTTTCTTTGTATATGCTGTCCATCTGATTTGAAACTCATTTGCTTAATTATTCTAAATCTTCCTTGTGGATCATTATAATCCATTAACATTTGTTTTCTTGATACTTCTAAAAGAGCATCAATTAGTTCTTTCTTGTTAAGTATCTTATTTCCTTTTCTTGTTCCTACTACTGCTTTTTTTCCAATTTCTCTTACTTTAAATGGTTTGTTTATTTTTGGAGGCATATTCTTCACTTTTATATCTTTAATACATTCTTTTTAAAATGTTTTTTATATCTATCTTTTATATGATTAATCTGGATAACTAATTTGCTTCTAACTTTCGTCTTTACCTATAAATGTCTTTACTTGTTTTAAGTAAGCATTCACCATAAAGTCAGCCATGTGTGCAGGGTTGTTTTCTTCTACTGAAGAAAGTAATGAATCAAAGTATTTAGTTCTGTTGTCTGAAATGTTTACTAATGGAAAGTTATTGTCAAGTAATACTTTATTGAACAATAATCTACATACTCTCTTGTTTCCATCAAGGAATGGATGAATCTTATATATTTCAAAATGTAAAAGTATTGCTTTTTCAAAGTTATTTAAATCTGAAGAATTATACCACTCTATTAATTTGTTAAGTTTATCCACAACTAACCCGTAAGCTGGTGGCTGAAACTTTATTTCTGCACTTAAAATGTCTTTTGTGTGCTTTTTATAGATATGAACTTCTCTTGTTCTAAATAGTCCAGGTGTCTTTGTTTCAAAATCAGCCATTATTGTTTTATGTAAGTTTTTAATAAAATTAATGTCTATTTTAGTTTTTCCTTTTTTGATTAGATCTATGCCTTTTAACATGTTTTTACAAATTAGTTCTCTCTGATTTAAGTTTTTATCTTTCTTTTGAGCATTAATTACATCTTCTAAAGATACGTCTATGTCTTCTGTTGTTAAAGTAGTTAATGTAAATAATACAATATTGTCTATATTTAGCTTATTTTTAATAGTTGGAGTTAATTTATTGTATTTATTAAAATATTTTTGATTAAATAATAATATCTGAATTAATTGCTTTTTAGAGATATACTTTACTTGAATATTTGAAGAAGATGTTAATCTTGCAATTATAGTGTCTAGAAATTGGTTTTCAATATCTATTTGTTCTTGTTTAGATGGTTTTTTAGAGCCTAAATATTTTCTGAATTTTCTTAATTTATCTATTATTCTAAACTGTTCTTCTAAATAATAATATTCCTTATTTCCGATAATTCTTTTTATTATAGCCATAAATATATAGTGTATACAAATGTTTATAAATTGTACCCACTAGTGTATACAATTAAAATAAGGTTGTACCCCCAAAAGAAGCAGTTTTTAATATCTTTTAGATATTAATTATATTTATGATTAATCTAGAAAATATCCCTAATTGTCCTGGTTGTTACATCTACAAAGATAAAAGTGGGAATATTATATATATTGGTAAAGCAAAAAATCTTAAGAAAAGAATTTCTTCTTATTTTTTAAATAAAGAACAAGGCGCAAAAACTAGTGCTCTTGTTTCAAATATCTTTTCTGTGGATTTCATTGTTACTAACAATGAACTTGAAGCTTTTATTCTTGAAAACACATTAATTAAAAAACATCAACCAAAGTATAACATTGATCTTAAAAATGGGCAAAGATATGCTTATATTCAAGTAACTAAAGAAAACTACCCTAGATTATTAACACTAAGAGAAAAGCCAAGCGGTAAAGACGACAATGTGTTTGGTCCTTTTGTTTCTGGCAAAGCAAGAACAGAAATAATTAGATACCTAAATAAAGAATTTAAATTAAGAACTTGTAAAAGACTACCAAAAACTCCTTGTACTAGATTTCATATTGGTTATTGCTCTGCTCCTTGTATTGGTAACATTACTAAAGAAGACTATTCTAAAACAATTGAAACAGTTAAGCTGATTTTACTTGGTAAATCTCAAGAACTTTTACCTGAATTAAAAAAAGATATGGAACTTTATTCTAGAAATCAAGATTTTGAGAAAGCACTAACACTAAGAAATCAGATAACTGCCATTGATTACTTAACACAAAAACAAACAATGGAAAGACAAGTTAAATTTGATCAAGATATTATTAATTACATTGCTAAAGATAACAAGATATATTTACTTTTGTTCAACATTGATAAAGGAACACTTGTTAATAAAAAAGAATTTATTATTGATAACTCTTTAGTAGATATTTCTGTTCTTGATGATTTTTTAATCAAATATTATTCTAGTAATTTTATTCCTAAAGAAATAATTATACCTTCTTCTGTTTTAGAAGAAACAGAAAAATATCTTGAAGATCAAAAGAAAGAAAAAATAATTATTACAATACCACAAAAAGGAGAGAAGAAAGAACTTCTTGATCTTTGTTTTAAGAATATTGAAATTACTTTCTTTAAAGAAGAATTAACACTTATAGACTTACAAAAGAAATTAAAACTTAAAAAACTTCCAAGAACCATAGAATGTTTTGATATTTCTCATCTTTCTGGAACCCTGACAGTCGGCTCAATGGTTTGTTTTAAAGATGGTTTGCCAAGCAAAAGTAATTACAGGAAATTTAAAATAAAAACCTTGGATAACGGAAAGATTGATGACTTTTCAAGCATTTCAGAAGTTGTAAGAAGAAGATACTATCGTTTGATTAAAGAAAATAAAGAACTACCGGATTTAATTGTTATTGATGGTGGAAAAGGTCAACTTTCTTCTGCAGTTTCTGTTCTTAAAGAACTTAATGTTTTTGAAAAGACCGAAATTATTGGTCTTGCAAAAAGAGAAGAAGAAATTTTTAAACCAGAGCAACTGTTTTCTATAAAACTAAGCAAAAAAGAACAATCTCTTCAATTACTTCAAAGAATTAGAGATGAAGCCCATAGGTTTGCCATCACCTACAACAAGCTCTTAAGAGGGAAGGAAATTAAAAAATAGATAATCTAAATTTATTCCAATTTTTGTAATAATTTTAATGACTCTTTATCCATCTTAGAGAAAGCAAACCACTTCTTTCCAAGGTCTTTGATTGATGCTCCAAAATGATAGATTTCTTTATTGTCAATTATCAAGAATCTATCGTGACATTTCTTGAATTTTCTTATTTCTATATTTGAATATTGTTGATTATATTTCTCAAGGTCAAGTTTTAATTTATCTGTTATATTTTCAGTATATATAATAATCTTTACATTCTTTATTTCTGAAAAAAGTATTAGCACTGATTCATCTATGTAATTATCAATAAGAATTATTGATTTCTTTGCCTTTTTTAGTATATCATTAACAAACTTGTAAGCATCAAATATTTGATTATCAAAAAGAATTTTTTGTTTTTTGAAAATATTTTTATCTGCCATAGCACTAAAGATCATTTTAATATTTTTATCTGTTTTAATTTGTTTTATTTCAAGACTATCAACTCTTTGAAATAGCCCTGCATTTTCTTGTATAAATTGTCTCATAGCTACAAATGCTCTCATAATAAAGATATTAACTTTTATTGCTCTTTCGCTCTTAAGAACTCCAGAAAGCATAGCAACGCCTTGTTCAGTAAAAACGAATGGTAATTTTTGTCTTCCACCTCTGTCATTCTTTGATATCGCAAATTGCGATATCGAACGATTAGCGTTATTACTAGTATTTACAGGGAAATTATTAACATTACCCAAACTTGATATCGCAAATTGCGACTTTAAGATTTCGCATTCTTTTTGCGTTAATTGAAACATGAAATCCTCGGGAAATCTATCTATATTTCTTTTAACTGCTTCATTCAGTCTACCTGTGCTAACTCCATACAGTTCTGCAAGATCGCTATCAAGCATTACCTGAACTCCTCTAATTGCATGAATCTTGTGATTTATATTATCTGGAACAATTAAACTATTATTTTCGTTCAGACCTTCCACCAATAATATATAGTAGTAGAAGCCGGGTTGTTTTCGGGGGGGTAGCTGTCCAGTGGAAAACCATTTGTTAAACTATAAAAAAATGTTTAAGATTTTGCGATTTTACAAAAATAGAATTAGTTTATTTTACCTTTATAGATTCTTTAACTAGTTTCTTAAACTTTAAATTATCATTAAAGGTCCAAGTGATTCTATCTTTACCAATGAATATCTTTCCACTTTCTTCTAAATAATCTAGAAAATTAGGATTTGATTGTTTAATCCATTCAAAATAACACATCCGTAATTCCTCTTCCAATTGCTGTTCTTTTTTTGTAGAATAATAGTACTTATCAAAAACAACTGGCTTTCTCTTATATTTACAATAAATTGCTTGAGAAATAACATTGGTAAATATTTCTTCAAATTCCATTGTATTTTTGGTTCTAAATTTTTGTTTTTGATTATAATTATGTATTACTTCATGTATAATTAGCTGTTCTGGAAAGATGTTAGATTCAATAATTACATAATTAAAATTACCATAACCGCAAGATACTCCTTTTATGGATTTTAAAAATATAAATTTTAATTTCCTCCATTTTGGTTTATCTAATAAATTACAGTTATTAATAAAAGTCGTTAATTTTTTTAACCGTAGTTGGTTAATGTTAGTGGCTTTAGGGATTTTAAATAATTGAGAAATATACTCATTAATTAATTTGTCTTTTTTATTGAGTTTTTTATTTAACATTATTTTTTCAAAATATTTTTCTAAATAATCGTTTTCCAGAAATAAATAATTTAACTTAGAACAATTGATTTCTTTTAGATTATTCAATAAAACTAAAATTAATGGAACTAACTGCTTATTTAAGATATTTACTTTAGCAATAATCTCTTGTTTATCTTTAGAATACTTTACAATCTTCAATAATCCTTTGATTTCTTTAGGAAATCTTAAACAAATCCGGCCAATTGCACTATATGCACAATAATTTAGAATTATTACTTTCTCTTTATTTTTCATTAGTTCCCTCTCTAAATATTATTAAAGTTAACATTTATATTATATATCTGTGTCTTAAACAAGGGGTGTTTTCGGGGGGGTAGTTGTCCACTGCGAAATTATTTGTGAAACTATCTAAAAATGTCCAAGATTTTGCGATTTTACAAAATCTTCAAGTAAATAGGTATTTGTTATGTGTTTTAAGCCTTTTATTTAAGTTTTAGTTCTTATTAGAAAGAATTAGGTTTTAAATTTTATATTGTTAGTAGTTTTTTTGGAAAAGATAACTAAAGAACACTAATAGAGAGGTAGAAACATTCTTTTTATTTATTTAGTTTTTTCTTTCTTTTAAGGTTTTGTATAGAAATTAAATAGTAAGCATTAGTATTTAGTTATTTAATTAAAAAGCAAAAGAAGCCGCATATAAGTTAAGAAAATTGGTATTTTTATAAATGTAAATAAATCATATCTAATAGTTTAAAGATAAAGATGAAGATAAAGTTAGATTAAGATTAAGTTAGATTCTGTGGTTAATTTTCTTTTCTGTAGATAAAACAAAAGAACTAGAGAAAGATTAAATAGGTTCTGTGGTTTTTTTGTAAAAACTCAACTTTTTCTCAAAAATCGTCAATTTCACAAAATTTGAGGGTTTTATTTCTCTTATGTAAACTACTTCTAATTTACTTTCTAATAATTCTTTCTTTTCTTTTGAGAATAAGTTTTCTGTATCACTTAAGATATATACTTTCATAGTTTCACCGATTAATAAACTTATAACTAAAAACTCTTTAAAAACATTCCTTTTACCATAGAAAATTCTTATTTCTTCTCTGGTTCTCTTGCCCCACAAAGTGAACTATAGAAATTTCTTAAATGACGAGGTCTTTACCGTTCTTCTTCAACCACTTGTGCTTGTCTTTGTAACTGGGGTCGATGGAACGGATGATGGACCAGAAGTCTAGAGAGACTATTGCGCGCGAGCTGAGCGAAACCGGCTCTGGTGGGCTAACTCGTGAATGCAAACGTATTCAAGAACAGATTCTGGTGCAACCACTGGGGGCGAGCTGACCGAAACCAGCTCCTGGAGAGGTTTATGTTTCTCTTCTGTGAACAACTGCCCACACCCGAGTCTTCTGATTCTTAAACTTAATTTCTCCTAAAGGGAGATTGAAGTATTGGGTGTTTAATTCTCTTATCTTCTTTTGTAAATAGGAAAGTCTTTCTCTTGCTATTATCTTACTTATTAACTTGGATGTTTCTTCTTCTCTTATTCTTTCGCCATTGGGCGCGAGCTCATAGAAGCTTAGCTTCTGGGACGCCAGAAAATGAATTTTCTGGGCGTGACCGAAACCGGCTCAGCTCAGTTGATTAGGGAGAATAAGTACATTGGAATGTAAAGGGTGTGATTTTTGTATTCTACGTCTAAGTAATCGCCTACGACTATGGTGCCTTTGCTTATACTGTTCTTGGTCTTGTTCTTGCCTATCTCAAATTTAACAGTCTTTACTAGATAATCATAACCGTCTTGCTTGTAGTTGTATGCAAATTTAATGCCTGAGTTCTTTAGTATCAACCCAAACATGTCTTCTCTTGAAAAACCAATAATTGAGCTTTCATTTACCTCGTTTAAAGCAATTCTTATTCCTGGAGAGGAAAATAAAATCTTCTTATTACTTCTAAGTTCTCTTGTTGGAACTACGTCTTGAACTATATATAATAAATCTGATTTCTCTAAAAGATCAATAATCTTAACAACCATGTCTCTTTTTACTCCTAAGTTGGTTGAAATACTAGTATAGTTTATCTTTTCTGCAGAACTTAAAAACTTAATAATTATTTCTGCATTTTTTAATTGTTCAGTATATAGATTATCAATTTGTGGCATGTCCTTATAGATTACTTTTTCTACTAATTGTCTTATCTTGTCTTTTTTATTACTTTCTTCTAAAAGATAAGGTAGTTGATCTTCATAATATGATTTAAACAAAGAATAAAGATTTTTAGGTAATTGTTGCTTTATTGAAGACAACTCTAGAAATAACTTTTCTTGATCTTTATTTAAAAAACTAGAAAAGCTAATTTCTTGTTCAAGATTTAAATTATTTTTCAAAACTAAATATTCTCTAAAAGATAATGGGTTTAATCTGTAGGTATCTAATCTTCTTGAAAGATCTTGAGATATCTTCTTTAACTGCATAGCTGAAGAACCAGAGATTATATATAATATGTTTTGATTAGTATCTGCTTCTATTTTAAGTTTTATTTGCCAATCAGTTAAATATAGCACTTCGTCAATAACTATTATCTTTTTATCATAAGCCTTAGAAATTTCAGTCAAATTTGGAATATCCACTACTTTGGTTTTTAGAAAATCACCACTAGTATACAATCCATCATATTTCTTTGCAATGGTTTTTAATATCGTGGTTTTTCCTGTACCTCTAAGTCCAGTTATTAGTATTATATTTAGTCCACGCTTTTTGAAAAAATGATTTACTTTACTTTCTATATCAGTAAATATAAATCTTTGAGATTCTGTAAAGTCCTCAAGATTATTAGAGCTATAATTTAAAATATCTTTGATAATATTTGCTTCCATAAGATATATAGGTAACAAAAGGTTTAAATATACTGCGATTTAAATCGCGATAATTGATTCATTTCGGCGATTCTAATCACGATAGTTTTTGTGCCCACTAGTGTACACAATTAAAATAAAGTTGTACCCCCAAGTATTAAATCACTAGCTCTTTACCATTCTTCTTCAACCACTTGTGCTTATCCTTATAACTGGGATCAATGGAACGGATGATGGACCAAAAGGCTTCTGAATGGTTGTATTCCTTAAGGTGAGCAAGTTCGTGAATGCAAACGTATTCAAGAACATCTTCTGGTGCTAAAATCAATCTAGTGGAGATGTTTATGTTTCTCTTCTGTGAACAACTGCCCCACCGAGTCTTCTGATTCTTAAACTTAATTTCTCCTAAAGGGAGATTGAAGTATTTAGAGTTTAATTCTCTTATCTTCTTTTGTAAATAGGGAAGTCTAACTCTAGAAATTATCTTACTTATTAACTTGGATGTTTCTTCTTCTCTTTTCTTTTCTGTTAATGAACTGAGCTTTAAAACTATATTATCATCTTTTAATCTCCCACTACTGCTTTTCTTGTCTGTTGTGCTTATTACTAAAGTGTATGTTTTTTCTCCCAAGGTAATTGTATCTCCTGAATTGTATTTTTTAAAGATTTGACTAATTGGTGGATTTTTTTGAATCTGACTGGTAGCCCATTGTTTCATTCTTTCTATTTCAGCTAGTTGATCTTTTGAGGATAGAAATAAGGGTAGTCTAATGTTTATGTTTTTACCAATAGAACAGGAAGAGTTTCTTCTTCTTTCTATGTATATTCTTACATTATACTGTTTGTTAGCTATCTCTAGAGTTTCTTGTTTCATAGGTTAATACTAGAAAAGACGGAATGGTTTTTAATTAGATTTTTGTGAAATTGAAATTTTTAGATACCTAATTCTCAAAAATACAACAAAGAAATATTGCGCGCGAGCCGAGCGCAACCAGCAGAGTTCGTTTTGGGATCGCAACACCTTTTCTAAAGGGGTTCCACTGGACACCTACCCCCCCGAGAATGACTGGCCTTATAAAACACTATATATTTATGGTATGAGTGAATTAGAATATATTACTAAAAATATACTGAAAACCGAATCATTTATATATAGTTCGGATATTAATATACTTATGTTTACGAGAACTCAATTACTTGTATTTTATGAAATCTGTCAAGGAAATAACAGACTAAGTAAAATACTTGAAAATATTAAAATGAATAAAACACATATAAGTGAAATGATTGGTACACTTATAAGAGAGAAATTAATAACTAAAGATAAACAAAAACTTTCTGTCTCAGAATATCCTTTTGCTTTGAAATTAAGAAAACTACTTGTAAATAAAAATCTAATTGAAATATTACCTTACTCTGGAATAAAAATATTAACTACTGCTCTTGATAAAAAAACAATAACAGAAATCGTAAAAGAAACAGGACTAAAAGAAATAACTATAAAACAATTTATAAAAAAAGCACAAGGAAGATCTATATTTATTAAAGAAAATAAAGAATATATAGTTAATTATAGTGTTTGGC
>ENA-UOWG01002752-UOWG01002752.1-activated-sludge-metagenome-genome-assembly--contig:-NODE-2752-length-14450-cov-5.480445_pt1 | contig 14450 bp, 11 predicted proteins | sample MGYA00238147_ERZ761563 | MGnify/ENA primary metagenome ERZ761563 (study PRJEB28884, sample SAMN05720216) | anaerobic digester metagenome | isolation source: active sludge of municipal... | reverse complement strand
ATGCGAAGGGCGGTCAACACCTGCCCCAGCTCGTCGTGGAGTTCCCGGGCAATGCGTTGGCGCTCGATGTTTTCGGCCTCGGCAAGCTTCTTTGTAACGGCAATGAGCTGGTTGTTTGTCCTCTCCAGCTCTTTCGTACGCCTCTGGACAAGCTGTTCAAGCTTCCCCTGGTATCTCTCAAGGGCCTTTTCGTACTCGATCCTGTCTGTTATGTCTTCGCCTGAACTGAGAATGCCGGTTATTTCACGAAACTCATCATGAATAAGCCTGTAGTGCCATGCGATAACACGCTCTTTGCCGTCTGCCTTGAGTATGGCACTTTCACGATATTCAGCTTCGCTGGCCTTCCCGGACAAAAAACTGCGGAAAAAAGCGCGCTCTTCCTTTTTTTCTGCAACAGCCACGAAGGTATCGAACCAGTTCTTGCCGATTATTTCTTCGCTGTCGCTGCCAAGTATCTCGCAACCCCTTCCGTTGATCAGAACAACCTTTTCGTTAATGTCTATTACCACGAAAATGACGCCAGCCATATCAAGATAGGTTTCAGCCCTGTTCTTTTCGACAAGCAGCCGCTCCTCGCTTTTCTTCAGATCTCTGAGTATAATGCTGTAAGGTTTTTCGAGGCCCGTCTTGATCATTGCGTGATAGATCAGATAATAAGACACGAGTTTGAAATAATGGCCCAGAAGACTGGGAAAACCATACACGTCGACATAGAAGGTCAATGCCAGTTCCGAACCGACGGCACAGAAGATTGAAGCTGCCATAAGCCTCAGCACCGCTTTGTCAAATGCCTCCTGCTGTCTTATGAGCGCAAATACCGCGGCGATCAGCATAGTGATTATGATGTATTCGCTCATCACCTTGAATGTGGTGAGCCCGGCGCCCTCCACATAGGCAACGGGGAAGATGTCATATCCAAAGATAGATATGAAAACGGCGGCCGTCACAAAGAAATAGACAACAAAGACCTTTGGGGGGTTCAGCTTTTTCCGGATAAATACAGGGGCGAGAAGAAGCGTGATGCTTTCCAGGTACCTTCCGGCTATCCAGAGCTGCGTTGAAAGGTTGGCCCCGGGTATCGCGAAGACATTCATGCCTTTATATGCAAGCGTGTGGATAAGATCAAAAGAACCGACAAAAAAATACGCGGTTCCCAGGAAAAGCAGGTAGTTGTTCCCGATGTAAGCCCGGGAATGCCACGCGATCATAAAGATGCCGAATGCTATGACTACGGAAAAAAGCTCGACAAGGCTATGGAAAAGAAGATAGCTGTAAACCCTCGCAAGATAGAGCCCTGCCAGAATGATCAGGACCAGTGATGCCGCGGCAAGCCTTTTCACCCACATCCCCCTTCCCCACACTGTGTTAAAAAAGCGACCGGCAACGGATAATATTCTTCTGAGATACTGGTGATAATGACATCATAGTATGCTTCGAAAAAATGTGCAAGAGGTTAAATGCAGGGACACAAAATGGCAGAAAAGGATGCTGGCCTAACGGGACAAAAGAGCGCTGCGGTTGTGTTTCCGGTTTGTTTTCTCCGCTATTTCACAGGTTTTTGGAATTTGGTCATTGGTTATTTATTTGTCCGCATCGCTTCTTTAAGCCGCTTTGCAAGCATGGAATAGCGTTCACGTGTCTTGTTGTTGCGAATGGCTATGGACAGGGCCTTCTTCGTACCGACCAGATAGACCAGTCTTTTCCCCCTGGTGACCGCCGTATAAATAAGATTCCTCTGCAGGAGGAGATAATGCTGGGTCAAGACAGGTATAACAACCGCCGGGTACTCGCTCCCCTGTGATTTATGGACCGATATGGCATAGGCAAGCATGATCTCGTCAAGCTCGCTGAAATCATAGGATACCATTTTCCCGTCAAAGTCTACGTGAACGTCCTGGTCTTCCCTGTCGATGCCGGCAATCCTCCCGATATCCCCGTTGTAAACATCCTTGTCGTAATTGTTCCTTGTCTGAAGCACCTTGTCTCCGGTCTTGAATGTCCGGCCGCCCCGGGAGATCTCATCTGCAGAGCTGTTTAGAACCTTTTGGAGTTCCTCGTTGATGCTGGTCACGCCCGCGCCGCCCCGGTGCATGGGGGACAGGACCTGAATATCGTTCAGGGGATGAAGGCCGAACCTGGAAGGTATGATGTCCTTGCACAGACCCACAATACATTGAAGGACCTCCCCGGGTTCTTCGATATCAACGAAAAAGAAATCCTTCGGGCCTTCGGCGGGTCTTTCCAAGACTGGCATTTCGCCGTTGTTGATCCTGTGGGCGTTGACAATGATCATGCTTCTTTCTGATTGCCGGAAAATCTCGTTGAGCCGCGCAACCGCAACGCACCCTGATGTGATAATATCCTTCAGGGCGCTTCCCGGACCGACGGACGGCAGCTGGTCAACATCGCCTACAAGAACAAGTGTCGCTTTTTCGGGCACAGCCTTCAGAAGGTGGTACATAAGCGGCACGTCCACCATGGAAACCTCATCGATGACAATAAGATCGGCATCGAGAGGATTTGATTCGCTGCGTTTGAATCCGGCCTCCGACGACCCCTGCCGGGGGGAGTATTCGAGCAGGCGGTGTATCGTTCTCGCCTCAAAGCCGGTGGCCTCCGTCATCCTTTTCGCAGCCCTTCCGGTGGGAGCCGCAAGCAATGCTTTCTGCCCCATCTTGCGGGCGATCCTGATAATACCGTTTATGATCGTCGTCTTGCCCGTTCCCGGACCACCGGTGATGACAAGCATTTTTTCCTCGATCGAAGAGCGCACTGCTTTTAACTGTCTTGGAGAAAAAACAATGCCGAGGTTTTCCTGAACCCATTGAAGGGCCTCATCGGTATTGAGAAGACGCATCTGTTTGGGAAAGAGCACGAGCCTTTTGATCATATCCGATATCCCGGTCTCCGAAATATAAAGTGAAGCGAGATAGACCATTGCGCTGCCGTATATTTTTGTGTTTCCAGAAAGCGTCTGAGAATCATCAAGAACAACCTTTTTTTGTGCCAAAAGGCGTTCTATTGCGCCGGGTATGGTCTCTTTCGGCACCTCGAGAACCTCACTGCACTTATCAACGAGAAGACTGAACGGAGAAAAAAGGTGTCCCTCGTCTGCAAGCTGCCCCAGTATGTAGAGAACACCCGTTTCGATCCGTAGCGGCGCCTCCTTTCCGATGCCTAGTTTTTCGGCTATCCTGTCGGCCGTAAGGAATCCCATGCCGAATATATCAACGGCAAGACGATACGGGTTTTCACTCACCACACGAACGGCGTCGCTCCCGTAAAAACGATATATCTTCACCGCATAAGCGGGGCTCACGCCGTTGCCCTGGAGAAATACCATGACATTACGGACCTCTTTCTGTTCGTCCCATGCCGCTTTAATCATTTCAACCCGTCTTTCACCGATCCCCTGGACCTCGCGAAGCCTTTCCATATCGGCATCAATAACATCGAGGGTCTTTTCGCCGAACCTGGACACAAGCCTTTTGGCCATCACCGGACCTATTCCCTTTATCATGCCGGAGCCGAGATAGCGCTCTATACCTTTCACTGTGGCAGGCACAAGCGTTTCGTAAGAAATCACCTTGAACTGCTGCCCATAACGGGGATGGTCCCCCCAGCCGCCTTTCAACCTCAGAACTTCACCGGGTGCAACACCGTAGAGCGTACCGACAATGGTGACAAGCGAACTGCGACCTTCCACCTTGATCTTTGCCACGGTGTACTGATTCTCTTCATTGTAGAAGGTCACACGCTCCACCTGGCCCCTGATCTCCAGTTGAGTCCCTATAACATCAGGCATGCTTAATAGTATCGGAATTCAGCCGATAATAAAAGTAAAACATGGCCCCATTGAGGCCCTGTCGGCGCTGTGTGGACAAGCGTTTCCGGAAGCAATCTGCGCCCTTTGAACCATAAGGAATGATTATTTATGTTGCCTTCCCTGTTCCATATGATAAAATGTGAAATATTTAAAATGGTTGCGAAGAACAAAAAACTGCTTCTCCACGAAGCCGAAAAGATCAACGGGTTTATGGGATTACTCATGAAACCGAGAAATACCAGGCAATCGTGGACAAAAGAAGAAAGAAGGATGCTCAAGGCGCATCTCAAGCACTTGTCCTACTATGTGCCGGCACTCTTCATATTCCTTCTTCCTTGCGGTTGCTTACTCATACCACTGCTTGCCGAGATCCTTGACAGAAGGAAAGGCCGCAGGATGATATCGGGGAACAGCAGCCTCTCTTCGGTTGGCAGCGACAGCCGCCCCGTCGTTTGATCCTGACGGCCCGCCACCCCTTTCATATCGCACGGTTCTTTACTGGTTGTCATTTTACACCGCATGGAGTATTATAAATCAAGAATACTATGCAATCAGTCGCACGGCACGCCGATGACAAAGAGAATATACGAAAACCCCTTTCCGGGCTTCGATGCTCATCACCGGTCATGATGGGAATGATCCCGGCTGCATATCAGAATCGGAAAAAGTATGGTACGGTTTAACGATATCGTTGACGAGGTTATGAAGTACAATCCTGAAGCTGACGTGGAACTGCTCCAGAGGGCATACATCTTTTCCGCCAAAGCTCACAAGGGCCAGACACGGCTTTCGGGAGAACCCTACCTGATACACCCCTTAGAGGTGGCCCACACTCTCACTAAAATGAACCTCGATATCCCGAGCATCGTTTCGGGCCTGCTCCATGACACTATAGAAGATTCCTATGTAAACATGGAGGAGATCGAGGAATACTTCGGCAAGGAGATAGCAGAACTTGTCGACGGGGTCACAAAGATCAGCAAGATCCCGCTGAAAACCTCTGAAGAGTCGAGGGTCGAAAACTTCCGCAAAATGATCCTCGCCATGAGCAAGGATATCCGGGTCATTCTCGTAAAACTGGCCGACCGCTATCACAACATGCAGACGCTGAATTTTCTCTCCCCCGAAAAACAGATCGAGATCGCAAAGGAGACCTTCGAGATATATGCCCCTCTGGCGCACAGACTTGGCATAGAATGGCTTCGAGCCGAGCTGGAAGACGCCGCATTCAAGTACCTCAAGCCAACTGAATACAAGCTTATAGCAGACAATATCGCCCAGAAAAAAAAGGAACGAGAGGCTTACATCAGCGAGGTGATAGGTCTTTTGAGACAGAGACTCGAACAGTTCCACCTCGATGCCAATATCTTCGGCAGGGCAAAACATCTTTACAGCATCTATCGGAAAATGACCCTGGAAGGGCTTAACATTGATGATATTTACGACATCATCGCCTTCAGGGTCGTCGTGGAAACGATCAAGGAATGCTATGAGGCGTTGGGCATCATACATGCCTTCTACAAGCCCATACCGGGCAAATTCAACGATTATATCGCCCTGCCGAAAGCCAACATGTATCAGTCTCTCCACACGAAGATCATAGGGCCTCACGGAGAAAAGATCGAGGTCCAGATCAGGACAAAAGAAATGCACAGACTTGCCGAGGAGGGCATCGCGGCACACTGGAAATATAAGGAAGGCAATGTATTCAACCCTAAAGAAGACAGGATCTTCGCCTGGCTGAGAAGGATCATCGAATGGCAACAGGAACTCAAGGACAACAAGGAGTTCATGGAGATCTTCAAGATCGACCTTTTCCCCGACGAAGTATACGTCTTCACTCCCAGGGGTGATGTTCGGGAACTGCCCAAAGGCGCCACGCCTATAGATTTCGCTTATGCCATCCATTCCGAGCTTGGCCACCGCTGTGTGGGCTCAAAGGTTAACGGAAGGCTCGTTCCGCTGCGGTATGTGCTAAAAAGCGGTGATACCGTTGAGATCATGACAAGTCCTACTCACAAACCAAGCAAGGACTGGCTGGGCTTCGTGGCCACATCCAAGGCAAAGACAAAAATCAGGCAATGGATCAAAACGGAACAACGTGAAAAGAGTATAGAACTCGGCAAGAACCTTCTCGAAAAGGAACTCTCCAAACACGACATGAATTTCACCAAGCTTCTCAAGGGAGGAGATTTCCAGCCCATAACAAAAGACCTTGGCTTCGAAGCAGTAGACGATCTCTTCGCCAGTGTCGGGTACGGGCTCTATACTCCTCTTCAGGTTCTCAACAAGATAGTCCCCGAGAGCGAAAAACCGCCGGGGAAGATCAAGACCATAATCAGTACATTCAAGAAAGGGCGCGACAATGCCATCAAGATCAAAGGGGTCGACGGACTTGTCATACGCTATGCGAAATGCTGCAACCCCATCCCTGGCGACGGCATAATCGGTTTTATCACGCGCGGACGGGGGCTCACCATACATGTCGAGGACTGTCCGAATGTCCACACTTACGATGATCAACGCAAGGTGGAAGTTTCATGGCAGCTCAACAAGGACTACACTTTCCCGGTCAGACTTAAAGTCACCGGAAGCGACCGCAAGGGCCTGCTTTCCGATATCAGCAGTGTTATAGCGGCAAACAAGGTCAACATCATCAGCGCTCAGGCAATGACATATCCAGATAAATCAGCAGCCGGCATGTACGAGGTCGAAATCGAGCATATGTCCCAATTGCAGAAGGTCATGAAATCTATCCAGAAGATCAAGGGTGTGCGTTCCGTGGAGCGGGCGAGAAATATAACCTGATGGCTGGTAATAGGTAATAGGTTATGGGTGATAGGGAAAACAAAAAATACCCATCCCCTTATTTATAAGGTAATAAAATATTCTATTACGGAACAGGGTATAATCAGACGTAAGCGGATTGAGGGGTTTGAGGTGATATCTTTCCCATTACCCATCACCTGTCTTCGCTACACTGCTTTCTGAAAGTTGCCTTTTTTTATGCACTTCGTACAGAGCCTTGCCTTGCGACTTTCACCGTCCTTTATGATGCGAACGGTCTGCAGGTTTGGCAGCCACTCTCTTTTGCTTTTATTGTTGGCGTGACTGACGTTATGGCCAACTTGTTTTCCCTTTCCGCACATCTCACAGACTCTTGCCATTTGTGACCTCCTGACCTGCATACAGCCCTATAACTAGGTGCTCTTTAAAGACAAAGATTTTAACCGCTTAGGGGTCGCATGTCAATACATTTCGTTCTTTCCATTCAAAGATCCGGAGCTAAACAAGAAATATGGTCTTCCCCATTGCAGAAATAACGATGAGATATCAAGCAGATAAAAGGCCCTGTTTCAGGGCGGCTGTAAATTCCATTAAAATAACAGGTGTTTTTTTCAACTGAAGATTTATTATTGAAAAGCATATTAGTTATTGGCGCTATCAATAGAAGCTATAACCATTGGGCTTTTCGGATTGCACGTTCGCGAGGCAGATGGAATAAAACCCGCTTGAATCGTGAGGTTAAGAAACCATTTCCACAACTTTTCAACAGAATATTCACAATCCATGTGGAAAAACCGTGGAGAGGGGTGAAATACTTCTTTGGTCAGGGTTTTAGAGATATCCTGCCGATTTGGACTTTTGTACCCCTTCGAATGGAACATTCCCTTGCCTCTCCCGCGTTGATCTCCAGGACATACCTGGCAGGATAGCGGGAACTGATCGTTTTTTCGTCGTGCGGACGGGCACCGGCATGAACGTGGACCACCTCGTAACTGCCATTTATAAACACAATATCGAGAGGAATATAGGTATTCTTCATCCAGAAATTCTGCATTACATCGCTTTCCTCCACAAAGAGCATCCCTGTATTCCGCCGCATGTAGGTTCTGAACATGAGACCCTGCTCCCGCTGGGTTGGCGTCAGTGAAAGTTCTGCCAAAAAACGGCAGGCCTCCCTGCCGTTTCCATCAAGGAAAGCAACGGTCAGATTCTTTCGTTCATGGTCTTGCGCATGGCAAGTAACGTTCGAGAGTGCAGCGCAGAACAAAAGCACGGAAAGAAAGAAACAGTCCCATGACGGCCGCCGTTTGCCTGCCGCAGGGGCTTTTCGTGTTTTCATACCTTATGGTGCGACAGGGAAAACAAAAAGTCAAGCGGCGAAACAGCGTTTTTAAGGAAAAACCTCTTTCCTTCCGACAGGTTTCTTGTGGTATATATGGTGTACATCATCATATCCAATACGGGGGTGACACGTGGAGATCGAAGGCAAGAATGTCCTTGTGCTTGGAGCATACGGCGAAGTGGGCATAGCTATCTGCAGACAGATCCTTCGCTATCTGCCCGCAGAGCTTGTGATCGCCTCGCTTAGTGAACAGGAAACGCAGTCGGCGCTTAAGGAACTCTCCGCTGAAACGCCTTCGTACTGCAAGCTGATGGCGGCCTCGGGAAACATATTTGTAAGATGGCCTCTTAAAGATATGCGGCTTTCCGATATCGTCGCCTCGGAGGAATACCTGCATACGCTTGTCGACGACAATCTGAATGAGCTGTCAGAAACGATACTGACGGAATCCACGCTCTACAGGCTTATCACACAGCACCGCCCGGAGATCATCATTGACTGTATCAACACTGCCACGGCGCTATCATACCAGAACATATACCACGCCTATCAAACAATAGGTGCCGAAAAGGAACAGGAGGGCCCGGACAGCAGCAGGGCAATGATGTATCAATTGCTTTCCACAACAAGCATACCGCCGCTTATCCGGCATGTCCAGATCCTCCACGAATCAATGAAGCAGGCCGGCACCCGCTTATACCTCAAGATCGGAACGACAGGTACCGGCGGCATGGGCCTCAACATCCCTTTCACCCATGGCGAAGAGAACCCGTCCAGGCTGCTCATGGCCAAGGCTGCAACCGCCGGCGCCCACACTATGCTCCTTTACACACTGAGCAAAACACCGGGCTGGCCCATTATCAAAGAGATCAAGCCTGCGGCCATGATCGGATGGAAGAACATCACAAGGGGAACGATCAAAAGGGGCGGCAAGACATACCCTCTCTATGACTGCCCCATTGAAGACGCCTACAAGCTCTCAGAAGGGTCAATCTTTTCGTACGACCTTGCGGGGAACGGGTGCGAATTGCAGGAAAGAGAGCTTGAAGGCGTCTATATTGACACCGGTGAAAACGGGGTGTTCTCAATTGATGAATTTAAGACCATCACCTCTCTGGGCCTCATGGAATTCGTCACGCCTGAAGATATCGCGCATCATGCGGTCATGAACATCATCGGGATCAACACATCAAAAGACGTCATTTCCGCCATTGACGGTGCAGCCATGGAACCGACCTTTCGCGCCGGTATCCTGCGGCGCGATGCCATCGAAGAGGCGACACGCCTGGGAGACAGCAGCATCACCTATGGTTTTCTCGGACCAAGGATATCGAAGCTCGTCACGGAGTGCAAACTCATCAAACAAAGCTACGGCACAATTGAAGATGCCCTTTCCGTTTCGCCGCTGCGTCTTGCCTATTCATTGGAAAAACTCCTTGAGATCGAAGACGGAATACGAAACATTCCAATTTCCATGGGAATCCCCGTCCTTTTGCCTGACGGCGAAAGGCTTCTCTTTGCTAAACGCGCCGTCAAAGACAAGGACTGGGAAGAAAAACCATGGACCGTTAACGCAGAAAACATAGAAAGGTGGGCGTCGCGGGAGTGGATAGACCTGAGGCCTTCAAACATGGGGAGGTGGCAGGAAAGGCTGCGCAGGGCCAGGGAGGATGCCTGCAGATATCCTGAAGAACACTGCTCCAGGTTCAATCGCGGGATGCTCTTCTGGAAAAAGACAGAGGAAGGCAAAACGATCATCGACGCCGGCGAGATAACAGCATGGGTCTTCATCAACGAATTCGGCGGCGGCCGGCCCCATGCCTATGCAGAGTCGAAAGAGATGGTATACTTTTAAAAAACAGTTTCAACCGTTCCAGAGTTTCAACGGTTTCCTTTTTTTCTTCTTGAACAATGAAACTGCTCAAACGGCTGAAACTTTGAAACTCATTAATATGGGACCACAACAGATAACTGACATCCTGTGGCGTGTCGGCGGGCCGGATATGACAAGCGGGCGTGATTGCGCCATTTACCTTGTTGACCTCGGCCCTCCCGTGCTCATCGACTGCGGCTCCGGATACGGTTTTGACCGCACGATAGCCAATATCGAAAAGGCCGGATTCAACCGCGGCGATCTGAAGACCCTTATCATGACCCATTGCCATGCCGACCATATCGGTGCGGCCCCTCTCTTTCGTTCACGCTTTGGTACGACACTCATCATCCACGAAAAAGATGCCGAGATCGTAGAACGCGGCGATATACGGCTCACTGCCTCGTTCTGTTTCGGTGTGGACTTCAAACCACTGCCGGTCGACAAAAGGCTTAAAGGCGGGTCGGGAACGCTTCGGTTCGGAACATACGATCTCAACTGGGTGCATACCCCCGGTCATACGCCGGGATCAATCTCCCTTTACCTGGACAAAGACCGGGAACGGACCCTCTTTGCGCAGGACATAGGGGCCCCATTGCTCACAGAATTTGACTGCGATCCGGCCGCATGGCTGGAATCCATTCAAAAACTCTTCTCTCTCGAGGCGGACATCATCTGCGATGGACACTCCGGGGCCTACGGACCGAAAAAAATTGTCAGGGAATATCTCGAATACTGCCTGGCCTCCCAGTACCAGCAGGGCTACATCGCTGCGGAATAAAGTTTTTTTGCAACACACATAAGGTTCGTCGCCCCTCAAAAGTCTTCCTTGCAAAAAAACCGATCGATGATATGATTTCTAAAGACTTGATCGGCCCGGTTACACCACGATGACACAGCATAAGGAGGTTCGGGTTTGGGTCGTAATAACTTTTCTCCCCTGATCGATCTTATAGGCAAAAACGAGGAATGGTTGATGGGGCGTATCCTCCACTACGCGAAGATACGAGACTTCACAAAATATACATCAACCCTTGAAGAAGCGTGGAGGCTTTCCATAACAGGTCTTTCAGAAGTATTGACCCAGGCGCTCAGGGCCCATGACGAGCCTCCCGAGCTGGGCCCCGACGACGATTACACCCAAGACCCCGTCGCATCCTTCGGCATTCTTGAAGCAAAGAAGCACAGATCCCGCGGGATCACCCTGGGAATGTTCCTGGGCCTGATGAAATATTACAGGCAAAGCTACATCGACCTCATTTCGAGGGCAGGCTTTCAAAAAAACGATGAGGACCGCTGCCGCCTGTTCATTGAAAGAGCCTTCGACCGCATGGAGATCGGTTTTTCCGTTGAATGGGCCTCTTTCGGTTCCGACAGAGAGCTGGAAGACTTGCGTACATTGAACAGAACCATGACGAACGAGAAAAACAAATACCTGACAATTTTTGAAAGCACACCGACCCCCGTCATCCTTCTTGACACAGAAAGCATGATCGACAGCCTGAACCACAGCGCCGCCGAGCTCCTATATGGCGTTGATATCCCCGGTTCAACCTATTATGGGAACCAAAATAAATATGGCCCCCTTCCCTGGAAAATAGAAAAAGTGGATAGATTTTTCGCTGGCAATGACATGGAACAGACTTTCGAAATGGAGTTGAGAACAAAAAAAGGGGTCAGTCTGTTCCAGGTAAAACTGAAAAGAATGCTTGATGTGAGCGGGAAATTCAGCGGCGTCGCGCTCATGCTCAACGACATCGCGGAACAGAAGAAGACCGAAGCTGCGCTTCGCCGGAGCGAAAAGAACCTGGCCGCGTTTTTCAATACAATCGATGATTTTCTATTTGTCCTCGACACGAAAGGCAATATTCTTATGGTCAACGATACGGTGGTCAACCGCCTTGGTTATGAAAGAAAGGAATTGATCGGCAAGAACGTCCTCGTGGTCCATCCCGCCGACAGGCATGCAGATGCAGTACAAACAATAAAGGACATGCTGGAAGGAAGGACGGAACACTGTGATATCCCGCTATGCAGCGTAAGCGGAAAGCTTGTCCCCGTGGAAACAAAGGTCGTCCGGGGGGCATGGAACGATATGGATGTCTTCTTCGGTGTGAGCAAAGACATCTCGGAGATCAAATTGTCCGAGGAAAAGTTCTCCAAGACTTTCCATGCCAGTTCTACACTTATGGCCCTTTCCACCTTTAATGAAGGCCTTTTTATCGATGTCAACAGCGCCTTTCTCACAACACTAGGCTTTTCACGGGATGAGGTCATAGGCAGGACGTCCACAGACCTGAACATCATCGCAGATCCGCTATTGCGCCGCGCCCTGGGGGATGAGATTGCAGAGAAAGGGCGGATACGGGACCGCGAAATAAAAATGCGCTCAAAGAACGGGGACATCCGTTACGAATTGATCTCTGTCGAGCCCCTGTTCGTCCAGGACAACGCCTATGTGCTTACCACAATGAGCGACATCACGGGCCTGAAGATGGCCGAAAAGGAGAAGGAAAAACTTATCGGGGAACTACGGGAGGCGCTTGCCCAGGTGAAAACCTTGAGCGGTCTTATACCCATATGCGCTGCATGCAAAAAGATACGCAACGACAAGGGATACTGGCAGCAGATAGAAACATATGTACGGGACCATTCGGATGCGAAATTCACCCATGGTTACTGCCCGGAATGTGCCGAAAAGCTCAGGAAAACCTTCCGCCCGTAAAATCAGCGGTCAGCATCCCGCACCATGATGATGTCATACCGCCTGACCTTCAAACTCTCCGTTTCGATGAACTGGCCTCTTTTCCATGACCCATCACCCATAACCCGTCTTCTTAATTATCCGATTTCCACTGACCGTCTTCCTGCGCAAAACTGCTCCATGCGTTTTTCGAGAAGATCATGACCGCGGTTGATCCGCGCACTACTATGCGCTTTATGCTCTTCAGAGACTGCTCTTCTTCTTTGGCGGCCTCCTGCGCGAATATCTTTGCCTGATCGGCTCCCATCTGTGTCAGGAGAAGGTCGATCCTGCGGTTCGCCCGCTGCGTGGATAAACGCTTCACAGCGTCAAAATCGCCTTTTTTTAGCGCGTTTATCTTTTCGCGAAGCACCTTTGCCTGGGGACTGTCTTGTGCAGCCTTGCCTTTGAGATCGGCCGTGACCGGCAATTCATTGAAGAGCGGCGCGCTGAATTTTACCGAATATGAAATGCCCGGAAAGCTTTCGCTGTCCGGAGAACCTTTCTCCGCATACTCAGTTTCCCCTCCGACGCGCGTCTTTGATATGGCAAGATTTTTAAAAAGTTTCTGACCCGTATCAACGCGGGAAATCGTCGTCAGCGATGTTCCCTGTCGAGATGGCGCGCGAAGGATGGTGACGACCATTTTGCCCTGGTCCCCCGGATCGAACTGCAGGAGCAATCCGCGGACATTCCCTTCTTTGGCCAGTGTCGTTACCGGCAAAAAGGCTATCCCCCTCAAGGATTCCTGGGGAATTCTGCGGTCCGCAAGAACGATGCGGATCTCTTTCGGGCGGTCCAGCAGCCCTTCCGCGTTATCGTGGAAATGCGCATAGGCCTCTTTCAGCTCGATCGTTTCATTATTGATCTTGAGAGTGCCCTGCACCCTGCCCGGATCAATGGCATAAGCCGTTTGAAAACACAAAAATGAAAGCAGCAGAAAACTCAGGATCGTTGTTGTTGTCATAGTCCCCCCATTGTTAATTTATTTTATCTGAGATGCCTCTTCCTTTTCTCTGTATTCTTTGTCCTTTGCGTTATATGCGTCCCTTATCTTGTTCTCCACTGCCCGTCGCTGGGGTTCGATCTGTTTTCCTTCTTCTTTCTGTCTATCCCCGCTTTGTGTTTTTTTGTAGAGATCGACGGCCCGCTCGGTACGCTCGCATCCCAGAAAACCGCATAACAAAAACATGCCAATAACCACGCCCATAAAGAATTTCATAGAAACCTCGCTTCATTGCCCGGTTTAGCACGGGCTTTTTTTCGATCCGATCTGGCTTGTATATAATTATTGTAGAATGGAGGCTAAAAAAAATCAATTCTTTGAAAACAATATAAACAGAAAGATGTTCTCTTTCGCCTGTGCTATTATTCAGTATCTGTCTGCTATTTTTGCAGCTTTGTCCCGATGTCACGCACTGCCTGTTTGTCCATGACTCGCATAAATTTAGGATTGGCCATAAGCGCGTTGAGGTCCCCGCTGTTTACGGCTCTCATGATCTCCGGATCCTGGAGAACCTGCTGGATATCAGGATCGTTCTGCAGGGACAGGATCAGGTTCATTATCTCCTGGTTGCCCAGCATCTGCTGCTGGAGCGCCTGCGTCTCTCCTTTGATGTCAGAGACGGCCTGTTGTGCCCCTGCCGTCATCGCCACACACGCGAAAATGAATATGATGCCGATACAAATAATGGATGTTCTCATTGTCACCTTCTTGCAACAAGAATGACATAGTATAACATAGCGTAGCAAAGAAGCAAACCACCCGAATATTGGAGAGGTGAAACGCCAAAAGAGCAAGGGGTCCCGTCTTGATGTAATGGGGATATAAATAGCACGCACGGCGGGCGAGAGGGGGAGGCTACATCCGGCTATG
>ENA-UOWG01002745-UOWG01002745.1-activated-sludge-metagenome-genome-assembly--contig:-NODE-2745-length-14494-cov-93.115105_pt1 | contig 14494 bp, 14 predicted proteins | sample MGYA00238147_ERZ761563 | MGnify/ENA primary metagenome ERZ761563 (study PRJEB28884, sample SAMN05720216) | anaerobic digester metagenome | isolation source: active sludge of municipal... | reverse complement strand
CGATCACCCGGCGGACGGCTTCGCCGCCGCGCAGCGCGACGAGGTCGGCAGCCCGTCGCTGGGCGGTGGCCAGTGAGCGGAGGAGCGAGGTGCCTTCGGCGGCCGGCACCCCTTCCGGCCACGGCGAAATTTCACAATGGGTCAGGGCGCTCGCCGAGAAGGCGTAGGTACCAAACAGCATGCTTTCGCTTCCGATGATGTCGCCGGGCAGTGAGAAGCTGGCGAAACAGGCTTCGCCAGTTTGCCCGTCGGCATCGAGACGGACGGCACCGCGCTCGACGCGCCAAGCCAGCCCTGGGGAGCCGGCCCAGTAGATCGGCAGCCCCGCCTGGAACGTGAGCGCCCGGCGCGGCGCGCCAAGCACAGCCACCAGGTTCGCTTCGGCATGTCGCATCTGGCCTTTATCTCTCGCCGGGATCAGAACTTGAAGTTCAGCCCGGTATAAATGGTGCGTCCCATGCCCGGCAATGCGGTTCCCCAAGCCGGATTGGTCGGATTGAGCATCATTGTCGATCCCTGACCGACATAGGCGCCGCCCAGCGGCTGGTAGTAGAGCTTGTCGAACAGGTTTTCGACACCGAAGTCGATGCGTGCCTGCTTCCAGGAGTAGCTCAGGCGCAGGTTGGTCAGCCCGTAGCCCGGCGTTTCGAGTTCGTTGCGCACCTTGGAAACATCGTCCTTGGCGGAGACACCGATCACTTCGAGCGCATTGTCCCAGCCGCCGAGCCGGTGAGTCAGTGCCACGCGGGCATTGAACGGCATGATGTTATAGAGGCCATCCCCGGTGTCGCGATTTTCGCCGTGGACGTAGCCGAGCAGGCCGCGCAGGCCAAAATCGCCGACCGCCGTCTGGGCCAGCGCAGCCTGGCCGGAAACGTCGATACCGTAGAGTTCGGCGGAGGTGTTGGCATATTGCAGCACGACGAACAGGTTGCTGGTGGTGGCGTTGCTCTTCGTGCAGGAGGCGCCGCTGGTGCAGCGGACGGCATCGATGTAGTCGGTGACGCGCGAATAATAAGGCGTCGCCTTGATCTCCCACGAGCGGTCGGCGGCGTGCCAGTCCAGCGTCGCGGAGAGAGTGTGCGCTGCCTCGGGCTTGAGGTTGAGGTTGCCGATGTAGCCGTTACCATCGCCGACCGTGTTGTTCATGACTGCGGCCATCGACCAGGTGGACCAGGTGTAGCGTTCGTAGAGATTGGGCGAGCGCACCTTGCGGGCGACGCCGAATTCAATGTCGGCAGTTTCGCTCGGCGTGTACTGGGCCAGCGCCGTCAGGTTCCAGTTGTTGTCGGTACGCTGGCGATTCTGGGCGTTGAAGGCGGCGGCATCCTTTTGCTGGTTGTTCGGCATCATCATGGTGCCGTTGGTCGTCGCGTTGTAACCCTGAACGGCGCCGGTATCCATTTGCACGTTTTCGTAGCGTGCGCCAAGCAGTGTCTTCCACTGGGCATTCAGCCGCGATTCCCATTCGCCGAACAGGGCGAAACGGTTACGCTCGCCGTCGTTGATGTTGTAGAAGGTACCGGGCCACATGCCGCCACCTGATGGCGGCCACCAGTCGTCAAGCGTGTAGTGCTGGTAGAGACCGCCGACACGCAGCAAATCCTTGTCGCTGAGATCGATGTCGGCCTTGAGCGTGCCGCCGGTGTTCTTGCTGGCGGTGTTCATCGGCATCCCGGCGGCACAGGTGGCGCTGATCGGGGAGCACGGCATGCCGACCGAGGTCATCATCCCGCCGCCATACCAGAAGCGTTTGTCGTTGCCGAAATCCATCATGTGGTCGACGGTTTCGTGATAAATCCGCGCGTCAAGTTTGCCCCAGGCAAACTGGCCGGCGTAGTTGAGGTTGAAACGCTGCTGTTCGTTGTCCAGCATATCCATCCGCTGGTTCGGGTAGAGCTGCTCCGGCGTTTTGACGAAGGTGTATTTGAATTCGACGAGATTCCCGTCGCCCTGGAGGCCGACCGCCAGTTGCTGGGTCCATGTCCGGTAGGCCGTCGAGCCGACTTCGTTGAGCGGCAGGGTTTGGCCGGGATTGCCGGTCGCCGTCTGCGTCTTGAAATTGCCGCCGGCCTTGTAGTTGTCGGACTGGGCGCTGTTGGCGGTGTAGGCGATACTGAGCGATTCGTTGGCGGCAGCGGCGTAGATGTTGCCGCCCCAGGCGTCGCCGTTACTGCGATAGAAAGCGCCGATCTCGCCGGTGGTCAGCAGCCCCTGGCCGGGTGCCGCGAAGGGCAGGGGGCGCCCGTCGGCGACGATGGTGCCGCCGATGCTGTCGCCACCCACGCTGACCGGGCCAATGCCGGGGTAGACCTTGAGGTTGGCGACGTTACTCGGGTCAAGATAGGAGAGCGGCGCATTCATGTGGTTGGGGCAGGAGGCAATCAGATCCATGCCGTCAATCAGGATGCGGTTGCGGTCGTCGGCCAGGCCGCGGATGACCGGCAAGCTGGAGGTGCCGCCGGCACTCTGAAACTGCATGCCGGGCACATCGCGCAACAGGGTGGCGGTGTCGCTGGTGGCCGGGCGCAGCATTTTTATTTCGCGTTGCCCAACCCCGGACGGATTGCCGAAACCGGTCGGTATCGCTTCGCGCGTGCCATGAACGACCACATCGTCGAGGACAGTTGGGGCGACTGGCTGGCTCTGCGCCAGCGCGGACGGCGCAACGGCGGCGCCCGAAAAAAGAACGGCGACAGCCGCCGCCAGCGGATGAATGCGGTACTTCATGGAGTTCCCCTGTTCTGATCTTCTCTGCGGATCGGAAGTATTTGTTTTCTTTGGGGGGCAATTGTCGCTGGATCGGGCGAGTGGGGGAATGCGACAAATTGTCGCGCGACAATTTGTCTAATTCCTTTGAAGCAGGGACTGCCGCTAGGATGCCCACCGAATCGGCAATTGCCGCCAATGACTTCTTAACGCACCCAGCATCCGGAGAAGAAACATGCCTTGTCGTCCAACCAGCGGATTGAAACCTGTCCTGTTCGCCGTTTTGCTCGGCCTGACCACCATGGCCGGGGCAGCGGATGTCGATGAGGATTTGCGCCAGGCGGCCAAACTGCACAAGGCAGGCGACACGGCTACGGCAGTCGGGCTGTGGCAACACTGGGCAGCCAAAGGCGATACCGATTCCGCCTACAACCTGGCCGTGGTCCACCAGCACGGCGACGGCGTTGCGCTGGATTACGCCAAGGCGATGCGCTGGTACCGTCAGGCAGCCAGTCAAGGCGACAAGGTTTCCCAGTTCCAGATCGGCCTCATGTACCTCAACGGTCAGGGGGTGGCGGCCGATGCCGAGGAAGCACATCGCTGGTTCACCGCCCACCTGAAACATCATCTGCACCATGAGCACGCACCGGAAATGGTCGCCTGGCGCAAGCAAGCGCTGGCGCTCATCGAGGAGCGCGACCGCCGGGAACAATTGGCCGCTTCGCGCGACAGCTCGGCACAAGTGCTCGCCGATCTTAAGCGGCGTGCCGGCCTGGGCGGCGAGGCGCCGGCAGCCACGTTCGCGGTGGCCGCTTCACCAACGCTCCGTTAGCATTTTTGCCCTTTTTCAGGGGTCGACCGCAACCGGCGTCGCTGCGACTCAGGCGTTGAGCTTTTCCAGCACTTTCTGCAGCTTGCCCGGCCCATCGAGACGCAGGATGCGGCGCACCTTGGGTACCGGTTCATTAACCTCGCCCTCCAGCACGCGCCGGTCGGCAATCTCGCACTGGCTCAGGGTGCTGGCATCGAGGCGGACGGAACCGCGCTCGACGCGCCACGCCAGACCGGCGGCGCCAATCTCGTAGATCGACGCCCCGGCCTGAAATGAACGCGACTGGCGCGGCTCGGGCATCAGAACTGGAGCGTCGCCCCGATATAGACCGAACGCCCCATGCCGGCGACCGACGTGCCATAGGCCATCGGCTGCGCGCCCAGATAGGCGCCACCGAGCGGCAATGCGTAGTTCTTGTCGAACAGGTTCTCGATACCGGCATCGATGCGGAATTTCGGCCACTGGTAGCCGGTGCGGAAATTGACCAGGCCATAGCCGGCGGTTTTGAGTTCGTTGCGTACCGCCTGCACGTTTTCCTTGGATTCGACCAATTGCACTTCCAGCGTATTCGACCAGCCGCCGAGCACCTGATCGAGCGCCAGTTTGGCGTTGAGCGGCATCATGTGGTACAGCCATTCCCCGGTGTCTTCGTTCTTGCCATTGACGTAACCCAACTGGCCGCGCATGGCGAATTCGCCGGCCGCAGTGGGGCCGCCGAGTGGCAAGCGCCCGGAAATATCGACCCCGTAGAGGCGGGCATCGTGGTTGGCGAACTGCAGGAACACGAAGCCGCTGGTCGCCGTCTGGTTGGCGTTGGTGCAGGCCGAACCCATGCCGCCGGGCAGGGAGGTCGGGCAGCGGTTAACGTCGATGTAGTCCTTGACGTAGGTGTAGTAGGGCGTAATGCTCAGTACGGCGTTTTTCTTGCTTGCATCGTGCCAGCTGGCGGTGGCGCTGATGGTATGCGCAACTTCCGGTTTGAGGTCGAGGTTGCCGACGTAGCCGTTGCCGTCGCCGAACCAGCCGTTCATGCTCATGGCCATGGCGCCGGTGCCCCACGCATAACGCTCGTAGAGGTTGGGCGAGCGGGTCTTGCGGGCATAGCCCGCTTCAAAGGAACTGGTCTCCTGCGGCGTATAGCGCACCAGGGCGGTCACATCGAAATTGTCGTCGCTCCGCTTGCGATCCTGGGCATTGAAGGCGGCAGCGGCGGCGGCATCGGGATTGTCCATACCCATCGCCATGCCGCCCATCCCGCCCATCGGAATCGGGTTCTGCCAGTTGTAGGGCTGGACATTGCCGGTATTCATGCTCACATGATCGTAGCGGGCACCGAGCAGGCTGGTCCACTGGGCGTTCCACTTCGCTTCCCACTCGACGAAGGTGCCCATCCGGTCGCGCTCGCCGTTATTGATGTTCCGGTAGGCATTCGGCTCCATCATTATGCTGCCGGCAACCGGCGGCCACCAGTCATCGAGTGTGACGTGGGTGTAGTCGTTACCGATGCGCAGCAGATGGATGTCGTTCAGCGGAATATCGGCCTTGATCGAGTAACCCATGTTCTGGCCGTCGGTATTCATCGGCATGTCGGCGGGCTGCTTGTCCTTGAGGAACCCCATCTCATGCTTGGTATGCTCGTAGAAGGCGCGGAAATCCAGCGTGCCCCAGCCGAAGCTTCCCAAGTAGCGTCCGTTCACGAAATTGCTGTCGTTGCCGACCATGTCCATCCAGGCATTGACGAAGCCCTGGTAGGGAATGTGCTGGTGGCCGGCATTCACGACGAAGAGGTTGCCTTCGCCGCGCGCTGCCGCACTCAATGAATAGTTCTGCGCTTCGTAAAGCGTCGACCCGACCGTCTGCCCGTTGCCCGCAGTGTAATTGCCGGAAGTTGAATAGGCGGCGGTCGCCGAAATGCTGAGATTTTCCGTTGCCGCGTAGCCGCGCAGGCTGCCGCCATAGGCATCGCCATTGCTGCGGTAGTAGGCAGAAACACTGCCGCCAGCCGTCGAACCTTGCCCCTCGGCGGCGAATACCGGCGCTGGCGACTGGATCAGGATGCTGCCGGCAATGCTGTCGCCGCCCAGGCTGACCGGCGTAACGCCCGAGATCACCTGGAATTGCCCGACATTGCTCGGGTCGATGTACGACATCGGCGGATTCATGTGGTTGCCGCAGGCCGAACTCAGGGTCATGCCGTCGATACTGACCCGCACCCGGTCATCGGCGAGGCCGCGCAATACCGGCAGGCTCGACACGCCACCACCGGTATACAGGCTGGCGCCAGCGACATCCTTCAGGAAACCGGCGGTCTCGCCGGTGTATGGCAGACGCTCGGCAATGGCGGCGCCGTCGAGGCTCGTGCTGCCGAGCGGTATGACGGGGCCAACCCGGGTGGCGGAAACCACGACATCGTCCATCACCGCTGGCGTTTCTGACCAACTCAGTGACGGGAACAGGAATGCGGCACCGATCGCGATGGCGATTGGACGGCGGCGAACAAACATGACAACCCCCTGAAAGTTTTCTGTTTTTTGGAGCGTGCGATTGTCCGCGCAAGAGCTTGGCGGGGGAATGCGGCAAATTGTCGCGCGACAATTCGTCACAGCCGCAGGAAATCAGGCGATGGTTTTTGCCCGTTTTTGGCGGTCGACCGCAACCGGCGCGTCCGTTCAGGCGTTGAGCTTTTCCAGCGCTTCCTGCAGCTTGCCCGGCTCGTCGAGACGCAGGATGCGGCGCACGTTGGGCACCAGTTCGTTCACGTCGGCCTTGAGGACGCGGCTCTTGACCTTGAGGATCTGCGACGGATGCATCGAGAAGATGCGCAGCCCCATGCCGAGCAGCAGGCGGGTAAGTTTGGGGTCGCCGGCCATTTCGCCGCACACGGACACCGGGATGTTGACCTTCTCGGCGCTGGCCAGGGTATGGGCGATCAGCATCAGCACCGCCGGGTGCAGCGGATCGTAGAGGCTGGACACCTGTTCGTCGGAGCGGTCGATGGCCAGCGTGTACTGGATCAGGTCATTCGTGCCGATCGACAGGAAATCGAGGCGGCGCAGGAAGAGGCCGACAGCGAGCGCGGCGGCCGGGATTTCGATCATGCCGCCGACTTCGATGTTCTCGTCGAAAGCGACCTTCTCGCCGCGCAGGCTGGATTTGGCCTGCTCGAGCGCGGCCAGCGTCTGGTCGATCTCGTGGGCATGGGCCAGCATCGGGATCAGCAGCTTGATCGGCCCGTATTTGCTGGCACGCAGGATGGCGCGCAACTGCGTCTGAAACATGCGCGGCTCGGCCAGCGAAAGGCGGATGGCACGCCGCCCGAGGGCCGGATTGGTCTGCACGCGATCGCCGAAATTGTCGTCGGGGCGGATGTCCTTGTCGTTGCCGAGGTCGAAGGTGCGGATGGTGACCGGGCGCCCGCCCATGCCCTTGACCACCTTCTTGTAGGCCTCGTACTGCTCCTGCTCGTCGGGCATGTCGCCGCGGTCGAGGAAGAGGAATTCAGTGCGGAACAGGCCGATGCCTTCGGCGCCGGCGTCGAGCGCGCCCGGCACGTCGCCCGGCAATTCGATGTTGGCGAAAAGCTTGACGTCGACGCCGTCGATACTCTGCGAAGGCGCGGTCTTGAGCCGTTTGAGCTTGGTTTTTTCCAGCTCGATCTGGTGCTTGCGGAGCTGGTATTCCTCCAGCACGCGCTGGTCGGGATTGACGATGACGACGCCGCGGTTGCCATCGACGATCAGTTGCTCGCCGTCGCGGATCAGCGAGCGGGCGTTCTCCATGCCGACCACCGAAGGAATCGCCAGGCTGCGCGCCAGGATGGCGGTGTGCGAGGTCGAGCCGCCGACATCGGTGATGAACGAAGCGAAGCGGTGATCCTTGAAGGCGATGACGTCGGCCGGCGACAGATCGTGCGCGACGACGATCAGCATCTCCTCGGTGACGCCCTTGGCCGTCTTCATCACGGCGCGGCCGGGGTGGCCGAGCAATTCCTTGATCACGCGCTCGACGACCTGCACGACATCGAGCTTGCGCTCACGCAGATAGGGGTCTTCGAATTGTTCGAACTGCGCGACGAGGTACTCCATCTGCTGCACCAGCGCCCATTCGGCATTGCAGCGCCGCTCGCGGATGATCTCGCGCGGCTTGTCGACCAGTTCCGGGTCTTCGAGGAACATGGTGTGGATGTCGATGAAGGCGGCCAGCTCGGCCGGGGCGTGCTCGGTGGTCTCCCTCATCGTCCCCAGTTCGCTCTTGACCGCCTTGATGGCGGCTTCGAAGCGGGCGATTTCCTTGTCGACCATGCGCGGCGCGATGGTCAGGTGCGACACCTCGAGCGTCGCGTGCGACATGAGCATGGCGCGCCCGATGGCGATGCCACCGGAAACACCGAGACCATGCAGCGTGAAGCTCATGGCCCGACCTTTCGCAGGGCCGCCCCAAGAAAGGTCGGCGCCCCCTCGGGGGGCAGTGAGCGAAGCGAACGTGGGGGCCGATACATTTACTCCCCTTCGCCGAAATAGTCGGCGATCAACGCCAGCAATGCGTCCATCGCCTCCTGCTCGTCGGCACCGTCGGTTTCCAGCGTCACCTTCGAGCCCTTGCCGGCGGCCAGCATCATGACGCCCATGATGCTCTTGGCGTTGATGCGGCGCGGCCCCTTGGACATCCAGACCTCGCACTTGAACTTGCCGGCGAGCTGGGTCAGCTTGGCCGAGGCCCGCGCATGCAGGCCCAGCTTGTTGATGATTTCGGTTTCTCTGGTCAGCATCGTTCAGTCCTGCATGTTGAGTACACCATCGCGGCCCCCGGCGATGGCGCGGGTGAGCAAGGTTTCCATGCCCCGTTCGCGATAGGTCAGGGCACGCAACAGCATCGGCAGATTGACCCCGGCGATGCCTTCGACACGCCCCGGTTCAAGCAGCTTGAGCGCCAGGTTGGAAGGTGTGGCGCCGAAGATGTCGGTCAGCACCAGCACGCCCTTGCCGTTGTCGACCAGAGCGAGCATCTGGCGCGCCAGCGGCAGCAGGTCGAGCGGATCGTCCTGCGCCGCCACGCCCAGCTGATTGAGCTGGGCGGGACGCTTGTTCAGCACATGACAGGCGTTTTGCACGAGTGCCTCGCCGTAGCTGCCATGGGTGATGAGGAGGATGCCGATCATGCCGGGATTCTAACCCAGAGCGCCGGACTGCACGCGCGCCGGAAAACCGGACGCGGGCCGTAGCGAGCGCCCGCTTACCGCTCAGCGCCGTGAAACCAGCAACACCCCGATCAGCACCAGCCCGGCGCCGGCGATCTGCGCCAGCGAAATCGGCTCGGACAGCAGCCACCAGCCGAAGAAGATGGTCAGCATCGGGCCGATGGTGCCGACCAGCACCGCCCGCGCCGAACCGATGCGGCGGATCGCCGCCGACTGCATGAAGACCGGCAGCACGGTCGAGAACAGCGCCATGGCGGCGCCGTAGAAGTAGACCGGCAGCGGCTGGACGAGCGTGGTCAACGGCTGGGTGGCGAAGAAATGAAGTTGCGTCGCCGCGGTCGACACCAGCATCGCCAGCGCCGTGAAGCGGGCGGCGCCGAGGCGCTGGATCATCGGCGCGCTGCCGGCCAGATAGAAGGCATACGACAGCGACGAGGCGAAGACGAAGGCGGCGCCGATCAGCACGACCCGCGTTTCGCCGGCGAACTCCAGGTCATGCGCGAAGGCCAGCCCGATCCCGGCATACGACAGCACCAGCGCCGCCACCTCGCGCCGCGAAAGTTTCTTGCCCATGAACAGGACGCCAATCATCACGGTCAGGGTCGGGTAGGTGAACAGGATCAGCCGTTCCAGCCCGGCGGTGATGTAGCGCAGGCCGACGAAGTCGAGAATGCTGGCGCCGTAGTAGCCGAGCAGGCCGAGCGCCGTCAGCAGCAGCCAGTCGCGGCGCGACAGCGGCGGCGCGGCGCGGCTCGAATGGAAACCGACCCAGAGGAAGACCGGCAGCGCGAAAACCATGCGCAGCGAGAGCAGCGTCACGGCATCGACCGGCACCGCCTGCGGCACGGCGTAGGCCAGCTTGACGAAAATGGCCTTGAACGAAAAGCCGAAGGCGGCGCCGAGCGCCAGCCACAGGCCGAGGCGGTGGCCGTGCCGCTCAAGCATCGCCGCGCCTGCCCGGCGCAGGCCGACGACCGAGGGCCAGGCCCCGATGACTGACAACACGCCCGTTCGATTCATACCAATTCACCCGATTCCGCCAGAAATAAAAACATCCCGGATGCCATTGAATACGTGAATGACGGCCAGGACAATTGGTATTATCCAAAGCAAGCATTCGATACAGACGAAACCATGTATTACGATCTTCCCGACCTGCGGCTGGTCGCCGCCATCGCCGACAGCGGCAGCCTGACCCGCGCGGCAGTGCAGGTGCATCTCGCGCCGTCGTCGGCCAGCCACCGCCTGACGCAGCTCGAAGCGGCGCTCGGCGTGCCGCTCTTCGCCCGCCACGCGCGCGGCCTGACGGCGACGGCGGCCGGTGAATCGCTGTTGCGCCACGCCCGCCAGGTCTTCGCCCAGCTCGAACAGATGCACGCCGACCTCGCCCCCTACGCCAGCGGCGTCGCCAGCCAGGTGACGGTGTTCGCCAACACCAACGCGATCAACTGCTTCCTGCCGGAAGACCTCGGCGACTTCCTGCGCGACCACCCGCAGGTTCGCGTCAGCCTCGAGGAGCAGCCGAGCCCGGCGATCGTCCAGGCGGTGGCGGCGGGGCAGGTGGAGATCGGCGTCGTCGCCGCCGAGAGCGGGCCGGGCAGCCTCGAAACGCGCCCCTACCGGCAGGACCGGCTGGTCCTCATCGTGCCCGCCAGCCATGCGCTGGCCGGGCAGGCGGCGGCAAGCTTCGCCGACGTGCTTGGCGAGCCCTTCGTCTGCCTGCATGCCGGCAGCGCCATTCACACCTTCATGATGAACCACGCCGCCCGCCTCGGCGGCCGGCTCGACGTGCGCATCCAGGTCCGCAGTTTCAACGCCGTCTGCCGCATGGTGGCGGCCGGGGTCGGCATCGGCATGGTGCCGCGCTCGTCGGTGGCTGCGGTCAACGGGTTAAAAACGGTCGAAATCAGCGACCCTTGGGCGCCGCGCGACCTGCAGCTGTGCGCGCGCTCGCGCGCGCAGCTGTCGCCGGCCGCCGCCGCCCTTTTCGACCATCTCGCCGAAAAGGGCAGGGCGCAGGCGCTTACAGCGGGCGCTTGACGGTCAGCGCGCCGCGGATCTGGCCCTGGCTGTAGCCGGTGGCCTTGTCGTGCGGATAGCTTTCGCTCAGCTTCGCCTTGAGGCCGGCATCCAGCCCGTCGGCCGGGCCGTGGCACTTCAGGCAGACCTCGCCGACCGGCAGCGCCTTCATGTAGCGGAACACCGGCTTGCCGTCGATGGTCACGATCTCGCTCTTTTCCAGCGTTTCCGGCTTCTCGCCATTCGCGGCGCGAATGTCGAAATCGGCGAGCACGCTGGCTTCCCAGAGGTCGGGCGTGCCGCGCTCGGCATTGCGCGCCTTCAGGCTGACGCGGCGAATGTCCCAGCCGGTTTCCTTGCGCTTTTCCTTGATCAGTTCCGGCGCCTGCTCCTTGCACACCGGAATCGCCCCGGCCACGCCCTTCTCGGCCACCACTTCCTGCATCGCATTGACCACCTTGGGCACGACCGGCAGCACCGTCTTTTTCGTCTCGGCGGTCAGCGCGGCGACATCCTAGGCCAGGGCGGGCAGTGCAACAAGCAGCAGGGCGATGGAGATGAAGGTTCTTATGGTCGGCTCCAAGATAATCAGGCAAGAAATCATTCTAAGCCACCTGGCCGAAAGTTCATCAGCTCCACGAAGGAGCGCTCTTCACGGAGCACCGTTACGCTTGGCCAGCCAAGACCAATTGCAGCAGGGACATGACAAGCATAGTATTCAGACACCATGCCATCAACCCTTCTTCCAGCCTTTTCTTCGCGCCTGCTGCGGGCACTCGCCCTTGCGCTGGCCTGCGTCTTGATGACCACTGGCACCAATGCAGCGGGACGACGAATAGCCCTAGTAATCGGTAACGGCAATTACCAGCAGTCTGATCTGCCGAAGCTGGCGAACCCGACCAACGACGCGGAAGACATCGCCAAGGCGCTACGCGGTTTCGGCTTTGAAGTCATCGAGCGCAAGAACCAGACGCTCGAAGGGATGAACCAGGCCATCGCCGAGTTCGGCAGCAAGATCGGTGGCAGTGAGGCCGCGCTCTTCTACTATGCCGGGCACGGCATCCAGGTCAAGAACCAGAACTACCTGATACCGGTCAATGCCCGGATCGAAAGCGAAGCCTCGGTGCCGTATCAGGGCGTCAACCTCAATCAGGTTCTCGACGAGATGGATAACGGCAAGAGCGGCGCCAATATCGTGATGCTCGATGCATGCCGCAACAATCCGATCACCGGCAAATTCCGCTCCGGCCAGTCGCGTGGGCTAGCCAGCCCCGGCAGCGCGCCGAAGGGCACCGTGATTGTCTATGCCACCGATCCCGGCAACGTCGCGTCCGACGGCACCGGGCGCAACGGGTTATTCACGGCCGGACTGCTGACCGCCTTCAAGGGCAAGGATCTGACCCTGGACGGCGTCCTGACTGCCGCCAGCGCCGAAGTCGAAAAGGCCAGCGGGCAAACCCAGACACCGTATGTCAACGGTCCGAAGACGCTGCAGAAGAACTTCCATTTTCAGGTGACCGTCGAGCCCGGACGCGGAGAAATCGAAAAGACCTTCTGGATCAGCATCGAGCGCAGCAACGATGCCGCGGACTTCGAAGCCTACCTTCAAAAATACCCGAACGGCAGCTACAAGGCGTTGGCCGAAAACCGGCTGAAAAAGCTCAAAGCTGACCAGCAGGCACCCGCGTCCCCTTCATCCAGTGCGCCGCCCATCGCATCCGCGACGGGGTCATCCACGGCCTTCGACGGTCGCTGGGCGATCACGCTCATCTGTGAGGATGTTGGCGAAGGTGGCAGGATTGCAAAGGGCTACACCTACAACTTCTTCAGCGACGTCAAGGAAGGGCGACTGACAGCGCAAAAAGGGGAAACCGGGACGCCAGGATACTTGACGCTGGTCGGCGTCATCAAGGCGGATGGATCGGCCGAGATCAACGCCAACGGCCTCACTGCAAACCCGGACTATGCGGTGGGCCACGCCCGCCCGAGCTCGCCCTACTCCTACCACATGCGCGGCACCTTCACGCCGACGAGCGGCAAGGCCACGCGGATCGAACTCAGGCCCTGCGAAGCCACGTTTTTCAAGAATTGACGCGTTGTTTGACGCATGAACCGCGGTTTCTGACTGGAGGCAATGCTTGGGGCCGGCTATGTCAACTGCCACAACGTACTGGAAGGGTTTGACGGCGACAAGGGGGCCAACGGTCACCGCAGCACCACCAGCATTAGCTACCGATCACACCTTTCAACCCGGTATAAACCGACAGCAATGTCGTCGCTGCGGCGGTCAAGGCTCCGCCGAGTTCGTTGAATTTTCTCACCACCGCCTGAAATTGCTCCGTGTGCTCACCGCCGCTTTTCACGAGGCGCGCCAGAGCCACAGCCATGCCTGCCTCGCGAAACGTAGCTGCGCGTTTCCGCTGGCGGGACATGCCACCAATCAACATCCCGGTCGTGTAGCTGAGTCCGATGCTGGCAACGTACTCGATCATTTCCCGCCATTCCCGTGCACCGTGAGGCAGTAGCGGCGTCCCGTCCACCCAAGCCATCACGCCGCTCATACCGAAGACAGCCAGCAGCGCAAGAGAAATCACAGCACAGACTTGGATGAGCGAGGAGCGACACGCCCTGGCCGTCATCAGCACCCCGAAAGGCAGCGGAATGAGCAGCGACACAATACGCAGATACAGGGTATTCAGGTCGTACACAACGGTAATCAGGCCGTGTGCCGCCAGGAGCAGAACCAGCGGTAGCAGCCAGCGGGAAAGCCACTCACGAATGTTGGGCAGCACCGGAATCTCTTCCTCTTCCGGCGGAGGCACTATGTGGAAAGGCGATCCTGATGCCACTTCCTCCGAGCGCAGCCCACCCTCGGCCAGCAGAGCACCCTGGGCCGCCACCTGCTGCTCCAGGGATTCAATTCGCTCGAGCAAGGACTTGAACAAATAGAGGTCGCGCCGACACACGGGGCAAACCAATGCCTGCTCGGAAATTTCACTAACGCAGTAGGGGCAGCGCAATTTACTTGACCACGTTCAGGTTGAGCAGGGTACTGGTCTGGCGCCCTTCGCTATCCTACACGGTAAGGCGAATCTGGTGCTCCCCCGGGGGCGCTTCGGCGGTTACGATGTCGATGCCCTTCTCGCTCAGGCCACCACGCACCCGATCCATGAGATTGACATTCGGTGTCCGCAGATAGGTCATTGTGACCGATGAGAGGTCAATTTTTGCACCGCCCCGCGGTTCGAAAACAACGCGCAACGGAAAGGGCGATAGAACTGCCCCCTCCGGCGACACCACCCTGATTCCGGGACCGCGCGTGATGGCGCGAGTCGCCGGAGTGGTCACCAGCGACGGCGGCAGCTTCTCCTCCGACTCCTTGATCAATACCTCGGCAGTAACGCTCGTCGCCATCAAGAGCCCACAGAGCAGCGTTAGTCTGGCTTTCATCATGCCTTTTCCCCATTAGCAAACAGATGCCGGCAAGAGTATAGGACGCTTCCAAGTGATTGCCGCCGGCAGTCTCCCGCAGCCATCGCTTACTGGAATTCGATCAGCCAGTCCTTGGCTGATGACATCACCCGGCTTCACATGCGTAGCACGGGACACGGCTATTTTCTCGGTTCCAAATGACCGTCGTCCCATGTTTTTGGAGTGATGCCGTCATTTTTTTCAGCGCCGCCCGCCGAGTATCGACCCCAGCACCCCGCGCAGGATCTGCTTGCCGACTTCGCGCC
>ENA-UOWG01002740-UOWG01002740.1-activated-sludge-metagenome-genome-assembly--contig:-NODE-2740-length-14514-cov-33.435922_pt1 | contig 14514 bp, 11 predicted proteins | sample MGYA00238147_ERZ761563 | MGnify/ENA primary metagenome ERZ761563 (study PRJEB28884, sample SAMN05720216) | anaerobic digester metagenome | isolation source: active sludge of municipal... | reverse complement strand
GGGAGGGGGTACATGAACACAAGGATTAAAAAGAGAGATGGCCGTTTAGTTAAGTTTAACGCGGATAAGATTACCAATGCCATTGCCAAGGCCTGTGCCGCCACAGGTGAATTTGATATGAAGGAGGCGCGCAAGTTGACCATCAAGGTGCTCAATCTTGCGGAGCAGCTTTTCAACGGTAAAATTCTATCGGTGGAAGAAATACAGGATATCGTCGAAGAGGTTCTCCTGCAATCTCCATATCGCATGACTGCTAAAGCCTACATTATTTATCGTGATCAACACTCCCGTCTCAGAGATATCACGAATAAAATGGAAGTGGATCTGGTCGATCAGTATTTAAAAAAGGCCGACTGGAAGATTAATGAAAATAGCAATATGGATTATTCCCTGCAGGGGCTGAATAATTATATATCTTCCGAAGTTAGCAAGGTGTACTGGCTCAATGAAATTTATACGCCGGAAATCCGCAAGGCGCATACCGAAGGTGATTTTCATATTCACGATTTAAGCTTGTTGTCCGTTTATTGCGTGGGCTGGGATTTATATGATGTGCTTCTGCAGGGGTTCCGCGGTGTGTCCGGCAAGGTGGAAAGCAAGCCTGCTAAGCATTTGCGCAGCGCCTTAGGGCAGGTGGTCAATTTCTTTTACACGCTTCAGGGTGAAGCGGCCGGTGCTCAAGCGTTTTCCAACTTCGACACGTTACTGGCGCCCTTCATCCGGTATGATGGTTTGAGTATTAAGGAAATCAAGCAGGCGCTTCAGGAATTCATCTTTAACATTAACGTGCCCACGCGTGTCGGTTTTCAAACGCCGTTTACAAATGTTACACTGGATTTGACCATTCCCAAGTATTACGCGGATCAGCCTGTTATTATCGGCGGCAAACCTCAGAAGGAAACGTACAAGGAATTCCAGGAAGAACTGGATTTGTTCAATAAGGCATTTTTACAGGTGATGGCCGAGGGCGACGCGAAAGGCAGAGTCTTTACATTTCCGATTCCCACTTACAACGTCACCAAGAATTTTGACTGGGACAATCCCAATATGACCGATCTTTGGGAAATGACCGCGAAATATGGTGTGCCGTATTTTTCTAATTTCATCAATTCCGATATGAACCCCGAAGATGCGCGCAGCATGTGCTGCCGCCTGCGTATCGACAACCGGGAACTGCAGATGAGAGGCGGCGGGCTTTTCGGTTCCAATCCGCTGACCGGGTCCATCGGGGTCATTACGATCAATATGCCACGTATCGGCTATCGGGCCAAAACCAAAAAAGATTTTATGCAGCAATTGGCTAAGCTGATGGACACTGCTAAGGAAAGTCTGGAAACCAAACGGAAGGTATTGGAGAAATTTACCGACAGCAATCTCTACCCCTACACAAAGTATTATCTGCGCAATGTCAAAGAAAGATTCAACGAATACTGGAAAAATCATTTTTCCACCATCGGACTGGTCGGTATGAATGAAGCCTGCCTGAATCTGCTGGGAACTAATATTGCATCGTCAGAAGGCCAAACCTTCACTAAATCGGTTCTGGATTTTATGCGAACACGATTGATTGCCTATCAGAAAGAAACGGGCAATAATTATAATCTGGAATCCACGCCGGCAGAAGGTACCTCCTATCGTTTGGCGCGTATCGACAAAGTCAAATATCCGGATATTATTTCCGCCAGCGATGGAAAGTCAAAAACGGCGGAGCCGTATTATACCAACTCCACGCAGCTACCGGTGAGTTATACCGATGATATCTTTGAAGCACTGGATTTGCAGGATGAAATTCAAACGCGTTATACCGGCGGCACGGTTTTTCATACATTTGCGGGTGAGCGCATCGACGATCCTCTGGCTGTTAAATCACTGGTGCGCAAAATCTGCTCCAATTATCATCTACCCTATCTGACTTTTACGCCAACCTTTAGCGTCTGCCCGTCGCACGGATACCTCAAAGGGGAAGTGGAAAATTGTCCAACCTGCGCAGAATCCTGCGAAGTCTATTCACGCGTGGTTGGCTATCTTAGGCCGGTCAAGCAGTGGAACAAAGGCAAACAGGAAGAATTTGATTCACGTCAGGTGTACCGGCTTCAGTAAATGAAGCAGTGGATTTTGTTGCAAGCCCTGCCAATCCCGGCGGGGCCCAGTTGGTTGAAGTCATCCGGGATGGCATAAGGGACACATGAAAATCGGTGGTTTGCAAAAAGTATCTTTAATTGATTATCCTGGAAAAATCAGCGCCATCGTTTTCACACAAGGCTGTAATTTCCGCTGTCCTTATTGTCATAATCCGGAACTGGTGGAACAAAAATTATATCAGCCCTGCCTGTCGGAAAAAGACGTTCTGGGATTTCTCTCAACCCGCCAAGGAAAGATTGACGCGGTAACCATCACCGGTGGTGAACCGACCCTCCAGAAAGATTTAATTCCTTTTATCCAAAAGATTCGTAAAATGGGATTTGCCGTAAAGCTTGATTCCAACGGCTCATATCCGGATGTTCTTGCCCGTCTGATCCAGGAAAAACTTCTTGATTTTATCGCGCTGGATGTGAAAGCGCCGGCCGAAAAGTACGAAAGTGTTGTGAAATCGTCGGTGGCTATCGACATTATCCGGGAAAGTATTCAGATTGTTTTAAAGGCGAAAATTCCACATGAATTCCGTACAACCGTTGTAGCTTCGCTGCTGACGACAAAAGATATTCTGGCGATTATCCGGGAAATTGCCGGCGCTAAACGCTACGCTTTGCAAAAATTTCAGCCGGCCAGGACACTGAATGAAAAATATATTAAGGAAAAGACATACTCGGATGAGGAGTTCCTAAAAATAAAAGAACAACTGGAAAAAGAAGTTCCTGTGGTTATAATCCGTTAACGGCAGAAGGCGGGAAGACATTCATGCAAGACAAAAAAAATAGTGGCGATTCCATTGACGCGGATCATGTGAGACGGTTAACTCAAATCGGTCTGGCGCTTTCTGCGGAGAAGGATATCGACCGTCTCTTGGAGAAAATATTAACCGAAGCGCGGACTATCACGAAAGCCGATGGCGGCACGCTTTATATGATGTCGGATAACGCAAAAGAGCTTCAGTTTGCTATTGTTCAGAACGAGTCTCTGGGGCTGGCCATGGGTGGAACAGGTGATGAAATGACCTGGCCAACCTTAAAATTGATCGCTGCCGATGGGTCGTCTGATCACACTCATGTTTCCGCGCATGTGGCGGCGACAGGAGAGGTGGTCAATATTCCCGATGTTTACGATGCGCCCGGTTTTAATTTTGATGGTCCTCGGGCGTTCGATCAGGCAACCGGTTATCGTACGCAATCGATGCTGGTTGTCCCGATGCGTAATCATGACAATGATATCATCGGCGTTTTGCAGCTGATAAACTCGAAAGACCAGGAAGAGGGTCATGTCATTCCTTTTTCCGGGAAGGCGCAGAAACTGGCCGAATCGATGGCCTCCCAGGCAGCGGTGGCTCTAACCAAAAACTTGCTGATTGTTGAACTGGAAAATCTGCTGGATGCTTTCATTCAAACCATTGCCATTGCCATTGACGAAAAGTCCCCCTATACGGGCGGACACGTCCGACGTGTGGTCGATCTAACCATTAAAATTGCCGATAGCATCAATCACACTCATGAGGGGTATTTTGCTTCGATATCCTTTTGCGATGATGAAATGCGGGAATTGCGCATGGCTGCCTGGTTGCATGATGTCGGGAAAATCACCACACCCGAACATGTCGTGGATAAATCAACAAAATTGGAAAAAGTATATGACCGGATTGAAGACGTTAAAATCCGCTTTGAAATGCTTAAGCGGGAATATCAACTGGCGATAAAGAATGCCCGGGAGAATTTGGACGCTTATCCATCGCAGGATGTTGAAAAAGAAATCAAGGCGCTGGATGAAGAATATCAGTTCCTGGTGCGCGTGAATAGCAGCAGTGAGTTCATTGAGGATAAAATGATTGAGCGGATCAAACTAATTGCCCAAAGGACGTGGAGCACCAGTACGCAAACTTTGCCGCTGCTCACCGAAGATGAAATTTATAATTTGAGCATCCGCCACGGTACACTCAATGCTGAAGAAAGAAATATTATCAATAATCACGCAGCTGTAACATACAAAATGCTGGCTAAGCTGCCTTTTCCCAGAAAATTACAAAAGATCGCCGAGTATGCCGCTGCGCATCATGAAAAACTCGACGGCAGCGGTTATCCGCTAGGGCTAAAGGGCGAACAGCTGCCCCTGCAGTCGCGCATCATTGCTCTGGCCGATATTTTTGAAGCGCTTACCGCCAAAGACCGGCCTTACAAAAAAGAAAAAACACTGGGCGAGGCTTTGAAAATAATGGAGTCTATGGTCAAGGATCAACATATTGATTCAAATTTATACGAGCTTTTTATCAAAGAAAAGATTTATATGGATTATGCCATCAGAGAACTGACACCGCAGCAGATGGACATTTGAGAAAAGGTCAAAAACAGGTTCAGGGTATCAAGATCAGGGATCAAGGCGAAAGAAAGAAGGTAGATTTTTTTCTTGATTTTATGCGTTTGTGTGGTATGGTGCCTCGCAAGCGGTGATTTAAAAGTAAATTGCTCCGCTCTATAAATGTGCTAAAGCACTGAATATCAATGAATCATATTTTATTGAACCCGTGCTTTTGCACGGGTTTTTTTGTTTGTTATGATTAAAACCTACAGAAAAAAATTGTAAGGAGAAAATGATTATGCAGATTTCGTCGGAAGGTGTCAAAATGGGTCATCCTGATCTGGTAGCGGATATTATTGCGGCCAATGTTATTGCAGAGATTCTGGATGGGGAACGGAAAGAAAAAGATGGGCTTAATCTGGCAAATATGCCCCATTGCGGCATTGAAGTATTTTTAGGCAAGGGAATATGTCTTGTCGGGGGTGAAGTGCGGACTCGAGTGTTTGTAGATATCGACCAGATTGCCAGGGATGCTGTTTTGGCGTTGGGCTACAACCACGCAGCAGTGGGCTTAAACGGACATACAATGGGTGTACTCAATGCCATCATTCCCCAGTCGCCGGACATCAACCGGGGAACAAGCTGTCTTTTAAACAAAGATCATGAAATCGGTGCGGGCGATCAGGGACTGATGTATGGTTTTGCCTGTGATGAAACGCCCGAACTTCTTCCTCTGCCTTATGTTCTGGTCAATAAACTGATGAGAGCCTTTGAATATTGCCAGGATCCTATGTTTGCACCGGATGGGAAAGGACAGGTTTCTGTGGATTATGATATTAAAACAGGGAGACCGATTCGTGTGGCAAAAATATTGATGTCCAATGCCGTTGATTACCGTTATGTAAAAAGTAATCATGGCAAAGTCCGTGACCGCGCCAAGAAAATAGCCTTCAATAGTCTCAAGGATTGCGTGGACAGGAAAACAGAATTCCTTTTCAATCCTACCGGCGAATGGAATGCCCTCAATTCCTGCAGTTCTGCAGATTCAGGCATTACCGGACGCAAACTGGTCGTGCAGTTATACGGCGGTTATCCGGGAGCACAGTTAGGCGGCGGCGCGGTTGTCAACAAATCACCGGAAAAAGTGGATTGTTCGGCGGTTTTCGGTTCGCGCTATGTTGCTAAAAATATTGTGGCGGCAGGTCTGGCATCCAAATGTTCGGTTCAGCTTGCCTATGCTATCGGCATTGCCAAACCGTTTTCCGTTTATGTCAATACGTTTGGAACCGGAAAAATATCAGATGAAAAACTGGAAAAAATTATTGAGAAAAATTTTGATTTGACTCCTCAGGGAATGATTGAAAAATTCGGCCTGCTGAAGAGCGACATTTACCGTAAAATCCCACGTACATTATTCATGGATGATTACCGCTGGGAAAAAACAGATAAAATAAAAGATCTTCAAAAAGCGGCTAAATAGGACGGATTAAAGAAGACAGGAGACGATTGTGATTTCAAGATATTCGAGAGAGAGAATGACAGCGATCTGGAGCCAGGAAAACAAATATCAGAAATGGCTGGACGTGGAACTAGCGGCTTGCGAGGCAATGGCCAACCTGGGCAAGGTTCCGGTAGAAGCGGTCAAAAATATTAAAGCCAGAGCATCCATCAATGTGGCCCGGATTGATGAAATTGAAAAAATCACCAAACACGATGTCATCGCTTTTGTAACGTCCCTCACGGAAAAAATAGGGGAGGACGGCCGTTTCATTCATATGGGGCTTACATCCTCGGATGTTTTGGACACGGCGCTAGCGGTGCAGTTAAAAGAAGCCGCCGAAATTCTCCTCGATGATCTTGATCAACTTCTGGCTGTGTTAAAAAAGAAAGCGCTTGAACATAAGAACACCTTAATGATCGGCCGGTCGCATGGCATCCATGCCGAGCCGATTACATTTGGCCTGAAAATGGCCCTGTGGTATCAGGAAATGCAGCGAAATCGCGAACGTTTGCTTCGAGCTAAAGAAACGGTAAGTTATGGGAAAATAGCGGGAGCTGTGGGAACTTTTTCATTTATCGAGCCGTTTGTCGAAGAGTACGTCTGCGAAAAGCTTGGCCTGAAACCCGCGCCCGTGTCATCGCAAATTGTCCAACGCGACCGGCATGCTGAGTTTTTTACCACCTTGGCGATTGTCGCGTCGTCGCTGGATAAATTTGCACAGGAAATTCGCCTGCTGCAAAGAACCGAAGTCCGGGAGGCGGAGGAATATTTCTCGCCGGGTCAGAAGGGGTCTTCGGCTATGCCGCATAAGCGCAATCCCGTGCTTTCAGAAAACATCTCCGGTTTAGCCAGGCTGGTGCGTTCTTACGCAGTTGCGGCGCTGGAAAACGTTGCATTGTGGCACGAAAGAGACATCAGCCATTCATCTGTAGAAAGAGTGATCGGACCGGATGCAACGATTGTTCTGGATTTTATGCTGGGGCGGTTTACTGATATGATGGATAAACTGGTCGTTTATCCGAAGCGCATGCTGTCTAATTTAAATATGACGCACGGTGTGATCTTTTCACAGATGGTTTTGCTGTCGCTCATTGAAAAAGGGACAACGCGCGAAGACGCGTATGCTGTTGTTCAGAAGAACGCGATGAAGTCCTGGCACGAAGGAATAGAATTTCAAAAGCTTCTGGCGCAAGACGGAATTGTTAAAAAATATCTGGACGAGAAAGATCTGGCAGGTATTTTCAACGTGAACAATTTCCTGAAGAATCTGGATTTTATTTTTAGTAGGGTATTTCAAGTTTAAAATTGTGGGGAATGATTGCGTGACTTTCAGGTCATTCAAGCCGTTCCCTGCTGATTATACATGAACATCGGTTAGAGAATGTATTATTCTTTTACCAGAATGGTATCTTTCAGGAATGAATCCAGCGTATCCGGATAGTCTATCGTGTAATGCAGGCCGCGGCTTTCTTTTCTGGCACGTGCGCTTTGCGCGATCAACTTGGCCACGGTGGTAATATTGCGCAGTTCGATGAGGTCTTTTGTGACTTTGTAGTTCCAGTAATATTCGTGGATTTCCCGTTGGATCATATCTATTCTCCGCTCGGCTCGTTCCAGACGTTTATCCGAACGCACAATGCCAACATAATTCCACATGCATCTGCGGATTTCATCCCAGTTGTTCGTGACAACGATGCTGTCGTTGCTTTCGGCTGTGTCACCGGGATCCCAAGGGCGGATCTGTGCATCACTGAGTTCGGTTTGCCGGAATGATTTGGCGATTCTTATATAAGCCCGATGGGAGTAAACCAGCGCTTCCAGAAGCGAATTGCTGGCCAAGCGGTTGGCGCCGTGGAGGCCGGTGCAGGAGACTTCGCCGCAAGCAAACAGGTTATCGATCGACGTTTTGCCGTAATGATCAACGGCAACGCCACCACAAATATAATGAGCCGCCGGCGCGATAGGAATGGGCTGTACGGCCATGTCGATGCCATACTCCAGACATTTATGGTAGATGTTGGGAAAACGGTCGATCAAAAAATCGCGGCTGTGGTGCGTGATGTCCAGCAGGACATATTCGTCGCCGGACTGCTTGATTTCCGTGTCGATGGCTTTGGCCACAACGTCTCGCGGTGCGAGACTTTTCATGAGGTGATATTTCTCCATGAAGGTGTCACCGTTTTTTAATTTGAGTATTCCGCCTTCGCCGCGGACGGCTTCGCTGATGAGAAACGCCTTGGCTTCCGGATGAAAAAGGCAGGTCGGATGAAACTGGATGAACTCCATATTAGCAACTTGAGCGCCCGCGCGGTAAGCCATCGCAATGCCGTCGCCTGTGGCAATGTCCGGGTTAGTAGTAATCAGATAAACCTTGCCTGCGCCACCGGTGGACAGAATAGTATATTTGGCGCGGTAGGTATGGATTTCGCTGTTATGAACGTCGAGCACATAGGCGCCCAGGCAATTAATTGTAAGACCTGCGGCATCTTTTTGGATGATGAGATCAATGCCGATATGATTCTCGAAAATTTGAACATTCTTCAGAGCGGCAACTTTCTCGTGCAGCGCCCGTTCGATTTCGCGGCCGGTCAGATCTTTGGCGTGCAATACGCGCCGACGATGATGGCCTCCCTCCTGTCCTAAATCATAAAGATGAGGAGGTACTTCTGATTTTGTGAAATTGACACCCCACTCAATCAATTCCTGAATTCTGGGAGGCGCCTCACGAACCACAAACTCGACAACGTCCCGGTTGCAGAGTCCTGCGCCACAGGCCAGTGTATCACTGATATGTTCTTCAAAACTATCTGTTTTGTCTGTTACTGCTGCGATTCCGCCCTGGGCATAATTGGTATTGGATTCCGATTTTTCTTTTTTTGTAACAATCGCCACTGATCCGAGTTGCGCGACTTTTATGGCTAGGCTTAAACCCGCAATACCGCTGCCGATAATTAAGAAATCAGTTTTTATTTCCATGGAAACTAATCCGATCAATAAATACTGGTAAAAGTTTGTTTACAAATACTTCATGCTTTTATATAAGTTTTTTGAATTGTTTGTAAAGAAATTATTAGGAAGGATTAAAAATTGTTTGTTTTAGGAATCGAGTCATCGTGCGATGAAACAGCGGCCGCGATTGCCAATGACGGAAAGCTACTTTCCAATGTCATTGCTTCGCAAATTCAAGATCACAGTGCTTACGGAGGCGTCGTTCCGGAGATTGCGTCGCGCAAACATGTTGAAGCCATTTCTCCCGTGATTAGACAGGCGATGGCGGATGCAGGGCTGACATTGAAAAACCTGGAAGGTATTGCCGTTACAAGAGGACCGGGTTTGATTGGCTCATTGATTGTCGGATTGTCCACCGCCAAGGCGCTGGCTTATGGTCTTAAGATTCCCTTTGTCGGCGTCAATCATCTGGAAGGGCATATCATGGCCTCATTCCTGGCCGAAAAAAAGCCGCAATTCCCTTTTGTCGCACTAGTCGTTTCCGGCGGTCACACCAATGTTTATCTGGTAAACAATTATCACGAGTTTCAGTTGTTCGGCCACACGCTCGACGATGCCGCGGGCGAAGCTTTCGACAAGGCTGCCAAGTTGCTCGATCTGGGCTATCCGGGTGGCGTTGTTATCGACAAAATGGCAAAAATCGGCAATTCCAAAGCATATAATTTCCCCCGCGCTATGAAGGATTCACATGATTTCAGCTTCAGCGGCTTGAAAACGTCACTGTTAACCGTGTTCAAAAAACGGGGGGGGAATTTCAATAAAGAAGAATTGCCGGATATTGTGGCCAGTTATCAGGAAGCGATTATCGATGTGCTGATTGATAAAACGCTGCAAGCGGCCAACGAAAATAGTATTTCCCGGATCGTTGTTTGTGGTGGCGTTGCCGCCAATAGCCGATTGCGGCTAAGATTTGTCGAAGCTACGGCCAAGGCGGGTATAGAACTATTTATTCCGCCGATGATTTTATGTACGGACAACGCGGCTATGATAGCGGCGCTTGGGGAGATTATGCTGAAAAACGGACGCGCGGATTCGTTGGATTTAAATGCCGTATCGCGCTGGCCCTTGGTTGCGCACCTATAAGTTTCCTCCCCTCTCGAAGGTTGAGGGTGAGAGTGAGGGTGAGGGCAAAATTAAGCCCATCCTTATAATTTTTTTTCGAAGATGAAACATCTATGATCACACCCAGGGAAATTCTTCATCAATATGGCATTAGGCCAAGGAAAAAATTAGGTCAGTCCTTTCTCGTGGATGTTAATACTATCAAAAAAATTGCCGCCGCCGGGCGCTTTTCTTCAGACGACATCGTTGTTGAAATCGGTGCCGGGATCGGCGTCATGACAAAAGATATAGCGCAGGTTGCCAAGCGGGTAATTGCCGTGGAAATTGATCCTCAGTTAGTGAAAATCCTCCATGATCAATTTGATGAATGCTCCAATGTGGAAATTCACTCCTGCGATATATTAAAATTTGATATATCTTCAATATCAAATAATTACGATGCTAAAGTTAATGTAATAGGTAATATACCATACAACATCTCCAGTCCCGTAATTTTTCATTTATTGTCTTCACGCTCAGCCATCAGCTGCTTTACTTTAATGTTACAAAAAGAGGTTGTGCAACGCCTGGTATCTTTACCGGATAATAAAAATTATGGTGTGCCTTCGGTTCTACTCCAGATGTATGCAGATATTGAGAGGCTCTTTGACGTGTCGGCAGACTGCTTTTATCCCCGTCCCAAAGTAGAGTCTTCCATTATTCAAGGGAGATTTCGGGAAAAGCCTCTGTTCGATCTGACGGATGAAACTTTTTTCCGCTGTCTGGTGAAAGCGTCATTTGCGCAACGCAGAAAAATGCTGACCAATAATTTAAAAAACGCAAAATTTCTAGAAGATTTTTCTGTTTCAGATTTAAAAGATGCGCTCAATAACGCAGGCATTGACGGTAAAAGACGGGGTGAAACCTTATCTCTTCAAGAATTCGGTAATTTAAGCAATATTCTTCAACAGAAACGACATAAGATTTAATATATCAATATAATTAAGAGATTAAATATTTCATGAAATGTGATAAATTAATCATGAAATAAGTTGTCGGGCGGCTTTGGATGCGTATTCTATGCATCTATTACCTCTGTTCTTCTCTCATATGGGAGAAGATGGTTCTTCTGTTAAATTTTGCCGTCGTTCTCAACAAGTTCTCCGGAGAAAAATTTGCGATGGAAAACGATTGGTGCCGGGAAACTGCTGTCGGTATTTTCAACGCTGCACTGCAGGCGGTTGATCCCTCCAGATTAGTTCAAGACTATTGTGACGCCATAGCATCAGCCTATTACAAAGCACATTGCAATAAACTCCATCTGGTCAGCTTTGGTAAAGCCGCCTTTGCCATGACCAAAGCGCTAGCTGATAGTCGTATCCGTGATATAATCACTCAAGGGATCGTTATCACAAAATACGGCCACGCACAGGGCACAATAAGCAATAGCATCGAAATATTTGAAGCCGGTCATCCGGTTCCCGATAAAAAGGGAGTTGCCGTAACAAAGCAGGTCATCAATTTGCTCAAGAACGGAGACCGTCAGACACTTGTGCTCTGTCTTATATCTGGTGGAGGCTCAGCCCTTCTTGCCGCTCCCTGCAGCGGCATAACCCTCGGTGAAAAACAACAAGTCACAGGATTATTGCTGAAAGCCGGGGCAAACATTCACGAACTCAATGCCGTAAGAAAACATATTTCCGCCGTCAAAGGAGGAAGGCTTGCAGAAATTGCCTATCCTTCAAAAATTATATCCCTCATTTTATCCGATGTCATCGGAGATTCATTGGATGTGATCGCCTCAGGGCCAACATCACCTGATGAGACGACCTTTAGAGATGCCCTCAATGTTATTGAGAAGTATGGACTGAGCGATCAAATTTCCGAGCAGATATTAAACCTATTTATAAAAGGTTCTGAAGGAAATGAAAAGGAAACACCGAAAAAGGGGCATCCGGTATTTGAAAGGGTAGAAAACATCATTATTGGAAGCAATAAAATAGCGACAGAAGCCGCGGCAAAAGAAGCTATGGCCTCGGGTTTTGAAACAACCGTCCTATCCTCTGAAATTCAGGGCGAAGCACGGGATGTGGCAAAATGGCTGGCGAAAAAAGCAATAGAATGCAGGGCGCGGAAAATAGCAGGCAAAAAGATTTGCCTGATTTCAGGAGGGGAGACAACCGTGACCGTAAAAGGAAATGGTCTCGGCGGGAGAAACACGGAACTCGCCCTTGCCTTTGCCCAGGAGATTGCAGGTCTTGAAGGGATCATCCTTCTTTCTGCAGGTACTGATGGCACAGACGGACCCACCGATGCGGCAGGAGCCATGGTTGATGGGCAGACAACCCGCAAGGCCGATGTAAAAGGTCTCAATCCGGTTGTCTATTTACAAGATAACAATTCTTATGCTTTTTTAAAAAATACGGACGAGCTCATTATTACAGGCGCAACGGGAACAAATGTGATGGACATTCAAATCATCTTATTAACGTAACCGAGGTATTGGTTGATCAATTATTTAAATGTCGTTAAACAGGGTTTTCTTGACAGCAAGTGTAAAGACAATCGTAAATCAAGATCTTCTTCCTCAATCAAATGTTAACAACGACATCGATGCACGACTACAATTAGTAATGAACACAATCTGTATCTGATCGGACACCAGCAGTGCACCCTATATTTTACAGATAGTATGTTCTAATCTTAAGCGATAATTATTGTGTCAAAATTATTTTTTTATGCCCAGTTTGGTCGCGTTTTCCTTCAGTAATTCAATCAGCGAACGAGCATTGGCGGAAGGGAAATTGATTATTGCAACATAATCACACTTGGCGATTTCGGCAATCGGCTTCCCTTGGGGATTATGAAAATTATCGATGACCATGTCGGGTTTCATCATGGCGTATTCCATTACTTTGTTCGGGCTTAACTCATCTGTGTTGAAGGCGCCGATGACATCAAATCCAAGCCACTTCACCAGGGGGACCTGATATTTCTGCACCAACACTCTTTTTTGGCTAATTTTATTTTTTTTGGCTTGCTTTTGAATGTCAGCCAGTGCCTTGTTTAAGGCTTTCTCCCAGTCGGCTTCCCGTTTTTGCGTCCCCATTTTTTCAGCCAGGAATCTTGCCTGTTTCTTCAAGTTATCCGGATCGTTACTTGTAACAATGACAATCATTCTCTCCCGGGGAAGTCTTGCGGCAACAGCGAGCTTTTTTACAAAGGGTTCATAACCGCCATAAACGAGTAAACGTGCAGAACGCAATTGTGCAATATCCGACGGTCTATAGTCATATTCGGGGGGATGTTTTAATTCAAATGGCGCCAAGATCCGAACCTCATCGGCGCCTGCAGCCTCTGCGATGGCGCCTACCCAACTGGTTGAAGCAACGATGATGATTTCATTCTCTGCTAGCGCCAGGCTAGTTGACAGCAAAATCCATAAGATTGTCAGAAAAAAGCACAAACTGTAAAATGAGAATTTCTTTAAAACATTCATTGATCATTCATCTCTTTATAGTTTTTACGACATGACCATAAATTGCGGTCAGGCAAACCAACAGTACCGCTGCAAGCGTGATGCAGGCGCCACTCGGGAAATCATAAACCATCGAAAAAGTGACACCTCCCACCTGGGATATGATTCCAAAAACGGCGGAAAGCAGTAAAGCGCCGCGGAGACTTTTGGCAATGCTGAGCGCCGCTAGGGCTGGCAGCAGAACAGCCGCATCAATCAGCAAAACTCCGACCATGCGGATATTGACTCCGATTGCCAATCCGGTCAGTAACAAGAGTGCATTGCGAATCCCTTTGGCCGGAACCCCTAGGCTTTCGGCCAGCTCCTGATTAAACAACACCATCTGGATCTCGCGATAAAATAGGAAGAATACGAAAATAATCAAAACGGCGAGCACACCGATGACCCAGACCTCAAACGAACTTAACGCCAGAATGCTGCCGGAAAAAAGAGCAAAGGCGTCCATGGCCGGAACACCGGCTTTATAAAATATCAGGAAGGCAAGTCCCAGAGATCCCGTCATGAAAAGCACACCGCTAACGCCGGTATCCATATTTAAAAAATCGCCTGCGGGTCCAAGCAGTAAAGATGCTATGATGATCCCTACTATGGCGCCGACCAGAGGTGGAAATCCAAGAACCATCGCGATGGCCGCCCCCAGCAAAGCGATATGCATCAAGGCAAAACGGATCGTTGTCAGGTTCAGGTTCAAAATGACAACACCCAGCAGGGAGAGTCCCGCTCCTGAGAGACAAGCGCCAATTAGCGCCTTTTGAAACAGAGGAATAGTCAGGAAATCCAATAAAGACATCTATCGTTCTTCCAATCGGCCGTTTTTTAATAAAAGGATGCGGTCACTCATTGCTTCCAGATGCTCCGCGTCATGACTGATCATGATCAGAGAGAGACGATGCTTCAAACAAACGGTCCTGATCAACTCGACAATTTCCGCCTGCGAACCGTGATCCAGATAAGTGCTGGGCTCGTCCAGAAGCAGGATCGG
>ENA-UOWG01002731-UOWG01002731.1-activated-sludge-metagenome-genome-assembly--contig:-NODE-2731-length-14554-cov-16.615629_pt1 | contig 14554 bp, 11 predicted proteins | sample MGYA00238147_ERZ761563 | MGnify/ENA primary metagenome ERZ761563 (study PRJEB28884, sample SAMN05720216) | anaerobic digester metagenome | isolation source: active sludge of municipal... | reverse complement strand
CCATGGCGCTGCTGTTCGCGGCCTTCGCGATCGGCCTGGCCACCAACCAGTACGCGACGGGGCTCGCGCTCGCATTGCTGGGTGCGGGACTCTCGGCCTTCATGGGACAGTCCTTCCAGGGTCTGAGCCTGCCTGCGCGCTCGGCCGACGGCATCCCCGTGCTGCGCGATCTGCCCTTCGTGGGCGAGGCCTTCTTCTCGCAGCATCCGGTGGTGTACCTGTCGCTCGCCCTGGTGGCAGGGGTGGCCTGGTTCCTGTTCCGCACCCGCGCCGGTCTGGTGCTGCGCGCGGTGGGCGAGTCGCCCGCCTCGGCGCACGCCCTGGGTTATTCGGTGCGCGGCATCCGCGTGGCGGCGCTGCTCTTTGGCGGAGCGTGCGCCGGGCTGGCCGGCGCGTTTCTCTCGACCGTGTACACGCCCCTGTGGGTCGAGGGCATGGTCGCAGGACGCGGCTGGATCGCGCTGGCGCTGGTCACCTTTGCGACCTGGCGGCCGGCGCGCGTGCTGCTGGGGGCGTACCTGTTCGGCGGCGTGACCATGCTGCAGTTCCATCTGCAGGGGCTGGGCGTGGCCGTGCCCACCCAGTTGATCGCGATGACGCCGTATCTGGCCACCATCGCGGTGCTCGCGCTGATCTCGCGCAATCCGCGCTGGATCCGCCTGAACATGCCCGCTTCCCTGGGTAAGCCCTTTGCCCCGCGCGGCTGAGCGCGCGCGCAGGCCTGCGTAAAATCCACGACCTAGCCGGGGCACGCGCCTCGGCCGTCCCCGGAGAATCTTGCCCATGCGCCACCTTGCCCAGGCCCTCGCGTTTGCCGCCGTCGCCGTGCTCGCCACTGCGTGCGGCAAGAAGGAAGAGCCCAAGCCCGCTCCCGCACCCGCCCCGGCGGCAGCCCCGGCGGCCAAGCCCGAGCCCTTGAAAGTGGGCTACGTGTACGTGAGCCCGATCGGCGACGCCGGCTGGACCACCCAGCACGACCTGGGCCGCAAGGCGCTCGAGGCCAAGCTCGGCGACAAGGTCAAGACCAGCTATGTCGAGAACGTGCCCGAGGGTGCCGACGCCGAGCGCGTGATCCGCGACCTCGCGCAGCAGGGCAACAAGCTGATCTTCACGACCAGCTTCGGCTACATGAACCCGACGCTCAAGGTCGCCGAAGAGTTCCCGGACGTGAAGTTCGAGCACGCCACGGGCTACAAGAACGCCAAGAACGTCAACAACTACAACGCGCGCTTCTACGAGGGCCGCTATCTGGCGGGCATGCTCGCCGGCAAGATGAGCAAGTCCAACACCCTGGGCTACGTGGCCGCGTTCCCGATCCCCGAGGTGCTCCAGGGCATCAACGCCTTCACCCTCGGCGCGCGCGCGGTGAACCCCAAGGCGCAGGTGCGGGTGGTATGGGTCAACAGCTGGTACGACCCGGGCAAGGAGCGCGACGCCGCCAACACCCTGCTGGGCCAGGGCGCCGACGTGCTGACCCATCACACCGACTCGACCGCCGTGGTCGCCGCCGCGGAGGAGAAGGGCAAGATGGCCGTGGCCTACCACAGCAACATGGCCAAGTTCGGTCCCAAGGCCCAGATCGCCGCCGTCACGCACCACTGGGGCGACTACTACACCGAGCGCGCCCAGAAGACGATCGACGGCAAGTGGGAGCTCAAGCCGATCTGGGGCGGGATCAAGGAAGGCATGATCAAGGTCGAAGGCGTGGCCGAGTCGGTGCCCAAGGAAGCGGTGGACGCGATGCGCAAGGTCGAGGACGAGATCCGCGCCGGCACCTTCCACCCCTTCACCGGCCCGATCAAGAGCAACGAGGGCAAGGAAATCCTCGCCAAGGACGCCAAGGCCACCGACGAGCAGCTCGGCGGCATGAACTACTACGTCGACGGCGTGGTGGGCAAGGTGCCCAGCGGCAAGTAGGCCGCAGGGCGAGCAGGATCGAGGGGCGCGGGTCGCCCCTCTTTTTTCGGGCTTCGACAGCGCGCTTCGGCTCATGCACATCCCCCCTCAGGCAGGCGACTACGCACTGCGCACGCAGGTGCTGGACTTCGCCGCCGCGCCGCACGGTGTCGAGGCCCGGCTGGAGCGCGACGCCTGCGTGCGGGTCAGCGCGGGGCGCTTTGCCGCAGTCGGGCCGTGGAGCGAGCTCGCGCCGAGCCTGCCGGCCGACCTGCCCGTCGTGCAGGCACGGCAGCATGTGGCCGCGCCCGGCTTCATCGACGCACACATTCACTTGCCGCAGATCGATGTCATCGCCTCGCCCGCACCGGGCCTGCTGGAGTGGCTCGCTCGCCACACCTTCCCGGCCGAAGCTGCCTGGGCCGACCCCGAGCTCTGCGCGCAAGGGGCGCGCTTCTTCCTCGACGAACTCGCCCGCCAGGGCACGACCAGCGCCTGCGTGTTCGGCAGCGTGCATGCGGGCTCGGTAGAAGCGCTCTTCGCCGCCGCCGAGGCACGCGCGCAGCGCTTGGTGGCGGGCAAGTGCCTGATGGACGTGCACTGCCCCGAGGTCCTGCGCGACACGGCCGAGGGCGGCGTGCGCGACAGCGCGGACCTCGCGGCGCGCTGGCACGGCCGGGGGCGGCTGGCCTACGCGATCACGCCGCGCTTTGCGGGCAGCTCGAGCCGCGAACAGCTGCGGCTGGCCGGCGAGCTGGCCCGGGCGCGGCCCGAGCTGTACGTGCAAAGTCACGTGGCCGAGAACCACGACGAGGTGCGCTGGGTCGGCGAGCTCTTCCCCGAGGCTCGCTCCTACCTCGACGTGTACGACCGCGCCGGCCTGCTCGGCCCGCGATCGATCTATGCCCACTGCCTGTGGCTCGACCAGGCCGACCGCGCTCGCATGACGGGCAGCGGGGCGCTCGCGGCCGTGTGCCCGAGCAGCAATCTCTTCCTGGGCAGCGGCGTGTTCGATTTCGCCGCGAGCCTGGCTGCGGGCATGGGGCTGGTACTCGCCAGCGACGTGGGCGGGGGCCAGTCGTGGTCCATGTTCGAGGCGATGCGCGGCGCGCACGCGATGGGGCGGCTGCGCGGCAGCGCCTTGTCGGCCAGCCAACTCTGGTACTGGGCGAGCACCGGCGCGGCCGAGCGTCTGGGCTGGGGCGGGCAGGTCGGGCGCGTGGCCACCGGACACGAGGCCGACTTCCTGCTGCTCGATGCGGCCGCCACGCCCGTGCTGGCTCGGCGCACGGCGCGTGCCACCAGCCTGGAGGATTGGCTCTTCGCGCTCATGATCCTGGGCGATGATCGGGCTGTGCACGAAACCTTCCTTGCCGGCCGGCCCTCCAAGCCGGCACATCCGGAGTCCCTGTCATGAATCTGGCCCAGACGCTCGCGCAGGCCGTGCGCATGAGTCGCCGCGACTGGCGCGCCGGCGAGTTGCGCCTGCTGTGCGCCGCGCTCGTGGTGGCCGTGGCGGCCGTGACCAGCGTGGGCTTCTTCGTGGACCGCATTCGCCTGGGGCTGGAGCGCGACGCCACCCAGTTGCTGGGCGCCGACGTGGTGCTCTCGGCCGACCAGCCGATCGGCCCCGAGCCCGCCGAGCGGGCGCGCAGCGAAGGCCTGATGCTGGCGCGGACCGTGAGCTTCCCCAGCATGGCGCTCGCGGCCGAAGGCGAGGGCACTTCGCTGGCCGCGGTGAAGGCCGTCTCGCCCGAATACCCGCTGCGCGGCAGCTTGCGCGTGCAGCGCGCTGCCGGCGGCGCGGACGAGGCCACGCGCGAGGTGCCCGCGCCCGGCACGGTGTGGGTCGACCCGCAACTGCTGCAGGCGCTGGGCGTGGCGGTGGGCGACGATCTGCGCCTGGGCGAGCGCCGCCTGAAGATCGCCCGGGTGATTGCCGTCGAGCCCGACCGGGGCGCGGCCTTCATCAACTTCGCCCCGCGCGTGATGCTGGCGCTCTCCGAGCTCGAGTCCACCGGGCTCGTCCAGCCCGGCTCGCGCGTCACCTACCGCCTGATGGCGGCCGGCGAGCGCCCGGCGGTGACGCGCTACTCGGCCTGGCTCAAGGACCACCTGGCGCGCGGTCAGAGCCTGGAGTCGCTCGAGGGCGGCCGGCCCGAGATGCAGCGCACGCTGGCCCGGGCGCAGCAGTTCCTGTCGCTCGTGGCGCTGCTCGCGGCGATGATCGCCGCCGTCGCGGTGGCCGCCGCCGCCCGGCGCTTCTCATTACGGCATCTTGATTCGTGCGCGGTGATGCGCTGCCTGGGCCTGCCGCAGCGGCGCATCTTCGTACTCTTTGCGCTCGAGTTCGCGCTGGTGGGGCTCGCGGCCTGCGCGGTGGGCGTGGCGCTGGGCTACGCCTTCCACTTCGTGTTCCTGTGGGTGCTCGGCGGCCTGGTGCAGACCAGCCTGCCGGCGCCCTCGTGGCTGCCCGCGGCGCAGGGCTACGCGATCGGGCTGGTGCTGCTCGCGGGCTTCGCGCTCCCGCCGCTTGCGCAGCTGCGCCAGGTGCCGCCCCTGCGCGTGCTGCGCAAGGATCTCGGGCCGCCCGCGGGGCGCGCCGTGCTGGGCTACCTGGCGGGCATGGCGGGCTTCTTCGGGCTGATGATCTGGGCGGCCGACGACCTCAAGGTGGGCCTGCTCACCGCCGGCGGCTTCGCCGCGGCGCTGGGCCTGTTCGCATTGGTGGCCTGGCTCGTGATCCTGGGACTCACGCCCGTGCGCGCGGCGGCGGGGCGCGTGTCCCTGGCGCTGCGCTTTGCGGTGGCTGCGGTGCAGCGCCGGCCGGTGGCCACCATCGTGCAACTCGTGGCGCTGGCGGTGGGCCTGATGGCCCTGTTGCTACTCGGGGTGACGCGCACCGACCTTGTCGAGGCCTGGCGCCGTGCCGCGCCGGCCGATGCGCCCAACCGCTTCGTGATCAACATCCAGCCCGACCAGGTCGGCGCGGTGAGCCAGCGCCTGGCGGCCGCCGGCATCCCCGACGCGATGCTCTATCCCATGGTGCGCGGCCGCCTGGTGGCGGTCAACGGCCAGGCGGTGGGCCCCGAGAACTACACCAACGACCGTGCTCAGCGCCTGGTCGATCGCGAGTTCAACCTCAGCTACATGGACGAGCGGCCCGAGCACAACCCGCTGGTGGCGGGAAGCTGGTTCGGCCCCGGCGCGCGCGATGAGCTGTCGGTCGAGGAGGGCATCGCCAAGACCCTGGGCCTGAAGCTCGGCGACAGCCTGCGCTTCGAGATCGCGGGCACGCCCGTCGAGGCGCGCATCACCAGCCTGCGCAAGGTGAACTGGGATTCGATGCGCGCCAACTTCTTCGTGATCATGCCGCCGGCGCTGCTCGCCACCCAGCCGCAGAGCTTCATCACCGCCTTCCACCTGCCCGAGTCGCGCGCAGCGGTGGCGGGCGAGCTGCTGCGCGAGTTTCCCAACCTCACGCTGGTCGACACCAGCGCGGTGTTCCGGCAGGTGCAGGCGGTGCTCGACCAGGTGATCGCGGCGGTCGAGTTCCTCTTCCTGTTCACGCTCGTGGCCGGCGTCCTGGTGCTGTATGCGGCGCTGGCCAGTTCGCGCGACGAGCGCGTGCGCGAGGCCGCCTTGCTGCGGGCGCTGGGTGCGTCGCGCGCGCAGTTGTCGCGCACCCAGGTGGCGGAGATGCTGGCCCTGGGCGCACTGGCCGGGCTGCTGGCCGCCGCCGGCGCGCAGGCCGTGGGCTGGGCGCTGGCGCGCTATGCCTTCGAGTTCGAGTACGGGCTGCGGCCCGCGGTGTTCGTGATCGGCACCGTGGGTGGGGCGCTGTGTGCGCTGGCGGGCGGCTGGATGGGCCTGCGAGGCGTGCTGCGCACGCCGCCGTTGGCCACGCTGAGGGACGCATGAGCCAGCAGGTGCCCGCGCCCACGGAGGGCGCCGGTGCGGCGGCCGACACGCCTTACGCGCAACTGGGCGGCGAGGCCGCCCTGCACGCGCTGGTCGAGCGCTTCTACGACCTGATGGACCTCGAGCCCGCCTACGCCGGCATCCGCGCGCTGCATGCGCCCGCGCTGGATGACGCGCGCGAGAAGCTCTTCATGTTCCTCTCGGGCTGGCTGGGCGGACCCAACCTGTACATCGAGCGCCACGGCCACCCCCGGTTGCGGGGCCGGCACCTGCCTTTCGCCATCGGTGTTGCCGAACGCGACCAGTGGCTGGCCTGCATGGATCAGGCGATGGGCGAATGCGCCGTCCCCGCTGGGCTGCGCGAGCGCCTGGCGCAGGCCTTCTTCCAGACCGCGGACTTCATGCGCAACCGGCCGGGCTAGGCCGGCCTCGCCCTCAGGCCGGGGCGGCGAGCCTGACCGGCACCTTGGCGTTGTCGCGCGCGTGTTCCTCGCGGTTGGTGATCGCCCGGAACCACAGGGTGACGACGGTCGAGCTGAGCACGATGAACAGCGAGTACAGGATGGGGATCAGCAGGACTTCCTGCTGCATCGTGCCGCTGAAGGTCAGGGTGACGATGAGCACCGCGAGCGGACCGTTCTGGATGCCGGTCTCGAGCGCGATGGTGCGCGAGCGCCGCGGGTCCTGGCGCAGCAGGCGCGCCAGAAAGTAGCCCAGCAGCATGCCGATCACGCCCAGTCCGATCGTGGCCAGATAGACGCTCCAGTGGGTGGTGGCCAGCAGCTGCGCGTTGCGCGGCACCCACGAGATGATCAGGAACAGGATGACCACCACGCCGAGGAAGCCGCCGATCAGTTCGATGGTGGCGCCCACGTTCGGGTTCCAGCGGCGCAGCCCGATGCCGATCAGGGTGGGCACGAGCAGGATGGCCAGCACCTGCGCCACGTTCGAGGCGGGAATCACGAACTCGCTGGGCAGGCCCGCCAGTCCTTCGTAGAAGTCGAGCAGGATCGGCACGGCGGCCACGGCCACCAGGGTCGAGACGCTGGTCATCATGATCGACAGGGCCAGCGCGCTCTTGCTGAAGTAGGCAAAGATGTTCGAGGTGGTGCCGCCGGGCATGCAGCCCATCAGGATCACCCCGATGGCCAGCGCCGGCGGGAAGTCGAGCGCGACCGCCAGCGCGAAGCCCAGCAGGGGCATGATCCCGTACTGGCAGGCCAGCCCCACGAGCACGCCCGCCGGACGGCGGAAGGCGAGCTGGAAATCCTTGAAGGTGAGCGAGGCGCCCATGCCCAGCATGATCACGGCCATCATCAGGCCGAGCAGCTTGGTCTCGAGAGGGGTCAGCATGACGGGCTCCTGGGTCAGCGGGCAGTGGCGGCGCGACGCGCCTCGTCGCGCAGGTCCTTGCGCAGGATCTTGCCGATCGGGGTCTTGGGCAGCTCGGTGCGGAACTCGATGCTGCGCGGCACCTTGTAGTCGGTGAGCAGGCGCTTGGCGTGGGCGCGCACGGCCTCCTCGGTGAGGCCGGGGTCCTGCGAGACGACGAAGGCGCGCACCGCCTCGCCGCTCTTGGCGTCGGGCACACCCACCACCGCGACCTCGAGCACCGCGTCCATCTGCGCGATCGCGTCCTCGACCTCGTTGGGATACACGTTGAAGCCCGAGACCAGGATCATGTCCTTCTTGCGGTCGACGATCTTGAAGTAGCCCTGCTCGTCCATCACCGCCACGTCTCCGGTGTACAGCCAGCCTTCGCGCAGCACCTTGGCGGACTCGTCGGGCTGCTGCCAGTAGCCCTGCATCACCTGCGGCCCGCGCACGATCAACTCGCCCGGTGTTCCCAGCGGCACGTCGTGGCCCTCGTCGTCGACCAGGCGCACCTCGGTGCCGGGAGCGGGAATGCCGATCGAGTCGGGCTTGGCCACGCCCGCCAGAGGATTGAAGCTCACCACCGGCGAGGTCTCGGTCAGGCCGTAGCCTTCGGCGATGCGCGTACCGGTGACGCGCTGCCAGCGCTCGGCCACGGCGCTTTGCAGCGCGGCCCCGCCCGCCACCGCGGCCTTCAGGTGCCTGGGCGGGAAGGCGGTGAACCACTCCTCGTTGAGCAGGGCATTGAACAGGGTGTTGACGCCGCTCACCCAGGTGATGCGGTAGTTGTCGAAGGCGCGCTGCAGGTTGCCGATCGGCCGCGGACTGGGCACCAGCACGTTGCGCGCACCGGCGCCCCAGAAGGCGAGCAGATTGAAGGTGAACGCGAAGATGTGATAGAGCGGCAGCGCGGTGAGGATCACCTCCCTGCCGTCCTCGAGGTGAGAGCGGCCCATGGCGCGCGCCTGCTCGAGGTTCGCGAGCAGGTTGCCGTGGGTGAGCATCGCGCCCTTGGCGCGCCCAGTGGTGCCGCCGGTGTACTGGAGCAGGGCCAGCGAGTCGGCGCCCTGACCCGCGGCGTAGGCACCGGGGTCGATGCGGCGCGCCTCGCGCAGGCCGCGGCCCTCCGACAGCGCCTCGGCGAGGCGCACATGCGGCACGCGCACCGAGGGCAGGGTGCGGTTCCAGACCTTCATCACGCCGCGGATCACCGCGCGCGGCACGGCCGAGAAGAATTGCGGCACCTCGGCCAGGATCACCTTGCGGATGCTCGTGCGGGGCAGCACGCCCTCGAGCTTGTTGGCAAACATGTCGACGATCACCAGCGCCTCGGCGCCGCTGTCGGCGAACTGGTGCTCCATCTCGATGGGCGTGTACAGCGGGTTGGTGTTGACCAGCACGCAGCCCGCCTTGAACACCCCGAAGGCCACCACCGGGTAGGCCAGGCAGTTGGGCATCTGCACCGCCACGCGACTGCCAGCGGCCAGGCCGACGATCTCGCGCAGGTAGACGGCGAAGTCGTCGGACAAGGCGTCCACTTGCGCGTAGCTCAGCGAGCCGTGCATGCCGTTGGGCATGCAGGTGGTGAAGGCGGTCTGGGTGGCGTAGCGCTGGGCGGCGCCGCGCACGAAGTCCGCAAGGTGCGCGTGCGCCGGTGCCGGCGCCTCGCGCGGGATGTGCTCGCCATAGGCGGCGAGCCACGGCTGCAGGCCGTAGGGCGAGGTCGAGTGGTTCATGCCGGTCTCCATGGCGGTGCTTTCAGGCATCTTCTGTGGACGCCATGGCGGCGGATTCTCTGGGCGAGCGACCCCGCTGCCCACGGGGGTTTGCCCGGGATCCTATGATTGGCCCCGCAACCCTTGGGACTATTGCTTCATGGACCTCACGATCCTGGTCGGCATCGCGCTCGGCCTGCTGCTGCTACTGCTGGTGTTGACGGTCGTCTTGCTGTTGCGCCGCGACGGCAGCGCGGCGCTCGCCGGGCGGCTCGACGAGCTGGGCCACGCCAACGAGCGCCTCGAGCGCGAACTGCGCGCGGCGCTCGATGCCAACGCCAGCCAGGCACGCATCGAGACCGGCGCGCGCCTGCAGGAAGTCCAGGGTGCGCTGCTTTCCCAGCTCACCGGTCTGGCGCAGTTGCAGACCGGCCAGCTCGGGCAGTTCGGCACCCAGGTGGCGCGCGCCTCCGAGCAGATGGACGAGGGCGCGCGTGCCAATCGCGAGGAGTCGGCACGCGCGCTGGCGAACTTCGCCGCGCAGCAGCAGGCCCAGCTGGCCGAGCTCGCGCGCAGCCTGCAGCTCAACCTCGCCGAGATCCGCAGCAACCTCAACACCCAGCTGGCCAGCCTGCAGGCGGGCAACGAGGCCAAGCTCGAGCAGATGCGCGCCACGGTGGAAGAGAAGCTGCAGAGCACGCTCGAGGCGCGCCTGGGCGAGAGCTTCCGCCAGGTGAGCGAGCGGCTCGAGGAGGTGCACCGGGGCCTGGGCGAGATGCGCGGCCTGGCCGCCGGCGTGGGCGACCTCAAGCGCGTGTTGACCAATGTGAAGACGCGCGGCGGCTTCGGAGAGGTGCAGCTCGGCGCGCTGCTCGAGCAGATGCTCACGCCCGATCAGTTCGAGCGCAACGTCGTCACGCGCCCGGGCTCGAACGAACGGGTGGAGTTCGCCGTGAAGTTGCCGGGAGCCTCGGGCGGGGACGGCGCGCCGCTGTGGCTGCCGATCGACGCCAAGTTCCCGATCGAGGACTACGAGCGCCTGCTCGCCGCGCAGGAGCGCGCCGACCTGGTCGCGATGGAAGAGGCGGCGCGTGCGCTCGAGGCCCGCGTGCGCAAGGAGGCGCGCACCATCCGCGACAAGTACGTCGAGCCGCCCCACACCACCGAGTTCGCGTTTCTGTTCCTGCCTTCCGAGGGCCTGTACGCCGAGGTGCTGCGGCGTCCGGGGCTGGTCGAATCGCTGCAGCGGGAGCTGCGCGTGGTGCCGGCCGGCCCCACCACGCTCGCCGCCATGCTCAACAGCCTGCAGATGGGGTTCCGCACCTTGGCCATCGAGAAGCGCTCGGCCGAGGTCTGGCAGGTCCTGGGGGCGGTCAAGAGCGAGTTCGGCAAGTTTGGCGAGGTGCTCGCCAAGCTCCGGAGCCAGCTTGCCACGGCGAGCAACACGATCGAAAGCGCCGAGGTGCGCACGCGGGCGATGACGCGCGCGCTCAAGACCGTCGAGGCCTTGCCTGCCGAGCAAAGCACGAAGCTGCTGCCGCCCGACGCGCCCGACGAGGGCTGAGGCGCGCGCCGCAGATCGCGACCGGCAAGCGCCCGCTGCAAGCTGCGCCGGCCGGCATGCAGTTCAGGAAGCGCGCAGACGCTCCAGCCGACGCAAGGCTTCGTCGAGCGTGTCGTCGCGCTTGGCGAAGCACAGGCGCACGGTGCGAGCTTCGCGGGGTTCGCGATAGAAGCCCGCGACCGGAATGGCCGCGACGCCGATCTCGGTGGTGAGGCGGCGCGCGAACGCCTCCTCGGGCTCGTCCGAGATCGCCGAGTAGTCGACCAGAACGAAGTAGGTGCCCTCGCAGGGCAGGGCGCGCAGCGGCGTGCGGCCCAGTCCCGCCACGAAGCGGTCGCGCTTGGCCTGGTAGAACGCGGGCAGGTCGCGCCAGGCCTGCGGGTGCTCGGCCAGCATGCGCGCCACCGCGTGCTGCCCGGGCGTGTTCACCGCGAAGACGGTGAACTGGTGCACCTTGCGGAACTCGGCGGTGAGCGCGGCGGGGGCGCACACCGTGCCGATCTTCCAGCCCGTGGCGTGCAGCGTCTTGCCGAAGCTCGAGATCACCACCGCCGCCCGCGCCAGCCGTGGCGAGCGCATCACCGAGACGTGCGCCCGGCCGTCGAACACGATGTGTTCGTAGACCTCGTCGGACAACAGCAGGATGCCGGTGTCGTCCACCAGGGTCTCCAGCGCGCGCAGGTCGTGCTCGCGCAGGCAGCGTCCCGTGGGGTTGTGCGGAAAGTTGAGCATCAGTGCCCGCGTGCGCGGCGTGACCGCGGCGCGCACCCGCTCCCAGTCGGGGGCGTAGTGCGCGGCCGCATCGAGCGGCACGCCCACCGCGCGGCCTCCGGCCAGGGCGATGGCGGGGGCGTAGCTGTCGTAGCTGGGCTCGAGCACGATCACCTCGTCGCCCGGCCCCACCAGGGCCATGAGGGCGCTGGCGATCGCCTGCGTTGCCCCCGCAGTGATCGTGACTTCGGTGTCGGGATCGTGAGCAAAGCCCTGGGTGGCGAAATTCTTGGCCACCATCGCTGCGCGCAACGCGGGCAGACCAGGCATGGGGGCGTACTGGTTGTTGCCCGCGGCCATCGCTTCCGACAGGTAGCGCTGCAACTCGGGGGCGCAGTCGAAGTCCGGGTAGCCCTGGCCGAGGTTGATCGCGCCGTGCTGCGCCGCGAGCAGCGACATGCGGCTGAAGATGGTCGTCCCGACCTCGGGAAGCTTGCTCGAAGGAACGCGCAGCGGGGCAGTCATGGCGGGAGTGCGGCAGCAGGGTCGCGAAGATTACACTCGGCCGCCCCGACCCGCATGACTGTGACCGCAGCGCATGAAGCCCCTCGACGCCACCGCCCTGGACCAACTCTTTCGCACCGCGCGCACGCACAACGCCTGGCAGGCTCGGGAGGTACCCGATGCGCTGCTGCGCGAGCTCTGGGAACTGGTGCAGTGGGGACCGACCAGCGCCAACTGCGAGCCCGCGCGCATCGTCTTCGTGAAGTCGCCGCAGGCCAAGGCGCGGCTGCTGCCCTGCATGAGCCCGGGCAACCAGGACAAGACCCGGACCGCGCCGGTGACCGCGATCGTGGGCATGGACCTGCACTTCCACGAGAGACTGCCGCAACTCTTTCCGCACGCCGACGCGCGCGCCTGGTTCGAGGGCAAGCCCGCGCTGATCGAGGCCACGGCCTTTCGCAACTCGAGCCTGCAGGGCGCCTACCTGATGCTGGCGGCGCGCGCCCTGGGGCTGGATTGCGGCCCGATGTCGGGCTTCGATGCGGGCCGGCTCGACGCCGAGTTCTTCCCGGACGGCCGGGTGCGCGCGAACTTCGTGTGCAACCTGGGCTGGGGCGACCCGGCGGGCCTGTTCGCGCGTTCGCCGCGTCTGAGCTTCGACGAGGCCTGCAGCATCGCCTGACCGCGGCGCACGGCGTGCGGTCGTGCCGGGTAGGCCGCGCCTTGCGCGGACCGGGTGCGGCGACCACGATGCGTGCAGGCGTCGCAGCCTGCGGCGCCGCTGCACCGACCGAGGGAGTGCGCCATGGCAGACGAGAGCGACGTCAAGGGACTGGGCTACCTGCGGGATCTGCCCGACATCCGCGATCTGAGCCCCGACAGCGACAAGGTCGAGGCCATCCTGAAGAAGTCCAAGAAGCTCAAGGCCGCGGTCAAGGCGGCCCCGGCCTCGGTGGACCTGCGCGCCTGGTGCTCGCCCATCGAGGACCAGAAGAGCCTGGGCTCGTGCACGGCGCACGCCGGCGTGGGCCTGCTCGAGTATTACCAGCGCCGCGCGTTTGGCAGGCACATCGACGCGTCCCGCCTGTTTCTCTACAAGGTCACGCGCAACCTGCTGGGGTGGAAGGGCGACACCGGCGCCTACCTGCGCACCACGATGAAGGCCCTGGTGATGACCGGGGTGCCGCCCGAGCAGTACTGGCCCTACGTGATGAGCAAGTACGAGGAGGAGCCCGGCGCCTTCCTGTACGCCTTGGGAGCCAATTACGACGCGATCAAGTACTACCGCCTCGACCCGGCGGGCACCGCGCCGGCGACGGTGCTGGCCAACGTGAAGACCTACCTCGCTGCGGGCCTGCCCTCGATGTTCGGCTTCACCGTTTACAGCTCGATCCCTGCCTCGGGCGACGGCAAGGGCGAGATTCCCTTCCCCAAGGCCGGTGACAAGGTGGAGGGCGGCCACGCGGTGATGACCGTGGGCTACGACGACGCCAAGAAGATCGGCACCACCAAGGGCGCGCTGTTGATCCGCAACTCCTGGGGCACCGGGTGGGGCGCGGCGGGCTACGGCTGGCTGCCGTACGAGTACGTGCTGCGCGGCCTGGCCAACGACTTCTGGTCGCTGGTGCAGGCCGAGTTCGTCGATACCGCGCTGTTCGACTAGACCCGCGTGCCGCCCCCGGCGATGCCCGCTCGCCGGGTGTGCGGGCGGGCGTGCTCAGGGCGCGCGGCAGTCGAGCACTGCCGCGCCGCGCACCCGGCCGCCGCGCAGATCGTCGAGCGCGGCGTTCGCCTGGGCGAGCGCATAGGGCTGGACCTCCACGCGCAAGGGCACGCGCGCGGCAAGCTCCAGGAACTCGAGCCCGTCCGCCCGCGTGAGGTTGGCCACCGAGCGCACGGTGCGCTCGCCCCACAGCAAGGCGTAGGCAAAGGCGGGGATCTCGCTCATGTGGATGCCCGCGCAGACCACGGTGCCGCCTTTGCGCACGCTGCGCAGCGCGCGCGGCACGAGCCCGCCCACCGGGGCAAAGATCAGGGCGGCATCTAGGCTCGCGGTGGCTGCGGCCTCGCTGCCGGTGGCCGAGGCGCAGCCCAGGCTGAGTGCCAGCGCCTGCGCCGCTGTGTCGCCCGCGCGCGTGAACGCGTGGACCTCGCGGCCCTGCCACACGGCGATCTGGGCAATGAGATGCGCCGCCGCGCCGAAGCCGAAGATGCCCAGCACTCGTGCGTCGCCCGCCATGCGCAGCGCGCGCCAGCCGATCAGCCCGGCGCACAGCAGGGGCGCGGCGCGCAGATCGTCCAGTCCCTCGGGTAAGGGTAGGGTGAAGTGCGCCTTGGCAAGCAGCAGGCTGGCGTAGCCACCCAGGCGCGTGTACCCGGTGAACTCGGCGGCATCGCACAGGTTCTCGCGTCCGCTCGCGCAGTAGGCACACCGGCCGCAGGTGGCTCCCAGCCACGGCACGCCCACGCGCTGCCCCGGGCTCAGGCCGCTCACGCCTGCACCGACGGCGATGACGCGTCCCACCACCTCGTGGCCCAGCACCAGCGGCAGGTGCGGGTCGGGCAGTTCGCCGTCCGCCACATGTAGGTCGGTGCGGCATACGCCGCAAGCCGACACACGCAGCAGCACCTCGTCGGGCGCGGGCGCGGGCAGATCCAGTGGGCCGGGCCGCAGTGGCGCGCCCGGCTGGTCCAGCCAAAGGGCGTGGCCCAGGTAGCGCCCCTCGATTGCGCTCATCTCAAGCGGCCACCAGTGCGCCGGCAGCTTCGGGCAGCAGAATCGCCAGGCCCAGCGGGCGCGCCTTGCGCGCGAGTTTGAGCAGAGCCTTGTCCTTGCTCACCAGCCAGTCGGCACGCGCTGCGGCAGCCA
>ENA-UOWG01002730-UOWG01002730.1-activated-sludge-metagenome-genome-assembly--contig:-NODE-2730-length-14559-cov-5.971249_pt1 | contig 14559 bp, 11 predicted proteins | sample MGYA00238147_ERZ761563 | MGnify/ENA primary metagenome ERZ761563 (study PRJEB28884, sample SAMN05720216) | anaerobic digester metagenome | isolation source: active sludge of municipal... | reverse complement strand
GCCACCGCCTTCCTCGGCATGGTGGTGAACCCAGGTGACCCATATGAGTTCCAGCGGGTCGACTCGGGGGAGCTGTACAGCGGTGCCGGCGATGCCGGAGAATGGATTGTCGGCTACGCTGGGGCGACTTTTAGCGATGCTACCTTAGATGAGATAGCGCTTGCTGATAAAACGCATTTCGCTGGCATGACGGTTGCTGGTGTCCCGTTTCCCGATGCCACGTTAAGGCCAATCCGAGAGGCCGTGGTCGCGGCCCATGAAGAACTCAAGAGCCTGAAGCTGGACAACGGAGCTCCGATGGTTGGCTATAAGGCCATCAATTCGGTCGGAACCGTGACGAAAAATGTCGTTTACAATGGACTTGAACCATATCTAGGCCAATTGTACATGCCCGACATGGATTATGATAATGGTGGAGATGGTTGGGATCCTGTCGACTTTGAGAATGGAACCATGAAAACATCAGATGGCGATTTGATCGGCTTTATCCCTGATCCTAGCAATTCGTCCGCAATTAAGCACTGTCAAGCCAATCTCTCTAGTTTTATCTCCGGCTTTCCTGCCAGCGCTTGGCGGAATAATACCGCATTTCGTTCGATCTACTCGGATTGGACGCCGTAACAGGGCACATGCTGACGAGGCTGCCCGAGGACGAAATCCTTGGGCAGCCTCCGCTTCCTGGCATTACGTTCGCCTATGTAATTAGGCGGGCATTCAGTTACTGTCTTCGTAAGTCTGTCCGGTTTTACGGAGGGCCGCCGTTCGGTCTCAGGCGGCCGCGCGCGGCGTCGCGGCCGCCGGACGCCCGCCGCTCGGTGGACGGCTGCTCCGCGCCGCGGCTATAGTCGCCCCATGAGCCCGCCTCCCGCCCCCATCCTCTGCGTCTGCCTCAATCCCGTCATCCAGAAGACCCTCCTCTTCGACCGCCTGCTCCCGGGCGAGGTGAACCGCAGCGGGGAGCACCGCGTCGACGCGGCGGGCAAGGCCGTCGATGTCGCCCGCGTCCTCGGCCAGACGGGGAGGCCGGCCGTCCTCCTCTCGCAGGCGGGCGGCGCGAACAGGGACTGGTTCCTTTCGCTCTGCGCGAGGGACGGCCTGGACCTCCGCGCCGTGGAGTCGGGCTCGGAGATCCGCTTCTGCCACACCCTCGTCGAGCGCGGAGCGCTCCGGACGACGGAGCTCGTGGAGGAGGCCGAGCCTGTGGCCGAGGGCACGGGCGGCCGCCTCCTTGGCGAGCTCGACAGGCTCCTTCCCGCCTGCCGGGCCGTCGTCGTCTCGGGGACGAAGGCGGCGGGCCTCGAGGAAGACCTGGTGCCCGAGATCGCGCGACGCGTCCGCGCCGCCGGACTCCTCCTCGTCCTCGACGTGAAGGGCCCTGACCTCCTCCGCGCCCTGGAGCACCGGCCGGCGGTCGCGAAGCCGAACCTCTCGGAGTTCCTGGCCACCTGGCCGCTCCCCGGACGGGCCGGCGCGGGTGCCCTGCACGGGGCCGCGCCGAGTGGGGCTGGCGCCGCGGCGGAGGGCGAGGCGGCCGCTCCCGCGGACGACGCGGCCGGGCTCCGCGCCCACGCGGCGGCGGTGGCGAGCGAGCTCCATGGGCGCTTCGGCACGAGCCTCGTCCTCACGCGCGGACACGAGCCGACCTGGTGGTGGGACGGCCGCTCCCTCCGCGAGGAGGCCGTCCGCCCCGTGCAGGCCCTCAACCCGACGGGCTCGGGCGACGCCTTCACGGCGGGCCTCGCGGCCGTCCTCGCCGAGGGCGGCTCCCTGGCGGCCGCCGTCGCGGAAGGGACGCGGCTCGGCGCGCTGAACGCCGCCAGCCTCAGGCCGGGCTCGATCCTGTAGGGCCGCGCCTAAGCCGGCGTCTACGCCGGCGACTGGTACGGCAACCGCCTCCTCAAGTCCGGGTCGGGAGGGCTTTGAGCCCGGCGTCCAGGGCCAGCCCCGCGAGGACGGCGAGGAGGCCGAGGGGCGTCCGCGCCTGGATGGCGGCGCCCGAGGCGGCGTCGACGGCGAGGCCGGAGAGGAGCTGGCCGGAAAACATGAGGATCGAGGCCTGCAGGGCGGGCAGGCGGGGAAAGACCAGGTTGGTGCCCGCGACCAGGGCCACGCCGAGGATGCCTCCCCCCGCGAGCTGGAGGGGCTTGGCGCTCCCCGCCGCCGCGAGCCCGGCAAGGCCCGCGCGGCCGAAGAGGGGCGCGAGGAGGAGGGTCGCCGCCAGCCCGACAAGGTAGTTCGCCCTGACGCCGCGGAAGAGGCCGATGTCCTGGGCAAGCCTCGCGTTCAGCGTGATGGAGACGAGGGGGAGGGCGCCGGCGGCGACGGCGAGGAAGATGAGGCCTGGCGCGGCGCGTCCGCCGCCCGAGAGCGCGGCGGCGCCGGCCAGGGCCAGGGCGAGGCCCGGCAGGCTCCGCGCCGTGAAGGGGCGCTTCGTCCGCCCCAGGAAGCCCGTCGCGTCGACGAGGATCGAGCCGAGCATCTGCCCGAGGAGGGCGAGGGCGACCGCGAGGGAGGCGTCGAGGGCGCCGTAGACGGCGTTGCACAGGAAGACGGTCGCCAGGCCGACGAGTCCGCCCGAGTAGCGGAGCAGGGGAGGGCGGCGGGCCGGGCGCGGCTCGGGCCGGCGGAGGAGGACGAGGGACACGGCGCCGAGGCCGGCGAGATGGATGACGAGGCTCGAGGCGTAGGTCCCCACGACGGCGGCCAGGTCGCTGTTGAGCCGGTTCATGAGGGTGATGAAGGCGCCCAGGAAGGGAGCCGCGATGAAATAGGCCATGTGCCCTCCGTACAGTCTTGGCCGCCAGTATCCCCCGGCGCTACACTTCGGAATAGGACGTATGTCCTAAATGGCGTTTTTTCGGAGGCGGGCTATGGAATCCCTCGAAGCCTACGTCGAGCGCTACGGCCTAGCCGAGCTCCTCTCCGCCGATCTCCTTGGCGCCTTGAGCCTTGTCGCCACCGAGCCGGGCGGGCTCATCCTCCGGGCGGGCGAGGCCGCCGACCGACTCCTCTTCTTCGTCGAGGGCAGGGCCAAGGTCTACAGCCTCCTCGAGAACGGGAAATCCCTCCTCGCGAGCTTCTACGAGCCCTTCGAGGTGCTCGGCGACGCCGAGCTCTTCGCCTATGCCCGGTGGACGCTCAACGTGGAGGCGATCACGGCGACGGCCTGCCTGTCCTTGCCGGCCGAGGCGGCGCGGAAGGCCGCCGACCGCAACGGCCGTCTCTTCGCCTTCCTCTGCGGGCGGCTCGGCCGGAAGCTCGCGACCTTCAACGTGCAGAGCGCCATCAACCTCCGCTATCCCGTGGAGAACCGCCTGGCGAGCTACCTCCTCGCCGTCCTGGAGCTCGAGGAGCGGGCCGGCGCCGCCGGGCCGGGCGCGGCGGAGTCAGGCACGGCCGAGTACGGCACCGACGACCTTTCCGAGCTCGCGGACAGCCTCGGGACGAGCTACCGCCAGCTATCCCGCGTGGTCCGCCGCTTCCGGGAGGAGGGCATCCTGGAGGACCGGCGCGGCCGGATCCGTGTGCTCTCCCGCGAGCGGCTCGAGCCCCTCGCGCGGGAGATCTATCTTTAGTCGCGCCGGCTTGCCGGCTTGCCGAGGGCCGGCTCGCGGGCAGGGGCTGTGATGGAATGAGGCGCGGGTTCGCGGCTGTCCGGCGCCGGCCCGACGCCTGTCCAGCACTGGTCCGACACGGGGCAAGGCTTCCATTTTCCTGCTTCCCCAGAGCCAGAATCGGGTGTAGAATGCGAAACGGCGTTTTGTCGGTAAAAATGGCGGCTTTCGGGCCGATATTGACAGGCCGGGAAGCTGTGCTAGAATAATCTTGTATTCTGTATTCAGTTTATCGACGCACCATTTTCATAGGGAGGATCACATGGTCATACTTCTGGCCGACGCCTTCGCGCCGGACCTGCCCGCGAGGCTCAAGCCCTTCGGCGAGGTCACCGCCGACGTCGCCCGGGTCGCCGAGGCCGAGGTCATCGTCGTCCGCTCCAAGACCAAGGTCGACAAGGCCATGATCGACAAGGCGCCGAAGCTCAAGTACGTGATCCGCGGCGGCGTCGGCGTCGACACCATCGACGTCGAGTACGCGAAGTCGAAGGGCATCGCCGTCGACAACACGCCCGAGGCCTCGAGCCTGGCCGTCGCCGAGCTCGCCTTCGCCCTGATGATCGCCATGCCCTGCCACGTCGCCGAGGCCGACGCCTCCATGAAGCAGGGCAAGTGGCTCAAGAAGGAGCTCGAGCGCACCGAGCTCCACGGCAAGACCCTGGGCCTCGTCGGCATCGGCCGCATCGCCCGCGAGCTCGCCGCCCGCGCGAAGGCCTTCGGCATGAAGGTCATCGCCTACGACAAGTACGTGGAGAAGTCCGACGCCGCGGAGATGACGACCCTCGACGAGGTCCTCGCCAAGTCCGACTACATCTCCCTCCACACGCCCCTCACCGACGAGACGAAGGGCATGATCAACGCCGCCGCCATCGCGAAGATGAAGAAGGGCGCCTACGTCATCAACACCTGCCGCGGGCAGGTCATCGTCGAGGAGGACGTCGCCGCCGCCCTCGCCTCCGGCCAGCTCGGCGGCTACGGCGCGGACGTGTACTACAAGGAGCCGCCCGAAGGCTCGCCCCTCCTCAAGGCGCCGCGCGCCGTCCTCACGCCGCACCTCGGCGCGTCCACGGAGGAGAACCTCCTCCGCCTCGGCGACTGCATCGTCGAGCGCATCCAGAAGTACGCGAAGAAATAAGGAGAGGAACATGAAGCGAGTCATCAACTACAGCGCCGGCCCCGCGGCGATCCCCCTCGAGGTCCTGGAGCAGGCCCGCGACGAGATGCTCGACTGGAACGGCACCGGCTGCTCCGTCATGGAAGTCTCCCACCGCGGCAAGGAGTACGACGCCCTCCACATGGAGACCATGGACCTCTTCCGCGAGCTCGCCGGCCTGCCCAAGGACTACCACGTCCTCTTCTGCACGGGCGGCGCGAGCACCCAGTTCCTCATGCTGCCGATGAACTACCTCGGCGCGGGCAAGGAGGCGGACTACGTCGTCACGGGCAACTGGTCCAAGGCCGCCGTCAAGGAGGCCAAGCGCTACGGCAAGATCAGCCATCCCGCCAACATGGAGCTCGAGGGCGAGAAGTTCGTCGCGATCCCCAAGCAGGGCGACCTCAAGCTCAACCCCGCCGCGGAGTACGTCCACTACACCTCGAACAACACGGTCGAGGGCACCGAGTGGTCCTACATCCCCGACGCCAAGGGCAAGCCCCTCGTCTGCGACATGTCCTCCGACATCTTCAGCCGCCCCCTGGACTTCACCAAGTTCAGCATGATCTACGCGGGCGCGCAGAAGAACCTCGGCCCCTCCGGCGTCACCGTCGTCGCGATCAAGGACGACTTCCTCGCGAAGGCCCACGACGACCTCCCGACGATGATGTCCTACAAGGTGTTCAAGGAGAAGTTCTCCATGCACAACACCCCGCCCTGCTTCTCCATCTACATCCTCAACCTCGTGATGAAGTGGCTCAAGAAGAACGGCGGCCTTGCGGCGATGGGCAAGATCAACGACCAGAAGCAGAAGCTCCTCTACGCCGCGGTCGACGGCTCCAAGGGCTTCTACAAGGGCCTCGCGGACGTCGATTCCCGCTCCTGGATGAACATCGACTTCAAGCTCCCGACCCCCGAGCTCGACGACGCCTTCATCAAGGCCGCCAAGGCCGCGGGCATCGTGCAGACGAAGGGCTACCGCTCCATGGGCGGCATCCGCCTCTCCGCCTACAACGCTGTGAGCCTCAAGGACGTCGAGACGACCGTCGGCTTCATGAAGGACTTCCAGGCGAAGAACGCCTAGCCCTCGCGCCGGCGCTTCCCGCGCAATATGAAGAGGCCGCCCGTGCCGGGCGGCCTCTTCGCTTTTCATGGACAGGGGGCTTGCGGCGTTCCCTGGGCCTCGCCGCGACGGCTCCCCGCGAGGCCGACTTGCCTGCGGGCCGCGCCGTCGCCTCGCCCGCGGTACCGCCGCGACGGCCTGCACCCTTGGGCCGCCGCTCCGCGGCTTTTCCGCGGGCGCCCGAGCCGCCGCTCCGGGCTACAGCCTGCCTGAGAGCTCCTCCAGCCGCGCGCGGCGGGCGGCGAGGTCGCGCCGCGTCCGCTTCACGAAGGGATTGTCCTCGGGGCGCCCCATCACCGCCAGGTACTCAGCGTCGCTGCGGAAGGTCGCGCGGCGGAAGCGGTTGTCGTAGTCCTTCTTCCTCGTCGCGTAGACCTCCTCCTCGACGAAGGAGGAGAGGCGGGAGTAGTCCTCGAAGGCCTTAAGAAGGTCCGCGGCTTGGAGGCTTTCGGCGCGATGGCCGGGCGCTTCCTCCGCGCGCGTCGCGGCGCCGCGGCGCGCAGGCGAAGCTCCGTCGGCGCGGTCCGCGGACGCGCCGCCGTAGAGCCGCGCCAGGGTGGCCCAGGCGTGCCTGGCCTTGTCGAGGGGATACTCCGCGGCCAGCCGGGCGTACTCCGTGTGCATCTCCTTCCAGTCCGCGATCTTCCCCGCGGCCGCGCGGGAGAGGAGGGCCTCGAGCTTGGCGGCCGGCACGAGCTGGCCGCCCAGGTTCTCCCAGGCCTCGGGGCCCGAGGCGGCCGCGGCCCCGGCTTCGGGGCCGCCGAGCCGCTCGGCCAGGGCCTCGAAGAGGCCGGCTCCGCCCGCGGGCAGCCCTGCGGCGAGGGACTCCGCGAAGTCGGCGACGGTCCCCGCCGCGTACCAGAGGAGCATCTCTCGGTAGGCCTTGCAGGCCCTCGCGGGCTTCACGACGACGACGGGGCGGCCCGAGTTCTCGACGCCGCGGGCCAGGATCTCGTCGGGCGCGGGGCCGACGGCCGCGCCGTCAGCGGCGCCGCCTGCCGCGGCGGTCCCGCCCGCGCCGGCCGCGGCGCCCAGGGGCCTGCCCGCCCAGTCCTCGAGGAGGCGCATCGCCTCCCAGATCTCCTCGGCCGTGTCCGGCGCGAAGGGGGAGTACTCGAGGACGAGGGCCTTGTCGCGGCGCCTGTCGCGGGACTCGAACTTCGACTCGTTGCGGAGGAGGGCGTAGAGGTTGTGCGTCCACCAGTAGGCGGGCACGAGGACGAGGCGCTCGCGGGCGCGGTCGTCGTCGACGAGGCAGAAGGGGAGGCGCAGGTCGAGCTCGTAGCGGTAGTCGCCCTTGGCGAGGAGGCAGAAGGAGGCGAAGCGCGAGCTGTGCTTCACCGAGGTGGAGAGGCCCGGCCAGAAGCCGCGGCCCGCCTCGATCTCGCCGTCGTTCGCCCGGCTGTTGTGGTTCGAGCCGATGGTGGCGCCGGCGGCCATGTTGGACTGGCCGCGCACCAGGCTCGCGATGAGGAAGCTCGTGTTGTGGTGCTGCTCGTGGGCGGGGAAGATGAGGTTGTTGAGGATTTCGCAGCAGGAGACGGTCGAGTTCTCGCCCAGGACCGAGTGGATGAGGCGCGCCCCGTACTTGAGGGCCGAGTTGTCGCCCATCACGAAGCGCACGGCCTTGCAGCCGTAGAAGACGCGGCAGCCGTAGCCGATGATCCCGTTGACGAGCTCCACGCCCTCGCCGATCTGGGTGCGCGCCTCCTCGCTCGAGTTGACGGTCAGGTTCTTGAGCTTGTTCGCGCCCTTGATGTAGGCGCAGGGGCCGATCTTCACGTCCTTCATGATGCCGTTCGACTTGAGGACCGAGTGGTGGCCGATCTCGCCGTAGCGCCCGCGGCGCAGGTCGAACATGGACTCCGTCATCGCCTTGAAGGCGGAGAGGAGCCGGGGGTCGCCGCGCCGGCGCGCCCAGAGGTAGGCGTCCGCGGGCAGCATCCCGTCGAAGGGGAGGACGGAGCGGCCGCCCGCCTCGTTCATGAGGTCGAGCTCGATGCGCACCTCCTCGGGCTCCCCCTCCATCACGACGCCGTTGCCGAACTTCGCGTGGTTGGAGGCCTCGATCTCGTCGTTGTTGACGAGCATCGAGCCGTCTCCGACGATGTAGTGCGCGATGGAGGAGCAGTCCAGGATCGCGCAGTTGTCGCCCACGTCGCAGGCGACCAGGCGCGAGCGGTAGATGCCCACGGGCGCCCTCGTGTCGTGGTGCTCGATCACGGCCCGCTCGAGCCTCCCCAGGCGCACGAGGCCGGCGAAGGCGGAGTTCTTCACGAGCTCGGGGGCGAAGGGGTCGGTGACGAGGAGCTGGTTCCAGTCCCGGCAGGTGTTGTCGTTCTTGACGAGGATCTCGAGCTCGAAGGGGCGGAGGCGGCGGTAGGACTTGGGGTCGCGGCCCAGGGCCCTGAGCTGCTCGTCGCGGATCCGGTACTCGTCCTCGCCGGGGGCGAGCTGCTCGGGCGGGACGAAGCCGAGGCCCATGGCTTCTTCCGGCAGTATTTTGATGTCGTTCATGGCTCCTGCGAGCCTACTCCCCGCGGGGGCCGCGGCGCAAGGGCCGCCGCGCTCCGGAGCGGTCCAACGGGGAGCCGCCGCGGGAGGCCGCCAGCGACGAGCGCCGCGCGCCGGCGCGGCGGGGCCGCAGGGCCCGGGAGGGCGCGGACCGAGGCGCGCCGGCGCGCCTCGCGCGCGTGGCGGCGGGCGCCGCCGCGGCGGGGCCGCGGGGCCCGGACCCGCGCGGGAAGGCCGCCCGCTTGACAAAGGCAAGGCCTTCGGGACATCGTAGGCCATGGATTTTGTTGCCTTCGCCATCGACGAGAGCCTCGTCTCCGACGCCGAGCGGCTGGCCTTCGAGGCCTTCCCGCGGCTCGTCGCGGCCAAGACGGCGCAGGCCCGCGCGGCCGAGGCCCTCGTCTTCGCCGACATCATAGGCAACCCCGGCGAATTCGCGCAGTACGTCCAGGGCTCCTCCGGCGACCGCCTGGCCCGCATCGACCGGCTCCTCCGCATCTTCCGCGAGAACGTCGAGCTCCTCGTCCACAAGACCTGGGTGGAGAAGTCCGACGACAAGCGCAAGGGCAAGCTCCTCGAGGAGCTCCAGGCCTTCGAGCGCGACTTCCGCGACGGCTCCATCGCCTCCGCCTTCCGCCGCTTCGTCGCCCTGGCCCGCTCCCTGGCCCTCCTCCTCTTCGGCGGCCAGAGCCGCGCGGACGACTTCCTCCACTACTGCTTCCGCATCGACCCGAAGCTCGGGCTTTTCTTCTGGTACGTCGGCGAGCTCGAGGTCCAGGCGCGCGAGAGCGAGGCGGGCCGCGTCTCCGACGAGCTTCTCCGGACCGAGACCCTGATCGGCATCTACGTGCTCTCGAGCTTCTGATCCCCGCCCTGCGCTGAGCCCGGCGCCGAAAGCCAGCCTCTCCTGAACAAAGAAACCGCTACGATCGTGGCGGTTTCTTTCGCTTTGGCCACGCGGGACTAGGAGCCGCCGCGGCCCCCGTCTTCCCTGACGCCGCCGGACGCGCGCGGCGCGTCCGGCGAGGCCCGCGGGTCGCCATCCATGGCTCCCTCCCAGGGCCGCGTTCGCGCCGCAAGACAAAAGAAGCCGCCCCGGCCGGGCGGCTTCTCCTATTCGCGCGACGTTCCTGCCTACTGCCGCTTCGGCTGGAAGTGGCTGAACTCCATCGAGAAGCTCGCGCGGCCCTGGGTCACGGAGCGGAGGCTCGTCGTGAAGCCGAACATCGCCTCCAGCGGGGCCTCGGCGTGGATGGTCTCGGAGGCCGCCTTGGTCTCCGAGCCGTGGATGAGGCCGCCGCGCTGGGAGACGAGGCTCATCGCCTCGCCCAGGAACTCCTTGGGCGTCGCGATGTCCACCTTCATGATGGGCTCCAGGAGGACGGGGCCCGCCTCGCGGCAGGCCGCGTCGTAGGCCATGTTGGCGCAGGCCTCGTAGGCGAAGGGCGTCGCGGTGAGCTCGTCGTACTCGACGCCCAGGAGCTTCACGCCGATGTCCACGGCGGGGTAGCCGTACTGGATGCCGCCCGCGAAGGCGCCCGTGATGCCGCGCTCGATCGCCTCGAAGACCTCCTCCGGCACCTGCGGGGCCCGCAGGGCCTTCTCGTAGAGGTTGCCCTCGCCGCGCTTGCGGGGCTCCAGCCTCAGCTTGAGGCCCGCGGCGTTCACCTTGCCCGCGACCACCTTCTCGAAGCGCTCCGAGCGCTCCACGGCCTGGCTCACGGACTCGCGGTAGCTCACCTGCGGATTGCCGATCTTCGCCTTGATCTTGAAGTCCCGGATGATCCGCGTGACCAGGACGTCCAGGTGCAGCTCGCCCATGCCGGAGATGACGAGCTGGCCCGTCTCCTCGTTCTCCTTGCTCGTGAAGGTGGGGTCCTCCTTGGAGAGGATGTCCAGGGTCTCCTGGAGCTTCTCGCGGTCGGAGAGGGTCTGGGGCTCGATGGCGACGGTGATGACGGGCTCGGGGAAGTGCATCTTCTCCAGGAGGACCGGCCAGCCCTCGGTGCCGATCGTGTCGCCCGTCTGCGCGAGCTTCATGCCGACGAAGACGGCGATGTCGCCCGCGTCCACGGAGTCCAGGGGCTCGGACTTGTTCGCGTGCATCCGGAGGAGGCGCGTCACGCGCTCGCGCTTCTTCTTGGTCGCGTTGAAGACGACGCTGGCGTTCTTCATGGAGCCTGAGTACATGCGCACGTAGCAGAGCGGGCCGGCCTCGCGGTCGTACTGGACCTTGAAGACGAGGCCCAGGGGGTAGCCCTTCGCGTCGCAGGGCACGTCGGCCTCCTCCTCCTTCTTGGGGTGGAAGGCCTTGGCGGGCGGGACCTCGTCGGGGGCGGGCAGGAAGTCCACGACCGCGTCCAGGAGGGGCTGGACGCCCACGTTGCGGCGGCTCGCGCCGCAGAGGGCCGGGACCAGGCGGCGGCCGATCGTGGCCTTGCGGAGTTCGGCGCGGATCAGGTCGGCCGGCACGTCCTTCCCCTCCAGGAAGAGGGAGGTGATCTCGTCGGAGCCCTCGGAGAGGGCGTCGATCAGGGCCTCGCGGAGGGCCTTCGCGGCCTCCGCGCGCCCGGGGGCGACGGGGGAGCGCTCGATCTCGTTGCCGTCCTCGGCGAAGCGGAGCTCTTCCATCGCGACCAGGTCCACGACGCCCTCGAAGGAGGCGCCTGAGCCGATGGGCGCGTTGACCGCCACCGGCCTCGCGCCGAGCTTCTTCCGCATGTCCTCCAGCACCGCGTCGAAGTCGGCGCCCAGGCGGTCCATCTTGTTCACGTAGGCCAGGCGCGGGACGTGGTAGCGGTCGGCCTGGTGCCAGACCGTCTCGCTCTGGGGCTCGACCCCGTCCACCGCGGAGAAGACCGCGACCGCCCCGTCCAGGACGCGCAGGGAGCGCTCGACCTCCGCCGTGAAGTCGACGTGGCCGGGGGTGTCGATGATGTTGACCTGGTGCCCGCGCCAGTAGGTCGTCGTCGCGGCGCTCTGGATCGTGATGCCGCGCTCCTGCTCCTGGTCCATCCAGTCCATGGTCGCCTCGCCGTCGTCGACCTCGCCGATCTTGTAGGTCTTCCCCGAGTAGTAGAGGATGCGCTCGGTGGTCGTGGTCTTGCCGGCGTCGATGTGGGCCATGATGCCGATGTTGCGGGTCTTGCGAAGGTCCATGGAAGGGGCTCCCTAGTAGTGCGTGCTTGTCACCGCAACTATATACAAGGAAACGCAGGCTTTGCAAGGAGACGGGGCGGGGCGGAGGAATGCTTGGAGGGAGGGGCGCGCCGGCGCCGCCGGCCTTTCCGGACAGCGGCCGCCGCCCGGACTCAGGCCGGCGGCGCCGTCGGGCTCTCCGCTCCGATCCCGGGTCCGCCCCCTTCGGGGCCGTCCCGGGGCGCGGGTCTCCCTCCGGGAGCCCCGCGCGCGCCTTCAGCCCGGCGGCCCCGGGGATCTCCGCTGCGATCCCTCGCGCGTCGCCGTTCGCGCCGCCTCGCGCGCGGCCTCGAGACGGGCGGCCGCGGCCTCCCGCGGCAGGAGGCGGCCGACCCGGACCTCGACCTCGGGCCAGGCCGCGAAGACTCCCGTCATGAAGGCGGCGAGCGTCAGCCTGAGCGCCTCGGGCTCGGGCTCCCTAGCCCCCGGCGCGAGCGCGACGAGCTTGTGGTCCTCCTCGCCGTCCTCCACGAACTCGAGGAGGGTGAAGGGCTCGCAGGCTACCCGCGCGCCCTCGGCCGCGTCCCCAGCGCCGAGGACGAAGCAGTCCAGGGCCTCGCCGTCGGGTCCCGAGGTCCCGAGGACGAAGCCGTAGGCGCAGGGGTAGGGGAGGAGGAGCCTTCGCTCGCCGACGCGCTCGAGGCTCCTCTCGTCGTAGCGGCCCTTCACCCGCGAGCCCGCGGCCGCCTCCAGGAAGACCTCGATCACCGGGGGCTCCGTCCGCGCCGGCGTAGGCGGCGCTTCGCCCTCACCAGCGCTCCCGCCGGATCCGCGCCGGATCGAACTTGTCCTTGGGCTCGGCGGGGCCCGCCGGCTCGCCGACCGGGACCAGGGCCAGGGGGATCACGTCCGCGGGAATGCCCAGGATCGAGCGCGCGGCGGCCTCGCGGTCGGCCTCGGGGTAGAGGGCCGTCCAGACCGCGCCCAGGCCCAGGCCCGTCGCCGCGAGAAGGAGGTTCTCCAGGGCCGCCGTCGCGTCCAGGAGGGCGAACTCGCGGGAGCCCTGGAAGGCGCGATCCGGGGAGGCGCAGACGACCACGGCGCCGGCCGCGCCGGCGGCCATCTTCGCGTAGGGCAGGGCGGCGGCCAGGGCCTCCAGGGTCTTCCTCTCCTCCACGACGACGAAGTCCCAGGGGCGCCGGTCCACGGCCGAGGGGGCGGCCATGGCCGCGCGGAGGAGCCTGTCCCACTCGGCCCCCGAAAGGCGGCGGGTGCCGTACCTCCGCACGCTCGTCCTCTTCTCGATCGCCTCGAACAGGTCCATGGTCCCTCCCGTCTTCAGCTCGCGGCGCCGAAGTTCATGATGACGTACTTGAGCCTCTGCTCGAGCAGCTCGTAGGAGAAGTACTTCTTCCCGAGCTCGAAGTTGCGGGCGACCGTCGCCTCCCGGAGCTCGGGCTCGTCGAGCAGCCTCCGGACGTGGCGGACGGTGTCGTCGGTGACGTAGTTGTCGATCAGGGCGGCCTGGAAGCCGATGGGCTCGATGTCGCTCTCGAAGATCGAGTAGCGGTTGACCATGAGGGGCTTCCTGCAGAAGACGGCCTCCAGGAAGGCGTTTCCGAAGCCCTCGAAGGTGGAGGGGTAGGTCACGAGGTCGGCGTTCGCGTAGCAGTCCCAGAGGTCGTAGACCTTCTTTCCCTCGGCCGTCAGGCCCCGCGAGGTCCCGAGGAGGGAGCCTCCCGCGACCAGGTCGACGCCGAGCATCCCGGCGTAGTCGAGGATGCGCCTGAAATAGTCCGAGCCCTCGTCCCGCTCCTGGTGGCTCACGAGGAGCTTGACGCGGCGGTCCTTGAGCCGGCCCGCGAGCTCGATCGCGTGCTCGATGCCCTTGCGGGCGATGACGCGGGTCGGCTGGAGGAAGAGGAGGTCGCCCTCCGCCATGCCCAGGTCGGCCTTGAGCGTGCGGTTGTAGTCGTCGACGCCCCGAGGCTCCGCGGAGAAATCGTGGACGTTCGGGATGACGATGCTCGAGAGTCCCCTCCGGTGCCCCAGCTGGGTCCGCGCCTCGGTGTTGATGACGACGTGGTTCATCGCGTGGATCCGCGGGGGGAAGGCCATGTCGAGGTAGTCGTCGACCCCGCTCATGATGAAGCGCTGGCGCTCCCAGGAGAAGTCGTGGTGGTGCCCGATGGCGGGCATGCCCGTCTCCGCCAGGACCTCGGTGATCGCGAGTCCCAGGGGTATGTGCATGGGTATCGCGAGGGCGTTCTCGACGACGAGGAGGTCGAGCTTGAAGCTCTCGATGAAGGCGTAGAGGCTTTTCTTGAGGACCTGGCGGAGGCGGTGCACCTCGCCGGTGATCCACTCGTCCCGGCTGGTCCTTCCGAAGCACTTCGCCTGGAGGGCCGCGACCTCGGGGTGGCCGAAGTAGGCCTCCTCCGCGACCATCGTCCTCTCGGGCGGCCGGTCCGACTGGCCGCAGTAGTAGAAGCACTCGAAGCCCATCCGCTCCAGGACGGCCGCCCATTTGGCCGTCTCCAGGGAGACGCCGTCGAAGCCCTTGAACCTCGTGGAGACGAAGCCCACCCGGCGGATCCTGTTCACTTTGGTCAGATACATCGCCCATCTCCTTCCAGGGATCCGTCCAGCCAGGCCGCGCCCAGGGGGGGCAGGACGAGGCTTTGCCCGTCCAGGCGGGGGCCCTCGCCGCCCGCCGCTCCCGCTCCGGCCGCCGGGTCGAAGGGCGAGCCGCGCGGCCTGAAGCCTCGCGGCAGGACGCAGGACGCGGGCGTCTCCGAGACGTTCACCGCGGCCAGGACCGCGCCTTCGCCCCTCCCGCGAAGGAGGGCGAAGACCGGGCCGTCGGGGGACGGGCCGTCGGGCAAGCGGCCGCCCTCGGCGCTTCCTGCCGCGGCCCCTGCGCATGGGCCTCCACCGTTCCCGCCCTGGTCCGCCGCGAGGATCTTTCCCGAGCCGTCGGGGGAGAGGACGAGCTGGGGCGAGGCGGGATCGAAGGC
>ENA-UOWG01002728-UOWG01002728.1-activated-sludge-metagenome-genome-assembly--contig:-NODE-2728-length-14574-cov-25.170604_pt1 | contig 14574 bp, 14 predicted proteins | sample MGYA00238147_ERZ761563 | MGnify/ENA primary metagenome ERZ761563 (study PRJEB28884, sample SAMN05720216) | anaerobic digester metagenome | isolation source: active sludge of municipal... | reverse complement strand
CTGAAGACATCATGTCAGGCCCAGATTTCTGCCGTAGGAAACCCGTGAACAGCCCGGTCTTTACTCCGAGGGCAGATAAGCTGCGCCCCGCATACCTGCACCATTTGCTGCGGGCCGACCACTTCAAGACCGATCTGCAGCGCAAGGCATCCGGCACCAGTGGCCGCAAGCGTGTAACGCCAGAAGGTTTTCTGAGCCTCGAAATTCCCGTTCCCTCGCTGGATGAACAGGATGCCTTGATCACCGCCTACGCCGACGCGCTGACCAGCGCCGCGCAACTGGAGCAGGAAGCCGAAACCATCGAGCGCGCAGGCTGGCAGGCCTTCGAGACCGCTTTGGGGGTGGCCCCGCCACCGCCCTTGCCGGATCGTCCGGTATTCGTGGCACGGTTCAAGGATGTGGAGCGTTGGAGCCACGAGAGCATCTTGCGCTCCTCGACCAGCGGGCCTGAGCATCAGCATTCATGGCCCATTGCCCGTCTTGGCGATCTGGTGGCCGACCTGGAAAATGGATGGAGTCCGAAGTGTCACGACCACCCTGCCCGTGAAGGCAAGTGGGGCGTGCTCAAGCTCGGGGCGGTATCGTTTGGAACCTTCGATGCCACCGAGAACAAGGAACTCCCGGCTAGCCTCAAGCCTCGGCCTGAATACGAGGTCAAGACGGGTGATGTTCTGATCAGCCGCGCAAATGTCGTGCGCTATGTGGGTGCCTGTGCCTACGTCGAATCAACACCGCCACACCTGATGCTGTGTGACAAGATTTTCCGCGTGCGTTTCCGATCCGATGGCAAATTGCTACCGCGCTTCTTGGCTGAAGCGATGAAGTTGCATTCAGTACGAGAGCAAATCGAATCACGCCTGACGGGCACGTCACCGACAATGAAAAACATCTCCAAGCCTTCGTTGCTCGGTCTCGAATTTCCATTGCCTGATATCGAAGTTCAGGAGCAGTTGATAGAAGGCGTGGCATCCGCGCGAGCAACTGCCGTAGCCAAGCGCTCCGAGGCCGCTACCCTGCGTCAATCCGCCTGGGCCACCTTCGAATCCGCCCTGTTCACCGCATCCGAGGAGACCGTCGAATGAGCGACTTCCAACAACAATATGCTCTTTGGGACGAGTTCCTGAGCGTCTGGCCGGCATCCCGGCTGGCGACGATGACGCTTGATGAATACAGTCAGGCGGGATCGAAGGACAGCTTCACCTACTGGATCGAATCGGGCCTCGACAAACTTGGCAGCATTTGGGGTGGCTCGTCATTCAAGTTTGGCGTGTTTTCCCGCAAGGATACCGAGGACAAGAAGTCCGATGCCAAGCTCTCCTACTCGGACACTCACGGCTGGTACTCATCCCTCGGGGCTTCGGCACAAGACGCCTTCGAGAAAGTGCGTGGCCACGTCGTTCAGGTGGCAACGCTGGCGGCGCAGAGTGATCTTGACGGCATCGAAGCCTTCGAGCATCTGGGCGAGGCGTTCAAGTGGAAGATCGCCTTCCACTACCAGAACCAGCAAGCCCCGGTGATCGTGGACATCTTCAAGCGCGCGCCGCTGGCGGCCTTCGTCGGCGGCACCACAAGCCAGAGCATGGCCGCCTTGCAGAAGGCGGCACTGGCCAAACGCCCCACCACTATGGGCATCCTGGAGTTCGGGCGTCAAGTCTGGGAGGCGTGGAGTCAGAAGAATCTGGCGATCTGGAAACTCTCGCATGGCAACCCGCCGGTTTTCACCGATGCTGAACGTCTGCAGTTCCGCAACGAGAGCCTGGCGGTCATGGACCGAAACACCAACGCGCCAGGCCCCGGCGCACAGCAGAAGGGAAAACAGGGCAAGGATTTCGCCGAAGCACCTGTCGGTACGCTGTTCTTTCTCTGCCACGGCAACAGTCCGCAACTGATCGGCCAACTCACCTCCGAGGCGACGCCGTGCGCCAAGGGAGATGGATGGTTGCAGCGCAGCTATCGGGTACTCAAGCCCGCCCAACGCAACGACCGCTACACCAGCAACTCCAAGATGTGGTCGCCGCAAGGCAACTCAACCTTCTGGCAAGTCGGCGCGAACGATTTGCCGGAGTTCGAATCGACCTTGCTCAAGCCCTATTTCGGCACTGATCTGGCTGAACTGGCGGCGCTCGCCGGTGAGCCCATTGAGGTGACTGGCCCGGGCGGCGGGATATCACCCGTGCCAGCACCTGTGGCGGCGAAGGCCAGCAAGCCGGTCGGCGCGCCGCTGAATCGCATCTATTACGGCCCACCGGGTACGGGCAAAACGTTCACACTCACCCGGCTACTCAAGAAAGATTACGAACAGGCAATGCACTCCGTCTCCCCCGAGGAATGGCGGAATCAGGTCATTGCCGAGAAAATCGCCGTTCTGAAATGGTGGGAGGGCGCCGCTGCCGCCCTTTACGATCTGGGCGGCAAAGCCAAGGTGGCGGAAATCGCCGAGCATCGATTCATACTGGCCATCACTGCCGCCAACGGTTCGAACCGCAACGTGCGGCAGACCTTGTGGCGCACCTTGCAGAATCACACCGTGGACGAGTCGACCACGGTGAAGATGAAGAAGCGTTTGAGCCCGGCGGTGTTCGACAAAACATCCGATTCGGTGTGGCAATTCGCTGGCGATTGGCAGGATGCCTGCGCGGATTTGATTGCCTTGGTCGACCAACTCAAGGCGGGGCAGCAGGATGCGGTCACAGTGCAACGCTACAGCTTCGTGACCTTCCACCAATCCTATGGCTACGAGGAGTTCGTCGAGGGCCTGCGCCCGGTACTGAACGGTGATGCCGATGCGGGCGAAGTGGAATATGAGATCCGGCCCGGCGTATTCAAGGAACTGTGCCGCAAGGCCAGGCAGGCGCCCGATCAACGATTTGCGATGGTGATCGACGAGATCAACCGGGGCAACATCAGCAAGATTTTCGGCGAGCTGATCACCCTGATCGAGGCCGACAAGCGTGACCCGCTGGACGGGACGCCGCCGCCCGCCGAAGTGACATTGGCGTACTCCGGTGAGAAGTTTTCCGTGCCCGCGAACGTGGATGTCATCGGCACGATGAATACGGCGGATCGTTCGCTGGCATTGCTGGATACCGCTTTGCGGCGGCGCTTTGACTTCGTGGCACTGATGCCAGACACGCGACCGGAGCCCGATTCCACCGATCCGGATAGCGCGCCGCTGGCGGGTCTGGTGGTGACACTCGAGTCCGGCATCATTGATATTCGCCGGATGCTTGAGCGGATGAACGAACGCATTGAGGCGCTGTACGACCGCGACCATTGCATCGGTCATGCCTACTTCACGCACCTTCGGAATAAGGCGGATGGCCAGGAACGATTCGAGGCATTGTCCGATACGTTCCGTAACCGCATCGTACCGCTGCTGGAGGAGTATTTCTTCGAGGATTGGCAGAAGATTCGGCTGGTGCTGGCCGACAACCAGAAAACGGACCCACAGGTACAGTTCATTATCGAAATCGAGGATCACGAGCAAGACCTGACAGCGCTGTTTGGCAACGACCACGGTCTTGATGTGTATGCCACCAAGCGGCGCTACGCCTTGCTGGGTGAGGCATTCTTTAATCCTCTGGCCTACATCGGCGTGTATCAGTTGCCGGGGTAGTGACTGACGGAAATCGGATGAACGGGATCACCCTTTACGAATTCGATGCGCTGACATCGCATGCGCCAGGCATTCAGGATGCAGAAGGCCTGCGCATCGTGCCGCCCAGGGTTTTCGAATGGCTGGAGTTGCAGGCGCTGCGGGCGGTCGAGCCCAGTGAAGCCGGTTCCGCGTGGTTGCGGCTGACACAACGGCGTGGCCGCCGCGCCGTGCAGGTGACGAGTTACGTGGGCGTCATCCGGGCACCGGATGGATTCCAGATCGAAGTATTGCCGAAGGTCGGCAAGGCCATCGGCGGCGGTGATAAGGAGGCTCGGCAACTGCTAATCGAGATGCTGCGCTGCCTGGGCGGTTTTCGGCATGTGCAGACCGACAGCGCAAAACTTGCGGCCACTCGGATGCCCTTGCTGGAAGTATTTATCGGGGAGTTTCTTCGGGCAGTCGAGCATATCGTCAAGCGCGGCCTGCGCAGCGACTACAACGCTCGTCAAGACAACCTGTTCGCTTTGCGCGGCAAGTTACAGTTGGCACCGCATCTGCGCCAGAACATTTGCCGGCGGGATCGATTCTTCTCGGAGCACGACGAGTTCTCGACCAACCGCCCGGAGAATCGGCTGTTGCAAGCCGCGTTACGCTGGGTCTTGTCGGTCACGGTATCGCAGGCGAACCAGCAACTGGCCCGTGAACTGTGCTTCGTGTTCGCCGATGTGCCGGTATCCGAGCACATAGCCCATGACTTCCAGCGGATTCGGATGGATCGTGGCATGGAGCATTACGCCGATGGCCTGGCCTGGGCACGGCTGATCCTCGAAGAAGCGTCACCGCTCACCGGCGTCGGCGGTCATCGCGCCCCCTCCTTGCTGTTCCCGATGGAGGCCGTGTTCGAGGCATTTGTCGCGAAGCACCTCGCACGACAACTGGAACGGCCCTTCACCCTGAAAACGCAGGCACGTAGTTTTTCGCTGGTCAGGCATCAGGAGCAGGAGTGGTTCCGGCTCAAGCCCGATCTGTTGGTGAGGGAATCCGCCACGGATCGGCTGGTGCTGGACACGAAATGGAAGCTGCTCGACAGCGCGAAGGCCAACGGCTCGGAGAAGTACGGGTTGGCACAGGGCGACTTTTATCAACTGAACGCCTACGGACAAAGCTACCTCGATGGCCAGGGTAACGTGGTGCTGATCTACCCCAAGACCGATGCCTTCAGCCAGCCACTCCCCGCGTTCGAGTTTCCGAAGAGCAAAGGCCTGCGCCTGTGGGTGCTACCGTTCTGCCTGCGGGATAAGCGCTTGCTGCTGCCATCTTGTGGCAGTCTCGATGCGTGTTTTATTTCTCGGACGCCAACACCACGTGCGCATCTCGAACCTGCCTGCCAACCCGGAGAGGTGGCCTTGATATGACGAAACTTCCCATCAACCTCAACGATCTGCTGCGCCAGCGCACGGTCGAGGGTGACCGCATCGAGTACAAGGCTGGATGGAATCCGGACCCGATCATCCGCACCGTGTGCGCCTTTGCCAACGACATCGAAAACCTCGGCGGCGGTTATGTGGTGATCGGGCAGGATTGCGACGCCAATGGCCAGCCGGGTTTTCCGCCGGTGGGTTTGCCAGACAACCAGTTGGACAAAATTCAGCGGGAACTGCTGGCCCACTGCCAGTTGATCCAGCCGCCGTATTTCCCGGTGCTGAGTGTTGAGGAAGTTGAGGGACGCAAGCTGATCGTGCTGTGGGCACCGGGCGGCCAGAACCGTCCCTACAAGGCACCAGAGTCGGTGACGGCCAAGCACAAGGTCTGGCGCTATTACATCCGCCGGTACAGCAGCACGGTCGAGGCCAAGGGCGAGTTCGAGCAGGAGTTGTTGAGTCTGGCCGCGAAGGTGCCATTCGACGACCGCTACAACCAGTCGGCACGGATCGACGATCTGTCCAAACCTCTGATGCAGGCATTTTTGCAGGAGGTGGATAGCGCATTGGCGGCGGACGCGCCCGGGTTGTCGGTCGAGGCATTGGCGCGGCAGATGAACGTGGCGGGCGGGCCTACCGAGTCACCGTGGCCCAAGAACGTCGGCCTGCTGTTTTTCAATGAGACGCCGGAGCGATTTTTCCCCGGCGTGCAGATCGATGTGGTCTGGTTTCCCGAGGGCGCGGGCGGTGATCGCTTCGAGGAAAAGATCTTCAAGGGCCCACTGGCGCGGATGACGCGCGAGGCCTTGAGCTACATCCAGCGCAACTACCTGCGCGAGACGGTCATCAAGCATCCCGACCGCGCCGAGGCCACGCGGGTCTGGAACTTCCCCTACGCCGCCATCGAGGAAGCCTTGGTCAACGCGGTCTACCACCGGTCGTATGAAGAGCGCGAGCCCATCGAGGTGCGCATCAGTAACGAAGAACTGGTCATCCTGAGTTTCCCCGGCCCGGATCGGTCGATCCGGCTGGAGGACTTTCAGGCTGGGCGTATTGTCAGCCGCCGCTACCGCAACCGGCGGATTGGGGAGTTCCTCAAAGAACTGGAGATGACCGAAGGGCGCTCCACTGGCATCCCGAAAATTCTGAAGGAAATGGCGGCCAACGGCTCACCCGCGCCACTGTTCGAGACTGACGACGACCGCCTCTCGTTTGTGATCAGGCTTCCGCGCCACCCCTTGTCCCTTGTCCCGACAGTTGGTGGGGGGGAAGTCACAGGGGAAGTCACAGGGGAAGTCACAGGGGAAGTCACAGGGGAAGTTGAACGCCTGTTGCGCGCAGTGGTTGGCGAGATGTCTCGGCAGCAAATCCAGTCTGCACTTGGTCTGAAAGGAGAAGATCACTTCCGCACGGCCTACCTCAAGCCGGCTTTGGAGATGAAGGTGGTCGAAATGACGCAGCCCGACAAACCACGTAGTAGCAACCAGCGCTATCGTCTAACTGCTCTCGGGCAGCACTGGCTGGATACGCATCCCGGTGGCAGTGCAGGTTGAAATCCGGAGAAATGAGCTATGGCCGTTGAGTCACTTCCCAACTTCACCCGCCCCGCCCGCCAGCGCTGGGAGTCCATTCCCGCAGATATCCGCCAGCGCCTGCTGGCCAATGTCTGGTGCGGGCAATGCCGCCACGAAGTGACGATCACCAATTTCACCGGGACCATCAAGAGTGGCAACTTGCTGCTGGTGGGTAAATGCGCCGAGTGTCACGGCGACGTGGCGCGGGTGATCGAGGGCTCGTGAGCACGTTGCCGCAGAAACCCGCAGCAGTGCTCATTGACCCCAACAGCAAGTTGTTCGGTAGTAAACTGCACGCCACCAGTTACCGAAGGCCGACTCGATGTCGGCCTTTCGCATTTTGTCTGGCGGAGATTTCATGAGTACTTATCACGACATTATCAATCGCAAATGCAAGCCCTGTGTGGCAGGCGCTGGCGCGCTGGATGAGTCAGCCTGCAGTGACTATCTCGGCGCACTTGATGGTTGGGCTCTGACTGGCCAGGCGATCGAGAAGACCTGGCGTTTCAGGGATCATTACGAAGCGGTGGCGTTCGTCAATACCATTGCCTGGATATCACACCGGGAAGATCATCATCCGGAAGTCACACTGGGTTATGCCGATTGTCGGGTTCGTTACTGGACACATGCAGTCAGTGGCCTGACGGAGAACGACTTCATCTGTGCGGCGAAGGTGGACCGGCTTTTTTCGCTTTGATCAGGTGCCGCCCGAGCCGGCAGCCGCTCGCCGCAAACGGTCGCCTACCGCTGCCCATGCTGCCGTTTCCGGCAATGCTTCGACGGCGATCAGGTTGACGTTGGCATGATCAAGCTCCCGTAGTGCTGCGTACAGGTCGTGCGCATAGCCGACCGGGTCTGCCGACAGCATGTACCAGACATGCGGCATTCCGGATTGCGGCACCTGGCTGTGGCTGATCACGCCGCAGCGGTCGCCCTTGTGGCGCTGGGCGCTGAGAAAATCCAGTAGGCGCGAACCCGCGATGATGCGCATTGGCGTCTGCGGTGCGTAATGCGCAGCCAGCGAACCGGAAACCCGTGGCGCGCCGGTTGCGGTTTGAATCGGAAGCTGGCGCCCGAATACGGCTGCCAGGTGATCCGGGGAAATGTGGCCCGGACGCAGGATGGCGGGTTCGCCGCGCGAGCAGTCGACGATGGTCGATTCGATGCCGACCTTGCACAGCCCACCATCCAGTATCAACGAGATTCGGGCGCCAAGTTCTTCCCGGACATGTTCCGCCGTGGTCGGGCTGATGCGGCCGAAGCGGTTGGCCGATGGTGCTGCGATGCCGGCATGCTCACCCACTGCTGCTGCGAAACGGCGCAACAGTTCGAGCGCGACAGGATGACCAGGCACGCGCAGTCCGACGGTATCCTGACCGCCGGTGACGGCATTCGGCACCCAGGCCTGTTTTTTCAGGATCAGCGTCAGCGGGCCGGGCCAGAAAGTTTCCATCAGTTCCCAGGCGACTGCGGGAACCTGCTCGGCCCAGTGATCGACTGCATCGTGGCCGGCGAGGTGAACGATCAGCGGATGATCGGCAGGCCGGCCTTTGGTCGCGAAGATTCGGGCAACCGCTTCGGGGTTCGCCGCATCGGCGCCGAGTCCATAGACCGTCTCGGTCGGAAAGGCGACCAGTTCACCTGCCCGTAGCAGTTCGACGGCACGCGCGTAATCCGCTTCCGAGGGCGTCATTCGTGCCCGATGCCGATGGCGGCGCGGGCCGCCAGCGCGGCTTCCTGCACCCTGGCCGCATCTTCGCCAATGACCGTGAAATGGCCCATCTTGCGGCCGGGGCGAGCATGGTGCTTGCCATAGAGGTGCAGCTTGAGGTTGCCTATCGCGTGCAGCCGGGACCAGTCCGGCTCACGGTAGTGTTCGCCGTCGTACCAAAGATCGCCAAGCAGGTTGACCATGACCGCTGCCGAATGCGCGCGCGGATCGCCGAGCGGCAGGCCGCACAGGGCACGCACCTGTTGTTCGAACTGGTTGGTGACGCAGGCATCGATCGTGTAGTGGCCGCTGTTGTGCGGACGCGGCGCCATTTCGTTGACGATCAACTGGCCGCGACTGACGAAGAATTCAACTCCCATGGTACCGACGTAGCCGAGCTTTTCGGCGATGCGGGTGGCGACGTCTTCAGCGTCGCTGGCGACGCAGGCCGAGGTGCGCGCCGGCACGATCGAGACATCGAGAATCCCCTTGCTGTGGCGATTTTCCCCGGTCGGGAAGCAGCGCGCGTTGCCGCTTTCGTCACGCGTCAGAACGACTGAAATCTCGTAATCGAGGGTCAGGCGTTGCTCCAGCACGCAGGACTCGTGTTTGAAGTGGCCGAATGCCAGGCGCGCCTCTTCGCGGTTGTTGACGATAGCCTGCCCCTTGCCGTCGTAGCCGAAGCGTGCCACCTTGAGAATGGCGGGAAACAGCGCGGCGCTTGCAACATCGATGTCTTCCTCGCTGCGGATCGTCGCGAACGGGCCGTGCGGAAAATCGTTGTCGCGGAGGAAGGATTTCTCGGCGATCCGGTTTTGGCAGATGGCGACCGCCGCCGCCGCCGGACGAACAGGGACGAATTTGGCAAGATAGTCGAGCGTAGCGGCCGGCACGTTCTCGAATTCGGTGGTGATTGCCGCACAGCCTCGGGCGAATTCGTCGAGGGCGGCGTAATCGTCGTAATCAACGCAAAACTGGCGTTCGGCAATCTGCCCGGCCGGGCTATTAGCGTCGGGATCGAGGACCCATACCTTGTAACCCAGTTCGTGCGCCGCGTTGACGAAGAAGCGGCCGAGCTGGCCGCCACCGAGCATGCCCAGTGTGGCTGGGGGAAGAATCATCGTGGCGCTCAAGACAGGAACCTCATCGGCACTTCAATTTTTGGCAAATTTCCCGGTTGACCGCAACGGTCACACTTCCGGCAGCTTCATGGCCAAGACCTTGGCGGCCTGCGTCTTGCGGAAGGCTTGCAGCCTGGCATTTAGCGCAGCGTCGTCATTGGCCAGCATGGCGACCGCGAACAGCGCGGCATTGGCGGCACCCGCCTCACCGATGGCAAAGGTGGCGACCGGGATGCCCTTGGGCATCTGGACGATCGAGAGCAGCGAATCCTTGCCCGAGAGCGCCTTCGATTGTACCGGCACGCCGAGGACCGGGATGGTGGTCTTGGCCGCCAGCATGCCCGGCAGGTGGGCGGCGCCGCCGGCACCGGCGATGATCGCCTTGAGGCCGCGACCGCTCGCCGCTGCGGCGTATTCGAAGAGCAGGTCAGGGGTGCGGTGAGCAGAAACGACCCGCGCTTCGAAAGCGACACCGAAGTCTTTGAGGATTACGGCGGCCGCCTGCATGGTCGGCCAGTCGGAGTCGGAGCCCATGACGACGCCGACGAGTGGTGGGGCATTGGTGGTCATAACCCGGCTTTTCGTTCGGCGGCTTCGATGGTATTGGCGAGCAGCATGGTGATGGTCATCGGCCCAACCCCGCCAGGTACCGGCGTGATCTGACCGGCGACTTCGAGACAGCCGGCGAAATCGACGTCGCCGCACAGCTTGCCGTCCGGCAAACGATTGATGCCGACGTCAATGATGACGGCGCCCGGCTTGATCATGTCGGCCGTGACGAATTTCGCCTTGCCGATCGCGGCGACGACGATATCGGCGCGCGCGGTGTGAAATTTCAGGTCGCGGGTGCGCGAGTTGCAGACGGTCACCGTAGCGCCGGCGTTGATCAGCAGCAGCGCCATCGGTTTGCCGACGATGTTGGAGCGGCCGATGACGACGGCTTCCTTGCCGTTGAGGTCGATCTTGCCCTTCTCGAACATCTTCATGACGCCATACGGCGTGCACGGAATGAAGCGCGGATTGCCCTGGGCCAGGGCACCGACATTCTCGGCGTGGAAGCCATCGACGTCCTTCTCAACGGCAATCGCCTCAAGCACGGCTGCCTCGTCGAAATGCTTCGGCAGAGGCAGTTGCACGAGGATGCCGTGAATCGCCGGATCGGCGTTCAACTCGGCGATCTTTTTCAGCACGGTTTCCGGGTCGACCGCAGCATCGTAGGTGATCTTCTCGGAATGCATGCCGATTGCCAGGCAGCCATTGACCTTGTTGCGAACATAGACTTCGGAAGCCGGATCGGCGCCGACCAGGATGACCACCAGACCGGGTCGCTGCCCCTTGGCGGCGAGCGCTTCCACACGCGCCTTGAAACCCTGGCGCAATTCTTCAGCCAGGGCCTTGCCGTCGATAATTTGTGCCGTCATCGTCGCATCCAACAGAAATGAAAAAGGGGAAAGGCTGTGGCCTTTCCCTTTGAATTGGCGCGTATTTTAGCAGATTACGCGAGTGCAGCTTCCGCTGCGCCGACCGCCGCCCTACCCGCCTCGAACGCCTTCCGGTTCAGTTCGACCAGCTTTTCGCCCTTGCGCTGGAAGCGCCTGAGCACGCAATCGAGCAGCGTTTCGGCCGGAAACGGCAGGTGGTCGGCAATGGCGCCGAGCATGACGGTGTTGCCGAGACGGATATCGCCGAGTTCCTGGGCGATCGACGTGGCATCGAAAGCGACGACCTTGCGCCCGCTCTTCTTGATCTCGGCCAGCGGATCGTCAGGGTAGTCGAAGAGGCCCAGCTCGACGACCGGCGGCACCAGGCGCGCAGTATTCATCAAGGTGATGCCGTCCGGGCGCAGCATGTGCTGCCAGCGCATCGTCTCGGCCGACTCGAAGCCGAGCAGCACATCAGCGGTGCCCGGCGTGATCTGCGGCGACAGTACGCGTTCGCCGAAGCGCAGGTGCGACGAGACGACGCCGCCGCGCTGCGCCATGCCGGCGACTTCGGTTTTCTTGGCGTCGTGGCCCATGGCGATGGCGGCTTCGGCGAGGATTTCGGTCGCCGTCATGACACCCTGACCGCCGATGCCGACGACGAGAATGTTGGTGTTCTCGCTCATCTCAGACCCCGCAACCCTTGACCAGCGTGATCGGCGAAACCGGCACGTGATGGACGATGGCGTCCGGCGCGCAGGGCTGGACGCACAGACCGCAGCCGGTGCACACCGAGGTTTCGATGCGCACGAAGGCAAGATCGACTTCGCGGCCGTTCGGCTTGATTTCCTTGCCGCGCCGCGTGACGTGGATGGCCGGACAGCCGACGTCGATGCAGTTGCCGCAGCCGGTGCACTTGTCGTCGATGACCTCGAACGGCTTCAGCTTGTGGTAGTCCTTGATCAGCACGCAGGGCTGGTCGGTGATGATGACCGACACCTCGGGCACCTTCACTTCGTCGCGGATGGTCTTGAACAGCACCGGCAGCTCATACGGATTCACGGTATGAATGCGCTCCTCCTTGACGCCCAGCGCACACACCAGTTTGGCAAAGTCGACGCGCGGCGCTTCGTCGCCATGGATGTCGCGGCCGTTGCCCGGATTGTCCTGGCCGCCGGTCATGCCGACCGCGCGGTTGTCGAGCAGCAGCACGGTGACGTTGCCCTTGTTGTAAACGATGTCGAGCAGGCCCTGCATGCCCATGTGCAGGAAGGTCGAGTCACCGATCACGGCAAGGATGCGCTTGTCCTTGTCGGCTTCGCCGCGGCCCTTGTCGAGGCCGAGCGCAATGCCCATCGAGGCGCCCATCGAAATGCAGGTGTCGAGTGCGTTCCACGGATGGCCGGCGCCCAGCGTGTAGCAGCCGATATCGCCGGAAATGGTCAGGTTGCGCACCTGCGACAGCGTGTAATAGACGCCGAGGTGCGGACAGGCGACGCACATCGTCGGCGGCCGCGGGAAAACCTGCATTGGCGCGGTCGACAGCCCGAATTGTCGTTTTTCCGGCATCTCTTCACCAAGCAGACGGGCGATCGCCGGGCGTAGCACGTTGGGTGCCAACTCGCCCTGCAGCGGCAGGATTTCCTTGCCGATGACATTCAGTCCCTGGGCCTTCAGTTCGGTCTCGATCAGCGGTTCGACTTCCTCGACGACAACGACCTGATCGACCAGCGCCGCCAGTTCGCGGCACTTTTCGAACGGTAGCGGGCAAGAGAAACCGAGTTTCAGCACCGGTGCGTTCGGGAAGCACTCCTTGACGTGCATGTAGGCCGGACCCGAGGCGATGAAACCGACGCGCCGGTCGCTGCCCGGCTCGATGAAATTGAGCGGCGAAGCTTCGGCCTCCTTGCGCAGTTCGCCGGCACGGGCGAACATCAGCGGGATGCGCTTGCCGGCGCCAGACGGCGTCATGACCCAGCGCGCCGGATCCTTCTTGAAGCCTGCCGACGCCCTCTCGCCACGCTCGCCGACCGTGACCAGACTCTTGACGTGGTTGATGCGTGTCGTCATGCGCAGGATGACCGGCACCTGGAAACGCTCGGACAACTCGAAAGCATCGAGCGTCATCGCGTAGGCCTCCTGCGAATCGGCAGGCTCGAATACGGGTACGTGGGCAAAACGACCCCAGTAGCGGGAATCCTGCTCGTTCTGCGATGACGAAAGCCCGACGTCGTCGGCAATGGCGATGACCAGACCGCCGATCACGCCGGTCAGCGTCAAGGTCATCAAGGCATCGGAGGCGACGTTCATGCCGACATGCTTCATGCAGCAGAACGAACGCGAGCCGGCATAGGCGGCACCGATCGCCACTTCCAGCGACACTTTTTCATTGACCGACCACTCGGCATAGAGATCCGGATAGGTCGAGATCACTTCGAGCATTTCGGTGGATGGCGTGCCCGGATAGGCGGCGGCAACCTTGACGCCCGCCTCCCAGACGGCGCGGGCGACAGCTTCGTTACCAGACATCAGAACCCGGCTGGCGGCCGGTATGGGCATGACTGCGGCCATGACGACTCCTCGATCAGCATTACCAAACCGATGATTATAAGTGGCGACCGGTTGTGGCATTTGATACAAAGCAAGACGCTCCCATTTCTTTGGCTTGCTGATTGCCAACAGTTTCGCCGACCTTGGATTTTGTTTGCCTGCATCAAAGCCGCGGATCCGATCCCACGTCAGAATTATCGTCTAGGTCAAATGACGTTACGAGAGAACATGGCTGAAGCGGTTCTTCAGGCGCCACCTGAAATCCAGTTCGCGGAAACGCGACGCATCCCCGGCAACAAGGGAATCTGGGCCGGCATTACCTGTGAATTCGTCGAGTTCGCGGTACTTTTCGCGGTCTACTTCGTTTCACGCGCCCATTTTTCTGACGCTTTCCACGAAGGTGCACAACGGCTGTCGGTAGTTTTCGGAACGCTCATCACCCTGCTGATGATCACCAGCAGCTATTTCATCGCCTGCTCGGTAAATGCGATCCGCAACGGGCGCCAGCGCAGTGCGTTACGCTGGCTGGTCGCCGGCCTGCTGGTCGCCCTCGGCTACCCGGTCGTCAAATTCTTCGAAATCCGCTGGAATCTGGCGCACGACATCAATGGCGGTTCCGGCATCTTTTTCACCGTCTATTACTATCTCACCTTCAACCATCTGGTTCATGCCGTCTGGGGCATCCTCGGCATTTTCTGGGTGCTCGCCCGCCTGCTCTTCCAGGGTTATTCAGCCGAGGACTATGCCGGTCTCGAAGCGCTGGCCAGCTACTGGCACGCAACCGACATCATCTGGCTGATCATCTTTCCACTGTTTTACGTTCTCGCCTGACCATGAAGACTCACGACAGCTTCCCCGCCCTGACCCTGACCTGGCTGGCGCTCGTCGCCCTGACCTTGCTCAGCCTCGGCCTTGGCGAGTGGTTCCGTGCCGCCCACTGGCTGCCGGTGCTGGTCGCGGCGATCGTCTGGCTCAAGGGGGCGCTGGTAGCGCGCTACTTCCTTGAATCACCCAGTACCCACCCGTTCATTGCCCGACTGCTCAAGGCCTTCATCGTCATTGCGCCGGTCGCGCTGATCCTGACCGCATTTTTTGGCGCGACGTTCTCGCGCTGGGCCACCATATAGCGGCGGCCCGTCACGCAGGGGTCAGTTGTCCTCCGGCACCACCTTGATCGC